>Ga0224508_10003629_pt1 | contig 12751 bp, 17 predicted proteins | sample SF_Jan12_sed_USG_4_FD_170157 | JGI IMG/M metagenome (GOLD analysis project Ga0224508, IMG submission 170157) | Sediment microbial communities from San Francisco Bay, California, United States - SF_Jan12_sed_USGS_21 | ecosystem: Environmental > Aquatic > Marine > Sediment | place: USA...
TCTCATCTGATCATGATGTCAGTACAACTGCAAACGTAGTATTTCTGATTGGAAGCAACTAATTCTTGCAATCCTTTTTTCTTTTCTTTTCTGATTCAAAGAAAGATATGGCTGTTTATTTTCTGCATTCCAAATAAAATATATCCGCACTCAGAAAAAATTTCCGTCAAATTGAAAATTATGCATTAAAATAAAAAATAAGGTTATGGATGAGGCATTGAGGTTTCCCACATTCCTTTTTCCATTAGTTTTTCTCGTTCTAGAATCAACTTTTCAAGATCCATTTGGGTATCATATCCTTCTGCTAGCTGTTGGTTGACATTGAGCACTGCATCATTTGTTCCCTCATAAGTACTGCCTATTCGTTCTGGAAGTGCGTCAGCTTGCTCTTGCGTTGCAATTACTGCACCTGGCGGAACAAATTTGCCGTTAGCTATCTCAACACCACCTGTAATGGTAGCTGATACTCCGACTGCAACATTGCTTCCAATCTTTGCATTAAACACCAGTGCTTCCATTCCGACAAAGGTGTTGTCTCCAATCCATGCCGGTCCGTGAATCATAGAACCGTGTGCTAGACTAACATTGTCTCCAACAAGTAGGGCATATCCTTCTGTAAATCTAGGATCATCACCCTTTAGTCTGTCACCGTCTGCTGAGAATCTTCTGTCATCAATGTTGTGTCCTTCCTCTACTGTCTCCAGTGCATGAATTACCACGCCGTCTTGCATGTTGGCACCTTCTCCCACATGAATCGGTGTGCCTTCATCTCCTCTGCATATTGCAGTTGGTGCAACAAAGACCATCTTTCCGATGTGACAGTTTCCAATTACTACTGCAAATGGATGGATGAATGCCTCTGATGCTATGGTGGGTATAATCACTTCTTCATTGAAGGTAGTCTCAACATTGGAGTGAACATTTGGCCATTGGTGCTTTAGCTTGTTTTCACTCTTGTCTTGATGTTGCATTTGTGGATTATTGTCGTTAGTGTTGTTGTTCTTGTCTTTATCATTATCGTTGTCATTGATATCATCATCATTGTTGTCTGCATTTGTGGTCGAAACAGACTCTTGAGATTCTGGTTCACTGCATAGTCTGTCTCCACACACTTTGGTGTTACCAGAGCCATACTTTTTGACGGACACTCCCTGTCCGGGTTCTGCATCTACCTGTATTGGTTCGAGTGCTGCGGTTAGTATCAAAGATGATGCCAGCACAAGAATTGTCGCTGTTATGATGATTGTTCTTTTCTTATTCATTGAAATGTAGGAATTATGATGTGCATAATATCTTTACTGAATTGTGAGGGATAAATTGATGATTACTACAGCAGGTAAAAAGAGTATGATCTAATTAGACAATCTGATCCGGTCTTGCAATCTCCAACGAGTATGAATCATCAGAGTCAAAGTCAGTCTCCAGTATTGTCTGTCCGGCAAGCTCAAACGCACTGGCATATGTCTTGCATTGAATCTCAGACCAATTCTTGCATATGGAATGTTTTGATACGAACATGTCAGATCCTTTTTGTGAAATTTTATTAAATACCAAATGGTTTCCCTTGTTCCACTTTAGAAAGTGGTCAACTAGAACGTCATATGTTGTCTTTCCCTCTTGGGATTTAATTTCAGATACGATATGTCTTGCAGTATTTCTTGCAATGTCATCAATTTTTTTTTGTATCCAATCCCAAAAAAATTGACTTTAGAACTGGTTGTGATAGTGTAATGTCGCCTCTCTGAATCTTGTAATAAAAGAACTCCACATAGTCTGTAATTATTTTAGCACCAAGACTGCTTGGAGTCAGATTCATCTCTTTTGCAATCTGTTTTAGTATCGCCAATGTGCTTGATTTGATTCTTAAATTAAATTGGATTGCATTGCTGTTACCATTGTTGTTATTATTCCCCTTCATTTGACAGCTTGCTTGGCTCAAGAGTTATAGGAATTGCGCACAAGATCATAGTGTATTTAGTAATGATGCTATAACATCGCTAGGATTTCCTAGCAATCGTAGCAAATCCTAGCATCGTTAGCATGGTCGTTATATCTCATTTCAGAATTTTTCACAAAAAAATAATAATACCTAATCTGTTTGTTTTGATGATTCTCATATCTGGATATTACATCTCCAACTAATTAGAAACTCTAATTTTATTTTATCAATGACTAATAAAACAATTCTAGTGATAACTATATCAGCTATATTGATGGCAGGTACAATTCCAATTAATAATGTATTTGCCATTACTGAAACAAAACTTACAGCCTCAGATGCTGCAGCAGTTGACGTCTTTGGCACATCTGTCTCTATTTCAGGTGATACTGCAATAGTTGGTGCAGATAGTGATGACGACAACGGTTTCAATTCCGGCTCTGCATACATCTTTACAAGAACTGGTGGAGTCTGGAGTGAGCAGGCAAAGCTTATAGCTTCAGACGGTGCAAGAAATGACCGATTTGGCAACTCTGTCTCTATTTCAGGTGATACTGTAATAGTGGGGGCATTCCTTGATGACGATGCTTGTCCTTCAGATGAATTATGTAATTCCGGCTCTGCATACATCTTTACAAGAACTGGTGGAGTCTGGAGTGAGCAGGCAAAGCTTATAGCTTCAGACGCTGCAGCAGGTGACGGCTTTGGCAGATCAGTCTCTATTTCAGGTGATACTGTAATAGTGGGGGCACTCTCTGACGACAACGGTTTCAATTCCGGCTCTGCATACATCTTTACAAGAACTGGTGGAGTCTGGAGTGAGCAGATAAAGCTTATAGCTTCAGACAGTACAATAGGTGACGTCTTTGGCTGGTCTGTCTCTATTTCAGGTGATACTGCAATAGTGGGTGTACCTGGTGATAATGATCTCTCAGGTAGTCCCAGTACTGGCTCTGCCTTCATCTTTACAAGATCTGGTGAGGGAGTCTGGAGTGAGCAGGCAAAGCTTACAGATGTTCTTGGTGAAGCAGGTGACAAATTTGGAGAATCTGTCTCTATTTCAGGAGATACCGCAATAGTGGGTGTACCTGGTGATGACAGCGAAACTGTACCAGGTGACACCGGCGTCGATTTTGGCTCTGCCCATATCTTTACAGGATCTGGCGGAGTCTGGATTGAGCAGGCAAAGCTTACAGCCTCTGATGCTGCAAGACAAGACAACTTTGGCAACTCTGTCTCTATTTCAGGCGATACTGCAATAGTGGGTGTACCAAGTAATGATGACGATGGTAACAGTTCTGGCTCTGCATACATCTTTACAGGATCTGGTGGAGTCTGGATTGAGCAGAAACTTACAGCATCAGATGCCGCAGAAACTGACCTCTTTGGCATCTCTGTTTCCATTTCAGGAGATACGGCAATAGTTGGGACACCCCTTGATGATGACGATGGTAACGGTTCTGGCTCTGCTTACATCTATGAATTAACAACTAACACTCCTCCAACAGCATTGGATGATAATGCTGAGACCTTGAGCAACGTTTCAGTTGAAATTGATGTTCTAGCCAATGACAGTGATGTTGATGAAGACTCTCTTGAGATTATTTCAACATCAGATCCTTCAAATGGCGTAGCAGAAATTAGTTCAGACAATCTATCTATAACATACACACCTAATCTTGGATATACAGGAGATAATTCATTTGATTATACCATATCAGACGGAAACGATGGTTCTGCAACTGCAACTGTTATGGTTACTGTACTTACTCCTGAGGAAGGCATAGGCAATCTCAAAGATCAAGTTGATGAACTTGGTCTTCCACAAGGACCATTAACAAATATCCTTCAACTACTAAATGACAACAACCCACGAAATGATCAAGCTGCATGTGGTATGCTAACTGAATTCATTACTAACGTGGAGGGATTCATTGCTAATGGAGATGTAACCCCTCAAGAAGGTCAAGCACTAATTGATGCTGCAGAAGACATCAAAACTAGCTTAGGAATTTGTTAGATAGTCACTAACAACAAACTTTTCTTTTTCTTTTTTCTAAATATTTCTCTTAGTTAATCTAATTCTCACAAAACATCATTGCACAGATATACATCTACGGAGAAGACCCAGATTCACAAAACAATTTCTTTGGATTTTTGAGTCATAAAGATCAAATTTTATCTATAAGATGAAAGAAAAGTAGTTGAGTTGGAGTTAAGTGACTATCTACTTTTATTGGTGTTATTGAAATCGCCTATTCTGATTTTTGTATATTTCAAATTTATTCACAAATCAAACATTGAGAAAGACGTTAAATCTACTCTCAAAAGTAATAGTTCCACGAGTTCAGACCTGTTGGCTTGAAACTTTTTGACTTAATTCCGTCATTGACTTTTGATCCTGACAAGATCTAACAAAAAATCTACAATTAATCACATGCTAAAAAATAAGCATCAAAGTAACCAAGTTTTAAATATTATTTCACCTTAAACAATTTAGAAATCTGTTGATCTAGAACTTGAATCTGAAGAAAGGATTGGAGTTTTTCAGACTTTTGCGACGCTTGATGAAACCAATGGGTGTCTATTGTAAGATTACGCAAAAATTTTTTGAAATAACAGTGATAACGATATAAAAAGCATAAGGAAAGTATGTAATAACTCTATTTAGGATATGATGTGATTTGTTAAAAAAAATAACTATTGTGGGAACAACTGTGATAACAATTATCATAATTATTGGTTTGGCTATTTCAACTTATTCGACGGAGGAAAATTTTGAAGAATCTGAATTAATTATGCAAGCTGATGTGATAATGCCTACAAAAGTTTCTCGACCTGGCTGTGAGGAAATTGATAGATGTTACATCCCATCTCTAATTGTAATTGAATCCGGGAAACAAGTTACCTGGGTTAATGAAGATTCAGCATTTCATAGTGTAACTTCTGGTTTTTATGATGCGCCTACTGAACTATTTGATAGCGGACATTTAGATCCGTTTGAATCATACACTCTTACTTTTGATGAAACAGGTACCTATGATTATTTTTGCACTCTTCATCCTTGGATGGAGGGGCAAGTAATTGTAGAATGAGGTACCCGAGGGAGTCGAACCCCCTTGTATAAGCTTTGCAGGCTCACGCATAACCGTTCTGCCAGAGTACCGTTTTAAAAAACACAAAATGAACAATTAAACTCTTTAGATTAGAATTTGTTAAATGGTTTTGAAGCTAACTTCACATCTTCTCCTTTCACCGTTTTTCTACTTGCATGCGAAGCCATATCAACAGCACTTTTAGCAATACCCTCTGCAATCTCTTCAATCACTCTTCTTAATTCATCAGCAGATTCATCGCTAACTCTTTCTGCTCCTGCTTTTTTCAAAATTCTGTACATTGCAGATAATCCTAATTCGGACGATTTCATGAACTTTGTTTTAATTTTTTCTGAAAAAAGATAGCGAATAAAAAAATATTACCAAGGAATCGATTTATACAGACTATTTTAAGAATTGATAAAGATATGACTTGGTATTTTGATTCTCATATACACTTGTCTGATCCTGTATATCTTTCTGATATGAAATTCATCTTAAAGGAAATGGAATATTTAAAAATTAAAGCATGTTGTGTGTCAATGAATTATGAAAACTCGTTGCAAACTTTAGAACTTGCAAAAAAAAATGATCTAGTTTTACCTTTTATTGGAATTCATCCAGAGTGTGCAGATGACGAACTTGAAAGTATGATGAATCTAATTGAAGAAAATCATTACAATATTTCTGGAATAGGTGAAATAGGATTAGATCCAACTTATGCAAATAACAATAATGATGTTAAAAGACAAAATCATGTGTTTGAATCTTTGTTATCTTCTGCTGAAAAATTTAACAAGCCAGTTTCAATTCATTCAAGAAAAAGTCTTGATGATGTTTTTCAAATTATGACCTCGTATAACACAAAACATGCATTATTGCATTGGTTTGATGGAAATAAAAAACAACTTCAAAAAGCTATGGATATGGAGTTTTTTGTATCATATGGACCTGTAATGATTTATGCAAATGATAAGCAAACATTACTGTCCAGAACTGATGAATCAAAAATCCTTGTTGAAACTGACGGTCCTGTGAGGTTTTCTAGATGCTTTGAAATGAAATCTGGACAAATCAGCTTTATTCCTAGTGTCATTTTTTGTGCTTCGAAAATTCTGGGTAAATCATTTGATGAAATGAAGTCCTTATTGGAAAGTAACTCAAATGCATTTCTTGGAATATAGGTATAAAATACCCCCTTTCATTAGACGACCAGTGGATAGAATAAAACGACTCTCATATGAGGTTCTAGATGGACACAAATCTAAGTTTGGTGAAGATTTTGTTGATAACAAAAAAGCCTTGAATGAAATTTCTATCATACGTTCTAAGGGTTTGAAAAATAAAATGGCAGGATATATTACAAAATTTGTCAAAAAAGAAATCCGTGAAGAAAAAGCCAAGCAATCTCGAATTGAATCTTCAAAATCTGAGCAACAAATGGAAGATCAAACTGATACAGTAATTACTGAACCAGCTATTATTGAAGGAGAAGCACCTGAAACTGTTACAGAGACAGCCTCAGTAGAAGAAGCACCTGAAACTGTTACAGAGACAGCCTCAGTAGAAGAAGCACCTGAAACTGTTACAGAGACAGCCTCAGTAGAAGAAGCACCTGAAACTGTTACAGAGACAGCCTCAGTAGAAGAAGCACCTGAAGAGAAAACTGAATAATTAACTAAATATTAATTTCTAGGTTTTAAATTAGATTGATATGTTCACTGTAAAATTTGTAGGTGGAGCCAGGAAGTCTTTTTTAACAGAGCAATTGAAAATTGACAAATCTGATATATCTATTCAAGAATTAATTGATTTATTGCTAGCACTAAAACCTGCAGATTCTCCAAAACTTGATACTGATAATATTTTAATTGCTATAAATGGATCTGATTCTTCTGCTATGGATGGAAAATATACAAAAATAAAAAATAACGATCTTGTAAGTATTATACCTGTGATTCATGGAGGCTCATTGAAAAAAATAACTTTTGAGAATTCTAAGAAACAAATCCAAGTAATTGAGATTAAAGGTCAAAAATCAATTAATGTAAAATTTATCGATAACCTAAGAAAAAAATATCCAAAAATTATGCTTCAAGCAATATCTAGTAATTTCATTTTAAATAATTATCATTTGAAAAAAATTATTTCGTTATCTCTTGAGTCTAAAAAAAATGATATTTTACTTTCAAACAAACTCGAAACTGATATTCTTATGCGATTTGCATTAACCACACAAATTTCTGATGCAATAAAAAATATTGGAATAAAACCTGGCACTAATTTTATTTTAATTGCGATTGGAAATAAAAAAAGTCTGAATTTATTATATAATGAATTGTTGCCAATATCTGTAAATATATTTTCGAAAAACAATGACTTGTATTTAAAAAAATATTTCAAAATAACAAAAAAACACATTGATTCAATTCACTCGAAAAATACACTAGAAGATATTTTAGTGGAAAAAGCAGCAATATTACTCTGATATACTTCGTTTCGTCTTCTCTATGCTCAATATGTCTGATTTTTTTAGTATCGAAATCCCTGTTATGTTGCCCAAAATTTCAATTAAGAGAACTTTGTCTGGAAATTCAAGGGATACTTTATTTTTTATTTTATCTGCAATTTTTGTAATTATTTCTTTACTAGATGCATTTGAATTTCGTTTTTCAATTGTTATTCTATATGTTTCGTCATCTAAAATTTGATCAGATAATTCTACAATAATTTTTCCCATCTCTTCAATTTTTGTTTCAATGACTTTCTGTATTGGTATAATTCTTAAACAGTATCTCACACTCCATGGTTCATCAAGAAGCATTTCTTTAATTTTTCTTACAGCATCAACAGGATCAAGTTTTGTCTTAGCTGTTAAGATTCCTGGCATGTTTGTTATTGAAACTTTGACATTTGAATCTCCTAATTCTTCTAAAATATCGATTAACTCTTCTTCAGTTTCAGGTTCAAGGTGCCTAGCACAGGTAATTATCAGATTCATGATCTCAAAATCTCTTCTTTGGTTAAATAGCCTTCACGAATAATTTTGATTTCTCTACTTTCTATTTCAATTATTGTTGATACTGCTTTACTTGTAATTATTCCTCCATCAACAAAAATATCATAATTTTGTAACTTTTTGAAACATTCATCTGGATTTGTGTATGGTGAACATCCAGAAATATTTGCACTAGTCCCAACAAGAAAATCACACTTCTTCAATAATTCTAATGTGCATTTGTGATTGGGAACTCTAATTGCAATTTTGTTTTTCAAATTTAGTGATTTTTTTAAATTTTCATCTATTAATTTCAGGATTATTGTTAATGGGCCTGGCCAAAATTTTTCAACTATTTTTTCAGTAAATTCATCAATATGACAAATTTTAGCAGCTGTTTCTTTTGAATGTGCCAAAACTGGAACTAATTTTGTAATATCCCTGGATTTAATTTCATAAATCTTTTCTACTGACTTTTTATTATATGGATCACATCCTATTCCATACACTGTGTCTGTTGGAAATATTGCAATTCCTCCTTGATTAATTATTTGAGAAGCTTTTTCAATTCCTTCTTTATCGCAATTTACTTTCAATACTTCATCAATTATTTTTTGTTTAATTACCATTTACTTTTGAATAAATTTCTACATTATATTCTTCTCATTTGAAAAATATGTCTACTCCTTCAAATTATGAATATGACGATTTTGATGAATTTAATATGTGGATGACTAGATATTTAATCCAAAATCATCTGCAAAATTTGTAAATGTGTAATATGCTTGTAAAAATTCTCTACCTGGCTGACTAATTTTATATTTATTTGAACCTTGATTAACTGTTTTTTCTAATAGTCCCTGTGATACCAAAGTTTTCAATATTCTTGAAATCCTGGAATGTGAAATATTTGCCTTTCTAATAAGATAAGTAACTGTTGCTCCATCTTCATCTTGAAGATCATCTCTTGTTGTTGCTAGAATGTCGCTAATGATCTTCATATGTGTTCTATATTCTGCCATTTACGTTATAGACTATCCTTCTAATTTCTATGAGAGGACGTTGATATTTTCCAATATACTAAAAAGATAAAAGAATTTGACAAATTTTAAATTCCTCAAAATTTTGAGCCTGAATCAAAATCATTCTAAATCTTTATCAAATTTTATTTTAGTTAATGGTACCTTACTCACTGGAATGAATAATGATATCAGTCCCCCAATCTTAATTATCATTGATGCTGTATACAGGATTGATTCTGGGAATACAAATGAATACCATCCTAAAAATTCCCCTAATGCTAAAAGTCCTAATCCCAACGAAACCCAGATTGTTCCTTTGTTTCGGTTTTCAAAGTATGATAATATTGTTTCAATTGCACCATATGCTAACAAAATGAATGAAACTGATCTGAAAACATGTTCTAACTGAACAGAAGAAACTAAAAACAACGGTAAAATTCCAACTGATCTAAAGTAACTGGATTTTGGAAAAAATGATTTAATACTATGTGAGAATGCAATGAAAAAGTACCCTATTGTTTGAATGATGATTCCTAAAGTTTGAATCCATCTTTCGATACTTCCTGATTTTATAACAAAGTCTTCAACCATGTATCCAGTCCAAATAACAAAAAACCCTAAACTTATTGAAATAAATGCAATTGTCAATCTAAATAATGTTGGGCTTCCAGTATTCCTAAATCCAATAAATGACATTACTCCTATAGAAAGTCCTACCAAAAATCCTACTAAATTAAGAATATTTTCTAATAAAAATTCCAATGATGTTTAGGAACGTGTTAAGCTAATTATTTTAATCTGATGAATGATTTCACTATGTTGTTAATCCCATTCATCTAATGAACCTGAAGTATGACCTTCTGTACTACCTGTGTAATCTCCTAAAATATCTGAATATTTTGATTCATTATGAGCTACAAATTTTACATATTCTCCATAACTCATATCTAAATCACAAGAACCACATTTTACTACTGAATAATCCATTGCCAATTCTGCATCTTCTTTGCATTTTGGACATTTAATTTTCATGTTCATACGTATTTTTGATAATTATTATTACTTTACATTAAGAAATTATTTTTTAAGTGTCCCGTATTAATTCAAGAACTTTGTCAATGACATTTGCATGATCGGCATCGATTTCTGTTGTAAGCAATAGCATGTATTTTTTATTTATTGGAAATGTAATTCGTTTTAATTTGTCATATTCTGCCATGGCATATTTTGTATTGCCTTGTTTATGCTCAATATTTTTTCTAGTCTCCCATCTTTGACTTGCATAATAATGCATCATCTTGAGTTCATCATCATCGAGGATTGGATTGATGTTGTCTCTAAACCCACCACAGATTTTTTCACCTGTGTTATTTTAAATTACGGCATAGCGAATGGCAGAATCTATTTTCATGACATCAGCATACAGTTTATCAAAGTCCAATAAATTATTCATCTATATCTATTATTAAAATTTAAATCAATAATTTTCATAATTGTATACAACATCAAAAAATGTAACAGCTCTCAATGATAACAACAAAAAGATAAAAGGAGTTTATTATTGATAATTTCTATGAGTCGTATTTGTACAAAATGTAAAAATTCTATTCCTGATAATGAGCAACTTGGAATTGTTGCTGAAAAATACCCTACTTGTAACAAATGCTGGGCTGAGTGGAAAGAATACCAAGTAATGGTAATGAATGAAATGAAACTTGACATGTCAATGCTTGACCACAGAAAATTATTGAAAAAACATGAGAAAATCTTTGTAGGTGTACTGTCTCCTGAAGGTGAAGTGATAGATTATTCCAATGAGGATAATAGGAAACCTGATGAGCCTACAGGTATCTAAAATCTCAAATGTTTTTTAGCATTATCTGGCACAACTAACAGAATTGTTCTTTTCGAATTTTCATCCAAGTTGCCAATTATTTTTTTAATTGTATTGGCCAGAATCTCTTTTTCCCTATCTTCTAATGTCAAAAATATTTCTAGAATTCCATCTATGTTGAAAGTGATTAATTTTTGTGGTGATTTTGCCACTTCTGAAATGTATGCTGAAAATAGTCCCTCTCTTTGTCCTTCTGTTAACGTTGTTAGAATTTTAAGCCATGTTTTAAAAAGTTTTGAAAAATTTGGAAATGGGATGGTGGGGCCTGCTTCTAATGCATTGTTAATGACCTCTTTTTTTTCAGGTTCAGATAATGAAAAAAATTCTATCATTCTTTTTTTAAGAATTGGATTTCTTAGAAAATCTGGTAAATTAGCCAAGTTAATTATAATATTTCCTGCAAAATTTTCTCCTACCATTAATCAACACCAATCATCGTTGAATATAAAATCATACGAAAACACTTTAGCTTAAATAAACGAATTTCAAATTTAACAACATGACGTCCACTGTAGTTGTTGGAGGGTTTTTTGGTGATGAAGGTAAAGGAAAGATCATCTCATATCTGGCAATTAAAGATAATCCAAAAATAATTGTACGTGGCGGTGCAGGTCCAAATGCTGGTCATACAATTAGAGATGGTGATCGAGTGTATAAAGTAAGAATGCTTCCAAGTGGATTTCTAAATAAAAATGCTAAAGTAATGATTGGAGCTGGGGTTGTCATTAATCCGGACGTTCTTAACAAGGAAATTCAGGATTTTGATGTAACTGGACGTGCATTTGTTGATAAACACTGTGGAATAATCGAAGAAACTCATTTAGTCCGAGATTCTAAAGGTGAATTAAAGGAAAAAATTGGAAGTACTGGTTCTGGTACTGGCCCTGCAAACGCTGATAGAGCCATGAGAGTTTTGAAACTAGCAAAAGACTTTGATTCTTTATCTTCCCTCATCGTTGATGTTCCTTTGGAAATTAATTCAGCACTTGATGCAAATGAAAATGTCTTAGTAGAGGGAACTCAAGGAACTTTTCTTTCTTTATGGCACGGAACATATCCATTTGTAACATCTAAGGATGTCACCGCGTCTGGAATTTGTGCTGATGTTGGGCTTGGACCTACTAAAGTAGATGAGGTCATTGTTGTTTTCAAATCTTATGTTACACGTGTTGGAACTGGTCCCCTTGACAAAGAACTCTCTCTTGAAGATGCAGAAAAAAAGGGTTGGTCAGAATTTGGCACAGTCACAGGTCGACAAAGACGTGCTGCAGATTTTGATTTTGATTTAGCTAGGCGTGCAATCATGCTCAATGGTGCAACACAAATCTCAATTACAAAATTGGATGTACTCTTTACTGATTGTGCTGGAAAAACTTCTTTTGACGAACTGTCTGATGATGCAAAAGCATTTATAAAAAAAATTGAAACAGAATTGAACATACCTGTTACAATAATTGGTACTGGCCCTGATGTCTGTGATGTCATTGATAGAAGAAATTAGGCTCCAAACTTTTGGATAAGTTTAATTTGATAATCTATGATGAATCTCTGTGGACAATCTAAAAACTAGTATTGATAAATTACCACGTTATATTCAGGTTAATTCAACTTTGGAATTCACTAGGCTCGTTTGCGCACTAGAGCGTGCACCACGTGTTTCTTTTTTGCATGATTACGATGGAAAAAAAATTTTATCTGTACAAATGGATGTTTTAAAAGAAAAACCAATTGTATACTACACACATTTAGAAAATAATGGCCATTATCTTTGTTATGGGCTAAAAGGGGGTAAAGAAGAATCTG
>Ga0224508_10003631_pt1 | contig 12748 bp, 12 predicted proteins | sample SF_Jan12_sed_USG_4_FD_170157 | JGI IMG/M metagenome (GOLD analysis project Ga0224508, IMG submission 170157) | Sediment microbial communities from San Francisco Bay, California, United States - SF_Jan12_sed_USGS_21 | ecosystem: Environmental > Aquatic > Marine > Sediment | place: USA...
GGAGGAGACTAGGGGAATTCTAAAAATAAAAAAACCGCTGGATGACTACCCAGCGGTTTTATAGTTTTTGTAAGTTAAGTACTAAGCAACTGTTTCCATCACTGCTGACTTCACTGTCTTTACAATTCGTCCGGCCACTTTGTATGGGTCAGCGTTTGAAGCTGGTCTGCGATCTTCCAACCAACCACTCCATCCATTTTCCACGGACGCGATTGGGATCCTGATTGATGCTCCTCGATCCGATATACCATAGCTAAATTTATCAATGGATTGCGTTTCATGAGCTCCTGTCAACCTTTGATCGTTGTCAGCGCCATATACTGCGATATGCTCTTTGATGTATGGCTTGAAGGAATCACATATGGATTCAAAGACTTCCTTCGATCCACAAGTACGCAGGGTAGTATTTGAGAAATTAGCATGCATGCCACTACCGTTCCAGTCCCCTTTGACTGGCTTCGGGTGCCAGTTTACACTTACTCCATACTTCTCAGCGGTACGCTCGAGTAAGTATCGGCAGATCCAAGTGACATCGCCAGCATTCTTACCTCCTTTAGCGAAGGTTTGGAATTCCCATTGACCGGCAGCTACCTCGGCATTGATACCTTCCACATTCAAACCCGCTTCGAGACAAAGATCAAGGTGTTCTTCCACAATCTCACGACCGTATGCAGCGCTAGCGCCAACTGCACAATAGTATGGACCTTGAGGACCGGGATAACCGGAGGCGGGAAAGCCTAAAGGTAGGTTGGTCTCCGGATCCCAAAGAAAATACTCCTGCTCAAAACCAAACCAAAAGTCATTGTCATCATCATCGATCCTAGCACGCGCATTTGTCGAATGAGGGGAGCTATCTGCCACAAGCACCTCTGTCATTACCAACCACCCATTCCTGCGAGCGGGATCGCGATACAGAGCTACAGGCTTCAATAAGCAATCAGATGAACTTCCTTCAGCTTGTTGAGTGGAGCTACCATCAAATGCCCACACGGGACAATCTTCTAGTTTGCCACTGAAATCCTTGACAATTTTCGTTTTGGCTCGCAGTCCTTGCGTAGGTGCGGTGCCATCTAGCCAAATGTATTCCAACTTGCTTTTAGACATGATAATTTGATTTTGAATTAGGTAAACAGTGCTTATCGGCTGCAAAAATAGCTCTACTGTTGCAAAAACTCGTAGGTGTTATCTATTCTTTTTGCGATTTCTACCGAGCCAATTCACATCTTAACATACTGGATTACCGAGATTTAAATATATTTTTTTGTGATTTCTAGCAATGATTTCTAAAATGAGATACCGAAGACGATAAATGGTTTGTCTAGATTTGGATTCATGGCAATAGTGCCGAAGACTGGTAATGAAAACTTTTCAGATATCTGAATCTCCTTCGAGTACGTCAGGCCAATACCCACCAGATCGAATTTATCATCCTCACCATCATCTTCTAAAGAATACCAACCATTACCACCTTCAAGGTAGACCTCAATATTGTCGCTCGCGGCATAAGCCAATTTGGTATAGATACTATTATCGTCATCATTGCCAGCGAAATTATAGAATATCCCTAGTGAGACCGGAACATTATCCGTGCCATCAAAGCTTCCTGCAATTTCGAATACATGTCCCGTTGCGTCACCATATTTAAAGTATCCGTCAGAGGCATCACTGCCCGCAAATTGATTATCAGTTGGAAAAAAATAATCCGTCAGTGTAAAAGTCACAGGGCCGGTGGTGAGCGATACATATAAATCAGCCTCGGTACCATCGTTTCCATTAGACAAGCCATAAGATCCCCAGGCTCCAATTTCAAATGATGTATTATCATTTCCTGCAGAGTATGAAACCCACGGCTGAAGGGCTGATCCACTTGCCAGCAATTGACCTCTCCATAGATAACGACTGACAAAGTCTGCCCCTGCATCAAATTGCGCTTGGCTCGAAAAGTATGTGCCAACAATTAGGAAGAAAGCCACTAAATTTTTTAGAACGGTCTGTATTTTCATGATTCAATATTTTCCAAAAAAGGTTAACAAATTTTTGAAAGCGAGGAGCATGATTGTAGCCATTCTCCTTTCTTGTATCTAAAGCGTTTGCCTATTCCACTGCAAATGCAAAACCCTTTTCTTGCTCGTGATAGGCTTGCATGTCGTGTTCCGCTAAATCCAACCCGATAATCTCCTCTTCTTCGTCTACCCGTATTCCGATGGTTATTTTAAGTATATAGATTAGGACAAAAGCAAAGACAAAGGTGAAAGCTCCGACAGCAGCAATTCCAATTAACTGATTTATGATCTGGGCGAAGCTCGCCAAGCTACCGAAGATGCCGACAGCTAAAGTGCCCCAGATTCCGCACACGAGGTGAACCGATGTGGCACCGACCGGGTCATCCAATTTCAGCGTACGATCAAAGAACACTACTGATAATGGTATGATAATGCCTGCAATGGTTCCTATCATAATCGCCGAAGTTGGGCTCATCACGTCTGCCCCTGCTGTGATGCCTACCAAGCCACCCAATATTCCGTTTAGCACCATTGACAAGTCATGCGATTTAAACATGTACCAAGAGGTAAAGAAGGCTCCAATGGCTCCACCTGCAGCCGCCAAAGACGTGGTTACAAAAACCAGGGACACTGCTACCGGATCTGCAGAAAGCACAGAACCGCCGTTAAATCCGAACCATCCAAACCACAACATGAAGACTCCAAGTGTAGCTAGTGGCATACTGTGACCTGGGATTGCCTGAATGCCCTTGGACGTGTATTTGCCTTTTCGGGCGCCCAACACAATAATGCAGGCCAGAGCTGCCCAACCCCCCACGGAATGGACAACGGTAGAGCCGGCAAAGTCGTAAAAACCCAAAGCATCCAGCCATCCTGCTCCCCACTTCCACATGCCCGTGATGGGGTATGAAATCGCTACAAAAACCAGCGTGAATACCAAGAAGGAATTTAGCTTCATCCGCTCAGCTACCGCACCACTGACAATGGTGGCACCTGTGGCCGCAAACATTGCCTGAAAAATAAAATCCGCCCAGTAGGTATAGCTACCATCGGCATATTCAATAGCACCGGCAGCCCCTTCTGGCATGCTAAGTCCAAATCCGGCAAAACCAAAGAAGCCTCCTTCATTGTAGCCCGGGTACATAAGGTTGAAACCAACTATGCAATAAGTAATCAAGCCAATGGCTATGATCATGGAGTTCTTAAATAAAATGTTTACGGTATTTTTCTTCCTTACAAAACCCGATTCCAGACTGGCAAAACCCAGGTGCATGATAAACACAAGTACAGCTGCTATCAATATCCATAGGTTGTTGGCTGTAAACATTGCTTCGCTCATGGTAAATTACTTTTAAGTGTTAAAGGAACTTTTCATTTATAAGCAGCCGATTATACAGCCGCACTATCGCGCTCTCCAGTTCGGATCCGTACGCTCTTTTCAACGTCAAAGACAAAGATCTTTCCATCACCAACCTCACCGGTGCGGCCTGACTGTTCAATTGTGTTGATGATTTCATCTACTTTTTCGGTACTAGTCACGATATCCATCTGTAATCTGGGGATAAAATCAGCGCCCAGATCTGCACCTCTGTACATCTGTTTTGCGCCCTTTTGCAAACCATAACCTCTGACCTCCTTCAATGTGAAAAACCGTACTCCAATATCAGCAAGTGCATCGCGGACGGCGTCAAACTGGGTAGTCCGTACTATCGCTTCAATTTTCTTCATGGTGATTGTTTTTTATTCTCATGATAGTAATCATGCTCATTTATTATCACTTTGTTAGCGAAAGCAAAACTATATTTGAAGAAATGGAAAAGTAACTGCTTATATTTTGGAAATGCTATATCCAGACATATCTACATTTTGTTAATTTGTATTGAAAACCAACGGATTAGAGCGAGTTGAATTGTTATGCCTATCTCTACTACTGACCAACTTTTTAACCTTATCAAAAGCTTGTCTAAAGCGGAGAAAAGGAACTTTAAGCTATATGCCCGCCGTACGCAGCAGACCAGCGAAGCTCGGTTCATTCGCCTTTTTGACATGTTAGATCGCATGGATGACTACACTGAAGATGTTATCTTCAAGAAGTTCAAAGATTTGTCAAAAGGACAGCTTTCCAACTTGAAGCGACACCTATATTCTCAGGTATTAAGCAGTCTTCGATTGATCCATATTCAAAGGAACATAGACATTCAGATTCATGAACAGATTGATTTTGCTCATATTCTCTATGGCAAAGGCCTGTATATGCAGAGTCTCAAACTTCTCAACAGGATAAAAGGTATAGCGCGAGAGTCTCACCGAGATATTTTGCATTATGAAATCCTTGAGTTCGAGAAGCTGATCGAAGAGAAACATATCACACGGAGTAGAACAATTAAAGACAAAGTTGAGAACCTTATTGAGGAATCAGAAGATCGCAATCGAGTGCTCAATAGTTCCAATCAGTTGACCAATTTAAAGCTAAAAATTCATGGCCTGTATATCAAGATTGGCCATGTGAGAAATGAAAAGGACGCCTTCATCGTCAAGGATTACTTCCGTTCAAATCTTCCTATAATCCAGGAAGATCGTCTTACTTTTTTTGAAAAGATATACTTGCACCAAAGCTACGTATGGTACTACTATATCCTCTTAGATTTCGAAAAATGTTTGGATCATTCGAGGAAGTGGACCCAACTATTTGAGGATAATCCAAATATGATGAACGAAGATCCGGATCTATTCATGCGTGGACTTCATTACATATTGACTTCACTTTATAGCCTGGACGAGGGAGTAACACATAGAAATGGACTTGCACAATTCAAGGCGTTCATAGACCAATATGGTGGCGAATTTAACACGACGTCAAACATCATTTCGTTCCTTTATTATACATCGGCGCTATTTAACCAACACCAAATGGAAGGATCGTTTGACGAAGGTTTGGCGTTAATTCCAGACATCGAAGATCACCTGAAGAAGTACGAACGGCACCTGGATTCTCACCGTATTTTGGTTTTCAATTATCGGACAGCTTGGCTTTATTTCGGATCAGGCAAATTTGGTGAAGCGATTGATTACCTCAATGAGATTATCAATTTGAAAGCCGGTCATCTGCGTGAAGACATCCAGTGTTACGCTCGTTTACTTCATTTGCTTGCTCATTTTGAGATGGGCAATTACGCGTTGTTGGAGTACCTCGAAAAATCAGTCAGCCGGTACTTTGAAAAAATGAAAGATCATAATCAGGTGCAGTTGGAGGTTCTATCTTTCATCAGACGCCAATTAAAGAGCAGTACTATTCCGGATCCAAAACTTCTCCAGAGCATGCTCAAGACATTACAAAGTCTCCAAAAAGATGCTTTTGAAAAGCGATCGTTTATCTACTTAGACGCCATTGCTTGGGTCAAAAGCAAACAGCAGGGCAAGCATGTGCAGGATGTAATTAGAGAGGAGTGTCTTACATCAAATGATCGTGGATGATCCCTGATGAAATTTGCGCTCATCAATCTCCATACTCTCATCTGAAACGAGCGCTTCGAGCAGATCGCCAGCCTGGGAACACGATAACGTACCAGTTGTATGTAGATCAGGAGTACCCAGATCCGCCAGCAAAAGTTTGCTTACTGCGCTCTCAACAGCTCTAGCTTCGTCACTCAGATTAAGGTGGTCCAACATCATGGCTACTGACAGCACAGTAGCGATAGGATTAGCAATATCTTTTCCTGTGGCTTGGGGATATGAACCATGAATCGGCTCGAAAAGACTGGTCTTTTCTCCAATGGAGGCCGATGGAATCAGTCCCAGGGATCCTGCAAGAACACTGGATTCATCAGAAAGTATATCTCCAAACATGTTCTCGGTCAGTATCACATCAAACTGGGACGGATTAATAATCAATTGCATCGCAGCGTTATCGACAAAAAGATAGTCAACTTGCACATCAAGGTACTTGCCAGCCATCTGCTGAATAGTTTCACGCCATAGTCGGGACGATTCGAGCACGTTGGCCTTATCTACTAAAGTCAATTTTTTTCTTCTCTTCTGGGCTTGCTTAAAGGCCAGGTGTGCAATGCGTTCGATTTCAGGTACATGATAGGTACATGTATCAAAGGCTGTTTTGCCGTCTGGACTTCTTCCCTTTTCGCCAAAATAGATTCCGCCAATCAGTTCCCGATAAATGACAAGATCAACGTCTTGTAAGTACTCCTTTTTGATGGGAGCGAGGTGAGCCAGATTCTCGTAGATCTTCACTGGCCTGATGTTGCAGAAAAGCCCAAGGGCTTTTCGGATACCAAGCAGACCTTGTTCTGGCCGTACTTTTGCTTTTGGGTCCAAATCATATTTTGGATCTCCTATAGCCCCAAAAAAAACTGCATCACTCTGTTGAGAAATCTTTATCGTCTCCTCTGGCAGGGGACTACCTGTTTTGTCAATGGCAATTCCACCGACATCACCGTATTGAAAACTAAACTTATGTCCGTATCTCTGCGAGACTCCACTAAGCACCTTTAGGCCTTGTTTCACAACTTCCGGTCCTATCCCATCACCAGGTAGAACAGCAATATTACATTCCATATCTCACTCTGTTTTTAAATTGGTACGTTCTGTTTCAAACGTATTGATTTTATCAGATAGGCTGAGTAAATAGTCGATATCGTCATAGCCATTAAGCAGACACATTTTCTTATATGGATCTATTTCAAAATTTTGCGAGGCTCCAGTACTTTTAATCTCGACTATCTGATCCTCCAGAGAAATATGCAGTTCCGTTTTCGGATCGTTCTCGATCGCCTCGAAGATCTCATGCAGGAATGAATCAGGCACCGTAATCGGAAGGATTCCATTATTCAATGCATTTCCTTTGAAGATATCTGCAAAGAAACTGGAGACGACAATCCGGATACCGAAATCCTGTAAAGCCCAGGCTGCATGTTCACGACTACTTCCGCAGCCAAAGTTTTTTCCCGCCACTAAGATTTCACCTCCATATAGCGGATTATTCAAGACAAAATCTTGTTTGGGAGAACCATCGGAGTGATATCTCCAGTCTCGGAAAAGGTTTTCGCCAAATCCAGCTTTGGTAGTGGCCTTCAGGAATCGGGCAGGAATAATCTGATCGGTATCTACGTCCTCGATAGGTAATGGGATAATACTGGAGTCTATCGTATTTAATTTCTTCATGATTAGATCAATTCTCGCACATCAACAATTTTACCTTCAATAGCTGAGGCAGCTGCCATCAGGGGGCTGGCAAGAATTGTACGTGCTCCAGGACCCTGCCTCCCCTCATAGTTTCGATTCGATGTAGAAACACAATACTTGCCAGCTGGGATCTTGTCTTCGTTCATTCCCAGGCATGCAGAGCACCCAGCCTCTCTAAAGTCAAAGCCTGCCTCCGACAAAATTCTATCCAGACCTTCTTGCACAGCTTGTTTCCGTACCTGCTGAGAACCGGGTACCACCATAGCTGAAACGTTGGGAGATATCCGTTTACCCGCCACATACGAGGCAACCAAACGAAGGTCTTCAATTCGTGAATTCGTACAGCTGCCAATAAAGACATGACTGATCGGATGATCCAATAATTTTTCACCCGGCTGTAATCCCATGTATCGCAATGCCTTATCAAAGGAATCCGATACATTTTTGACTGGCTGTGGAATCTGATTGCTGATACCCATGCCCATGCCGGGATTGGTCCCGTACGTTACCATAGGCTCAATATCAGCAGCATTGAAAATCAGCTCTTTGTCAAATACCGCATCGGCATCCGAATATAATGTTCTCCAATGCGAAACAGCCTGGTCCCAGGCTTCTCCTTGGGGAGCCTGCTCCCGGCCTCTCACATAATCGAACGTGGTCTCATCCGGAGCAATCATTCCGCCTCTGGCTCCCATTTCTATGCTCATGTTACAAACCGTCATCCTTCCCTCCATGGAAAGTGATCGAATCACCTCTCCCGCATACTCGATGAAATAGCCGGTGCCTCCGGCCGCAGTCAACTGCGAGATAATGTGTAGAATGATATCTTTTGCCAACACACCTTTTTGCAAAGTCCCTTCCACCTTGATACGCATTCTTTTTGGCTTACTGAGTAAAAGACATTGTGTGGCCAATACCTGCTCGACCTGGCTGGTTCCTATTCCAAATGCAATCGTTCCAAAAGCTCCATGTGTAGAAGTATGACTGTCGCCACAGACCATCGTCATCCCTGGTTGAGTAATACCCAGTTCAGGACCAATTACATGAACGATTCCCTGATAGGGATGACCCAGGCCATAAAGGGTTACACCAAATTCCTCACAGTTCTCTGTTAACTTTTTTACTTGGAGACGTGAAAGTTCTTCTCTAATTGGTAGATGCTGATCTTTTGTAGGTACATTATGATCAGCAGTAGCCACAGTCCGTTCCGGTCTAGCTACAGATATGTTACGATCTCGAAGTCCTTGAAAAGCTTGGGGTGAAGTGACCTCATGAACTAAGTGTTGGTCGATATAGAGTACTTGCAAACCGCTTTCCAGCTGGTCTACTACATGGGCTTCCCAGATTTTGTCAAATAGTGTTTTTCCCATCATATGATTTTATCCAAAAGATTTTTCGAAGGCACTGATTACCTCGTCTTTTTTGGCCCACATTCGATGCAGATCTTCATCAACTACCTCCTTCTTGTGATCGGCGACTTGCAAAAACTTCTGATAAAGGGCGTCTAGCTCCAGTTTTGTCACATCATGCCCGATTTCTTTTAGTCGATACGCAAGCGCAGCCCGGCCACTTCGAGCCGTCAGGACAATGGAAGATTTGTCGACACCTACATCGAGCGGATCAATGATCTCATATGTCTCTCTCTTCTTGATGACTCCATCCTGATGAATGCCCGAAGAGTGAGCAAAAGCATTTGATCCTACAATTGCTTTGTTTGGTTGAACTTGCACACCCATCTCATCAGATACCATCTGGCTTACCTTATTTAGTAGTTTCGTTTTGATGTCAGTATCGAAACCCAGATAGGGATGTTGTCGAAGCACCATCACGCATTCTTCTAAAGATGTATTTCCAGCTCGTTCGCCCAGGCCATTTATGGTACATTCGATCTGGCGCGCACCATTTATGACACCTTCAATAGAATTCGCTGTCGCCAGTCCTAAGTCATTGTGACAATGTGTTGATAGAATGGCTTTATCAATGCCAGTGACATTTTCTCTGAGATACTTGATTTTTGCCCCGTACTCGTTGGGTAAACAATAGCCAGTTGTATCAGGAATATTTAGAACGGTGGCACCCGCCTTTAGAACGGCTTCGCAGATTTTGGCCAGGTAGTCATTCTCTGTCCGGCCAGCGTCTTCTGCATAGAATTCAACATCCTCAACAAATTGTTTTGCATAACTTACGGCCTTTACCGCTCGCTCCAGTACCTGATCCCGCGTGCTGTTGAACTTAAATTTGATATGTGAGTCAGATGTGCCTATGCCAGTGTGAATTCGAGCATATTTTGCATCTCGAATTGCCTCTGCGGCAGTTCGTATATCCTGCTCGACCGCCCTTGACAAAGCACAAATTCTCGAGCGTTTGATTGCTCTACTGATTTGCTGCACTGATTCAAAATCGCCCGGACTCGAAATCGGAAAACCAGCTTCGATGATATTAACACCCAAGTCCTCCAGTGCATGGGCAAGCTTCAACTTTTGCTCGGTGTTCAGCTTGCATCCAGGCACCTGTTCCCCATCGCGTAAGGTCGTGTCAAAGACGAATATCTTTGTATGGTCCATTAGAATCTATTTATTTTGGAGAATTCCAATTTTTAAAAATAAGATTTCAGAGCATGCTTTAATGGCTTAATTTACCTTTGGGATTACAAAGCAACCATCGATGCTTTTTTATGCAAATGTTTGATAATCAATAAGAAATAATTTACACAGTTACAATGGCCACTCAGAAGACAGATTATCTGGTTCAGCTTATAAACTCGCTAACAAAAGCGGAAAAAAGGAGCTTTCGGCTTTTCGTGATGCGTAACCAAGCTTCAGATGACATTCTGTTTCTTAAGCTTTTCGACGAAATTGGCCGGACTAAATCCTTTGATGAGCATGCCATTCTACAGCGAATCCCTGCAATCAAAAAGAGACAATTATCTAATCTAAAGGCTCATCTGTACAAGCAACTCTTAATCGGTTTGCGAATGGTGATCCGGAGCAATACACCGGAGATCGATATACGGGAGCGCATCGACTATGCCAGGGTATTGTATGACAAGGGCCTGTATCGACAGGCTCTTGATGTACTTAGCAAAGCCAAGGCTTCTGCTCTGAAAATGTGTCAATACGTTTTGGCACTGAATGCACTTGAGTTCGAAAAATTTATTGAGTCGCAATATATCACTCGTAGCATCGAGAGCAGAGCAGAGGAATTAAAGAAGGAGACGATCCAATTGACTCGAAAGATCGAGAGTATTCAGTTGTTTAGTAATATAGCTCTGCAACTCTACGGTCTCTACCTGAATGTTGGTCATGTCAGGGACCACCACGACAGGAAGTATCTCCACGACTTCTTTGAATCGAATCTGCCATCATACAAGATCGAAACCTTGGGTTTTTACGAAAAGCTATACCTTTTCCAGGCTTACAGCTGGTACCACTATATGGAACAGGATTTTGCTAATTACTACAAGTATTGCAAGCGTTGGTACGATCTATTTCGAGATTATCCGGACATGATTCAAGTGGAAACGGCGCTCTATTTAAAGGGTTTGCACAACTTGCTCAACTCGTTGTACATGTCGTTTCGGGACAGTCGTTTCCTCGATCTGTTGCAAGTGCTGGAAACAATGCCGGAAAGAGGCCTCATACGTACACGGAATGAAGAAGGACTGCACCAATTATACTGGTACGTTAACTTAATTAATAAACACTATTTGACCGGTAGATTCACCGAAGGACTTACCCATATGCCAGCACTCGTGCAGCTGCTGGATGAAAATCCCTATAATTGGGATAAACATCGAATTCTGGTATTCTATTATAAGATTGCATGCATGTACTTCGGTAGTAGTGATTGGGACACAGCCATTACCTACCTCAACAAAATCATCAATGCTAAATCACCCGACTTTCGCGCTGATATTCAATCCTTCGCTCGAATTCTAAATCTTATTGCCCACTATGAGCTGGGTAACCGGGTTCTGTTGGAGTATCAAGTCAAATCAGTATATCGATATTTAGCCAAAATGAGCGAGCTACAGGAGGTCCAACACGAGATTTTTCGCTTTCTCCGGAAAGTACCTCGTATCTCCGAGTACGAAGTCAAAGAGCGCTTCGCGGATCTGCATGACAAGCTGGTTAAACTTCGTGACTCAAACTTTGAGCGCCGAGCATTTCTTTACCTTGACATCATTTCGTGGCTGGAAAGTAAAATGTACCAAAAACCAGTTGAGGAGATCATCCGGATGAAATTTGAAAAGCGCAGCAAGCAGGATCAGGTAAACGAGTCAGTTAACCTATGAAGATTCCGACACTACAGATTGCCGGCAAACACTACGGAAGCTAAAGAAAGTGACGAGGCCAAATGCGTACGTGAAATATCCAATTTTATACCCTGTTGGTCGAAATACTGAACTAGATTCTCGGTTGGCATATTTCCGGTCAATTCATCTTTAGCCATTGGACACCCGCCAAATCCCTTGAGGGCACCATCGTATCGTAAACACCCACTTTCGTAAGCAGCTTGGATCTTTTCTTGCCAAGAACCAGGAGTCGTGTGTAGGTGAGCTCCGAATTCGACATCGGGGTAAGGGGGGATTAGATTTGAAAAAAGGTAGTGAATACTTTCGGGAGTCGAAACGCCTATTGTGTCTGATAAGGCCATGATTTTTATGTCGAGGTCGGCGAGAATATCTACCCATTTTTGGACAGTCTCAACATTCCATGGATCACCATATGGATTGCCAAAGCCCATAGAGAGATAAACAACCAGCACCTTATTATGCTTCAAGCATATCTCCTGAATCTGTTTCAACCGTTCCAATGACTCACCAATTGTAGCGTTTGTGTTACGAAGTTGAAAGGTTTCGGACACGGAAAAAGGAAACCCTAGAAGATCTATTTCTGTGTACTGAACAGCATCTTTGGCTCCCCGACGATTGGCTACGATAGCAAGTAGCTTGGTGTCGGAATTGGTTCGATCCAAATTTGCAAGCACTTGAGCAGTATCTCGCATCTGGGGAATCGCCTTTGGAGAAACAAAACTGCCAAAATCCACAGTATGAAATCCCACTTTCAGAAGTTGGTTAATGTATCTGACCTTGAGATCTGTGGGAATAAATGCCTTGAGGCCTTGCATGGCATCACGTGGGCATTCGACGATCTTAACCGTATTCATCAGAACTTCCTTTATAGTATAAAGATAACGATGCATAATACGTACATCACGCATCTCCCCGATTATTCACAAACTGTTTCTTAATCTCTCCCTACATTAATTATTTTGCATAATGACCAAGAAAGACATAATAACAACCATTGGCTTTATACTCTTTATCCTGGGCTTTACCGCCCTTACACTGAGTTTGGTAGGTATAAAGTGGTCGTTTTTAGTCTGGTTAGACCGTATAGATCCCCTGTTCGGGTTTGTATCTAAAATCCTCATGATTATTGTGGGAATCGTAATGGTGGCTATGAGCAAAATGGAGGAATGAATCTCTTGAGCACTGACATCCTGGTGAAAGCGATTTTTGTCAGGCTTCTTACCGTTTGAGCACT
>Ga0224508_10003632_pt1 | contig 12734 bp, 13 predicted proteins | sample SF_Jan12_sed_USG_4_FD_170157 | JGI IMG/M metagenome (GOLD analysis project Ga0224508, IMG submission 170157) | Sediment microbial communities from San Francisco Bay, California, United States - SF_Jan12_sed_USGS_21 | ecosystem: Environmental > Aquatic > Marine > Sediment | place: USA...
AATCGGAGCGAAGAATGGGGAAATAGTCAATGTGGCTTTTCCGATCACTTTCTCATACTCCCAGTCAAAACGGAGATCAAGTTTAGTGTGTATGAGGTCAATAATTCGTTTACTTGATTTACGATATATCGGCAACTCATATTCCCCTCTAAGAGTCTTATCATCTGAAGGAGCATTGATGACCAAGGTGTCCAAGTCCCTGACCTCAAAATCAGCTTGAGAAGATTCTGGCACGGATTCGGTGATTACTTTGCCTGGGCCACATGAAATAAGCACCAAACCAAGCAAAATGAACAGGCCGTTTCGTTCTTTCATAATGCTCGCTATTAAAATATTACACAACCACATCATAGTCACGAAGTGCCTCATTTAAGGATACTTTCTTATCAGTACTCTCCTTTCGATCGCCGATGATCAATGCGCAAGGAACGTGATAATCACCAGCTGGAAATGATTTGGTATAGCTGCCAGGGATGACTACACTTCGCGGAGGTACATAACCCCGATATACCTTTGGCTCATCGCCAGTGGCATCAATAATCCGTGTGGATTTGGTAATCACCACATTGGCTCCAAGTACCGCCTCCTTACCAATCCGTACACCTTCAACCAGTATGCACCGCGATCCAATGAAACAATTGTCTTCGACAATTGTCGGGGCAGCTTGGGGAGGTTCTAATACTCCACCAATACCAACACCACCGCTGAGATGAACGGAACGTCCAATCTGGGCACATGAACCAACGGTCACCCAGGTGTCGACCATGGTACCCGATCCTACCCAAGCTCCAATATTGACATAACTAGGCATCATAATCACACCCTTCTCCAGATAAGAGCCATGTCTGGCTATAGCATGGGGTACAACCCTAACCCCTAGTGCGGCATAGTTTTTTTTCAGTGGAATTTTATCATGGAACTCCAAAGGTCCTACCTCAATAGTCCGCATTTCCTGTATGGGAAAATACATCAGTACGGCCTTTTTAATCCACTCGTTTACCTGCCAATTGGCATCTGAATCAGGCTCAGCTACACGTAGGAGTCCTTGATCCAATAGTTCCACCACTTCTCGAATTGCCTGTTGTGTTTCCGGGTGCCTTAACAAGGTGCGGTCTTCCCAGGCCTGTACAATTTTTTCCTTAACCTGTGCAGTCATTGTAACTGGTGCCGATTATTGAGCGCTGAAATTATGATAAATATCTTAGAGCAATTAAGATGGATACTAGACCCACAGACCAGCCTATATAAATCTCTTTTTTGTCATGTGCCGCTAGATAGATCCTCATCGAACCGACTAGGCCCACAATTATACAAACGAGATAAATCACCATTAGGAAGTGGATATGTACTGGTCCAATCCCAACTCGATCTAACTTGTACACCCATCCCATTACAATGATCATACCCAGTAGGCCTCCTAACCCAACGGCATGCAGGGAGATCTTGGTAAAAACATTCAAAAAAAAGGAAAGACCAAGGGCAATGCAAGTACCAAGGACAAAAACACTGAATTCCCCCGGCACCTCCGGATTCTGAATTACATTTACGAGAAACCACGTATTGAAAACAAGAGCTGCAATCAGAGGACCGAATCTTTCTTCTCTCGAATCCAACTCCAAACTTCGCACCAAGCCCAGTAATTGCATCAACAAGGTTGTCAAGACAGGAAGTAAGAAGGTATATGCTATACATTTAATCAAGAGAAGGGAAGCGGCATTGAAATGATGATATCCAAACAAATAAGGATTGGCCAGGAGTAAGAGTAAGAGACCATATGTCAAACAAAGCAACGGATGAAACAGTATGGACAGGCCAAATGCAAAGTACCTCACATCAGAATTTATACTTTGGTGATAATGACTTCAACACGCCGATTTTGCGATTTCAATTCTTCATTACTATTGTCGGTCAGTGGCCTAGTAGGACCCCAACCTTTTGTCTTAATTCGGGAAGCTTGCACTCCTCGGCGAATTAAATAATTCTTTACTGCGATTGAGCGATTTTCTGACAATTGGTACAAGGCCCATTTATCTCCGAAATTGTCTGTATGCCCATCAATACGAATATGTAACCCAGGATGTTGATTAAGAATGACACCTAGTCGATCCAGTTCAGTGTACGATGAGGAGAGTATTCGATCTTTTCCCCGCATGAAATATATTGGATTTAGAGAGATCTTTCCCTTGACGACCAACGGATCAATTGACAACTTGATAGTATTGTCAGCTGAAAAAGTGCTGGGATCTAATCGTATTTCTCGACCAATAAATCCTTCTTTCTCAGGGTAGAATTTCAAGATCCCCTGCTTTGCTATTTCGATAATAGCGCCTTTCTTGCTTACTTCTTGTTCAGTCAAATGAAAATCCTCATCCACTGGGCCGAAAGTTATTTTTCCGTGAACTGGCTCACCCGTCTGTGAGTTCACGATTTGGCACGCCACAGTTGTTCGAGCACTCGCGGGAGCAACCTTTGCTTTTGGTTTGGTGAACCGAGAACGGAAAATATCGCTGGATCCATCTCTTTTGGAAGTAAAGTACAGGTAACCTGAACGATGGTTTAAAAATGGTTGTCCATCATCTGCTGGAGAATTGATGGGAGCAGGTAATTGAATTGGAACAGACCAATTGGTCCAGCTTTCATCTAGACGCTCAGATATGAATATATCACTGTCACCCATACCACCCGCGCGGTCTGAGGCAAAGAATAGATGTCGCTTATCATCGCTGATAAAGGGAGTCGTTTCTCGAAAAGCGGTGTTAATCAAAGGCCCCATGTGTACGGGTGAACTCCATAGATTCGTATGAATCCGAAACGAAACATAAAGATCTTGTTGCCCATGCGAATCCTTTCGACCGAGTGATAGGATCATGATCTCGTTGTCTTTACTTAGGGTAAGATTCACATCAGGATCCACATTATCATAGTCGTAGATATGCAGTGGCTCGGGAAAATGCCAGCCTTCTCCATTCTTTGTGGCAAATGAAAATCCTTTGTACATGCTGCCATCCTTGAAAAATTGATTTAGGATGACAACTGTGCTGGGATCTGTTGTCACGGCACAAATACTATTGGGAAGTGCACTATTCAATGGATATTTGGGGTGCTCTATACGGTCGAACTCTCCTGATGTGGCCTTCGCTATCCAGATATCCTGATTGAAGGTCGAATTCATTGGGTTCTGATTATGGTTATCCCCCAACTGCGAGTAAATCTCTTGCAACTGTTTCCGATATTCTTTGTATGACAGAACCTTGGAGTAGTCTTGGTCGAGGACTTGGAGTGTCTTGTCAAATGCAGGATGTCCTACACGTGTAAAGTATATGGTCTTGCCATCCAGACTAACAACCGGATTAATTTCATCATAGGGAGAATTTATCCTTGTGTTCATCTTTTCCACTTCAAAATCCGTGAATGGAATGGATGCAAAGAGACTGGAAAGAATGATCGCTATGTAAGGGTACCACATATCAGTTGATTTTTCACATTAAAACTAATGCAAATATATAAACGCAATTTAACCAACATGTTATATTAAAACATTGTTTTTTTTGAAAAAAAATACAAGATTGATTGGGAGGACAAAATTAAGAATCGATTTATATCCTCAAAACGGAGGGTGTTCATCTCTACAATCAGCGAGTTTGAAGTGAGAACGTTAAAAGTAGGTTTAGTGGGTGATTAATATCATCATATTGACGTTAGTATGTTTAAATAGCGACTTTTGCATGACAATGAGGATGTGGTCTATCATTTGCTTGACAATGGCAACCTGCATTACACAGGCTCAGAATGGCAAAGGAACCGTTCCGGAAAAGATCGAGATTGATGGCGAAATCGTTACGGCGATTATAACAGAAGGTGATACCCTTTACATCGCTGATCTAGTTGATGTGACCGTGACTTCACCACGCAAATTTGTGAATCGAAAAGAATATCTTACCTATCTACGCTACCGTAGTTACGCAAATAAAGTTTATCCGTACGCAGTAGATGCCATTCGCATTTTCAGGGAGTTGGAACGAGTCAGATCAGAAATGAAGCGCAGAAAGGCAAAACAACATATACGCCGACTTCAAAAGGAATTAAAAAAAGAATTTGAGGAGCCTCTTAAGAAATTGACAAAAACACAGGGCCGCATTCTGGTTCATATGATCGAAAAGGAATTGAACGTTCCCATATACTATTTGATCAAAGATTTACGTGGAGGAATCACAGCCAATTATTGGACCGCTGCCGGCAAACTATACGGTTACCAACTGCGAAAAGGTTATGTGGTCGGGGAGGATCCCATATTAGATGTTATTCTCGAAGACTTCGATATCTCTCATCCTAAATAACTTTACTTGTCAATTGTACAAATGATCAGCTCGCAGGATTACTTCAAGTCCTCCCACCTTGTTTTAAAGGGAGAGATACCGTCTGGATCGATCACTTGGCAAAGCCCATCAAATATAGCGCTTGTAAAATATTGGGGTAAACATGGAGACCAGCTGGCAAATAATCCATCAATCAGCTTTACACTCACTAATGCTCATACCCAGACCGCACTGACATTTGGCCCCAGGAGTGTGCCGGTGGGAGGAGTGTCGCTATCCCTGCTTTTCGATGGTGAGAAAAAGGATTCCTTTGAGGTGCGTACTAAATCGTACGTGGAGAAACTAATTACGATTTTTCCATTTATCGAGCAAATCCATTTTGACATCAGAACCCGGAACTCGTTCCCTCATTCCTCAGGAATCGCATCCTCTGCATCTGGTATGAGCGCTCTCGCACTTTGTCTCTGTAGCCTCGAGCACGAGCTCTTTGACACTTTAGATTCTGATGATCTATTTCGACGCAAAGCATCATTTGTAGCTAGACTGGGATCGGGCAGTGCATGTAGAAGCATTTATGCCGAGGTTGCTCTTTGGGGAAGGACTGGCTCAGCAGAGGACAGCTCCGACCAGTATGCGATTCCCTTTAAGGAGCATCTTCACGAGTCCATCAGTAACTTCAGAGATGCAATTTTGATCGTAAACTCCAAGCCAAAAACAACATCAAGCAGTTCCGGCCACTCAATGATGGAAACGCATCCATTTGCCACTACTCGCTACGAAAGTGCTAGAAAAAATCTACATCAGCTGATTGAGGCCCTACGCATTGGAGATCTGATGCGTATTGGTCAAGTATGCGAGCACGAAGCCCTTACCTTACATGCTTTGTTGATGAGTTCACAGCCAAGCATACTGCTGATCGAACCCAACACGATCAAGATTCTTCAGCTGATACAGGAGTTTAGAAAGACCACCAACAATCCCGTATTTTTTACCATTGATGCAGGACCTAATGTCCATGTTTTGTATCCGCATCATGTGGCTGTAGAAGTAGAGAGTTTTATTCAGGATGTTTTGTCAGTGTATTGCGAGGATGGAGCTTGGATCAATGATCAGATCGGACCTGGTCCCATTCAAATGTAATAATGAGTAATCTAATATCTATTACCGCTGCATTGTTGGTTGGGACGCTGATAATTTGCTCATGCCCATCGTCAGCACAAGAACCTGTTACAGATCTGACAAATAGTCCCGCATTTGATCATACAATTCGATCCTACCTGAGCTTTGAGGTGCCGGTGATGACTGTGGCCGATCTTAAGAAAGATTTAGATGAATTCGTCCTGCTTGATACACGATCGATAGAGGAATATGAGGTCAGCCACATACGAGGGGCACGTTTTGTCGGATACAAATCTTTTGACGCAGAGACATTGGGAGACATTGCAAAAGATAAGACTATCGTAGTTTATTGTTCAATAGGATATAGGAGTGAGAAAATTGGTGAAAAGTTGCAGCGGCTTGGCTATATGAACGTTTTCAATCTTTATGGGAGCATTTTTGAGTGGGTAAACGACGACAATCCAATTTTTGATATTCATGGAAATGAGACCCAACTCTTGCACACATATAATCGTGCTTGGAGTAAATGGGTAGTGAATGAAGCAGTGCAAAAAACTTGGTAAAAAAAACCCCGTAGCGAATGATACCTACAGGGCCTTTAAGCTTTTGTCTAACAGCTACATCTATTCTGTCATACCTAGTTTGGCTTTGACCATAGTGGTAACATCTAATGCATCTTCAGCAAAGAGTATAAATCCGGAACTAGAGTCAAGGATGTAGGTAAATCCATTTTCAGTGGCAACTTCCTTGATCAATCCATTTACACGATCCAAGATTGGCTGCAACAAAGTCTGCTGTTTTTCAGCGAGCTGCTTTTGCATGTCTTGTTCGTACTGTGAAATCTTTACCTCTTCATCTTTTAGTCCTTTCGCTTCTTCCTCCAATTGTTTTGGCGAAAGTTCACCCTGCTGCTCCTTGCGTTGAAGGTCCTGATACTTTTTCTGAAATTCTTCCAACATGCCTTGCCCTTTCTTCTGCAGCTGCGTTTGAAGCGCCTCCAGATTGGCATTTGCCTGTTTGACTTCAGGAATTTCCTGCAATAACGTCACAGAATTTATGTAGCCTATCTTTTGGGCAGATACGAGTGCTACGAATCCGACCATAAAAACAGGAACAAGAAAATATTTAAGTAATCGACTCATTTTCATCCCTTTTAACTTTAAAAAATGGTGCACAAAAATAGAATATTTATCTAATTATCTAATTCTTAATTAATCGTAAGACATCATCGGTTTTGTCGTATCGCTCATTGCTGAATATGACTCCAGCATTGCCAGCTTTGTCTAAGATGATATCGTAACCGCGCTCTGTGGCATAATCCTGGATGGTTGCATAGACTTGATCCTGAACCGGAGCAACTAGAGATTGTCTCTTCTGAAATAGCTCACCCTCAGGGCCAAATTTTATACGCTGAAGCTCTCTCACTTCATTCTCCTTCGCCATGATTTCCTCCTCCTTTTGACGCTTCATATCATCACTTAAGAGTACAATCTCTGCCTGATATTTATTGTACATGCTCTTGATCTTGTCATGCTCCACTGAGATCTCCTGTTGCCATACTTTGGCAGTATTATCCAGTTCTTCTTGCGCCTTCTTATATGCGTCCATATTATCCAGTATGTAAGCGATGTCAACCACTGCTATCTTTTGAGAGTAGGAAACAGTCAAACTGGCAAGTGCAAATACCATAGTTAGGAAAAATGATTTCATTATACTTGGTTTATTATCAATCAATTAAATGATGAAAAAAATGGAAACCAAAATTACAATTTTAATGCTTTGGTTTCGTCCTTATGACCCCTCAAGGTCACGGTAAGTTACATCATACAAAAAGCCCGAATGAACCTTCCAAATAGATTATACTTACATTATCAAGATGTTATGGATGTCGATTCTACTTATACAATGATTTCTTTAACGCTTGTTTAACGCAATCCTTAATGAAATTAACGGCTGCTGAATCACAACCCTCTAAACATATGATCAGCATAAAAATAGAAGTCCGATGATGCGTATCACAGGCCAGATTGTGGATATCAGAGGTCGAAGAATATATTCTGGAGAGCTACTCCTTTCAAAAGGCAAGATTATAGACATACGACCCATTGATCATGCTGAATTGCGATACATTCTACCAGGGTTCATTGATGCCCATGTACATATCGAAAGCTCAATGCTTGTGCCATCTGAATTTGCAAAACTCGCGCTGCCGCATGGTACGGTGGCAACGATTTCAGATCCACATGAAATCGCGAACATCCTGGGCTTGCAGGGCGTCTATTATATGTTGCAGAATGCCTCGATGGTCCCTATGAAAATTTTCTTTGGAGCACCCTCATGTGTGCCTGCCACCTCCTTTGAACAGGCAGGCGCTTCGCTTGGTCCAGATGAGGTCGAAGAACTGTTGAGGGAACCCGCTGTCAAGTATCTGGCGGAAATGATGAACTATCCCGGCGTGTTGAACAATGATCCGGATGTCCATCGAAAAATTCAAGCGGCTCGGAATGAAAACAAGCCGGTTGACGGCCATGCACCCGGACTGAGGGGAAATGATATGGAGACTTATTTTGCTGCTGGCATTCATACCGATCATGAGTGTATAACGCTGGAAGAAGGGAGGGAAAAAGCAGAAGCTGGGGTCCATATTCTCATTCGTGAAGGTAGTGCAGCAAAGAACTTTGAGGCTCTCATTCCTCTGCTGAAATCCCACCCAGATCAGATTATGTTTTGCTCAGATGATAAACACCCCGATGATCTTGTTAAAGGTCACATTGACCAGATCGTCGCAAGAACAATTGGTAAAGGATTTGACCTTTTTGACGCGCTGGCTGCAGCATGTCTTAACCCGGTTAAACACTATGATCTCGATGTCGGAACTCTAAGAGTCGGAGATGCAGCGGATTTTATTACAGTGAAGAATCTGCAATCTTTTGAGATTGAACAAGTATTTGTGGATGGTCAATTGGTTGTAGACAATGGTCAAACTAAATTTCAAATGCCGAAGATCGAGGTGATCAATAAATTCAACATTGGTAGACGGAAAACTGACGAATTTAGAGTCTTTTGGAGCGAAGGTAGGAGTAGAATAATCAAAGCAATTGATGGGGAACTGATCACAGATTCTCTGACCGAAGTGTTACCATGCAAAGAAGGCCTGGCCGCGACAGATAAGAGTAGAGATTTGCTCAAAATAAGTGTTGTCAATCGCTATAAAGACACCGCACCTGCCGTGGCTTTCATAAAGGGCTTTGGATTGCAGCTTGGGGCATTTGCATCTTGTGTAGCACATGACTCTCACAACATTATTGCAGTAGGTGTAGATGATGATTCGATTGCACGAAGTATTAATCTAATTGTAGACCATAAAGGAGGGATCTCTGCAGTGAGCCCTCATGATGAACTTGTTTTACCCCTACCAGTTGCTGGCATCATGAGTGTAGAGAATGGATCTAGAGTGGCCGCAGAGTACGGTCGGATTGACCACTTTGTTAAAGAAACATTAGGCAGCCAACTTAGCGCTCCATTCATGACACTGTCATTTATGGCATTACTCGTAATACCCTCACTAAAGTTGAGTGATAGGGGATTATTCGACGGGTCTACGTTCACGTTTGTACCCCTTTTTGAAAGGGAGATATAATGACTAGAGTTTTGCTATTGAAAAAGGACTCAGTATAGTATTGTGATAATTGAATTTCAGATACGGGGAATCTCTTACGCACTGAGATTAATTCTTCCGAAAGATCTCCTCCCTTTAGAAGAATAAGATTTGCTGACCGGCTGTGCCGCAACAGGGGCAAGGCCCATCTGATGATAATAGAGGTGTCTGCGACAGCCCTAACCACTATGTGATCAAATTTCTCTTGTAACGATTCAGCTCGGGCATGCTTGGTTTCAACATTGGAAAGATGAATGTGTCCGACGATGTCCTTAACGGCATCAAGCTTTTTTCGCGTACTATCTACCAAGGTAAAAGATACATTTGGATAGTAAATCGCCAACGGAATACCCGGAAAACCACCACCAGTGCCCAGATCTAATATGGACCCACCGGCCTTAATTTGATTCCACTTGGCAATCGCAAGACTATGTAAGACATGCCGTTCATAAAGCTTTTCGATGTCCTTTCGGGAAATCAAGTTCAGGCGACGATTCCAATCTTCGTATAAGGGTCCAAGTGAAATCAATTGTGTCAATTGAACAGAGGATAGTTCTGGAAAATAACTTGTAATTAAACTACTATTCAAATTCAAATCCACTTGATTTCTGGTTTAGAAAAAAGGAAAAATACGTTAATGGGATGGTAGATGATATATACCAAATCAAAAACAGGAACCAGGTGTTTTTTATGGTGCCAATCAGCCAACAGCAGGTAATCGTGGCTCTTCACCAGAATACAAAGAATGCGGATTATGTACAGGGCCATAGCAAGCCACCAGTAACCAGTGAAAAGAAGAGCCAGGACGGCAAAAAGATGTATCCAATGACTGAGTGCAAATATTACCAGCACGGTTTTATGTCTCAGCTTATACATGGAAGAAACTGACAGGTGCCGAGCCCTTTGATCGAGGAATCCACGACAGCTTGATGGACTGTGGGAGAGAATAAGGCTTTGTGAAGAAGTAACTACTGCACAATTGTCTCCCGTGGCGACATGATTGATAAGGAGGTCATCATCTCCGCCGACGAACTCAAAATAATGATCTGGTAGGTCATTGAATATGGATCTGTGATACCCAACATTACGACCTACTCCCATATATGGTGACTTATTTTGAGCAGCTGAAATATATAATGCCGAAGTCAATATGGAGTCATATGAACTGAAGTGGGACATAAAAGTTGAGCCAGGCAGCAGGGGTGCCATGCCCAGACTTATCATCTTGTTGGCGTTGAAAGGTGCAACCATCTCATGGATCCAATGACTGGATGATGGCCAGCAGTCGGCATCGGTCAGCAGGATCCAATCATTAGTAGCACATCCCACCGCCCTGACTAAGGCATGCTTCTTGCCGGGTCTGTCTACTTTCATCTCCAAAACGCGGAGAAAGCGGTAATGTTTGGAGAACCTATCGAGTACTTCAGCGGTTTGATCGGTGGAATTGTCATTTACGACAATGACTTCAAAGGAGGGATAGTTTTGTCCTAGGATCAGGGGTAAATTCTGTTTAAGATTAGAGGCTTCGTTGCGAGCGCAAATTATGACAGAGACCGCTACGGATTCTCTGTCATAATCAGTAGCACCTGGATGCCTACCTGCCGGATTCCGGATGACAAAAGTCCAAATGGCTAACTGTATTAAAGTACTTGCAATGATTAGAACAAGGAGGAACGCAGAAACCACACGGTAAAATAAAAATCAAATCAGTAAGAGCTTAGGAATTTGATCTACATCTTGGTGGCAAAGAGAGCCATTGGATCGACACCGAAGTACGATGCCATTGCATCATATGAAGTACCCAAATACATTTTATATCGCACGGGGAAAATGAAAAAGTATGTCACCGCCACAGCATCCCAGTTGATATATGGTTCGGGAAGACCAATGTATTCAACCACGTCCTCATTCTTGAACCCACTGACCTCCTGGAACTTGTCCACTTCTATTTTAAACTCTGGCATATCGTAGAGCATGACAACTTTAGCCCACTCATACATGGCGGTATTAAAGTATTCTTGGGGAAAACGGAAAGCCTTCATAAAGTGATCGCCACAAAAAATCAGCACATGGTCCTGGACAAATAGTTCAGATGAATGGAGATTCTCGGGAAATTGTGGAGAAGGGAAGGGATGATGATAAATTACGATGTTTTGGAATTCGTCGAACCGTGAATGCCATTTTGGCCGAAAAGCTGTGAGCCGGTAAGCATTTATTGAAACAACTGCTTTTAGATCTTCCGGGATGTTATCAAATCCCTGCGGCATAAAATCTGCCGACTTCATAAAGGTGCTGATCCTGCTCTCAAAAGCAATCCTTTGTTCTTGATTGAGACTCCCATATAATGGCATATGATCATTCACAAACCTGACCAGTCCCTTGGACAGGCCTTGCGGGTAACGCTTGAGATACCAACGATCAATTTCGGGATGTAAAACGTATACAACCGCTACAGCTATGGATAACGGAATCAGTAAATAAGAGTATTCGGGGAAGTCAAAAACATAGCACACCAGTAAGACCACTCCGACCAGTCCGAGTAAAGGAATTACAATCCACTTCGAAAGATACATGTTCATACTAGTAAGCTAAAAATCAATTATCGTTTATTTGGCCTGTGCAAAAAGAATTCTAAATTTGCAAACCCTTCAAAATCAGGGGCTCCATTGGTACCTTAGCTCAGTTGGTAGAGCACAGGACTGAAAATCCTGGTGTCCCCAGTTCGATTCTGGGAGGTACCACAAAAATAAACCAAAAATAGTATCAAACAGGTTGTTCGTTAGGGCGTGCAGCCTGTTTGATTTACATACGCATAGCAGTACTCAAGAGATGTGCCAAAAGTTAAACACATGAGAAATATATTCTATATTTAACCCACCATGAACTGCACAACGACATATGCGTCTCCTATCGGCAATATCGACATTGAATCTACGGAACACGGGATCACCAAACTTAGTTTTGTCAGTGTCAATCACCCTCCCGACCAGACCCATCCGGAGGGACTCCTAGATTGTATTCAGCAACTAGACGAATATTTTGAAGGCTCGCGCACTGCATTTGACTTACCAATTGACCTATCGGCATTACCGCCCTTTCACAAGGAGGTATTGAAAGTTGTGATGACAATTCCATATGGCAGGACGCGCTCATATAAGCAGATAGCTAGTTTTCTTGGCAATCCCAAAGCCGCTCGGGCTGTTGGCCAGGCTAATGGTAACAATCCAATTGCGATTATTATTCCCTGTCACAGGGTTATCGGTAAACAGGGACAATTAACAGGATATGCTTATGGACTTAGTACAAAGATGAAGTTGCTGCAAGTTGAGAATCCACAGCATTACTATCCGCAAATCAAGATGTTTGAGGAGGCGGGAGTAGCTAATTCAGTTTGAAAGGAGCAATAAGGTCAAAGGCGGGTATGCCCACCTGGAAGAGCGAACGGTCATCAAGCCTCATCATCGTATAGTAACCATGCATTTTACCAACTGCCGTGGCAAGCGGACACCAGGAGCTATATTCATGGGACTGCCCAGGCTCCAAAATCGGTTGTTTGCCAATGACACCATCGCCCTCAACCTCTTTTACCTTGCCAGATGAATCGAAAATAAACCAATGTTTCTTCAGCAATTGCACAGAGT
>Ga0224508_10003633_pt1 | contig 12733 bp, 13 predicted proteins | sample SF_Jan12_sed_USG_4_FD_170157 | JGI IMG/M metagenome (GOLD analysis project Ga0224508, IMG submission 170157) | Sediment microbial communities from San Francisco Bay, California, United States - SF_Jan12_sed_USGS_21 | ecosystem: Environmental > Aquatic > Marine > Sediment | place: USA...
GCAGTGCGCCTGCATCGCACGGCGGGCTAGTCGCCGCACCCAACCCCAACCGGCCGCGTTGCCGCGCGGCCGCGGGTTTCGGCTTCGGAAGCGAACCCGTCCATCCGAAGAGACCCGAGCAAGGGGGGGGGAGCCGGTGACCCGGTCGGGGGATGCGTTCTCGAACGAGCCCGATTCGAAGACGGGCAGCGGGGCGGATGGAGACGAAACCATCGCCGCCGATCGCGGTGCTCCGCGCGGCATCGACCCCGACGCCTGCCTCGACGCCCTCGCATCCGCGCTGCGCGTCTGGGGCCGCATGGCCCTCGACCTGCCCGAAACGAGCGCGAAGGAGATCTCCGAGCTCTACGAGCGATGGGCGCGCCATGTTCTGCTCGCGGTGGAGCCGCCGACCGGCGCCACGCCTCGCGACTCCGACCGCAATTGGGCCGACCTGAACCGCTTCGTGAGACGCCAGCGAAGCGAGGAGCGGGAGGCCGTCCTCACCAACCTCGAGAACCTGCGCGAGGCGATCTGGGTGTTCGTCGAGTGCTTCTCGCGGTCGGCCACCGCCGACCGACGCGGCGACGATCGGATCCGCACGCGCTTGGAATCGCTGCGCTCCGCCGCGCGCAGCGGCGACACCAGCGCGCTGCGCGAGGAGGCGGCCGCCGCGGTGAGCGCGGTCGGAGCTGCCCTCGACGTTCGGGCGGCGCGCTACCAGACGCAGATCGAGCAGCTATCGAGCCACGTCGACCGCCTCAGCAGCGAGCTGATGGAGGTGCGCCGCCAGGGCGAGCTCGACGACCTGACCGGGGCGCACAGCCGCGGCTCGCTCGACGAGTACCTGACGCGGATCACCCAGCTCGGCGAGCTGATGGGCTCATACGCGACGATGTACATGATCGACGTCGACCACTTCAAGTGGGTGAACGATCGCTTCGGGCACCAGACCGGCGACGAAGTCCTCCGGCAGGTAGTCCAGCGCATGGGCGGACTGCTGCGCAGGCGTGACGACTTCATCGGCCGCTACGGAGGCGACGAGTTCGTCGTGGTCATCCAGGTCCGAAACCCCGAGGAGGCGCGCGACAACGGCGAGCGCCTGCTATTCGCGATCCACGAGGTGTCGGTAGCTCACGAGAGCGAGACGATCCGCGTCTCGGCGTCGATCGGAGCCAGCATGCTACGCGCCGGCGACGACCCGAAGAGCTGGCTCGCGCGTGCAGACGAGGCAATGTACGCGGCCAAGCGCTCCGGTCGGCAGCGGGTCGCCTTCGATACCGATTCGGAGGATGGCGCGTCCGAAGGCGGGCAGGAAGTTCCCTCTACCGTTTCGGACTGAAACGCGCCGCCTTTCGCATTGCACCGCTCGGCCCCAATCGCTCGCTGAGGCGCGCCCAGGCGCAATTCAGCCGGTGGCACGCTCCTTGCTCTCGCTCGGGGCAACGGGGGGTGCCATGTCCAGCGAGCCGAGCCGCGACGACCGCGAGTACTTTCGCGTCCAGACCGAACTGCCCTTGCGCTTGCGTCCGGTCGCGGAGGCGGAGCGAGACTCGCTCGCGCTGAACATCCTGCAGCGCGAGACCTCCGAGTCCGGAGACGTCGATCCGCACCTGGCACACTGGCTGGACCGCATCGAATCCAAGCTCGATCACATGCTGACCCACCTCGGGCTCGACGTGGAGGGCATGCGCCCGACCGAGCGCCTGCCGGTGGTGCTGTCGGGCAGTGGCATGCTGCTGCCCGCACTCGAGGGCAAGTGCGACGGGCGCTGGTTCCTGCTCGACTTCGAGTTGCCCGGAACGCCGGACCACCCAGTGCGCGCCCTGGCTGAGCGCGTGCACAATGGGCCGCGCGGAGAGCTTCTCGCGCTGCGCTTCACCACGATCACGCCGGAAGATCGCAAGGCGGTGGTTCGCCACACGCTCGACGTGGAGCGCAGGCACCTGCGCCACCGCACGGAGAGCCGGTCGGACGGATGAGGCTTGCAACGCGCTGGTTCGCTGTGCTGATGGTGGCTGCTGCGGCGTTCGGCGCCTCGGCCACCGAGCTGCCGCCGAGCGCGTTCCGCCTGATCGGCCCGGAGGCTCTGAAGCCGAGCTACCTCGACGCGACGCCACTCTGCCGCATCGAGCAACGCGGCGCGCTCGGCCTGACGCTCCTGTCGCTCCGCGAGATCGGGGATCCCCAGCGTGCCGGAGAGGCGATCCGCAACGCGCTCGCCGAAGACCCTAACGCCGACACAGACCAGCGCATCTGTGCCCACCTCGAGAGCGCGCGTCTCGCGATGAAGCTCGGCCGCGTGCCGGATGGGCGGGCCGCGCTGCGGCGCGCCGAACGCCTCGGCGAGCCGGGCGCTGGCTTCATTGCGATCACGGCCGCTTTTCACCGAGCCGAGGCGCTCGCGTTGACCGGCGACGAGGCCCGAGCCCTGTATCGCGAGCTGCGCAAATCGCCTTATGGCGACGTCGCAGTCGCTGCGCGCCTCCGCCTGCTCTCGTTCGACCTCGATTCACAAGACACAGAGTCTGCTGCCGGCGCGCGCGCTCGGCTCGGCGACGCCCTCGAAGCCGCGCGGGATGCCGGACTCGACGTGAGCCCATGGGCTGCGCTGGCGGCCGAAGCGGCGATCGCAGAGGGCGCGCTGCACGAGGCGCACCGCTGGCTCGCGATCGCCGAGCGGATCGAGGATCGGTCCGGTGTCGCATCTCTGCGCAAGGCCGATGTGCTCGTCGCACTCAAGCGGCCCAACGACGCACGCCAGGTGCTCGAACGCGTTCGCAGCAGCGCCCGCAAGCCAGCCTCCCGAGAGCTGGCACGGGTGCGACTCGCCGAACTCGGCCTCCCGATACCCCTCACAGAACGGATCGCAGAGCTGGAGCGCGCAGCCCGGGCGGTGCACCCGGCTGTCTCTGGACAGGCACGCGACGCGCTGGCAGCGCTTCTGCTCGAAGAGGGCCGCCTCAGCGCGGCGCTCGGAGTGCTGTCCGCACTCGGCCACGACGGCGCCCCGGAGATCGCCAAGCCACGCTTCGCCCACACTCTGCAGCAGGCTCTTCGAGCCGCAACCGCGGACGCGCAGCCCTGCACCGCCGTGCTCGAAGCCGTCGGCGGCCGCCGCTCGCTCTACCTGCGCATCGCGCCCGAGCCCGATACGCTGCTGCGCGTCGGTGATTGTTTCGGCGAGCTCGGCATGCCGGAGGCCGCACTCGAGGTCTACCGCGGCCTCGCGCGACGCTTTCCGCTGGGACCGAACCAGCTCGCGCTGCGCATCGCCCGGGCGTCGTTCGACCTGGGAAATCTCGCTGCGCTGCGCGCAGCGCTGAGCGCGCGCGAATCGAACCCCTCTGACGAAGAGGTGAGTTGGGGGTGGCTCGAGACGCGACTCGCACTGGCCGAGGGCCGCAACGCCGAAGCCGCGCGGAAGCTTCTCGCGCTTCTCGAGCGCGACGACACGCCCGCCTCGCTGCGCGTCGAGGCCGAGAAGCGCCTTGCGCTGCTCGACACCACCGAGCTCGATCCCCCGGTGCGGCTCGCTGCACTGCTCGAGTCGCTCCATCGCGCCGCGCCAGACTCACCGCCGGAGGCGCGCGCTACCGGGTGGCTCGCCGCGGGCGACGCGCTGGCCGACGCGGGTCGGCAGGACTCCGCGAACGCACTCTACGAGCGCGCGCTGGCACTGCTTCCTGCGGGCAGCCGACGCGAGCGGGCGCGCTATGCAGCCGCGGTGCGTGCGGAATCGTCGCAGGCGATGCGCGACGGGCTCGCCGCGCGCTCGGCCGAGGATGGCCGACGCTGGTCGCGGCTGGCAGACCTGGAACTGGAACTGATCGAGTTGCGCGCTGCGGCGCGCCGTACGGAGGCACCGTGAGTCGCGAAGCCTGTGACCTGGAGCAAGCATTGCTGTTGATGCGAGACCCGCTCGGACGCATCGAGCTGGCCGCGAGCCAGCTCACGGGTGCGGAGGCGAGCATCGTGACCCGCGAGCTACTGCGTGGGATCCGATCGGCCGTAGGAGACCTCGACGAGCAGCTTCAGGAGGCGCTCGGCGCGCTGCGCGGTCCGCAGATCGACCACGAGGTAGCCGACTGCGGAGAAGCGCTTCGCCGCGTCGTCGATGAGCTCGCGCCGGTCTTCGCGGCACGCTCTCGACGGCTCGATCCGGCTGAGGTGCACACGGGCGAGGTGCGAGGCGACGCAGCGATCGCGCGGCGGGCCGCGCTGCGCCTGCTGCGCGGCGCCGGCCGCTGGACCGGGGCCGGCGGCAGAATGCAGCTCGCACTGCTTACCGACTCCGGGCGCTGGGGCGTGCGCGTCGCCGCACGGTGCGGCGAAGACACGCCGGCGCCGAAGGCCGCCTCGTTCGACGAGGCTCGCCGGCTCGCGCGTGCGGCAGGGGGCTCGCTCGAGCATGAGTCGGGACGCTCGGACGAGGCGCGCGCAACGCTCTGGTTCCCGCTGCACCGAGGCGCGGCATGAGGCTCTGGCTCGAGGTCGGCGACGAGAAGCTGCGTAGAGACCTGGCCGCGGCCCTGCGCGCTGCGGGCCACGAAGTGTTGGGGAGCGACGCGGACGAGGACGGAGGGCCGGCTGACGCCGCGCTCGTCGACCTCTCCCGTGAAGACGCGCTCACGCGATTGCGCGCGCTCCGGGGCTCCGCGCCCGACCTCGGCCTGCTCGCGATCGGCAACGATCTGGCACCGGGCGCGGCGCTCGAATCGCGACGTGCCGGCGCAGACGGCTTCCTTCGCCGACCCTTTGACGTCGCGCAGCTCGAGCGCGCTTTGCGCTCGGCCGGCCGCCGCTCGGCCCGACCTCCGGCCGACCCGGCTCTGGTCGCACGCGACCCGCGCAGCCGGTCTCTCGTCGAGGAGCTCGCGATTGCGGCCGAGAGCGACGCGACACTGCTGCTCCACGGACCCTCCGGCAGCGGGCGCACGCGTCTGGCGCGCTTCGTCCACGCGGCGAGCGCGCGGGCGGACGGCCCGCTCGTCGAGCTGGACTGCGGGGCGCTGGCCCATCCCGACGGGGAGGCGAGGCTCTTCGGGCGCTGCGATGGCGAGCCGGGCCAGCTCGCGACGGCCCACGGCGGCACGCTGCTGCTCGAGGACGTGCAGCGCCTGCCGCTCGCGCTGCAGGGCCGCCTGCTCCACGCGCTGCAGGAGCGCCGCGTGCGACCCATCGATGGGAGCCGCTCACGCCCGGTCGACCCGCGCGTGGTCGCGACGGCCGACTCAGACCTTTCCGGCGAGGTCGAGGCCGGTCACTTCGTAGCTGGGCTGCGGCTGCGGCTGGCCGTGCTGAAAGTGCGCGTGCCCCCGCTCTCCGAGCGGCGCGAGGACCTGCCCGAGCTCGCCATGCAGTTCCTCGGGCGCGCGGCGCGCGAGGCCGGCGGTCCGCGAGCTCGCCTCGACCCGGAAGCGCTCGCACAGTTGCGCCGGCGCCCGCTACCGGGAAACCTGCACGAGCTCGAAGCGCTGATGCGGCGCGCGCACCTGCTGTATCGGGGCGTACCGCTGCGCAGCGAAGACCTGGAGACACCGGCGGGCAGCTCTCCGCAGCTCGTGCCGGGTGCCGGCTTCAACCTGCGCAGCTTGGAGCGGGAGGCGATCGCGTGCTCGCTGCGGGCGGCCGGCGGCAACCGCACCCACGCGGCCCGTGCGCTCGGGATCAGCACGCGCACGCTGCGCAACAAGCTGCGCCGCTACGAGCTCGTCTAGCCGGGCCTCTGAAACCGGGCCGAGCGTTCCAGCCGCGTTTCAGCCCGCTCTCTGAACGTTTCAGACCGAAACGAGCCGGGGCCAGCGCGGCGCCGCAGATGGCGCGAAACGCCGCGAGACGTTGCGAGAGGCCATCCGAGCGGAAGAAAGGTCCCTGGCACGGCAGTTGCACAGTCGTCGGGTGGAGCCCCGCCAGTCGGGGCGGGAAAGGGGGGAGACATGGACCGCTTGCTGGGCACGCCGATCGCCCCGCTCGAGGACGCGATGCGCTTCCGGGCCCAGCGCCAGGCGGTGCTCGCCTCCAACCTCGCCCACGCCGACACACCCGGCTACCGGCGCGCCGACCTCGTGGCCTTTCGAGATGCGCTCGACAAGGCTGCCTCGCTCGAACGCACCGACCCGAAGCACCTCGGTGGTGAGTCGGGCGGCGTGCGCGTCGTGCGCGGCCCGAGGGGCACGCGGCCGGACGGAACCGGTGTCGACCGCGATCAGGAAGCGCTGGCGCTGTCGCGAAACGCCGGGGCCTTCACCGACCAGGCCAACATTCTCGCGCGGCTCTTCGCGATCGCGCGCATCGCTGCGACCGGCGAGTCGCGCTGACCTGGAATGGAGCGAATCCGATGAAGTTCGGTGACATCATGGACATCGCGGCCTCGGGCCTCGCCGCTCAGCGCGCGCGCATGGCGGCGTCGGCCTCGAACCTGGCCAATGTTCACACGACCCGCGGCGCGGACGGCGAGCCCTACCGGCGGCGCGACCCGGTCTTCGCAGCCGAGCCGATGCAAGGCCGATTCGGAAACACGCTGCAGCGCGCCGTGCAACGCGTCACGGTCCAGAGTGTCGAGCTCGACAACCGCGACCCGATCCTTCGCCACGACCCGGGCCACCCGGACGCGAACGAAGAAGGCATGGTCGCATTCCCGCGCATCAGCACCGTCGACGAGCTGGCAAACGTGCTGTCGGCCAGCCGCTCCTACGAGGCGAACCTGGTGATCGTGCGCAAGGTGCGCGAGATGGCCGACGCCGCAATGCAGATCGGCCGCTAGCCATGGACCCGCTGCGCGCCGTCGATGCCTCCTCGCCCACCCGGAGCGCTGCCGCTCTGGAGCCGGCGCGACCCGCCGGATCGGGCTTCGCCGAGAAGGTCCGAGATACGCTGGGCAAGACCAACGAGCTGCTGGTCGATGCCAACCGCGCCGCCGAAGGTGTCGCGAACGGCGACGTCGACGCGGTCGAGGCCGTGCTCGCGCTGTCGAAGGCAGAGCTCGCGCTGCGCCACACGCTCACGATGAGCAGCCGGGCGCTCGAGGCCTACCAGGAAGTGATGAGGCTGCAGCTCTAACGATGAGGTGGAAAGCGGATCATGACTGAATGGCTCGACGAGCTGTTCTCGCAGCTGCGGCAGCTGCCGCCGGCGCGGCAGCTACTGCTCGCGATCACGGCCAGCGGATCGCTGGCCTTCTTCGGCTGGCTGGTGTTCGGCGCGGCTGCCGATGAGACTCGGGCGCTGTACCGGAACCTGCCCGAGGAAGAGGTCGCGCGCGTCGCCGACGCGCTCGCCGCGGAGCGCATCGAATACGAGATCGCCGATGGCGGCACCTCGATCCTCGTCTCGGCCAGCGAGGTCGCGGAAGCTCGCATCCGCCTCGCGGGCCGCGGCCTCCCGAGTGGGGGCAACACCGGCTTCGAGCTCTTCGACGCACCGGCCTTCGGCGTCACGAACTTCGTGCACCGGGTCAACTACGCTCGCGCAGTTCAGGGCGAGTTGGCACGCAGCATCGAGCAGCTCGAGCCGGTCGAGCGCGCGCGCGTGCAGGTCGTGATGCCCGAGCGTGGTAGCGTGCTCGAACGCCACGAGCGCCAGGCGAGCGCCAGTGCGGTCGTCAAGCTGCTGCCGGGCCGCGAGCTGAGCAACGGGCAGGTGCAGGCAATCGTGCACCTGATCGCATCGGGCCTCGAGGGACTCGACCCGGCCCGCGTCACGGTCGTCGACGGCAGCGGCAAGCTGCTCGCGCCGCTCGATGATGGCGGCCCGGGCGCAACGTCGACGGCCGGCGGCACCGGCTACCAGGAGCGCCTCGAGGCAGAGCTGTCCACTCGCATCGAGAGCATCCTCGAGAAGACCGTCGGGCCCGGCAACGTGGCTGCGCGCGTCCGCGCCGAGCTCGACTGGAGCGAGGTCGAGAAGACCGAGGAGGTCTACGACCCCGACTCGCAGGTCGCGCGCAGCGAGCGCCGCAGTACCGAGGAGACCCGCGACGAGAGCGTCGGTGGCGTTCCCGGTGTCGCGGCCAACCAACCCGACATCTCCCCGGGCGCGGACCGAGCCGCGGCGGGGTCGAGCCAGGAGACCGAGACGATCAACTACGAGATCAGCAAGTCGGTCTCGCACACCCGGGTGCCGAGCGGTCGCGTCAAGCGGCTGTCGATCGCGGTGCTGGTCGCCGACCCGGTCCCCGCGGCCGCCGAGGGCGCCGAGGGCGAGCAGGCGCCGACCCCGGCCGAGCCGTGGAGCGCCGAGCACCTGACCTTGTTCGAGGCCCTCGCCCGCGACGCTTCCGGCTTCGACGAGGGCCGCGGCGACCGCATCACGGTGCGCAGCGCTCCCTTCCAGCTGCCGGGCTCGGACGTCGCCTTCGACGAGCCGAGCGCCTGGCCGCAGTGGTCGCCGCTGCTGTCGATCGCGCTGCGGGGCCTGCTGGTGGTTGCAGCACTGCTGCTGTTCGCGCGGATGGTCGTGCAGCCCCTCGCGAGTAGTCTGCCCGCGGCCGCCGCGGTCGACCCATCGCGCCTGCCGGCGCGCCTCTCCGACATGGAGGCCGGGCTGGGTCTCGAGGCGGGGGGCGGCAGCGCCGTGGCGCTGGATGGCGGCAGCGCAAGCAACGAAGACGGCGCCCGCGCGCTGCGCAACTGGCTGAACCAGAGCTGAGGCAATGGAGTACGAAGCTCTCGTCGGAGCCGAAAAAGCCGCGATCGTGATCCTCTCTCTGCCGCCCGAACAGGTGCGCGAGTTCCTCGGCCAGCTCGAGGACGACGAGATCGAGAAGGCGCTCGCCGCGGTCTCGCGGATGGACGAGATCCCGAGCCGCGTCCAGCAGCTCGTGCTGCAAGAGTTCCAGGAGACGCTCGGACGCGCAGAGGCCGAGGCGGTGCGCGGAGGCCGCAAGAGGGCCGTGTCGATCGTGGAGGGTGCGCTCGACGAAGGGCGCGCGGCCCGCATCCTCGAGCACCTCGGCCGCGACGAGAAGCGCATCGACTGGACGCTGCGCTCCTACCAGCCGGCGTTCATCGCCGACCGCCTCGAGGCGGAACACCCCCAGACGATCGCGCTCGTGCTCTCGCAGATGCCCTCCGATCGCGGGGCCTCGGTGATCGAGGCGCTCCCCGAGCAACTGCGCCCCGACATCGTGTTGCGCCTCGCGAACCTCGAGCCGGTCAGCAACCAGGTGATCAGCGAGCTCGAGCTCGGCGTGTCCGAGCTCTTCGAGCGCAAGCCCATCCCGACCACCCGGGTCGGCGGGGCCAAAGCCGCCGCCAGCATGCTGAACCGGGTTCCGAAGGAACAGGGAGTCGAGATCCTCGGCGCGGTCGACGAGCGCGACTCGGAGACGGCACTGTCGATCCGAAAGCGCATGCTGACCTTCGAGGACCTGATCTTCATCGACCGTCGCGGCTTCCAGGTCTTCCTGCGCGAGGTAGCAACCGAGGACCTGGCCGTCGCGCTGAAGGCCGCCTCTGATGAGATGAAGGAGCAGGTCTTCTCGAACCTCTCGTCGCGCGCCGCAGAGCAGATCAAGGAGGAGATGGAACTGCTCGGGCCGATGAAGCTGTCCGACGTCGAAGAAGTCCAGGAGAGGATCGTCGAGACCGCGCGCGGGCTCGAGAGCGACGGCCAGATCACGATCGAGCTCGGAGGCAGCGATGAAATCCTCGTTTGAGGAGTCGCCCTGGCTCCCGCCCCGTGGCGGCTTCGTCGCGATCGGCGCCTCCGTCGAGCCGCCGCCGACCCCGGACCCCGACGAGGAGAGCCGGCAGCAGGCCGAGGCCCTCGTCGCGCTGCGCGCAGAGGTCGCCGAGGAGCAACGCGCCGAGCTGCAGAGCTGCCTCAATGCGCTGTCCGAGGTGGCAAAGGGCTGGCGCGCGCTCGACCTCCGCGAGCTCGAGAGCGTGCGAGACGGCCTCGTCGAGCTCGGCCTCGCCATCGCGCGGCGCGTGCTCGAGAGTGAGCTGCGCACCGATACGGAGCCGCTGGCTGCTATCGTCGGCCGCGCGCTCGACGAGCTACGCGAGCTCGACGGCGTGCGTATCGCGCTGTCTCCCGCCGACCTCGAACGCGCCGAGTCGGACGCAGGTGCGGAGCTCCGCGAACTCGCCGAGACCTGGTCGGCGGAGCTGGCCGCGGACCCGACCCTGGCCCGCGGCGAGGCCCGCGTCGAGGCCGGTGCCCAGCACATCGATCTGCGTCTCGACGCGATCCTCGCGCGCTTCCGCGAGGCGCTGCGCGAGGCCGTGCCGGCTCCGGCAGATGGAGAAGACACGTGAGCAGCCTGCCCTCTTTCCTCACCCACTGCGCGCGCCACGTCGAGAAGGTGCCGCTGCTCCAGCCCGCCGGGCGCGTCGTCGCGTTGATCGGCTCGGGAGTCGAGGCACTCGGCCTCAACGCCCCGGCACTCGGAGACCTGGTGCGGATCGACGCCGGCGCTGCGCGAGCGGTCTCTGCCGAGGTGGTCGGCTTCCGCGACGCCCGCACGGTGTTGATGCCGCTCGAGGACCCGTCCGGGATCGGTCCCGGCGCACGGGTCGCGCCGGCCACTCGTGGCCGTAGCGCACCGCCGGCGCGCTCCGCGTTGGGCCGCGTGCTCGACGGGCTCGGGCGCCCCATCGATGGCGGTCCGCCGCTTCCGACCGGCACCGGCCCGGCGCCTACGCCGGCGCTGCTCGAGCGCGAGCCGGTCGGGCGCGCGCTCGACCTGGGCGTTCGCGCAATCAACGCGCTGTGCACGGTCGGGCGAGGCGCGCGAATCGGACTCTTTTCCGGATCCGGCGTAGGCAAATCGACGCTGCTGGGCCAGATCGCGCGAGGCACGCGCGCCGACTCGATCGTGGTCGCGCTGGTCGGCGAACGCGGTCGCGAGGTGCGCGAGTTCGTCGACCGGATCCTCGGAGAGGCGCGCTCGAAGGCGATCGTGGTCGTCGCGACCAGCGACCAGTCACCGGCGCTGCGCCGACGCGCCGCATGGCTGGCCAGCGAGATGGCCGCCGCGCTGCGATCCGACGGAGACGACGTGCTGCTGCTGATGGACTCGCTCTCCCGCTTTGCCGCCGCGGAGCGCGAGATCGGTCTGGCCGCAGGGGAGCCGCCCGCTACGCGAGGCTACCCGCCCTCGGTCTGGGGCGCGTTGCCGAGACTGATCGAGCGCGCCGGCACCGCCGAGGGCCCCGGCAGCGTGACCGCGCTCTACACGGTGCTGGTCGAGGGCGAGGTCGACGACGATCCGATCGCCGACGCGATCCGCTCCTTTCTCGACGGCCACATCGTGCTGTCGCGACGCCGCGCGGAGCGCGGCCAGTACCCGGCCATCGACCCGCTCGCGAGCGTCTCGCGCGTGATGCGTGACGTGGTGCCCGAGGAGGTGCGCGCCTGCGCCGACCGCGCGCGCGCCCTGCTCTCGCTGCACGCCGAGGCCGAGGATCTGATCCAGATCGGGGCCTACCAGCCAGGGCAGCACGCTGCGACCGACGAGGCGGTGCGCCTCGAGCCGGCGCTGCGCGAATTTCTGTGCCAGGCGCCCGACGAGGCAGTCGACCTCGAGGGCAGCTTCGCCGGGCTCGCTGGCGCGCTCGGAGGAGAGATCTGATGCGGCTCCGGCGCCTCGAGCGTCTTGCCCGTTTTCGGCGCAGCGAGCGCGACCGCGCACAGCGCGACCGCGCGGCCACCCGCGAGGCGCTCTCACAGGCTCGCGCGATCGGCGCTGCCGAGCGCCAGCGCCAGCACGCCGAGCAGGTTCGCTTCGCGGCCGCCGCGCGAAGCGGTGCTTTGGGCTCGTGGCTGGCGGCGGCGGCGGCCGGCCTTGGCACGCAGTCTCTGCGCCTGCAGACCGCGCGAGCCGACGTCGAGCGCGCCGAGCGCGCCGACACCGAAGCGCTGCAGCGGCTGATCGACGCGCAGAGCCGGAAGGCCGGTCTGGAGCGTGGAGTCGAGCGCGAGCGAGAGCGTCTGCGCCGCGAGCGGCAGCGCCGTGAGGAGCGCGAGCTCGACGACCGACCGCGAATCCGTGTCCGCGCTCTGGCAGGAACGCTACTCGCGCTGGCCCTGCTCGCGCCCACTCAGTCGCCCGCACAGGTCTCGGCGCCAGATCCGTCCGATACCGGCGTCGCTCGGCTGCTCGAGGACATTCGCGCGCGCCAGCAGCGCCTCGAGCTGCGCGAGCTCGAAGTCACGGACCGCGAGCGCAGCATCGCAGAGCTGGAGGCGGTCGTGCTGCAGCGACTCGCCGAAGCCGAAGAGATCGCCGCGGGGGTCGAGCGACGCATCGTCGACTGGGAGGACGCACACGAGGCGAAGTCGATCTCCCGGCTGGCCAAGATCTACGGGAGCATGGACAGCGCGCGCGCCGCGGGGTTGCTCGAAGACCTCGATCTGCAGCTGGCGACGCGCATCGTCGCGAAGATGAAGCCGCGCGAGTCGGCGGAACTGCTGCCGCTACTCAGCGCGCCGCGCGCGCTCGCGATGAGCCGCAACGTCGCCCACCCGCTCGGGGGTCCGAGCGGCGACCAGGAGGAGAACCGATGACACTCGACCCGGCCCAGGCGCTGAGCCAGGCGATCGACACCGAGGCAATCGCCACGACGCGATCGGCCACCGCGGAGCCGGGGGCCGAGCAGGCCCTCTTCGACCCGCTGCTGGCGCGTCTGCTCGCAGAACCGGACGGCGGATCCGAGCCCGAAGATGCGCCCAAGCATCCCGAAGAGCTCGCGGCGCTCGACGCCGAGCCGAACGCGAGTGAGGCGGATCTCGGCATCGCGACCGTGCT
>Ga0224508_10003634_pt1 | contig 12731 bp, 15 predicted proteins | sample SF_Jan12_sed_USG_4_FD_170157 | JGI IMG/M metagenome (GOLD analysis project Ga0224508, IMG submission 170157) | Sediment microbial communities from San Francisco Bay, California, United States - SF_Jan12_sed_USGS_21 | ecosystem: Environmental > Aquatic > Marine > Sediment | place: USA...
CTACTGAGCCTATGGCCTGATTATTATTATTTTGTACTAATACTCCACCTGGTACAGGTAACAATTATTGATCTGCAATGTTGGTCAATGCAGTCATAAACATAGGTCTTTCTTCGCCCATTTCTCCTAATTTGCGAGAAGACACTCCAAGCCCTATAGCTCCCCAAGCTTTTGCCATTGCAACTTGAGGACGCATAAGCTTGCTGCAGCTGCTCTTTAAAGTGCTTTTATGTGGCCACCCGCGTCGAGTACTACGACAGTTAGAGGTGCTAACTTACGCTTTTTACCTTCTGTGTGTGCAGCTTCAATGATTGTATTGGCTTGCTCTAAAGTAATTTAGGACATGTTTGTTACCTTGTATTGGATTATGATTCTTTAAATAAATTTTAGGGTTATGCATTTGCACTGCATCTTAGTAAAATACTCTGCATAAGAAAATAAATAGTTATATAACCCATGACATTCCAAAGATGATATTTACAGTATGATATTTTCTGGCAACGCCATCAAAGTTGATTTCATTCAAGATTCGATTGCGAATCTAGTATTTGATCTTGAAGGTGAGAGTATTAATAAGCTTAGTAAAGCGGTAGTGGATCAGCTTAATGAAGCGGTTAGTGCAATAGAAGATAATGAGAGTATTAAAGCCTTAATCATCTCAAGTAATAAAGAAGTATTTATTGTTGGTGCAGATGTAACTGAATTCTTAGGTTTCTTTGAATTACCCGAGAAAGAATTTATTCATTGGATAGAAAGTACACAAGCACTCTTTAATCATATCGAAGATTTACCTATACCAACCGTAACTGCCATCAATGGTTATGCATTAGGTGGTGGCTGTGAATTGGCACTGACAACAGACTATAGAGTCATGGCCGATACTGCTCGTATTGGTCTTCCAGAGGTAAAACTAGGTATTTTTCCAGGCTGGGGTGGCACAGTACGTTTACCAAGGCTGATTGGTGCGGACAATGCGTTAGATTGGATTTGCACAGGTGATCAGAAAAAAGCCAAAGAAGCTTTTCAATGTCATGCAGTAGATTCAATTGTTGATATAGCTCAACTTAAATATGCTGCCATGCATATTGTTCAACAATGTTTAGATGGCAAACTTGATTATCAAAAACGCAAACAAGAAAAACGTCAACCTCTGCAACTCAATCAAGTAGAAAGTATTATGGCGTTTGAATCTGCAAAAGCAGTAGTTGCCGCGAAAGCAGGTCGCCATTTTCCAGCGCCGATTGCGGTAGTTGAAACTGTACAACATCATGCGACGATGTTGCGTGATGAAGCAATGCAAATAGAAGCGCATGGTTTTGTCAAAATGGCAAAAACCAAAGTTGCGCGCAACTTGGTTGGTCTATTTTTAAATGACCAGCGCATTAAGAAAGTTAGCAAGTCCTATAGCAAGCAAGCGCAAGCGGTAAAACAGGCCGCAGTATTAGGAGCAGGAATTATGGGTGGTGGTATTGCTTACCAGTCTGCTTGCAAAAATGTGCCGATTATTATGAAAGATATCAAGCAAGAAGCACTTGAGTTGGGTAAGACTGAAGCCGGTAATTTGTTATTGAAGCAAGTTACACGCGGCAAGATTAAACCCGAAGAAGTAACTGATACATTATCCAAGATTGACACCACTTTAAGTTATGGTGATTTTACTAATGTAGATATTGTCGTAGAAGCGGTAATCGAAAATAAAAAGATTAAATCATCAGTATTGGCAGAGCTTGAACAACAAGTTAAAGCTGATTGCATCCTTACTTCAAATACTTCTACGATATCTATAACCGAATTAGCGAAATCTTTACAACGCCCAGAACAATTCTGTGGCATGCACTTTTTTAACCCTGTGTATCGTATGCCTTTAGTTGAAGTGATACGTGGTGAGAAGTCGAGTGAAATTGCAATCGCTACTACGGTTGCTTATGCCGAAGCCATGGGTAAAACACCAATTGTAGTAAATGATTGTGCCGGATTCTTGGTGAATCGAGTGTTGTTCCCATATTTTGCCGGCTTTGACGCATTAGTTCGCGATGGTGTTGAGATAAAACGTATTGATAAAATCATGGAAAAATTCGGTTGGCCGATGGGCCCAGCTTATTTGTTAGATGTGGTCGGCATAGATACTGCACATCATGCATCAGAAGTGATGGCAGAAGCCTATCCTGACCGAATGAGTAAAGAATTTAAATCTGCCACTGATGCTTTATATGAAAGTGAACGTTATGGACAAAAAAATAATGTTGGCTTTTATAAATATGAGCTTGATAAGCGAGGTAAGCAGAAAAAAATAGTAGATGAAGAAGCGATTCGAATTATAGAAAGTGTGCGTGTGAATATGATTGAAATTTATGATCAAGAAATTATTGATCGGATGATGATACCAATGTGTATGGAAACCGTACGTTGTGTGGAAGAGGGTATTGTGGATCATCCATTGGATGCCGATATGGGATTAATTTTAGGTATAGCTTTCCCAACCTTTAGAGGTGGTGCGCTACGTTATATTGAAGAGATAGGTTTACAAGAGTTTTGTGATCGCGCAGAAAAATATTCGCCCATCAGTCCTATTTATGTTCCTACTAAAGGTTTGCTGAAAATGGCGAAGAAAAAACAAACATTTTATCCAAAAGTTGGTCCGAAGTAATATGGCAAGGAATAAGGTGGCTACTTATATTAAAGAAAGTGCAGTTGTGAGCTTGACATTATGAGTATGCAAGCGCGCGATGCAGTTATCATTGATTGCGTACGTACTCCTATGGCCAAGTCAAAAAATGGCATGTACCGTAATGTTCGTGCAGAAATGATGTCGGCTGATTTGGTAAAGGCATTATTTGAACGTAACCCCAATGTAGATCCTGCAGAAGTTGAAGATGTAATTTGGGGTTGTGTAAACCAAACCCTGGAGCAGGGTTGGAACATTGCACGTTATATTTCTCTCATGACCAACATTCCTCATACCGCAGGTGGTCAAACAGTAAATCGGTTATGCGGGTCTTCTATGCAATCGATTCATTCAGCTGCACAAGCTATTTATGCAAATTGTGGTGATGTGTTTGTAATTGGCGGTGTTGAGCATATGGGGCACGTGGGTATGACTCATGGCTGGGATTTTAATCCGGCATCTAGCAAATACACTGCAAAAGCATCAAATATGATGGGGCTTACTGCTGAATTACTTTCCATGCAACATGGTATTAGTCGTGAAGATCAAGATAAGTTTGGCTTGCGTTCGCATCAGCGTGCTCATGCCGCGACTGTCGAAGGTCGGTTTAAAAATGAAATCATTCCTATCGAAGGCCACGATGAAAACGGTTTTAAAGAATTATGTGAAATTGATGAAGTGATTCGTGCTGATACCACTTTAGAAAAACTTGCTGCATTAAAACCTGTATTTAAACCCAGTGGTGGCACCGTCACTGCGGGAACTTCTTCGGCACTTTCTGATGGTGCTTCGGCGATGATCATAATGTCAGCTGAACGCGCCCAAGCATTAAATCTGCAACCCAAAGCGAAAGTAAAATCTATGGCAGTAGCAGGAGTAGATCCTGCAATTATGGGTTATGGGCCTGTACCTGCTACACAAAAAGCTTTAAAGCGTGCTGGTCTAGATATTAACGACATAGAATATGCAGAACTTAATGAAGCTTTTGCTGCGCAATCATTACCAGTACTTAAAGACTTGGGTTTGCTGGATAAAATGGATGACAAAGTAAATCTTAATGGCGGAGCAATTGCCCTTGGTCATCCACTAGGTTGTTCTGGTGCGAGAATTAGCACAACCTTATTACATATAATGGAAGATAATGATGCAACCTTAGGGCTTGCAACAATGTGTATAGGTTTAGGGCAGGGAATTGCTACTGTATTTGAACGTGTCTAGACAAGCTTACAGAATATTTAAGTAAGTATATTTTCAATGTGAATGACTTATCAAATCGCATTAATAAACAAGTTTTACATACTGCTACTGATTTTCTTTGTAAACAGGATGACGATATAGGCAAAATCGTTAAGCGACATGGTTATCCACCTTTATGGTCTCGGTCAGCTAATTTTTCTACACTTGTACAAATTATATTAGAGCAACAAGTTTCTCTTTCATCTGCAAAAGCTACTTTTAATAAGCTCAATACAGTTGTCATAGCTATAACTCCAGAGAATATTTTAAAGTACACACAAAATGATCTTAATAAGATGGGATTTACTCGACAAAAAGCCAGTTATTGTCTTGGATTGGCAGAGAGCATCATTAATAAAGAAATATGTCTTAAGAAAATTGCAAAACTTGATGCACGTTCTGCACATGAAGAGTTGGTTAAGATGCGTGGTATAGGTGTATGGAGTGCGAACATCTATTTGTTGATGGCGTTGAGGCACCCTGATATTTGGCCGCAAGGTGATTTAGCACTCAATACTGCAATCTATCAAATCAAGAGATTACGCAAAAAGCCCACAGATGAACGTCTTGCAAACATTGTTTCTAAATGGCGTCCATGGCGTTCCGTAGCTGCAAGAATTCTCTGGCATTTTTATCTTTCAGAGAAATCAAAAAAGTAGTCACGCTCTTCAATACGAAATTAAGAAGGAAATAAAATTATTCCTGAATGCTGATATCAAGAGCAAATTAGCAAGATATTCAGTTCATACGTTAGCTATTCTCAATATCTACCCATATTGATATTTTGCTCTGAAACCGCTGGATGGAGATAATGTTCGATTTTTCTTGCCGCAACAAATAGCAGCGACTCCTTCGACTCTGCTTATGGATTGAGCTTCATATCATGCGAAAACTTTTTTTACCTCCCAGCACGCGTAGTGTCATCAAAAAGCGTATGGCCTCTATTGCCATATTTGTCATGCTTGGAGCGTTATTGATCTATGAAGAGCCTACAATTGAGATCGCTTGGGTCACAGCTATATTACTACTCACAATTTATTTATTTGCATTTGAGGTTGTTGATGTCGATATTGCAGCGATTACCATCATGGTGGTGTTGGGTCTAACGAGCTTGTTTGCTCCGATTATGGGTTTAGAGCAGGGCTTAGTAGACACTGCACATTTATTTGATGGTTTTTCTAGTAATGCGGTGGTGTCGATAATTGCGGTTATGATTATTGGAGCAGGGCTCGATAAGACTGGGATTATGAGTAAAGTTGCCAACTTTATTCTAAATGTTGGTGGCACTTCAGAAAAACGCATTATTCCTATTATATCTGGCACCGTTGCATTGATTTCTTCATTTATGCAAAACGTTGGTGCTGCAGCGCTGTTTTTACCCGTCGTTTCACGTATCTCTTCGCGCGCAAAATTACCGATGTCGCGTTTGCTAATGCCTATGGGTTTTTGTGCAATTTTGGGTGGTACGGTGACCATGATTGGTTCATCTCCATTGATACTTCTAAATGATTTGATTTTGACTTCTAACTCCGCGCTTAATGCTGATCAACAAATGCAAACCTGGAGTTTATTTTCTGTTACTCCAGTAGGAATCTCGCTAGTTATAACCGGCATCCTTTATTTTGTGATCTTTGGGCGTTTTGTTTTACCCGTTACCAAAATCGAAAGTTCTACATCAAGTGGCGACACGATGAGTTACTTTCATGATGTATATGGAGTGGATTACGACCTATATGAGGTGGTTGTACCCGATGGTAGCGACATTATTGGCAAGCGTCTTGACGATTTTGAAGATAAATACCAACTACGGGTGATCGCGACTAAATTATCTGGGCATTCTACTCGGATAGGGCCAGGGGCATTAGATCGGGACACAGGACTTAGTGCAGGCATGGTGCTGGGTATTACAGCTGAGCCAGAATATCTGGATCACTTTATTCAAAAATATAATTTAAAAAAGCGCTCTCAGTTGCGTACCTTTGCAGAAGATCTAGCTACTAATAAAGCAGGTATTGCAGAAATTGTTATTCCGCCAAGTTCTAAACTAATTGGTAAAAGTGCACGTGATGTTTGGATGCGTAAAACCTATGGAATATCGATGATCACCATGCATAGAGATGGTCATACTATGCGTGAAGTAGAAGACATTCGTAATATTCCATTTCACTCCGGCGATACATTAGTAGTACACACAACATGGGAAGCATTAATGCGTCTTGAAAAAGATAGCAACTTTGTTGTGATTACTAGTGAATACCCACACGAAGAATTACGCCCTAATAAAGTGTTATGGGCAGGCATCTTTTTTGCAATTGCTTTATCGCTAGTTTTGTTCACTGATATTCGACTATCTATAGCATTACTTACAGGTGCAATAGGCATGGTGTTATCAGGGGTGTTACGTATTGATGAAGCCTACGACGCTGTCTCCTGGAAAACGGTATTTTTATTGGCAAGTTTAATTCCACTCGGAATGGCTGTTGAGCAAACTGGTACCGCTAAATGGATTGCCGAGCAAACTTTATTAGTAGTAGGCGACATGCCGATTTGGGTAGTGCAAGCAGCTATGGCGGTGCTAGCAACATTCTTTACGCTGGTAATGTCTAATGTGGGTGCGACTGTTTTATTAGTACCGCTAGCCGTGAATATAGCCATCGGTGTTGGCGCAAACCCAGCTTTGTTCGCATTAACCGTTGCTATTGCTACATCTAATTCGTTTTTAATACCTACACACCAAGTAAATGCATTAATTATGGGACCTGGTGGTTATCGTGTTCCAGACTTTATGCGTGCAGGTGGCATCATGACGGTTTTGTTTTTGATCGTTTCAGTAAGTGTGTTGAATTTATTTTATTAAGAATAGTTCGGTGTAGGTGTTAATTCATTTCTCATTTATCATTTCTAAAATTTCATCAATATAATCTAGCAAGGCGCAAGCCATCATATCGTCTTGCTTCTTGTCACCTATTATCGATAGTGCATTTAAAGCCGTAGCAACTTTTTCCGCATCTTGCTTAGAAGTCTGGCCGGATAATTGATTGGTACGATTGATATGTTCTTGTAAATTATCCAAATGAATTTTTGCAGCAGCTTGATCGCGTTCATCATCCAGAATTTGTGGAAAATAAATTTGTGCTTGAGTAGTGAATTCAGCGATCGCTTCATGCAGACCGGGTTGAAGATATTCATCTAATTCCTCATTTAGAGAAGGGATGGATGCATTATCAATTAGATCTATATCTATCTTGTCCTTATTGTTATTTGTTTTTTTTGACATTGTGAGTTCCGTCACATCTTGTAATGCTTTTGTTACTTAAACGTATAAATTCTTTAATTTTTAGATAGTAGTCTATCTTTTACTACTTAGATAATTTTCAGTTAACTCATGTGAATTCAGTCAGATTGCTGCCTATTCCATATTAAAGTTAGGTTTGTTTGAGTACTATCTCTAAATAGCGTTGAGTTGGTTATCTAAGGGCTTTGCCAGGTAGTACAAGTCCAGTAACCAAGGATGCTCAGCACTTACCAAGGAGGTAATAATGATTGCGACAAGTTTTTTTATTAATTGTTTGGCTATTGGGCTTTCTATTCATCTCTAGTGGATTAGAAAGATCTCAACAATTACGTGAAGGTGTGCTTACAGTATATCGTGAAAAACGGATAGCTTTCATTGTGAGTTTACCTGCCAATATTAGAATTTATTTTATTCTGGCTGTTACATTTGCCATTTCAACTTTAGCGTATTTAAACCCTGTAAAGTCTAGTTCTTCAGTCAATCGCATTAAGGCGTTCTAAACACCAGTAAATTTTAAAACCTGTCCGTTATTACACCAGCGTTGCCCAGTGGGTAAAGGGCCATCCATGATGAGATGTCCATGATGCCCGGCACAGCGAGCACAGCGATAACCTGTTTTCGGCCATATGCCCTTAAGATCTGTATAGGTTTCTAAATGGCCATGTATATGGTCATTGAAGCTCGGCCAGCCGGTTTTGCTGTCATATTTCATAGCTGCAGTAAATAACTCTAGATCACAACCCTGACAGCTATAGATACCATCTTCATAGAAATTTGTGTACTTGCTGGAATAGCGTGGTTCGGTAGCACCTGTTCTAAGAATGGCGTATTGAGCCGAAGTCAAATTCTCGCGCCAGAACTCATCATCCTTTTCCCATTTTTCGATATCGGGGCTAGCATGAATGGCGATTCGATTATGTTTCGAATTAATTTGCAGGATAGTGAATAGCGTAAACCCACCTGCCACAATAAGAAAGTTTCTTCGATTCAAGCTATTAAATCCGGTCGTACAGTATTACTAACAATTTGATAGTGTAGCGCTTATAGAAGTTGCAATGGTTATAAGAAATATTTTAATAATATAGATTACTAATAGTCTATAAGTATATGAATAAAATAATTATTTTTGTGTTGTTTATCATTATACTAAGTGCCTTGGCGCAGCTGAGTTTAATGTTTGAGACAGATTGGCTGCAGTTTGCTCGTGCAGATATAGAATCTGGGCAATGGTGGCGTTTTATTACTGGCAATATGGTGCATTTAACTTGGCGTCATTTGGCGATGAATATATTGGCGCTGGTAGCTATATTTGCACTGTATTCAAAATGCTTAAATATTCATCTCATGATCTTAGTGTTTTTACTAAGTTGCTTATCAGTAACACTTGGAATCTGGATGTTTAGTCCGCAAATCCATTGGTATGTAGGTCTTTCAGGTAGCTTGCATGGACTACTCGTGACGTTAATCATTCTTGATTATGTAATCCATAAGCATTGGTTAAATATAGTTCTACTGCTAGCGTTAATTGCTAAATTGGCGTGGGAGGGCATGATGGGTCCTATACCAGGCAGCGAGTCAGCTGCCGGTGGTCCAGTAGTTGTACAAGCGCATTTATATGGATTTCTGGGTGGATTAACCATTACATTCTGTATGTTTATTTTCAATAAAAACAAGAAGATACTGGTATGACTGAAAGTAATATATCTCAAGAATTATATAAAGAATTTCATCAAATCAGCCGTAATTTAACCTATCTCACAATAGGCTTGGTAGCAGTCGCAGCACTCAGTGTTTGGCTATTTAGTTTCGATGTGGGTGGTAAGAGGACTAGCTCAATGGGAGTAATGTTTATGCTTTTGGCTTTTTTCACTTATAAAATTCCCTATCTTAGCTATCGATATATGCTGTATAAATATAAGAATGAGTCTGAAAAACGTTCTGCAATTGGCTATGACTGGAAGCAATTTCGTGATCAAGCGATGCAGCATAGATAGCAAATAATTGACTACTTTAATTACCGCCCGTCTGACAGAAATTACTCACGAGCTATCGGAGTAGGCTGTCACAAAAGTATCAGCATACCTATGGTAGCTTGTAGCTATACTTACTTAACTTATTCATTCCTATAACTAAAACAGTTAACTACAGACAATATTTAAGCAATGTTAGGCATATTTCGTAAAAAACCATTGCGTAGCTCATTTTTTCCACGTGGTGAAAGAACTGGTATTAATGGAAATGTATATGTGAAACGCATGGGTTTTTCTACTTTGCGGGCCAGAGATGGCAATATCAGCGAAGGTGGACTGTATGTGCAGATTCCTGAACATGATCTTGAACGAGGTAAAAAAGTTGAGATTGTATTGGTGAGTAAAAACGGCTCACTACGACGTATCAGTAGGTTGATGGGGATTGTGATACGTATCGATGCAAAAGGTGCTGCGATGGTGACCTATAAAAAAGACAATATGAATACCCAGCAGAACTTATTAACTGAGGAACAGCTGCTAAAGCAAGAATTTGGCGAGGTGTAAGTCTTAATTTATAGTGAATCTTGGGTTAAATGGCTGGTTTTCACAGATGAGCTGTAAAGTTTGAGCCACCTGCTAGCACTATAATACAGACTGTAGTTTCTCTCCTTCTGAAACTGGCCCACGTTGACTAAACCTCATACGTGGGTTTTTTTTGTCCATACACTTTGTTTAGAACAAGATCATTAGTGTTTTTCTGCTTGTGATAGCATTTAGTCATGCACGCATTATTATTAATTGCCCATGGAAGCAGGCGAGAAGCCTCTAATGATGAGGTTAGAGACCTCGCTCAAGCTTTAAAGCATCAAACAGGTGATGAATTTTCAATAGTAGAATGCGCGTTTCTTGAATTAGCCGAACCATCCATTCCAGATGGTGTAAGCGTCTGTGTAGAAAAGGGTGCTGAGTCCGTCACAGTGCTTCCATACTTTCTTTCAGCAGGACGTCATGTAGTTACAGACATTCCAGAAGAATTACAAAAAGCACAAGCTAAACATCAGCAAGTGAATATTAAAACGGCTCCTTATTTAGGTTCAGCGCAAGGCATAATCGAAATTTTAATTGGTCTTAGCAAACAAGCATCATGAGCTGATGTTTCAGTTTTCTAACTTATCTAACTCTTTTTGCAAATCTTTTTCTTTTTGTGCTGCATAGGGTGAATTTCTAATTTGATCATGGATTTTCATGCGATAACGCACAAACTGATCGATCTCAGTGAAATGCATAAAAGGGTTACCCTCTATTTCTTCTTTTAAAGTAGAAGATTTTTGTACCGCATAATTATGGCCAGGATGTATCACAATATCCGTAGGTAAATCACTTTTGAAGCGTTTTAAGGTGGAATACATTTGTTCTGGATTACCACCATGTAGATCACAACGTCCGCAACCAAAAACAAATAGTGTATCTCCGGTGATTAAATCGCTACCTGCTCGATAACAAACAGAGCCAGGTGTATGACCAGGTGTATGCATGACTTCAATTTCAGTTTTGCCGAGTTTAATTACATCTCCACCATGGTGTATTTGAGGTTTGTTTAAATTTTCTCCCCAAAAATCAGCTTCGCTTTTCAATATATGAATTTGTGCATCGTAATGATTAAGTAATCTGTCTAATCCATTGATATGATCATGGTGGCTATGGGTTAATAAAGCATCTGTAATCTTGACGTTTAGATCTTTTGCTTTTGCGATAATCTTATCAACATCCCAAGCAGGGTCGACTACTGCTGCGGTTTTAGTATTTTCATCAACCAGCAAATAAACAAAATTTTCCATTGGGCCAAGCTCCAATGCGTGAATAGAATGATTAGTGGTTGTTTCTGTAGAGGCCATAATGTTGTTTTGGTTAAATAAAGACAGCTAAATTGTAACAAGCTTTAAATAAAGATATTAAGTTTAAATATGAAGACGCTCAAAGATTATCTAGATTTCGACTTAAAGATCTTATCTATTGGCCTGAATCCTTCAACCATATCTGTGGAGCGTGGTTATTATTTTGCAAATCCTAGAAATCGTTTTTGGAAAGCGCTAAATGCAAGCGGTTTGTTGCAAGAAGAGTTCATTCCATCAATGCAAGCGCAAGAGAAAATATTCACAGATTACAAAATTGGTTTCACGGATGTAGTGAAACGTCACTCATCTATGGGTAAAGACTTGCGTGCGGTTGATTATAAAAAATGGGCGCCAATATTGAAGGCTGAGATTGTAAAATATCAACCTAAGATTTGTTGGTTTCATGGCAAAATCGCAATACAGAATTATTTGAAATACACAGGCAGTAAGAATAAAAATATTGATTGGGGTAGACAAAATTTTAAGATAAAAAAATCAATTGTATTTGTAACACCTAATCCGAGCCCGGCTAATGCAGCATATTCACTTCAAGTGATAACAGATTGGTATAGGAAGTTAAATGTGCTGGTAGAGTAATAATTTTAAAAATTATAATCTATAAGCGGATTAGTAAATAGCAGGAGGTAAGTATGTATATAAGTAACGAGCTTTCTAATGTATCTATTCAGTGGACCGTAATTTGCTGTCATGAATATAAGCGACTTTCACGCACTAAGTGGCGAATTGACTTCCATTACAAGTGTGGTGCTGAAATGACTCTTGAGGATGTGTCGGATGATATGATCCAGTGCTTAATATTAGGTGCATATAACAGTAAAAAAGAGATGAAAACAAACATTGGTAAAGTGAGTATTAGCTCTAGTTCTGTTGAGTTGCCAATAGATGATTGGAAAACCTTGCAGCCTTTGATTGTTTCTTAGAGTTTGCTGGCATTTTGGAAAAGTTTAATAGTCCAAATACAAAGATAAAAATTATCTCAAAGTGCGCATCAATATTGCTTTTGTTATTTATTATCTAAACTAATTAATATCTAATCTCTATTAATTAAATGATCGGTAGTAATAATATTATTTTTATAGCGTTTGGTAATAAATGTTTCAATGTGAACTTTAATTGAAATAATTTTGTTTCGTAATGACCATTAAAATCCATTTATAAATTTTATAAATGGATTTATAGGTAAATCTAAATATATGTATTGCTTAGCTCGTAAATAAGTATAGAATTTTTATTTACTATAAGACTTCGCAATAAAGCGTTATGTTGAAACGCATCATTGCGTCACGTTATATAGATACTCATAAAAGCAAATAATAAGTAGTAATAAAATTAAATAATGAAAAGTTGGCTGTAGATCATGGGTATAAATATATACTCCATCTTGCACTTGAAAATTACTAAAAGTAACTTCGGCAACAAAAAAAATGGAAAATAATCGAAACGGATAACAAGTAACAACAAGCGATAATTTGACTCATAACTAGTATACAAATTTAAATATAACTAGTATTTAAAATGACTACGGCTTCCTACAATAAATGTTAAAGGAGGCTGGGATATGGCAATAAAAAAAGCCGCACCAAAAAAGAAAAAAGCAGTAACTAAAAAGTCTGCTTCTCCTAAAGCTGTAGCATCAAAAAAAACTAAAG
>Ga0224508_10003635_pt1 | contig 12724 bp, 23 predicted proteins | sample SF_Jan12_sed_USG_4_FD_170157 | JGI IMG/M metagenome (GOLD analysis project Ga0224508, IMG submission 170157) | Sediment microbial communities from San Francisco Bay, California, United States - SF_Jan12_sed_USGS_21 | ecosystem: Environmental > Aquatic > Marine > Sediment | place: USA...
TCAATCCGATAGCAGTCAGGTCCGGCAGGATCAACCGGATTCTGAATTATTTTGTATTTTGATTATTGAAGTACATTTGTACTTTAATTGGAATTGACGGATGCACATAATCTTCACATTTCAGATTTGATTTCTCAATCAGATCCTCATTTTGTATGCGTAACTGGAGGCCCATGAATCACAAAGTGGCATATTACCATACTTCATCACGAGCGCCGCCTATTGCGTTACGTATGCAGAAGTCAAAGAATGTAGAATCCATATAAACCATACGTGAAATTGTGCCTGATCGGTCAAAAAATTGAAAAAATTACATGTTTTTTTCAATGCATTTTCCGAAAAAAGGTCAGAGATTGATACAAGAGTACTTTTCAATACTTAAAATGGTAGATCTTATTTTGAAAATTGATTTTGGAAAAGAATTATCAAATAGAATATAAAAAGAAAACAAAGACATCAGCAAAGATATTTGCGAAGTCTCTGAAACTTCACGTCAATGGTGTAAGTCACAACATTAGATATTATGAACCATATCCATTTGTGGTAAAAACATCGATAGGAAAAAATTTGGTAGATGTGGATGACAACAATTATGTAGATTATTGGATGGGGCATTGGTCTTTGATATTAGGACATGGTCCAAAAAATGTCAAAGGAGCATTGAAGAAACAAATTGAAAAGAGTTGGATGTATGGCACAGTAAACGAACAAACAATAAAATTGTCAGAGTTAATTTCAAAAGCAGTTCCGGCAGCTGAAAAAATTCGCTACGTCACATCAGGAACTGAAGCTACAATGTATGCAGTTAGATTAGCTCGTTCTGTAACTGGAAGGAAAATTATTGCAAAGGTTGATGGCGGATGGCATGGGTACACTTCAGATTTACTCAAATCAGTTAACTGGCCATTTACAGAATCAGAAAGTAGTGGAGTGGTAAATGAAGAAAAGATTGTTTCAATCCCATACAATGATCTTGAAGGTTCTTTAGAAATTTTGAAAAAACATGCAAAAGATTTAGCTGGTCTAATTATTGAACCAGTGTTAGGGGGAGCAGGATGCATCCCAGCTACTCAAGATTACCTAAGAGGAATTCAAGAGTTTATTCACAAAAATAAGTCATTATTTATTTTAGATGAAATTGTTACAGGGTTTAGATTTAGATATGGATGTCTGTACCCCACAATGAAGTTGGATCCTGACATTGTAACCTTGGGGAAAATTGTCGGTGGTGGAATGGCAATAGGAGTTATGTGTGGGAAAAAAGAGATTATGGAATATGCAGATACAAAGGGTAAGAAAAAATCAGAACGGAGTTATATTGGGGGAGGCACATTTTCTGCAAATCCAGCTTCAATGACTTCAGGATTTGCAACACTATCAGAATTAAAAAATAAAAATTCAACATATGTCAAAATTAATGATTTAGGAGACTATGCCAGAAAAGAATTGAGTAAATCATTTGACGGAAAAGTAATAGTTACAGGCAAAGGCTCTTTGTTTATGACTCATTTTATAAAAAATGGAATTACAGAAGTTACAAATGCATCTCAAGCATCAATGTGCGATGTTAAAGCGCTACATGATCATCATTTCAAAATGATTGCGCATGACGGAATATTCTTCTTGCCTGGAAAACTAGGTGCAATTTCTAATGCACATACAAAGCAAGACATTAAAAGAATGATTTTAGCAACTGGGGTTTAATTTTTAAAAATCAATTAGATATGTTTTTCCTCCAAGAAATTAACTGATTAAAAATTTCAAGAAAATTTCCAGATTTTGTTGTTATATGAATATGGGCAAAGAGTTCTCCAAATTGAGCCTCCAAAATCAGTGTACATTCATCTTTGAAAAAAGGAATTGAAATTCCAATTTTTTTAAGTGAATTAAAAGCAATGTTTTCAATTTGGATAGAGTTCTCTCCAACTATGATTTGTTTTTTTTGGGGGTTTTTATTTATCGAGTCATCTAATTGTTTTTTTATAGAATCATTCCAAATGGGCGTATCATGAGGCCACCTATGAACATGAACCTTATCAGCAAGATATTTGATTGTGAAATCAGACAACAAACAAAATCAGATCTAATTCAAATTAAGCCTATCTTACAATTTCAAATTTTTATAAAATGAATTATCTTAAAAATTATGCAAAAAGAAAAAAAGAAAAAAGAGACATATGCAACAGACGATCCTACAGACACATCTGCTGAAGAGCAAGAAAACATGGCAAAAGAAGCCATCAAAAAATTCAAGTCATTAGGATAAGCCAAACTTTCATTAGCAGTATTATTTTTTGGAAATTATGGGATTGTTTGGATCAAAAGAAAATATAGATGATTTAATGTACGGTGCAATGTCTCTAATGGAGAAGAATCAACCAAAAGGAGCTATTTCATTATTCAATAAAGTTCTAAAACAAGATTCCAAAAATACCTCAGCATTGTTTAACAAAGGGCTTGCATTAAATCAAATAAAAAAATATAGTGATGCAATTACGTGTTTTGATATATTATTAGAGATCAATCCAAAAGATTCTCAAGCATTTAACAACAAAGGAATCGCAATGGCAGAAAATGGAAACATTCAGGCAGCAGCAGAATGTTATGACAAAGCAATAGAAGCAGATCCAAAAAATGCAGCATCGTATTTTAACAAAGGAGTGTTACTGGACAAATTACAGGAGAGAGAAGAGGCAATACAAGTTTTAGATAAAGCCATAGCCATAGAACCAAGAAAACCAAATGCGTTATTTTACAAAGGAATAATTTTAGGTAAAATGAAAAAACATGAGGAATCTTTGAATTGTTTTGATAGAGTGCATAAGAGTAATCCAAGTCACACAGATGCATTTTTTCATGTAGGTATTGAATTAGCAGAATTGGGAAAGCACAAAAAAGCAATAGAAATTTTTGATCAAATTTTATCAAAACATAAAGAAAATGTAAATATTATTTATGCAAAATCCAGAAGCAAGGCAGAGTTAGGAATGTATCCAGAATCACTGGAATTGCTAAAACGAGCAGTATCAAAAAGTCCCAAAATTATTCGTTCTTGGGCAAAAGAAGAGCCAATCTTTGAAAAATTACACACCAATGATCAATTTAGAAAATTGATAAAATTATAGAATTTTTTTCCTTACTGCATCAATACGAATTAAACCAACTTTCTTTTTTGGACCAATTAATCGAGCCTCAAATATAGGGACATAGACTTCTGTGATTTCTCGTAAAATAAATTCATCATTAAGTTCTCTAACATCTTCATCCATAGGTTTTTTTAATTGCAATTGAAGTTTGGAAATTGCAGCGTCATGAGTTATTTCAGGATTTTTTACATTGAGTTTGTTTTGCTCCAATAGTCGTTTAGGATAATTTTCAACAGTTTTTGAATTAATTTTAAAAGGGAATTTTATATCTCGCCCATGATGATCAAATGTCAATTCATCTTCTTCTTCAACAAATACGTGTTCTTCTAATTTTAAATCAATTTTATTTTTCCCCCTTTTACCAACAAATGCCTTTTGAATTCCAGATTTTGAACGTACAGGGAAAATTCCATCCCCTAAAGAAATTTCACTAACATTTGAATCAACAGAAATAGAATGAGTTGCTTTTCGGAAATAATCTGCAATGTATTTTCCAGAAACCATGAGTATGCATTCATAGTATAATTTCAAAGAATGAACATGAACTTCTTCTTTTTTGGGCCTAGACAGCAAGGATTTGAATGGGGTTGTTTTCTTTTGATCTATAATTTCTATAGCATGATTTTCATCTATATTTTTTCTTAAAACAACAGTCTTTACATCATGAGTAGTTTTTACCAAGACTACCAAAAATACACAATTCCATCTATTAAATCAATTCAGATAGGAAAGAAATAATACATTTGAAATTATTTCACAAGACATGAAAGATAAAAAGGGTGGATATATTGATAAATTTTTAAAAAAAGCAGACAAAGCAATTCAAGAAGGTGTTATAAAAGCAGACGGAATATTAGATGAGGCAGTAGAATTTGGTTCAATGACTGCAAAACAAGCTACCAAAACAAGTAAAGAACTACGTAATCAAGCAAAAAAAGAAAGAGAATCATTACAAAAAAGAGGAATTGAAAAGATCAACGAAGGGATATCAACTGCAAAGAAAGTAACCTCAAATGCTCATGAGGACTTGGAGATATTAAAAAAATTAGGCGAATTAAGAAAGGCTGAAGTAATCACTGAAAAAGAATTCCAAACAAAGAAAAAGAAAATTTTGGACAGGATATAATATGAAAAAATCAAATATTCATGGTACAAACGATAAAAGAAACGTAAATCCAGACTGGTTTACAAGTAAAACATGGATGAAGGTGTTATCAGATAAGATAAAATCCAAAGAACAAGACATCTATCATGTTCATTTTGAAAAAGGATCAAGGACAAAACTTCACCAACACAATGGGAATCAAGTATTGATTGGAGTAAAAGGAAAAGGAAGCCTAGAGATTTTTAAAAAATATGGCACAAACAAAACTAACTTTAGGATTAAAAAAATGGAAAGAATAAACCTCAACGAAGGGGATATTGTATACATTCCAGCAAAAACACTTCATACCCACGGTTCAATTGATAAGAAAAAAGAATTCTCTCATATCGCAATCAATATTTTACCAAAAAAAAATGCAATATACAAAACAGAATGGTATGAGTCAGATTTCAAAACTAAAGTTTCAGAAATCATATAAATAAAATGTCATTACGTAAAAATTCCGAAATAGATTCAATCCAAGGAAATGAAGGAACTAAAATCAAACAATATTTTCACCCTCATAATACATTAAATGAAATTAATTACAGTTTAGCACAGTTTACTCTAGAACCTGGAAAAAAATCAAGACTTCATAAAATCAAATCATCTGAAATTTACTATATTTTAGAGGGGAATGGGAATCTAAATGTTGATGAAGACACATACCATCTAGAAAAAGATGATTCGGTATATGTTCCACCAAATTCTAAACAGTTCATTGAAAATACAGGAGAAGGTAATTTTAGATTTTTGTGCATTGTTGAACCTGCATGGAAAGTAAATGATGAAATATTATTAGAATAAACCAAATAAACTCAAAATTATATGCAACTATTTTTAACATATGACAAATCATTATTGCTAGTGAACACATATCAAGCAATCAAAGTATTGAATGTGAACCAAGATTCATCTCAAGAGGAAATCAAGGCAGCATATAGAAAGCTGGCATTAGAAGTACATCCAGATAAAAACCAAGATAAAAAAGAAGATGGAGAATTCAAGAAAATCACCGAAGCGTACACATATCTTAAAAAAAATCACAATCAAAAAAATAATTTATCATATCAAGAAGCAACTAAAACTAAAGCAAATAGTAATTTTAAAAGAAAACCTCAATGGGGAGCACCAGATGATGGAAGCATCCCAGAACAAGATTGGGGAAAATATACTCGTGAATTTGAAGAAGGGGATCCTACTTTTTGGAAAGAGTATGAGAGGAAATTTTGGGAAGATTATAACGCACGTATTCGTCCAGATGGAAGAAATGGAGAATATGAAAAAGCAAAAGAGCCTGAAAAGCAACCAAATCTTTTTGTGAATGTAGACAAAAGTTTGTGTATTGGTTGCTGTAGTTGTGAAACTATAGCTCCAGATGTTTTTGAAATTAATAAAAAAAGTAGATCAAACCCCAAGTCATCAGTCATTAATCAAAGAGGAGCAGGAGTTAACAAAATAATGAATGCAGCAGAAACTTGTCCAACAAAAGCAATTAGAGTAGAGAATTCAGATACAAAAGAAAAATTATTTCCACACTAGATTTTTAATTTATCGTAGAGTTCATCTAATTCAAACTCTGATAATTTTAATACAGAATTAAACATACTGTGTATTGCACCTGCAGAATCATTATTACTTCGTGGAACTAGATGAACATGTACATGAGGTACTTCTTGACCTGCATCTTTACCATTATGTATTGCAATCAAAGTTGCACCAGTTATAGAATCAACTTTAGAGACCATCAAGCTAACAAGGGAAAACAAATCAGTATTTTCTTTCTCACTCATATCTTGAATTTTTTGATGATGTTTTTTTGGAATTACAAGTACGTGTCCTTTTGCAAGAGGGAATGCATCTAAAAAAGAAACAGAATTTGCAGTTTCATTAAGAATTTTTGCAGATACATCACCTGAAATAATTTTGCAGAAAATACAATCCATAATATTTCAATAAATATTTAAAATATTAAATCATCTATTAAGGATTCACAAGTGTAGCCCAAGCAAGGCCATCACCAAACTTAATGGTAGTTGTATCACCTACGTTTAGAGTACAGTTTTCTATTGTTTTTGGAATATTATCAGAAGTTTCAACATAGCAGACCCCGTTATCATTTCCAAGAATTATGACATCCTCGTATACATCTTCACGGATTAAATTCCAAAAAGGAAAAATCATTGTAGATAAAACAACTCCCGCAGTAACAAATGCACCTACAGCCACCAAACTAGTTTTTTGGCTTGAATTTAATTCCATTTTACCAAGTGCCACCATCGCCTGCGTTTGGATCCAATTTCTTTTCAGGGATATTTCCATGTGCCTTTTTCATATGTTTTTTCAAACGTTCAGGATCATGCAATTCTGTTCCACATGTTTCACATTTGGTTTGATTTTCATCGTCCTTCTTACGTTTGAACAAGCCCATTAACTAATAAAATTTAGAAATACATTATAAAGGATACTCGATTTTTAATTAAACATGGCATTGAAAAATATTACAATTTTAGGTTCTGGAGTAATGGGGCATGGAATCGCTCAAGTTTCAGCAACTGCAGGGTATAATGTAGTATTGCGAGATATCAAACAGGAGTTTTTGGATAAAGCAATGGAGAAAGTAAAATGGAGTTTAGATAAACTAGTTTCCAAAGAAAAAATCACCAAAGAAGAAGGAGATGCAATTTTTGCCAGGATCACACCCATCGTGGATTTAGATGAGGCAGTAAAAAACGCAGAAATGATAATTGAAGTAGTTCCCGAAATAATGGATTTAAAGAAAAAAGTTTACGCAGAATTAGACAAAGCTGCCGCGCCAGAAGTAATTTTTGCATCAAATACAAGTACACTTCCAATTACTGAAATAGCAAATACAACATCACGTCCGGAAAAATTTATAGGAATTCATTTTTTCAATCCACCACAACTAATGAAACTAGTAGAAATTATTCCAGGTGAAAAAACATCACAAGAGATTACGGATTTAACTCAGGAATATGTAAAATCAGTTAACAAACAAGCTGTGTTATGTAGAAAAGATGTTCCAGGATTCATAATTAACAGATTATTCATTCCAATGGTTCACGAGGCATGTTTTGTAAAAGACAGAACAGGTGCAACACTTGAAGAGATTGATTCTGCAGTAAAATTCAAACTTGGATTTCCAATGGGAATATTTGAGTTAGCTGATTTTACGGGCATGGATGTAATTCACAAAGCTACCGTAGAGATGCATTTACGCGACAAAAAAGTAATCAACCCACATCCACTTGTTGAAAAAATGTTTGATGAGAAAAAATTAGGACAGAAATCAGGAGAAGGATATTACAAGTATTCAGATGACAAATATGAAAGAGTTGCACTCTCAGAAGAATTAGCAGCGAAATGCAATCCAATTCAAATAGTTGCCAACATTCTAAACAATGCAGCATGGCTTGTTACAAATGGTGCAAGCGATATAGAAGAGATTGAAAAGGCAGCTCAGTTAGGATTAGGGTTAAAGAAACCACTATTTGAAACAGCAAAAGAGATAGGAATCAAAAATATTGTTGATGAATTAAACAAACTTGCTGATGAACATGGTGAATTTTACAGACCTGACCCATTACTGATGTCTATGCAATAGTTAGCATATTTTGACTAGTCATTTGCGCCTAGAATAAAAGATTGAAGGAATATCATGAAAAATAATCAATAGTGTATCTAATCTTATTTATTGCAAAAAATTTTATTTTTCAATTAACCGATTTATTGAATTCCCAAATGCTGCTTGATTTTACCAACATCCTCTCCTATCATTGCAATTTGACTTCCAAGTGCCCAAAGTGAATGTCGTGACTGAATATTCTGATTATTCAGGTATTTTATCAATGTAATAGTAAATTCAGAATTTTTGGTCTTTTCAAGATATTCGATAATTTCATCAATCATCTGGGGCGGTAATCCTTTGTTTAATGTTTCAATTAGATTTTTGCATTCTTCATCATTTTGAATTACCATATGATCATATTTTCAAACTTTCAATTAAAGAAGATGGTTGTTTTCATTATGAGGATTAATAATGTCTGTTTTAATTGTGTATATCTTGACTTTATTCTAAGAATAATTTAGGCAATAACCTGTTCTTGTCGTGTTTTGATTATTTTCTTGATCTTGCCTAATTTGAGTTTGGATGCTTTACTAGTAATTTCATTATGATCTGCATTCTTAGTTGTTGTAACATAAAGAAGATGATCATCATTCAATGGAATAACAATACGTTTTATTTTACCGTATTGTGTAATCACAAATTCACCTTTGCCAATCTTTATGGCAAATTCATTTCGTGACAATCAAGCTCGTGTAGATGATTCAATGGATTTTAGACATTCTGATTTTTATAGAGAGTTATTTGCATTTGATTTATGGTCACTATGCTTTACCACACCAATCATATTACAAACTGTGGCAAATTGAATTTCAGGGCTTATTTTTAGGACTTTTTCTACTACGTCAACATAAGGATCCACCATCCTAAAATTATGTCACAGTTGACAATGAACTTAATATTAAAAAATAGAAAATTTGTTTAATTTAATACTGTAAAACATGCTAAATTTTTATTGTTATGGCTTTCTACATTTTTGACATATTGAAATTATAATGATTCTGTTTCATTCATTAGCATTTCATTTGTCAATTGTCTACCAGTGTAATGAACATTCATGACATTATAGTTGATTCTTAGTTCGGTAAGAAGAGTATGAATTTGACTTTTACCTATGCAATGATTAATTCTAGAATCTTATTTACTGCTTCTTGTGCACTATCTACACCGATAATTTTTACATTTTCTCTATGATCTAAATACCCATCAATGTATTGTGCTACAGGACCATTTAGGTTTCTAATTGCAACCATTGGTTTTTTGTGCATATATGCTGCACAAACCTCAGATAAAGTTCCAGAACCGCCACCTACAATAATTATTCCATCAGCACTTAATGCATTCAAAAAATCACGAGTTAACCCCATACCAGTAGGTATAACAATATCGCAAAATTCGTTGGCCAATGCAGCATCATCTTGAGGAATAATCCCAATTGTCAAACCATTCGCATCTTTTGCCCCATGGGAGGCAGCAGCCATTACACCCCCCAAGCCACCAGTTAACAAAACAGAATTAGATTTTGCAATTTCCACTCCAACATCATACGCAATTTTTTCATGCTCTGAAGTGCATCCATTGGTATTATGACCAATTACCAATATCTGGCGTTTCTTCACCACATTACAGATAAAAAAAGAGGTTTGAAATATCTTTCCAAGAGAAATGTTGACAAGAATTAATTCTTAGGAATAAATTTCTTATAGTATATTTTGGATTTTAGAAAAAATATTCAGTTTCTTCAGTTTGATTTATTCATGAAAGTGTTAATGAGGTTGTCAACTATCAATAAAAACAGTATATTGAACTCACATGTATGAATTGGTCATTCGTTAAAATATTCAAAATTTAGGAATTTTGATATTTTTTCAAGAGAAAAAGATATTAGTGAAAAATACTAACAATATTCATGGAAAACCGTTCAATGCCAATATGTTTTACTGAAAAACAATACAAAATGATCGAAGAATTTGCCAAGAGAAACGGTATGCTTAATGCAAGTCAGGCTCTTGAAAAAATCTTAAACGAGTAAACATTTTTTGTTATTTTTATTTTATTTACATTTATAGAATAAGTCATATCATGATGATCAAAGAAAATGGGATTATTTAGTAAAAAACCATCATTTTGTAGCGTTTGCAATAAAGAACTAACTCACAAACATAAACCAAAAAGAGAGTGGAATATCAAAGGTTCACTTTGTGGAGATTGTCATTTTGATAAATCAAAGGAATATTATGAAGGGAAAGTTAGGCAGCCATGTGTTGTGTGTGGAACGACACAAAAAATCACAGGTTTGTGGGAACCAAGATGGCAATGGGACATGGAAGGATTGTTATGCAAAAAATGTTTTGACAAAAAAGAAGAAGACCACGGTAAAAAGAAAAATTTTTGCTCATTATGTGGAGGAAAAATGGGATTAATCAGATATAATCCAAAAGATAATTGGAAGATTGAAGGTCAGATTTGTAGAACATGTTGGGATAAGAAGAAAGAAGAGTTTAGATAAAAGTGGGATTATTTAAAAAAATTAAATGTGAAATTTGTGAAAAGAAATTTTCAAAAGAAGAAGAAGTCATGAATCATAAACAAATTGTTCACGGTAAAGATTTACAATATGATTGTAAAGAATGCAACAAATATTTTTCAAACATGGAAGATATGAGAACTCATTTACAAAGAGAACACAGTTACAAAAAAGACAGATAATTAAATTGCTTTTACTGTTTTAACTACAGGTGGCCTATCTTTAGTAAATACTCTAAATCCACAAATACACTTGATTTCAGGTAATCGTGATAATTCAGTGTTAGAAACACTGGTTCCACACCTCAAGCAAGAATAATTTACTTCAAAAGTCTCAACAGGAATTTCTTCAATTTCATCTAAAATATTTTCTTCAACCATGTTTATCATCAAAATTTCTATAATTTAAGGATACCAGATTACGTCAAAGACAATTCAATGTAGACATCATCAGGAATTTTAAGTCTCATGAGTTGTCTTATTGCTTTATCATCAGCATTGATATTGATAATTCTTCTATGCATTTTCATTTCCCATTTCTCATAAGTTTCAGTACCGCTGCCACAGGGGGATTTTCTAGTAGCAACATGTAATCTTTTGACAGGAAGTGGAGTAGGGCCTTTTACTTTAACACCAGTTTTCTTACCAATTCCCATGATTTCCCCACATACACCGTCTAATTTTGGAAGACTAGTCGAAGTGAGTTTAACACGGGCAGTTTGGGTCATAAAATCTGCCTATGGTTTGTACTCTTCAGTAATTTCTTTTACAATACCTGCTGCGATAGTTGCACCCATATCTCTAAGTGCAAATCTACCCATTTCAGGGAACTCTTGGAAAGTTTCAATACAAGTTGGTCTCACAGGTCTGATTTTTACAATTGCAGAATCTCCAACTTTAAGGAATTTTGGATTTTCTTCTTCAACTGCACCAGTTGCAGGATTGATCTTTTGAAGGAATTCAGTAATAGTTGCTGCAACTTGGGTAGTGTGTGCGTGCATTACTGGAGTATAACCAGGAGCAATCGCTGTTGGATGGTGAATAACAATAATTTGTGCTTTGAATTCTTTTGCAACATTTGGTGGGGCGTCTGGAGTACCAAGGACATCTCCTCTTTTGATATCTTTCTTTTCAATACCTCTTAGGTTAAAACCAATGTTATCACCTGCTTCTGCAGTTGGCATTTCTGTATGGTGAGTTTCAATAGATTTGATTTCACCAAGTGCACCAGAAGGCATTACAATAATTTTTTGATTTGCTTTCATGGTACCAGTTTCAACTCTACCTACAGGTACAGTTCCTACACCAGTAATTGTATAAACATCCTGAATTGGAACACGTAGTGGTTTACCAACAGGTTTCTCTGCTACTGTAAAGTCATCAAATGCTTCAAGTAGTGTTTTACCCTTGTACCAATCCATATTCTCAGATTTTTTAACTAAATTGTCACCTTTCCATCCAGAAACTGGAATAAAAGGTACATTTTCTAGTTTGTAACCGACAGATCTTACTAGTTTTTCACCTTTCTCTTTGGCTGCTTTGAATGCATCTTCTTTGTATTCAACTGCATCCATTTTATTAATTGCAACAATAAGTTGACTTACACCTAATGTTTTTAGTAAGAATGCATGTTCTCTTGCTTGTCCACCTGCAGCAATTGCAGTATCAGTTTCACCTTCTTTTGCTGAAAGTACTAGAATGGCTGCATCTGCCTCAGAAGCACCAGTAATCATATTTTTAATAAAGTCTCTGTGACCAGGAGCATCGATCAAAGTAAAGAAATACTTTGCGGACTCAAATTTTTGGAAAGCTAAATCAATTGTGATACCTCTTTCTCTTTCATCTTTAATGTTATCCATAACCCAAGCATACTTGAAAGTGTCACCTTTTCCGGTCTTCTCTGATTCGACTCCATGTGCTGCAATTGTTCTTTCATCGACAACTCCAAGATCCATCAAAAAATGCCCCATAGTTGTAGATTTACCATTATCAATATGACCCGTTATAATCAGGTTCAAATGTTGTTTATCTGCCATATCGAAATCGTCACTAATGGCATTTATTACTGTTATGAATTTTTGAAAAAAAAGATACTTTTTTTCAATTAATTTTAAGAACATGAATTTAAAAAAAATACACATAAATCAAGGTAACAAAAAACACAACTATGAAAATTACAGTTTCAGTTATCAAAGCAGATGTTGGCGGAATCGGAGGCCATACAAGACCAAGTGATGCATTAATTCAAGCAGTTAGAGATAC
>Ga0224508_10003638_pt1 | contig 12715 bp, 9 predicted proteins | sample SF_Jan12_sed_USG_4_FD_170157 | JGI IMG/M metagenome (GOLD analysis project Ga0224508, IMG submission 170157) | Sediment microbial communities from San Francisco Bay, California, United States - SF_Jan12_sed_USGS_21 | ecosystem: Environmental > Aquatic > Marine > Sediment | place: USA: California...
GAAACCACTTGGATTTGATATTCTATTATTGTTGAATTTTCGCTTAGGTCATCGCGTGCTCGACCGATGTCGAATGACACTTGTGAAGCCGCACGGAGGCGCGGGTAAACAGCGACTCCGTGCGTGAACGTCCTCAACAGAGTCGAGCATGGGTAGCGGACGGGCTCTGACGGGCTCTGTAGGTGCCTCACCAGAGAGCCCATCCCAGTGCCGCGGCTCATCCATGTACCCGACCTAACCGCTGACGCCATACCGATCGGCTACCGGCTGAGGCCCCTTAGGACTCGAACCACCAGCGGCTGGCACCCCTGGCCCCGTCGATCTGCCAACTCGCGGCGAGATTGCCGGTGTGCTGCACGTTCTTGCGTCGTGCGTAGACGAAGTTTGCGAACATGGGAATGAGCGAACCCCCGTCATCGCGAAGGAGCTGGCACATCTCGCGGTACATCTCTGCTCGCTTCGCATCATCGAGCTCGGTCTTGGCCAAAAGCAGCAGCTCGTTGAAGCGCGGGTTCTTCCAGTGCGTCTCGTTCCAGGCGGCGTCGTCCTTGTAGGCGAGGCTGAACATCACGTCCGGAGTGGGACGCGCGCCCCACTGCACCATGCACCAGGGCACGCTCAGCCACACGTCGGAGTAGTAACCGTCGTTCGGCTCGCGTTTCACATCGATGGTGATGCCGGCGGCCTTTGCCTGCTGGGCATACAGCACGCACAGGTCCACCGCCCCGGAATAGACGCTGTCCGCCACCGATATGCTGACCTTCAGGTTCTCCTTTCCGGCCTTCTTCAGAAGGCTCCTGGCCTCGTCGGGGTCGTACTTGCGCTGCTCGATGTCCGGCCAATACGGCATGTTCGGCGAGACGTGGAAGTCGTTGCCCGGGATCGCGGTACCGAACGCGATCTTCTCGATGACCTCGTCGCGGTCCATGGCCAGCTTCAACGCGTTGCGAACGTTCACGTCGTCGAAGGGTGCGACGTCGACGAGCATGGGCATGGTGACGGCGGAACCGCTGGGGACGTTGTCCACCTGGATGTTCGGGTCGCGCTGCAATAAGGCCAGTGTCTTCAGCTCGAGCTGGGTGACGGCGTCCACATCACCGGTCACCAGCGCTGTCTGACGCGCGTTCGGATCGTTCAGGACCGTGACCTCGACCTCGTCGAAATACGCGCCCTCGAGGTGCCATCCGTCATGCCGCACGAGATCGGCGCTGACGCCGAACTCGTTGTTGACGATTTTGTACGGACCGGCGCCATCGCCCGACTGCCAGTCGATGGTGCCGTCGTCATTCGAACGGCACATCGGGATGTGGTAGTCCGTCATTAGCCACGGGAAATCGGCATTGCCGCCGGACAGCTTGACGGTGACGGAATGGTCGTCGTTCTTGACGATATCGGTGACATCCTTGAGCAGCGCCGCTGCGGCCGAGGTGTTGCCCTCGCCGCGATGGTGGTTCAAGGAGGCGATGACATCCTCCGCCGTGAACGGTTTGCCGCTGTGAAACGACGCGTCCTTGTTGAGCTGAAACGTCCACTCCGACGCATCGTCCGATGCGCTCCAGGAATCCGCCATGTCCGGCCCTAGCCCGTTCTCCGGGGTAATCATGGTGAGATAGCTTCGATGGGTGTGGGCGAGCTGAATCGTCGAGAAGGTGACATAGGTGCCCGGGTCGTAGGTGTCGGACGTGTTCCCATCGTGCGAACCGAGCCGGAACTTGCCGCCCTTTTTAGGGGTGGCGGCCAGCACGTCGGTGCTCCACAGAACAGAAGCGGCCGAGACCGTCATCCCAGCCGCAATGGAATACTGAATGAACTCTCGCCGGCTCAGGCGGCCGCTTCTGCCGTCGGCCGTCATGAGCTCGATGAGTTTGGAACGAGATTTGTGCTGCATGGTAACTCCCCTCCGGTATTGGGTTCTGTTAGTTCGATCTGCGTAAGATCCAAGCTCGAGGTACTTACCCGAAGCCTGTGCGCGGCTGACAGTTGAACAATCCACAGGTCCCGCGAATCGCGCTTGTCGCTCGCGCCAAACGGGGCCGGGGAATCCACTCAGGCTAGCCGCGTTTTTCGTACGCTACTTGTTTGAACTTTACGGCTCGCCCGTTACTGCGTCAAGCAAATGTCGGTTTGGCGGGGGTTTATTACGTAATCTTAATGAAACATCATCGTCTCTAGACGTTCGATTCCCGCTTCCTTGCGATATTTCGTCGTCAGTTCGCCTACTCCACTACACAACTTGACTGGTGTGGCCGGCTCTTTTCCGGGATCAGCCGGAGGTAGTATAGGCGGCCGTCATGGGTGCACTCGGTACGCGATGGGTCATCAATCAAGCGTCAATGCCTTTGGCGTCTAGTGGACTAGACTGCTCAAGCCACTCCATCTATCGACTACCTAACATTTTGTTGAGACGACTATCAGCATCGAGGGTCTGCAGATCTTCGAAGCCGCCAATATGCTCGCCGTCGACAAAGATCTGGGGGATGGATCGGGTTCGTGGCAAACGGCGCATCAATTCGGTTCGATGCTGTTGATCGGAAATATCCAGGTCCTGGTAGCTAAGGCCTTTCTGGTCGAGGATTTCCTTGGCCTGTTTGCAGTATCCGCATTGTGGTCCAGAAAAGATCTCAATTTTTGCCATGGCTACCTTTGAACTGCGGATTTCTAGTGAGAGGCTTAAGCAGCGTGATGTGGCACGTGCAGTATGGGATTGATACCTGAAAAAACAGGCTCAAGGGCTACTCCGAGCGCATCACCGAACTTGCTTATAGCGATGTATTGGGTGATGGTGAATACCGCCTCCACGATCTGCGGCTCGGTAAAATGCTTATGCAGTCGATCCCATAGCTCCTTCGGCACCCGGTTGGCGTCGACCCCGATCTGCACCGTCAAGTCCAGCAACGCCTTCTCCGCGTCGGTGAAATGTGGGCTGGTGTTATAGCGATCATTACCGATGTCGGCGATCTTCTCTTCTGAGATCCCCAGACGTTTGCTCAAGGTCTCGTGCTGCACCACGCAGTACTGACAGTCGTTTCTGTGGGTGGCCTTGAGAATGATGAGCTCTTTGGTGACCCAGTCGAGCTCCCCGTCCTTAAGAATGGCCATAACGAGATCGGTAAACACGGTGCCGAGCTCTGGGGTGTGACCGAACACCTTAAAGATATTCAACAGCAACTCAAAACGTGCTTCTGCTTTGTCATAGAAAGCGTTGGTCGCGGCGTCTGCTTTCTCACGTTCAACATAAGAAACCGACATTGCATTTCCTCCTTTGGGCTAGGTATTTTCGAAAATTCAAACGTAGTCTTGAATAATTTTGGGGCGTTTGCTACAAAACGTTTTTATAGCACGTGTTTCAAATTGTCAAACTGTTTAGCCGAGAGCAGTTCTGAGATCTCAGCCGAGGAAGTATTGACGCCGTGGAACCAGGAACCAGAACACAGCAACAGACCATGAATAGGCTGCGCGGTCGGCCGCGCGGCTTTAAAATCGAGAAGGCCCTCGATGCTGCCCTCGAGCTGTTTTGGAAACAAGGCTACTCCAACACCACCACTCGCGAGTTAGAGACCAACTTAGGTCTCAGCCAGTCGAGTATTTACAATACATTTGGTTGCAAACGTGATCTGCTGGCGGCGGCACTAGACCGCTATGAGGCGATTACGGACCGAGAGTTGCTCGGCCCGCTGGAACAATCTGATAAGGGTCTTGCCTCCATAGAAACCTTTTTCGATGCCCTGCAGCATTGGGTTACCCATCAGGGCAGGCGCGGTTGCATGCTTATCAATATGATGGCCGAAGATGGCGGAGAAACGGATGCTATCGCGAAACGTGCACGCAGTTATCGTACGCGGGTGCGCAACGCGTTACGTGACGCCTTGGTCAGAGCCGTGAAGGACGGCGAAACCGCGGATAACGCATTAGAGGATCGGGCTGATCTGCTGCTTGGTCTTGTTCTTGGCCTCAACATCGCCGCTAGGGCTCGGGCGTCGGACGCAGAGCTTCGCACACTGTTTGATGCGGTGCGCACTCAGATCCGAAGTTGGGCTTTGGTCGAACCGGTGTCGTGAATCGGCATGTCCAAGGCAAATGAGCTGGTCTATGTCGCCGACCCTATGTGCTCCTGGTGCTGGGGATTCTCTCCGGTGGTCAAGTCAATTGTTAACCACTTCGCCGACCGCGCACCAGTAGCCGTTATCGCGGGTGGATTAGCCCCGGACACAACCGAGCCCATGGACGAGCGCGCCAGATCTGTGGTTCGAGAACACTGGGACCACGTTCACGAGGCTACGGGACAACCTTTTGATTACGGATTTTTCGAGCGCCATCAGTTTGTGTATAACACCGAACTGCCCTGCCGCGCCTTGATTAGCGCACGGATGTTGCAACCTGACTTGGCTCTAACCTTTCTTAACCATCTCCATGCTGCCTTCTATCGCGATAATCGCGACATTACCAATGCGGCAACGCTTTGCGATCTCGCGGTGACCTGTGGATTAGACCCCGGCCAGTTTGCTCAGGCGTTGCACGGCGAGGAGACGCTTCAGGCCACACAGCGAGACTTTGGTCTATCTCGAGCCATGGGGATCATCGGCTTTCCGAGCCTCATCGGTAATGATGGGGAACGGTTGACTGTTATTAGTATCGGTTATCGGCCATGGGAGTCTGTTGAGCGTTTTATCGATATGTGGCTCACCACGGGAATCAAGTCCACTTCATCCGGTCGTTAACCCAATCTAGGTTGCGGATTGGGGTCATTTTTATACTTACAGTTTACTTGAAATTCCCCTTATATCTATCTGTGTTAAATAGGAAAATATAGTTCCCCTTGAGTGTTGGTGCAGGTGTGAGCTCGCGAGTCAGAAAACAAATCGACCACTCTACAGATGAACCTGGTGCACGGCCACACGGACGCGATCACTGATCAGAGACGCCCGTAGACTGTTCCAACACGGTCCACTGAAAAACGGAAATAGATTGAGCCGAAGTTTAAGCGAGGTCAATCAGTGGTTGCCGTCGGAGCATGAATTCCTAGAAGATTCTTTATATCTTCCAATATTTGATAGTGCACCGGAATCAGTATCAGGGTAATGAAGGTTGCAAACAGCACACCGAAACCGAGCGATACCGCCATAGGAATGAGAAACTGTGCTTGGGTGGTTTTCTCAAAGATTAGCGGCGTTAGTCCCGCGAAAGTCGTCAGCGAGGTCAGCAACACTGGTCGAAAACGGGCCACGCCTGCGCGAGTGATGGCATCACTCAACATTACTCCCTCGCGGAGTCGTCGGTTGACGTAATCCACTAATACAAGGCTGTCGTTTACGACCACTCCGCTTAAAGCGAGCATGCCCATGACACTCATGATGCTCAGTGTCATGTCAAGTAGCATATGTCCAAGAACAGCGCCCACCACCCCAAATGGAATGACTGACATGACAATCAACGGTTGGATGTACGACTTGAAAGGGATCGCCAGTAAGGCATAAACGACAAACAGCACAAATACCACACCAAGACGCAGACTTCGAAAGGATTCCTGCTGCTCCCGCGCTTCACCTTCAAGGCTGTGTCTTATACCGGGGTGACGTTCGCTCAATGTGGATAAAAACCCCACCAGATCAGCCTTGATGGCTTCGACATCGGAGGTTTCTTTGTCGACATCAGCGATCACGTTTACCGCCCGGTTTCGGTCGACGCGCTTGATAGTGGAGTAACCACGATCAACCGTAGCAATGGCCACCTCGGAAAACGGCACTTCAACTCCTGAGGGCGTACGAATACGCATCGATGCGAGATTGTTGTATGAGCGACGTTCCGACTCCGGATAGCGGACCATGACTCGAACGTCCTCGCGCCCTCGTTGAATACGTTGGGCCTCCTCGCCAAAGAATGCTTGTCTCACCTGCCGAGCAAGGCGTGAAACGCTCACATTCAGAAGCTCCGCATCCGGCTTGATGGAAAGTTGAATCTCCTCCTTACCTTCTTCGAAGGTATCACTGATATCAAATACTCCGGGGTACTGCTTCAAGCGCTGCTTCACTTGTTCCGCGACCACGCTCAACTGATCAAAATCCGGTCCTGTTAGCTGAACGTTAATAGGATCACCGCCACGTCCGATCTCGGCTCTATAGGTGAGCTCTTGGGCGCCGGGGATCGAACCCATCAGGCTCCGCCATTCACGGACGATTTCAGAACTGGTGACGTCCACTGTACGTTCCTCGGGAGCAACGATTTCGAACCACACCCTGCCCCGATTAGTTCTTCCATTATCGCCTGCTGTTGCGAGGATTCCTTTGATAACGCTTTTCCCTGTTTGTGCATCGACGTACTTGTCACGCAAAGTTTGAGCAGCTAGGGATATACGTTCCACGTGTTTTGCAGTGATCTCGAATGGCGTCCCTGGAGCCATGGTGACCCCGGCGCGTGCGGTCTCGCTTTGCACCCGCGGAAAGAAAACAAACCCCATACGACCACTGAATACTAAAGTTAAGATGACAATAGCCACGGCTACGAACAACGACCATGTGAAGTAGCGTTGACGCAGCGCCGCAGACAGGACCGGTCTATAGATTTTCAAAATTGCCGTTTCCAGGCCAGTCGCCACTCTGCGTTGTAAGCGCACCAATATGTTATGGCGACGGTCCTGGTCACCATGGACTCGCAGATGTTTGAGGTGCGCTGGCAGAATGAGTTTGGACTCCACCAAGGAGAAAAGTAACACCGGTATCACAATCACTGGGATCTGAGCGAATATCTGGCCCCGCTGACCTTCCATTACTGCCAGTGGTAGAAAGGCGGCAGCGGTAGTAAGGACACCGAAAGTAACCGGTACCGCGACCTCGTGCGTGCCGCGGATCGCAGCCGTCGTAGGATTACTAGTTATCTTGAGGTGGTTATAGATATTTTCTCCGGTCACGATAGCGTCGTCGACCACAATACCTAGCACCAGGATGAACGCAAAAAGGCTTACAATATTTATTGTTACGCCCAGCTCCGGCATCAACGCTAGCGCACCCATGAAACTGATTGGGATACCCACACATACCCACAGTGCCACGGAAAAGCGTAAGAACAACGTGAGCAGCAGAAAAATGAGCAGGCCACCCTGCATTGCACTCTTGACCAGCGTGTTGAGACGCGCTTTGACAATGCGCGCCCTATCCCGCCAATAGCTGATCTCAACCCCCGGTGGCATGCGTGCGCTGACTTCGGCAATGTATTCTTTCGTAGCGCGAGAAATTTCGATAGCGCTCTGCTCGCCAGTCCGATAGACGTCGACCACTACTGCGGGCTTGTTGTTGAATCGTGCAAGTAACGGCTCTTCTTCGAATCCATCGTTTACATTGGCGATATCCGCAAGCGTTAGGCGTGTGCCGTCATCGCGTGTCAGCACTACGATATCGTCGAAGTCCGACTTCACATATGCTTGACCCTTGGTGCGCAGCAGCACCTCGCCTCCCTGGGTTCTAATCGACCCAGCGGGGAGGTCCATGGAGGCACGGTTGATGGCGGCTGCGATTGCCTCGAAGGTGAGCCCATACTGCTGCAAGGTCGCTTCCGAGACATTAATAGATATCTCGTAAGGCCGGACCGCGGTCAGTTCGACTTGGGTAATGTTCGGAAGACTCGCTAGGTCGTCGCGCACTTGCTCGCCCAACAACCGTAGTTCACGTTCCGCAAGATTTCCCGCTATCACCACACTGATAACTTCACGTCGACGCTCGGCAATGTTATAGATTGGTCGCTCCGTTTCCGTTGGAAATGTGCTTATCGCATCGACTTTGTTCTTGATGTCGTCGAGTAATTCTCGTGCGTCGTAGCCCTTCTCTAGTTCGACACTCACCCTGCCAAATCCTTCGGACGCCCGTGAACGCAGTTCCTTAATGCCCTCCAAGTCATGAATCGCTTCCTCGATTCTGAGTACGACGCCTTCCTCAACCTCTGACGGGGTTGCACCGCGATACGGCATGTTGATATTGACGATGTCGAGCTCGAATTCGGGAAAAACTTCCAGTGGTATACGTGCAGTCATGGCGTGGAGGCCGAGCGCAAGGATTACCAGCATCAGCAAATTTGCAGCCACACCGTTACGCGCAAACCAGGTGATCATTCCGTTCATAATTCGTTTGCCTGATCGTTGGTGAGATTAGCCTTTGAATTGAGATCAGGTTTGTCAGCGCTGTTGTATTCAGACCGAAGGATGTTGCCCTTGTCATTGACGATCGTCACTGCGACGCGGGTCGGTCCGCTAAAGCCAAGAGGAGTGAGTGAAATAAGTTCTCCTTCACTTAGTCCGTTTTGGATGACGACATGGTCTGCATCACGCCAGACTATTTCTACTTCACGGCGGGAAAGCTGATTCTCCTGTGTTACTACATCGAGGGCACCACCGAGGCGCAACGCGCTGCTTGGCAGCACGAAAGCGTTTCGCAATGTATGACCTTTGATTTCGGCTTCCACAAACTGCCCGACTTTGAGTGGCGGGTTGCCGGTTATGCTCTTACCGTAAGGATCGTCCACTTGTGCCACCACAAAGGTTTGTCGACTTTTGGTGTCTATCGCACCCTCGGTTCGGACTATGAGTCCCTGCCATTGATGTTTTTTGCGGCCAATCTGTGCTTTGATAGTCACTGCGGGGCCGCCGCTAGACTCGCTCGCTTCACCCCGGTATTGCTCTGGCAGATCCACATGCTCGAGTTGCGCATTGGTCAAAGGCAGCCGGATCTCCACATAGTCCACCGCATAGATGCGCGCCAGTTCGGAACCTGATGAGGCGTATTGGCCAACATCGACGCTTTGTTGCAATACCCTACCCGCGTAGGGGGCAGCGATGGTTGTGCGTCCCAAATTGAGGCGAGCCCGTTCGACTTCAGCCTTGGCAGCGGCAATGGCGGCCTGAGCACTTACGAGTTGTGGTTTGCGCAACACCAGCTCGCTGGGTTCGCCACCTTCACCCAGACGCTCCCAATCTCGTCCGGCCTGGGCGGCCCTGGCTTTCTCCTCTTCAAGCGCCAGGCGGGCCCGCGCGAGATTCGATTCCGCCACTATCACCGCAATTTCGTAGTCGCTTGGATCGATACGCAACAGCACATCGCCTGCTTCGAAAAATCCACCATCACGAAAATTCCATAACACCTCAACCACACGGCCGGCCACCTCTGAGATCAGGGTACTTTCGGTCCTTGGCTGCACCGTGCCGTGGGCTTTCAACAGCACCTGGTAGTCGCTGGGTGTCGCGCGTATGGCGTCAACGCTTGGGATGGTTGGTTGTGGTAGTCGGCGTTCAGGCTCGGGTTTGGTCGCTACCGCGAAATAGGCGATGCTTATGCTTAGTGCCAGCACTAGCAGGGGCGTCATGACTTTCAAAACTTTCATGTCAAATCTCAGGTATGGCTACTCTGCAGTCGCCATTGTTGAGATTGTGTCCCTTTGTTTGCTCGTACTATCGTGCAGCTGATCGAACTCACCACCGAGGGCGAGGTAGAGATTGATGCGATTCTGCAGGCGCTGATTGGTGGTGGTGATCAGGGCTTGCTGGGCATCAAAGGATCGGCGCTGAGATTCCAGCAAAGTTATAATATCCACGAGGCCTTCACGATACTGCTCGAGCGCCAACTTCTCGGCCTCGATAGACTCGTTTGCCGCATTCTTGAGAGCAGCTTCCTGCCGCACCAGGAATACCTCGGCTGTGAGTGCTGTCTCGACTTCTTGAAAGGCACGGAGCAATGCTTCGGCATAGTTTGCCAGAGCCTCTCGACTGTCCGCGATCGCCAGATCAGACTGCGCTTTAAGCCGACCTCCTTGAAAAATAGGCGCGGTGAGGGCGCTCGCGATCGCCCACACTAATGAGTCCATATCGAGAATCTCCTTCAATTCGCTTGAGCTGGTGCCACCGGAGGCAGTGAGCACGAGGCTGGGTAGTCGTCGCTTGTTTGCCTCGTTTACCCGTTCGTCTGTCGCAGCAACGCGCTGCTCCGCAGCAATGAGATCAGGTCGTCTCAATAGAAGCTCGGATGGCAACCCTGTGGGTATATTGCGAGTAATCGCCGGAAAGTTGTCATCGAGCTCGATCTTGCCCGAGGGATATCTGCCGGCCAGTACGTCGAGTTGTCGCCGAACTGCATCGCTTGTCGCTTTTTGAGATTCCAGGCGACCGATAGCCCCCGAGACGTTCGCGCGTGCAAGTCGCACATCCAGTGCACTGTTCAATCCACTGCGAAATCCGTCTTCAATGACCTCGAGTGTGTCGCGGAAGCTCTGAAGTGTCTGCTCGACGAGTTTGACTTGTAGCTCGCTCGCTATTGCGTCAAACCATACACGCGCCACATTGGCGGCAAGGGATAACCGTGCCGCCGCAAATTCTGCCTGGCTCACTTCAACATCGAATAAGGCGGCACGGGCCTGATTGCTCAATCGACCCCAGATGTCTGCCTCCCAAAAGATATCTAAGCCAGAGCCGTAGCTATTGTTTCGAGATGCTGAGAACACAATGCCACCGGATGAGACATTGCGCTTAGTGCGCGATGCATCGACAAAGCCGGTAATCTGTGGAAATCGATCGGCGCCACGAATGATGGCAAGCGCACGTGATGCCTCAACACGTGTCGCCGCCGCTTGTAGATCAAAGTTTGCGACCACTGCCTCGCGCACCAGCGAGGATAACTTTGGATCGCCGAAGTCATCCAGCCATGGCTCAACGAGCGGTGCGGCCTCGGCCGACGCGCCAACCCATTTATCGGGGATATCCACCTGCGGCGCGTCGCTCTTGTGTTCGGACATCAGAGTGCACCCTGTAATGACAACGAGTGCACCACAAAGGACTGCTATACCGACCTGCTTCATGACGATTGATCTGTATAGGCCCGCATACCGTAGGCGGTGAATAGGACAATATGGTTAACGGCATCGCCGATGTCGTGATGCGCCAGAACACCCTCATCGCCGTTATCGTAGAGTTCCTGCACTTGCAGTATGTGGATCAACTGCGCTACAAGTGAATGAATACATAAGCACGCATGCGTTTCCTTCAGGTCGGGACAGACTTTTCGCAGTGCCTCCAACAACGCATTCATGGTCGGGCGTATCATTTCCTCGACAATCATTTCTTTCGGCACGTAACGATCGACCATTTCTCGCATGATGAGTTTCATGGTGAGGCGTCCCCGACCGTCTTCCATAAGTGGCTCGAGAAACGCGTTGGCAAATGTGCGCAACACCACTTCGAGTGACAAATCGCCACGGTCCATCAACGCTTTTAGTGCCCCGACACGGCGCTCGCGCAGCTCTGCGAATCGAAGCCTAAAAACTTCGAGGTAAAGCTGGTCCTTACTCCCAAAGTAGTAGTTGACCGCAGCGACATTACAATCCGCAGCGGCGGTGATATCGCGCACCGAGATGTCCGCAAAACCGGATTCGGCGAAACGTTTGGCAGCAACCTCCAATAGACGCTGACGCACGCTATCGGTATTTGTGGAGGCTTGGGATTTAGTAGCCATAAACGGTCGTTTTAAACTTCCATCTAAAACAAATGTTTCGATGATGTCAACCGCAAATATGAGCCGTTGGTGATCGTGATGATGACATCTATTTAGTCCTGAGCATGGAAGCGGTGGCGAACACGATAAAGATTATGATTGCCGATGCAATAAATACTCGGGCGCCTAACAAGTTGTATAGCAGTCCAGCAGTAACCAATCCGACGATACTCGCTACGGCGCCAACGCTACTCGCGAATCCCTGAACTGCGCCCTGGTAGGTCTCCCCTGCTCGCTTGGACAGGGTAGACATCACCGATGGCCACATTAACCCGTTGCCCAGGGCGATCAAAGCCGCAGCCATATAGATTACCGCTTGGGTGCTGGACATCAATAAAGCAAAACCCAAACTCAACACGAGACTTCCCCAAATCACCAGTGTTCTGTCGGTCCACTTCTTCGATGCCCGGGCGAGAATGGGTCCCTGCACGACTACCATCAGTAGGCTAAGTATGGCGAAAAACACCCCCGCCTGGCTGACCGACCATGCCAATCCCTTTACTGCATAGATTGGAAACGCAATATAGAAAAAACTGAAGCCAAGCATCACCATGAAGTAGATTGCCAATAGCGCTGGAATGCATTCCAGACTTAAAATTTCTTTGAGGGAGGTTTCCTTAGTGCCTTCGATACGAAAACACTCTTTGTGTTCCTGTCCAAATACTTTCCTAACGTTAGTGTGTTCGGGATCGTGATATAGCGTGCAACGATTCGACTCCTTGAGGCCGACGGCAATGATGAAGGTAGCAACAAGGGAAATGAGTAGCGCCGCCACCACCGGTAGAATTTCTCCCCAAATGGTTGCCCCAAGCAGGCCCGCTAATGCGGGTCCGAACACAAAGCCGAGATTTCCCGACACCGCCATTTTCCCGAAATTCTGATTTCTCTGGTCCTCATCCGTAATGTCTGCCAGATAAGCATTGGCCACCGATACGTTTCCGCCGGTGATGCCGTCGGCAGCCCGTGCTATAAACAGCACAATCAGTGGCAGCGTCAGGGTGAACTGCCCCAATACCTGCGAATCCATCTCGATCAAAGCATTTTCCGGCAGAAGGAAGGCGCCCAGGAAAATCATCCATGACAACAAGGTGCCCAGTTGGCTTAGTAGGAGAATCTTTCGCCTGCCATATCGATCGGACCATCTCCCAAGAATGGGGGGCCCAATAAGCTGAAACGCGGAGTAAGTGGCACCC
>Ga0224508_10003639_pt1 | contig 12715 bp, 15 predicted proteins | sample SF_Jan12_sed_USG_4_FD_170157 | JGI IMG/M metagenome (GOLD analysis project Ga0224508, IMG submission 170157) | Sediment microbial communities from San Francisco Bay, California, United States - SF_Jan12_sed_USGS_21 | ecosystem: Environmental > Aquatic > Marine > Sediment | place: USA...
ATCGGTTTCACGATGAGTCTGTTTATCGCCGGTCTTGCCTTCGAGCATGGCGCAGGCGATTACTTTGCCGGGGATCGATTGGGTGTTCTGCTGGGATCGGTGTTGGCAGCATGCGCGGCGTACACAGTGTTGCAGTTTACATTGCCCAAATCCGCGCAGAGGGTCTGACAACAGGGTTCGGGCCGCGATCGCCGGCTAGCCGTGCCCCGACCGATGCAACTTCGCATCATGCGTTCGAAAATGGTCGCTGAACCAGCGATCCAGGTCATCCGTGAGTTGCGTCTCATCGAGAATGCCGTCGTCCTCGACGCCGTCCATGATGTCGCGCAGGTCATCCATCAGCGTTTCGTGATCTTCCTTGTGTTCTGCGTACGCCGGATAGCGCGTCTTGCGCATCATCCTTTCCTCGAGTGCGAAATGCGCGGCAATTTGCGCATAAATTTCGCCGAGTGACTCCAGAATCTTGTCCACATCATCTCGTGCTCGCAAGTCCTTCTGCAGCCCGTTGATCAACTCGATCAGTTCGCGATGTTCATGATCGATTTCGGCTATGCCGACACTGAATTCATCTCTCCATTGCAAACGGCTCATCGGATTCGAAAGCCCCCGTTTTCAGGTCTAAACGTGATTGTGAGATAGCGTCCGGCCTCGAGTACAACAGCCTCTGTATGAGTGTAATCCCAGGTATCAACTCGCGCCGAATCACGCATTCGCACGGTGATCGTATGTGCGCCGGGAGGGAGTTCAAAGCGCTCGTAGACCGTTGCATTGCCGTCCTCCCAAAGTCCCGTTGGTGCGGCCTGCAGCTCGAACGCGAGCTCCCCATCGACGTCGAGCTGCAGCAGCAGGGGCACGCGCTGGCGCTCGCAGGTTTGCGAGCGACGCATATTCGGCGCCAACTCTGCGATTTGCTGTGGAGTCAGTCGTACGCAGGGCGCGACGCGTTCGGTCGCATGGCTCAGCGATAGCTTGACGGTGGCTATCTCGGGCGATGCGTACTCGTAACGTGGCCAGAACGACAGGTAGCCGACAATGAATGCGAATGCCGTATACGCTGCCGCCTGAATCATGTAGCGCAATGCACTACGCATTGTTCGCCCTCCGTTTCGGCTGCTTCGTTGGCAATTTGTCCAGCGAGGCGGTGAATTTCGCCAGTGCGCGTGCGCGGCGTCGATTACTGCCCGAGGGCAGCCAACTGAGGCTTAATCGTTCACGCTCGACGCGCTTGCGAAGGTACGGATCGCGTTCGCCGGTGACCCTTTCGCGTGTCCATTGGTCGCCAAGCCGATAATAACAATCTCCATCGGCACAACCGGCGAGCATTACGCCATCCGCCAGGCCGCGCGACAGTGCGAAATCGACAAATGAAGGTGGCAGCATCGCGACGCAGGGCATTTTGATGACCTGCGTATTATCGTCGCCGAGCAAGTCCGGGGCGGAATGGTCGCAAGCGTAGATGAGCACTCGCGGAGCAGCATTGAAGTTTTCGGACACTTGCAGTGTGTGCTCGCGCAGTCCAGCGATAGGGTGGTCGGGTAATTCGATGCCGGGGACGATAGCCGTGGCGCGCCGAAATGGCGTTGCGGTTGGGCACGATCCAACGCAAATACCGCAGCTCACACAGTTGTCGACGCTGACCACCGCCTCGGTCGCGTAGGCGCTCCCGTCGCTGCGCGGTTGCATCGTGATGGCGCCGAACGGACAGTCGTCGAAACAACGGCCGCAACCATTGCAGTTGTCGAGATCGACGACCGCAGCCGCAACGGGCCTGGCGGGAGGCAGCCATGGCATTAGCGAGAGAACGATCGAGCCGACGACGAGAATCAGCCAGAGTTGCCCGCCTGGAATGACATCGAGCAACGGGTAGGCAGCCAGGTAGTACCAGTCAAGATTCAGAGATGCAGGCACGACGTCGAGATTTGCAGGTCCCTGGCTGACAGCCGGGTACACGAGCGACAACACCATCAGCGTGATGGCCGTGCCGATGGCCAACGGTCGTGGCGGATTAACCCGTGCACGCGCATGTCGCTGAATGTGCAGCCACATCAGGAACAACATGAATAGCGGCGCAAAGATGTGCATAAACACCATCAGCGTGAAAAAGCGACCGCCAAGCGTTGTGCTGTTCAGGAAGTTATTTGCGATGGGTTCGCCGAAGAACGGCAGAGTGTCGAGCCACTCCGACGTCGCGATAGCAATGTATTGCGCCAGCTTGTCCCACACCAGCCAGTAACCGGTAATGCCACAAATGTAGATAAACCAGAGAAGCGGAACGCCGGTTAACCAGGCAAAGAAACGCTTGCCGCGCAAGCGATCGAGTGAGAATTCCCGCAGGATGTGCAGGAATACGACGATGACGAGAGCGTCGGACGCATAGCGATGCAGGCTACGCATGACGCCTGCCGCATACCACTGATCATGGGTGATGTATTCGACCGATGCGTAGGCGTCCGTTATTCCGGTGTCGAAGAACAGGTAGAGGTAAATACCGCTGCCTGCGACGATCCAGAAAAAATACCAGCCCAGCGATCCCAGGTTGGCGATCGGGTTGTTGCGCTGGCCGAAACTCCAGTCGAAGACGGCCTCGGCGCGCGCATACAGGATTCTGAGGGTGCGTTTCAGGAACGCCATAGTAATGCGGTCATCTTGCGCGTCGCCACTCGTATACGATGAACAGGAGTATAGCGCCGAGGCAGAGCACACCGACAAAAATGGTCATGAATATCGAGTAGTCGAACTCGTAACGGCCCGTATTTGGATCATAGACCGTGCAAAATAACTTGAAAGTATCTACCCAGTGATCGACGAGCCCGGCCTCTCGCGGCGTATCGAATACGAGTTCCTTGAGCGGCTCTACGAATGCTTGCGCGTCAAAGTCCTGGCCATAGATCTGTCGGTATACGCGGCCCTCGGAATCGACGACGGTCGTTTGTGACAGGTGGTCGAAGCCCTTGGCTGTCGGGAAGAATTGAAACCCGACAGCCTTGCTGATGGCCTCCACGGATGCCTCGTCGCCACTCAGAAAGTGCCAGCCGTGAGTATCGATGCCCTTCGCGGATGCGTACATGCGCATGCGATCAGGTGTGTCCACCTGCCAATCAAAGCCGATCGTTACGACCGAGAACGCGTCCTCGCCCAGGGCCTCGTGCGCGATATCGACGTTTTTCTGAATATTCGCGGTGATGAGCGGACAAACATGGTGGCAGCTCGTATAGATAAGACTTATAACGAGCGGCTTACCCTGCAGGGCCTGGAGCTGAAACGACTGGCCGGAGATGTCGCGAAACGTGTGCTCGCCGATCAATTCGCCGACAGCGCCCTGGCTAAGGGCAAGGGCGGCGTCGCGATCGTAGGCTTGCTGCGCCGTAGCCGACGCCCCTATCCCGATGAGGATAAGGGCGCCGAGTATTGCGGAAAGACCAGTGAAGGTTCGCTTTGTGCTTAGCTTAATGGCCAGATCTCGGACAGGTACTTCCAGTTCACGAAGTAATAAAGCACAAACGCGGTAAAGAAGATCCCAACGAGGAATGCAGTTCCGGGAATTTTCAGTGTCTCGGAACTGCCATAGTGACTGACCGCAGCCGATGCCGGCGGAACCTCCGGGTACGATGGCTTCTCATCGTCGGCGAGTTTTCTGCCGAAAAACACGGATCCCACGACGATCACAACGTACATCAGGCCACCCACCGCGGCCATGATCGCGAAGATGCCGTTCAGACCCATCATCAGGTAAGCCGCTGCCGGATAATCGAATGGCAGCAAGGCATCGGCGAATGTCATGTCCCAGTGCCGTCTGGAGACACCGAGCGTACCCGCACCCATCATGAACACGGAGATGCCTGCGACGCCGATGCCGAATACGTAGGGTTGCCACATGGCCAGCTTTTTCATCAGGAGTTCGCGGCGGAATATCAGCGGGACGAGAATGTAGGTAATGGCCATGAATGCGAGAGTCGTACCCGCCACGACCGTGGCGTGGAAATGACCGGGCACGTACAGCGTATTGTGCATGATCAGGTTGATCTGCTCGGTGCCCATCACAACGCCGGAGATGCCGCCCAAAAAGCCGAAGAACACGAGCGACATGAACATGCCGGCAAACGCCGGATTGCCCCATGGCGCCTTGCGCAGCCACTCGAACATGCCTTTGGTGAGTCCGCGCGATCTCTGTGCAGCCTCGATCGCGCCGGGTACGCTCATGCCGTGAATCATGCTGCCCAGTACCGCAAGGTACATTGCATAGCTGGTATTGAAGATTTTCCACTCGGAACTAAACCCGGGCTCCACGAGCATGTGGTGCGCACTCGCGAGTTGCAGGAACAGGATGTACATAAGGAATGCCGAACGGCTGATCTTTTCTGAGAGTGGCTTGGCGCCGAACACCATTGCAGCAATCGCATACCATACGGCGACGTGTGCCGAGACGTTGATCTGTTGTGATGAGTGCCCCATCGCCCACCAGATAGTCTTGTATATTATTGGATCGATATGTGAGACGAGCCCCAGCGACCAGAGCAGAGTCGGTATCAGGATGATCGCGCCCGACGCAATCGTGAAGACGGCAATAATCGCCGCTGTCAGTGCACCGAAAGTAACAAGTGGTACTGACCCTTCGTAGGTCTTCTCTCGTTTTGCAACGACCAGCGTACCGAAAAAGACTCCGCACCCTATGAGCGCACCGACGGCAAAAAGAATAATGCCCAGGTAAAATGGCGGCTCGGCCATCATTGGCACATACGAGGTAAACATGACGCTGGACTGACCCTGCAACACCGCCACATTGGTGATCAAGGCGCCTGACAACATGAGCCCAAATCCGGTCCAGGCCCACTTGGGCCCCGCCAGTCGCGAATTCAGCAATATGGCCGAGGCGAAATACAGCACGGCCATCTCGAAAAAGATGATCCAGACGAGGAGCACATCGAGGCCATGTGCGGTCAACGCGAGATAGAAAAAATCGGCCGGAAGGAAATGCACAGCCGGCCAACGCGTTAGCGCGACGAGCAAGCCGAACAATCCTCCAATCGCGAGGAACACGATGGCGGCGACAGCATTTGCCTTGATGAGCTTTTCTGCCGCACGATCAACCTTCAGGCCGGTCGTCGGGCAGGTACGGTAGTCTACTAAACTGGACATCGTGGCGCCCCCCCTACTCGACGACGTAGATCTTGCCAACCATCATGTGGTGGCCGATCCCGCAGAATTCATTACAGACCACCCCGAACTCGCCAGCCTGGTCAGGTTTCACCGTAATTACCATCTCGTAACCGGGATGCACCTGTAGGTTGATGTTGACGGGTTGCAGCGAGAATCCGTGTTGCCAGTCCATTGAAGACAAGTGCAAGCGGTAGCTCTGGTCCTTCTCGAGTTCCAGAATCGGCCACCACTGCCACAGCCGGGCGATCATATAGACATCGCTGCCGGGTGGCGGATGAACGACGGGGAAACCGCTTTCTTCGCGTACCTGATGCTCATCGATCATGTCCTGAGCATGCTTGGCAAAAACTTGCGGCTTGATCTGGTAGGCCTCATTGGAGAGGTTTTGCTCACCGGCGCCGTGCCAGTAAATCATCATGAAGAACATGATGAGGCCCCAGGTGAAAGCGATGATGATCCAGATCAACTCGATCTTGGCAATAGGTTGCCGCCACCAGATCCGCTCACTCGGAGGTGTCATGGCCATGGTTGCGTCTCCCTTAATCCGCGATCGGGATCTGGGTTATCTCGATGATCCCCCAGATAATGTAGAACACCGCAGGAACGGCGATGCCAAGGACCAATAGCAGAAACGGATTGTCGAGGAGCCGCTGCATTAAAGGTATTTGATCCTGATCCCCAGAGTCCGACGATACATTGCCGCCGGGATTGTTGTTCTCAGTCATTATCAGCCCCGTACATACTGGTGTAATAGGCAGGCTAGCAGAACCATAATCGTTGGTAAATCAGGATAATCCCGTATACGCGCGAATCAGGCTGAAAGTGACCAGTGCCAGGGTCAAAAGGATGCCGAAAAACAGCAGCGAGCGGTTTTGGAAACGCCGGCCGGCCGCAATTTCGATGCGCTCTACGATCCAGTTGGATGACAGATACAGGAGTGCCGCAACGAGCGTGAAGTAGACAATTTCCAAAGGGTTATGTGCCGGTCAGGCGCGCATTTCCCTGACGCCATTATCGTCCGCAATCAGCAATATGTCGGCCGGTCTGTGTGCGAATATCCCCACCGTCACTATACCGGGTATCTGATTGAGACGAGTCTCCATCTCAAGCGGGTTGCTGATATTGAGTTTGTGCACGTCCAGAATATGGTTGCCGTTGTCCGTCACAAAGCCTTCTCGCCAAATCGGCTGGGCGCGTAACCTGACGAGCTTGTGCGCTACAAATGCCTGCGCCATCGGCAGTACTTCGATCGGCAGTGGGAATGAGCCGAGCAGACCGACCAGCTTGGATTCATCGACTATACAGACGAAACGACGTGCCGCTCCGGCCAGGACTTTCTCACGCGTCAGAGCGCCACCGCCACCTTTGATCAAATGCAGGCGCTTGTTGGCTTCATCCGCCCCGTCGATATAAAGGTCGACATCGCCCACCTCGTTGAGGGTAGATACTTTAAACCCGTGCTGCTGCAGAAGCTCGGTGGAGGCCTTGGAACTCGAGACCAGTCTATCGATTCTGTCCCGGATGCCGGCCAACATCTCGATCAGCTCATTGACTGTAGAGCCCGTGCCGACTCCCAGGACCGTGCCTGGCTCAATAAATTCGAGCGATGCTTTCGCTGCGTTACGTTTTTTCTCTTTGGAGTCCATATATGGCGCCAAGTGTATAACGAATCAGGGATGCAAATCGGGACATATCCCACACAAAAGTGCCCGCATAAGCGGGCACTTTGTGTTGGCTTGGAAGAAAACCAATCTTCCTCGCAGCTAGCAGGCTAGCGTTTCTTCCTGCGGGAAGTCTTTCTCTTCGCTTTCCGCTTCGTAGCCTTGCGTTTTGTCTTGCGCTTGGCGACCTTCCGTTTAGCCTTTTTCTTGGCTTTCTTCTTGGTCTTGCGCTTAGCTACTTTCTTTTTAGCCTTACGCTTGGTCTTTTTCTTGGCTTTCCGCTTCGCCTTCTTTTTGGTCTTCTTTTTAGCTTTACGCTTCGCCTTCTTCTTGGTCTTGCGTTTGGCTACTTTCTTTTTAGCCTTACGCTTCGCCTTCTTCTTAGTCTTGCGTTTGGCTACTTTCTTTTTAGCCTTACGCTTCGTCTTCTTCTTTGTGACCTTCCGCTTCTTCGCTACGCGACGTTTCTTAGGCGCAGCTTTTTTCCTCGTTACTTTCCGCTTCTTCGCGACTTTGCGCTTCGAAGCTTTCTTCCTAGACTTCTTTTTGGTAGCCATCAATTTTCTCCGTGTCGGGTACCCGGCGTTGAGTATATACAACAAAAGCAAAAAATCCAGCGAGTTAGGTGACGTAGTTAACGGTTTTCAGAACGTGATTCAGCAACGGAATTGCGGGCAGAAATTTTGTGTCGCGCTGTGCATTCGTTTCTTCTCGCAACGAAGTGCTCGCGGACGCAGTCGACGCCGAAAAAATCTGAGGGAAATTTCGGAAAACTGTCGCGAATACGTGACAGTTTTCGACGACGACATTTTTGTTTCGAGCAATACGATTATGCTGCTGCAGTCGCGTGCAGAACGGCAACGTGAAGTTACGATTACTCTAGCTACTTTCGGTGATTATCCTATAAAGCCGTATATCCCAAGGGTTTGGGGCGATTTTCTCGACTTTTTGGCAATCGAAAGCGACGCCGAGCAACTTCGGCCGCAGCCATTTCTTTCTATGTCTCAAGAAGTAAAAGCAGCGGTCGAAGTAGCCGCCGCCCATGCCGATGCGATGACATTCGTTGTCGAAGGCAACAACCGGAGTGATGACGAGATCGATCGATTTCGCGGCGACGACAGGTCCGGAAGCCGGTTCCAGCAGACCGAAATCATTTCTCCTTAAATCGGTGTTCGGTGTGAGTTGCCGAAAAATCATATTGCCGCGCGTGTCGGTTACCGGAGAGAAAATGCGCTTTTTTGCGCACCACGCGCGATTTATGATCGCGGTCGGGTCGACTTCGTCGGGTAACGGCAGATAGCAGGCGATGGTCTTGCACGACAAGAATTCGTGCGAGTGGATGACCTTGTGACAAATAATTGACGATGCATTATCGCGAGCGTCGTCACTCATGGAGCGCCGTGCATCGATTGCCGAGTGGCGCAATCGTGACATCGCATTTCTTTCTGAGGTCAAAAGCGCCTCCCGCCTGTGCCGTTACAGACCGTCGCTCTCGAACCGGAGCAACAGGTGGAGTCAGCCGTGGCAGCAACAGACTTACCGAATAAACGGTCCTGCTCAAATGCTGCCTACAGTGCGCGACCCCGAGGTAAAGATTTAGGGTCGAAAGGTGCCGGGTCGGCATCGAACACTGCAGGAGGCGCCATATCGAAACTCAAGCTCCTTCGCGTCAAAGATCGAGCTGCTGGGACGATCCCAGCGCGCTCTCAACGCGATCAGAAATCATTTTTAATCGACCGCTCAGGTCGCCCTCAAGAAGTCGGTCGCGAGCCTGTGCATGCAAAAGATCATTCGCCATATTAAGTGCAGCCATAACGGCAATTCGGTCAAGGCCGACAACTCTGCCGCTGTCGCGTATTTCGAGCATCTTTGCATTGAGTACTTCGGCCGAGTCGAGGAGGTCGGTGCGCTCGCTGGCGGGGCACGCGACCTGGTACTCCTTGTCGAGAATTCTAACGCTGACTTGTGCGTAAGGGTCTGTCATGTTCAGGATCCTTGCTCCATCGCTTTGAGCCGTCCGATCATCGCCTCGACACGAGCCCGAACCTGTTCGTTTTTCTGTAACAGGTTGGCTCGTTCCGCGGTTAAAACGTCCTGGCGCTGCTTCAGCGATTTGTTTTCATCTTGCAGCTGATCACAGACACTGACGAGCGCATCGACGCGCTTTTCGAGTCGTTTTAACTCGTGCTCAAAGGTCGCATTAATATCGTTGGCCATATGAGCAATATAGACAGGCCCTTCGATAGAATCAATGCAAATGCGAAGTCACGGTCCTCACCGTGGCCTGCGCCTGCTTTACGTGGGATCATTAGGCCCGGCCCAGGATACTGAGACCCGATACTGCATGGAACAGACAATCCGCCACGACGAACTGGATGCGGCCCTCAGCGGCTGTGGCGCGACATGGGATGCCGCACAGACGCACGGGCTGCTGTCGGGCCGCATTGCGATTGCGGGAAGCGAAGCAGGATTTGAATGGCTTGCGCAGGTTCTCGAGGGTGCCGACACGGCCGGCCCCTCGCGCGGCGAGTGCGAGGGGATGTTAAGCACTTTGTTTGCAGCGACCTATCGGCAATTGTCTGAGCGCCAGTCCGAATTCGAACCGTTGCTCCCGGATGACGATGAGAGCACCGCCGTGCGGGCCGCGGCCCTGGGTCACTGGTGTGAAGGTTTTCTGCACGGGCTCGTCTCGAGCGCGCACGGAGATGCTCTGAAGGAGCAACTTTCCACCGATCCGCTTGCGGACATCATCAAGGATATGCTGCAGATAACACGCGCAATGGCCGAAGATGAGGGTGACGGTGAAGCTGACGAACAGGCGTACGCCGAACTGGTCGAATATTTGCGCGTCACGGCGCAATTGACGTTTGAAGAACTTGTGGAATTCAGACGCAAACCTGCGACAGGAGAAGGTGCAGATATGCCACCGGGTGTTCTACATTGAATAGCAAGGAATTTTCCCGGCGTCGCAAGAATCTGATGCACATGGTCGGAGCGGGCGGCATCGCTATCTTGCCGGCCGCACCGATCCGGACGCGCAGTCGCGACGTCGAGTACCGTTTTCGCCAAGACAGCGATTTCTACTATTTGACCGGCTTTGCAGAGCCAGAAGCTGTGACAGTGATGGCGCCTGGACGCAAGAATGGCGAATACCTGATGTTTTGTCGTGAACGCGATGCAGAGCGCGAGCGCTGGGATGGCAAGCGCATGGGGCCTGCCGGCGTCACCGAACACTATGGCGTCGATGATGCATTTCCGATCGACGACATCGACGATATCCTGCCCGGAATGATGGAGTCGTGTGAGCGCGTGTATTACACGATGGGTCTGTACCCGGATTTCGATGCCCGAATTGCCGATTGGGTGAATTCGCTTCGCTCCGGGGGCAATCGCGGTGTGCATACGCCGCAGGAATTTGTCGCGCTCGATCATCTGCTGCACGACATGCGCCTGTATAAGAGCCGCGCCGAGATTTCAGCGATGCGCAAGTCTGCGAAGGTCGCCGTCAGAGCGCACACGCGGGCGATGAAAATGGTTGAGCCGGGGCTGCACGAGTATCAGGTGGAAGCCGAGTTCATTCACGAGTTTCGCAAGCACGATGCGCGCTATTCCTACAGCCCGATAGTGGCAACCGGCGCCAACGCCTGCACGTTGCACTATGTCGACAATGCCACACAGCTCAAAGATGGTGAGCTATTGCTCATCGATGCCGGTTGCGAACTCGACTACTACGCCTCGGATATCACGCGGACTTATCCGGTTAACGGAAAGTTCACCCCCGAGCAGCGCGCCATATATGAAATCGTGCTGGAAGCGCAGCTCGCCGCGATAGAAAAGACTCGCAAGCAGAACCACTGGAACGAACCACATGATGCGGCGGTCAAGGTGGTCGTCAGGGGTCTGAAGAAAGTGGGGTTGCTGGAAGGTTCGCTGCCCAGGCTGATCAAAGACGGCGCCCATCGGGAGTTCTACATGCACCGTACCGGTCATTGGATCGGTATGGACGTTCACGATGTCGGTGACTACAAGGTGGGCGACGAATGGCGTCTGCTGGAGTCCGGCATGGTCACCACCGTCGAGCCGGGTATTTACATTCCTGGCAGCCGCAAAATTCCGAAACGCTGGCGGAATATCGGTATTCGTATCGAGGACGATGTTGCAGTAACGAGCAACGGGCCCGATGTACTAACCAAGGGACTTGTCAAAGATCCGGACGATATCGAAGCCCTGATGCAACACTGACCGTGAATCCACGACGCGAGAATCACTATGACATTGTCATTGGCGGAGGTGGCATGGTCGGGTCGAGTCTCGCAATTGCACTGGCGCCGCTCGGTCTGCGGGTAGCAATCGTCGAGCCGGTACCGCGGGGCGCAGCGGCACAGCCGAGTTTTGACGATCGATCGACCGCTCTTTCGCGAAGTTCGCAGCGGATGTTTGAGGCGCTGGGCTTGTGGGATGACATTGCCGCCGCGGCAACGCCAATTACCCGCATACACGTGTCAGACAAAGGGCGGTTTGGCTTCTCACACATCGACGCAGACGAGCAGGGTGTCGAGGCGCTGGGCTATGTCGTTATCAATCGCGTACTGGGCGGCGTGCTGCAAGCGGCACTTGCCGACGTCAACGGGCTCGATTTCTTGTGTCCGGCGCGCATCGTCGCGGCAAACCTGTCAGCCGAAAAGGCAACCGTCACGATAGAAGACGACGACAACAAGCGGCGCGAATCAAGCTGTGATTTGCTGGTTGCCGCGGACGGATCGAATTCGTCACTGCGGACGATGATCGGTATCGAAGCCACCCAGGTTGCCTACGGCCAACATGCGATCATCGGCAACGTGCTGCCCGAAAAATCTCTGCAGAATTGCGCCTACGAGCGTTTCACCGAGCACGGACCCTTTGCCCTTCTGCCGGTCGCTGATGAGCGTGCGGGATTCGTCTGGAATGTGCCGGAGCAGGATGTCAATCGCATACTCGGGCTCGGAGATGCGGAATTCCTTGTCGAATTACAGAGCACTTTCGGTTATCGCGTCGGCGAATTTTCGAAAGTAGGCAAGCGCGCTGCATACCCTCTGATTCTGAGTAAGGCCATGCGACTGACCGCGCAACGAGCGGTTCTGGTCGGCAACTCGGCGCACGGATTACATCCGGCGGCAGCCCAGGGGTTCAATCTCGGTTTGCGAGACGTTGCCGCGTTGTGCGACTGCATTGCAGATGCTCGCTCCGCCGCGACCGGCGCGAAGACAGATGTCGGCGACGAGCTGGTGCTGGCACGATATTCAGATTGGCGTCGTCACGATCAGAAGAAGCTCGTCGGCTTTACTGACGGACTTGTGCAGCTGTTCGGCCACTCGAGCGCTCCAGTGCGTGTGCTACGCAACATCGGGATGCTTGGATTCGATCTGATTCCGGGCGTACGCTCTCTGTTCGCCAGGCACACAATGGGACTTGCTGGTCGATTGCCGCGTCTGTCGCGCGGGGTGCCACTATCGTGAACGAACGCTTTGAAGTCGTGATCGTCGGTGCGGGAGTGACGGGACTTACAACTGCAGCGCTGCTGGCGCAGTGTCGGCATAGAGATCGTCTGCGGTTGACACTTGTCGATGCGGCACCCCGGCCGACTTACAGCGTTGATGATGACGTCGCGCTGCGCGTATCGGCCATTGCGACCGGATCCGCTGAGCTCATAAATTCGATTGGCGCGTGGGCAGAGGTGCGCGATACACGAACATGTGCCTATGAAAGCGTGCGAGTTTGGGATGAGTCGAGTGCGGCAGATGGCTCAGCTACATTGCGATTTGACGCAGCCGAGTTCGCGGTTCCGCAGCTTGGCTTCATTGTTGAAAACGTACTCCTGCAACACGCGATTCTCGACGTCCTGGACGATGTCGACGTCG
>Ga0224508_10003640_pt1 | contig 12714 bp, 10 predicted proteins | sample SF_Jan12_sed_USG_4_FD_170157 | JGI IMG/M metagenome (GOLD analysis project Ga0224508, IMG submission 170157) | Sediment microbial communities from San Francisco Bay, California, United States - SF_Jan12_sed_USGS_21 | ecosystem: Environmental > Aquatic > Marine > Sediment | place: USA...
AGGCGACGTTGATCAGTCCCTGGACTGGTTCCGCCAGGCGCGTGATCAAGAGGAGAATTCACAGATTCGCAGGCTGGCCCGGAAGGCGATCGCAAGACTACAGGTCGTGCAGGATGAATCCGACGAGCTGCAAATTCGCGTCGCGAAGCGCCAGGAAGAACGCCCATTCACGAATCTCGATATTCGCGCCCACGTGGGCTTCGGCAACGACGACAACCTGTTCCGCGGCCCAAGCCAGCCATATATCGATTTTTCGGATCCCGCGACGCCGCTGGTAACGCCGGAGATAACGTCCGGCGCGTTTATGCCCATCGAATTCCGCGTGAAATACGACATCAACAGCTTTCCTTTCGAAGGTTTCTTCGGTCAGTACCGGTTGCAAGGCCGCTACTACCAGGACAAAGAGCTCGACAACGCGAACGAATTCAGCCATGAGGCCCGTTTCGGGAGCGAATACGAGCGCGCCAACGAGACTCGCAAGCGTCGCATTTACAGCGCCTTTTCGTTTGCGCAGCACGACGAGACCTATTATGACCCCGATGACGGTACCGCGCGCACGTCGAACGGCGAACCGATAGACGATCGTTTTAACTACGTTCGGTATGGGCCGGAAATCGTGGCGCGTCAGTCGTGGAGTCGCTTCTCGGCCGGACTGCGACTTAAAGGCCAGCTCTGGAACTACGAAGAGACCGAAGTCGTTCCCGAGTACGATCACGAGTACTTTGTGTTCGGCGCTAACCTGCAGTACAGGTTCACCCGCACGGCACTGCTACGGCTGACGCTGGAAAAATTCAGTCGCCGCTACGGTGACCGTCCGTCATTCGACCTCAACGGCCAGCAGCTCGTCACTGCGCCGACGGTACGTTATGACTACCTCGAGGCCGGATTGACGGCACGCCAGCGAATCACCAGGAACATGTGGTTTGGCTTCAGTTATGACCGTACGGAGCGCACCGACCGGTATCTTGGCTACAACGATTACACGCGGGACCAGTTCGGCTTCGAGTGGCACTGGCGGACCGGACGACGCTTTCGTTTCGAGGCGGGTGGGTACTACCGCAATTACGACTATCCGAACGCATTCGCTTTCAACAATCCCGTGGCCGGCGTCAAGACACTGGAGGCGGTCCGCGGCAACGTGCTGATGGAAATTCGCATGACGCCAAATCTCAGCATCGAAGCCGATGCCGAGTACCGTGAATCAACCTCCACCGACGCACGTATTGCCTACGACAGGCTGTTATTCTCCCTCGGCGTTACCTGGCGACAATAGAATAAGAATTCACAGGATTTAGGCGGCCGGCGCGCAGACTTTGTCTGCTAGAATCTCGCGCCTTATGGACGTCACGCCTATCCTCGAGAACCTGAATGACGCCCAGCGTCAGGCGGTCACCGCACCCCCCGAACCGACACTTGTCATTGCCGGTGCCGGCAGTGGCAAGACCCGGGTGCTCGTGCATCGCGCCGCCTGGCTGATTGACGTCGACGGCATCTCCCCGCAGGGCTTGCTCGCTGTGACGTTCACGAACAAGGCTGCCGCTGAAATGCGGGGACGCATCGAGGCCCTGCTCGATATGCCAGTCAATCATTTGTGGATCGGTACGTTTCACGGACTCGCGCATCGCCTGTTGCGCCGGCACTGGCGCGAAGCGCGCCTGCCACAGAACTTCCAGATCATCGATTCGGACGATCAGCTGCGGCTGATCAAAAGGCTCCTGAAGAGTCTCGAGATCGACGACAGTCGCTGGGTACCGCGCGAGATTCAGTATTTCATCAACGCACAGAAAGACGAAGGCCTGCGGCCGAAACACCTGGATGACGAGGGTGACCCGAACCGGCGCCAGATGATCGCGCTGTATGCCTCCTACGAAGAGATTTGCGAGCGCGGCGGGCTCGTCGACTTCGCCGAGCTACTGCTCCGCGCGCACGAGCTCTGGCGCGACAATGCCGAGCTGCTCGCGCATTACCAGCGCCGCTTTTCACACTTGCTTGTCGACGAATTTCAAGACACCAACGCCATCCAGTATGCGTGGCTGCGCCTGCTCGCCGGGCAACACGGCGTACCATTTGTCGTCGGCGATGACGACCAGTCGATCTATCGCTGGCGCGGCGCACGGGTCGAACATATTCACCAGTTCCAGAAGGACTTTCCGAAAACGACCGTCGTCAAACTCGAACAGAATTACCGTTCGACCGGCACGATCCTTAATGCCGCCAACGCGGTTATCGCAAATAACAACTCGCGGCTGGGCAAAAATCTCTGGACTGAGGGTGTCGACGGCGAGGCAATCAAGGTATACGCCGCTTATAACGAGCGCGACGAAGCGGACTTTGTCATCGGCAGGCTGCGCGACTGGATAGACCAGGGCAACCTGCGTGCCGATGCCGCCGTGCTGTATCGCTCCAACGCACAGTCGCGTGTGCTCGAAGAAGGGCTCATCAATGCCGGCATTCCGTACCGGGTATATGGCGGGCTGCGTTTCTTCGAACGGGCCGAGATCAAGGACGCGCTTGCGTACCTGCGCATGGTCTCCAACCGTGACGATGACTCATCTTTTGAACGTATCGTTAATCGACCGACCCGCGGCATTGGCGCCCGTACTGTTGAGATGATGCGTAGCTACGCGCGTGCCAACAGCTGTTCTCTGTGGCGGGCTGCCGGTGCGATCGCGAGTGACGAGCTCAACAGTCGCGCCGCCAACGCCGTGCACGCGTTTTTAAATTTGATTGAGGGCCTTGCGCGGGACACGGCCAACCTCGACTTGCCCGAGCAGATCGATCACGTGATACATGCGAGCGGCCTTATCGAATTTTTCAAGAAGGACAAGGGCGAGAAGGGCGAGACTCGCGTTGAAAACCTGCTCGAACTCGTCAGCGCTGGTCGCAGTTTCGAGCCGGATCCGGCCGAGGAAATGTCTCCACTTGACGAGTTCCTGGCGCATGCTGCCCTGGAAGCCGGTGAAGGCCAGGCAGATGCCTGGGAAGACTGTGTCCAATTGATGACAATGCATTCAGCCAAGGGGCTGGAATTTCCGCTGGTGTTCATGAGCGGCATGGAAGACGGGCTGTTTCCGCATCAACGCTCGATTGCGGATCCGAGCGGACTCGAGGAGGAACGGCGGCTCTGCTATGTCGGCATCACACGTGCAAAGGAGACCTTGTACGTCACCTATGCGGAACAGCGGCGGCTGCACGGTATGGATAACTTTTCCCAACCGTCACGCTTCATCGCCGAGATTCCCGACGAATACATCGAAGAAGTCCGGCCGCGTGTACAGGTATCGCGTCCCATGCGCTCACCGCGCCGCCGTAAGTCGTCGACAGCTCCTGGCGCGGAGATCGGGATCCGGCTTGGTCAGCGGGTACGCCACGGCAAGTTCGGCGACGGCGTCGTCCTGAATTGTGAGGGACAGGGCGCCCATGCGCGCGTGGAAGTCAATTTTGAGACAGCCGGCACAAAATGGCTCGTTCTAAGCTATGCAAATCTCGATCTGATGTAAACTACGGCCGTCGTTGCAGCTCGCTACGTTCTGAGTCCGACAAGAACAATGAAAATTCTCATTCTCGGTGCAGGTCAGGTTGGCTCGTCAGCTGCCTATCACCTGTCACGCGAAGAAGCCAACGAAGTCACGATTGTCGATATGCGTCCCGACGTGCTGCGCGAGCTCCAGGATCGGCTCGACATCCGCACTGTCATCGGCCACGCAGCGTACCCGGAAGTGCTGGACCGTGCCGGCGCCAACGATGCCGATATCGTCGTTGCGCTGACCGACACCGATGAAACCAATATGATCGCCTGCCAGGTTGCGTACACGATGTTCCATACGCCAACCAAAATTGCCCGTATTCGTTCGGCCGAGTACATGAGTTCGAAGGACCTGTTTACCCAGGACGCGGTCCCTATCGATGTTCGCATCAGCCCCGAACAACTGGTGTGCGAGTACATCGAACAGCTCATCCTGTATCCCGGTGCGTCGCAGGTCCTCGATTTTGCGAATGGCCGGGTTCGCCTGGTTGGCGTTAAGGCCGACGGTGACGGCTTGCTGGTCGGCCAGCGCATTGCCACCCTGAAAGAGCATATTCCAAACACCGAGGCACGCATTGCTGCCATTTATCGCCAGGGCAAAGCGACGCTTCCCGAAGGCGATACTGTCATCCAGGAAGATGACGAAATATTCTTCATTGCCGACCGCAAGGATATTCGCGTGTTTATGAGCGAGATGCGGCGCCTCGAGGATCCTGTTCGTCGCGTCGTGATTGCCGGTGGTGGCAATATCGGCGTGCGTCTCGCGCTGGCACTGGAACGTACCAACCAGGTCAAGATCATTGAACGTGACCCGGAACGTGCACGACACATCTCCGAACAGTTGAACAAGGCGATTGTGCTGGTCGGTGACGCTGCCGATGAGGAGTTACTGCTCGAGGAAAATATCGACAACATTGACGTTTTCTGCGCCCTGACAAACTCGGAAGAAGCCAATATCCTGAGTTCAATGCTTGCGAAGCGGCTCGGTTCACACAAGGTGATGGCGCTGATCAATCGCGCTTCGTACGTCGACCTCGTTGAGGCTGGCAGCATTGATATCGCGATTTCGCCACAGCAGGTAACGATCGGTTCGTTGCTAGCTCACGTCCGCCGTGGCGATGTCGTCAAGGTCCACTCGTTGCGGCGTGGCGCGGCCGAGGCGATCGAGGCAGTCGCGCATGGCAGCAAGGAAGACTCGTTGGTAGTTGGCCGCGCTGTCGAGGACATCGAACTGCCGAAGGGTGCTGCAATAGTCACGATCGTGCGCGATGACCGGGTCATCATGGCGCATCACGACACGGTGGTCGAAAGCGACGATCACGTCATCCTGTTCCTGACCGACCGGCGCAAGATCGAAAACCTGGAGAAACTGTTCCAGGTCGGCGTTTCCTTTGTCTGAGACGTCCCCGCGCCAATGAACTGGACGGTTGTACAACGCATTCTCGGGCTGCTGCTGATGATTTTCAGCGTGACGATGTTGCCGCCCATTATCATCAGCGTGATCTTCGAGGAACAATCGTGGTTGCCGTTCGTTGAGGGTTTCGGCCTGACGCTCGCTGCCGGCCTGTTGTGCTGGCTACCCGTGCATCGCTCACAGAAAGACCTGCGCCTGCGTGACGGCTTCCTCGTGGTGGCCGCATTCTGGACCGTTCTTGGTACGTTCGGTGCGGCACCCCTGTATTTTGCCGACGCTCTGTCGATGACGCTGACCGATGCCGTCTTCGAATCGATTTCCGGCCTGACGACGACCGGCGCAACCGTGATGACGGGCCTCGACGAGCTGCCCAGGGCCATACTCTATTACCGGCAGCAGCTGCAGTGGCTTGGCGGTATGGGCATCATCGTACTGGCGGTTGCCGTGTTGCCAATGCTCGGGGTCGGCGGCATGCAGCTGTATCGAGCCGAGACGCCCGGCCCCGTGAAGGATACGAAGCTCACACCGCGAATCACCGAGACTGCCAAGGCGCTCTGGTATGTCTATCTCGCTTTCACAATTGCGTGCGCTGCAAGTTACATGGCCGCGGGGATGGGTTGGTTCGACGCACTGTGTCATGCATTTTCCACCGTCGCTATCGGGGGCTTCTCGACCCACGATGCAAGTATCGGCTATTTCAACAGCCCAATCATCGATGTCGTCTGCATTGTTTTTATGATCGCCGCGGGCGTCAATTTCTCACTGCACTTTTTTGCCTGGCGCTATGTGTCCATCAGGCATTACGGGGCCGATCCCGAGTTCCGCGCCTACCTCCTCGTGCTCGCCGTGCTTGCTGTGCTGGTCGTCGGTGGGTTGATTAACCACCAGAGTTACGATTCGCCGGCTTCGGCGTTGGTCAACGGTGTCTTTCAGGCCGTATCGATTGCGACGACCACGGGCTTCACCACCGCCAACTACGCGTTGTGGCCGGCCGCTTTGCCCGTCATGCTGATATTCGCGAGTTTCATCGGCGGCTGTGCAGGATCGACGGCAGGTGGCATCAAGGTCATGCGCTGGCTGTTGATCTATAAGCAGGGGTTGCGCGAGATTGTCCGGCTTGTGCACCCGAGCGCCGAGATTCCGGTCAAGATTGGCAGCAAAGCCGTGCAGCCCCGCGTCGTTGACGCCGTGTGGGGTTTCTTCTCGGTCTACGTCGTCGTGTACAGCGTGATGCTGGTTGCGATGATGGCAACCGGTCTCGACCAGGTGACGGCGTTTTCGGCAGTTGCGGCAACGCTGAATAACCTCGGTCCGGGTCTCGGTGACGTCTCGGCGGGTTTCACTACCCTGACCGACACTGCGAAGTGGATCGCGATCGCCGGCATGCTGCTGGGCCGGCTCGAGATTTTCACACTGCTGGTCTTGATTACGCCGACCTTCTGGCGGCGCTAGGAGTCGCTGCTTGAGCGAGCCAACGGCGTCCGATCAGCCCCGCAACCTGCTTGACAGGATCAGCAGTTTCACCGGCAGTATGATCGCGTGGCTGACGCTCGTCATGGTCATCGTCACGTTCGTCATCGTGATCATGCGTTACGTCTTCGATGCCGGGCTGATCTGGCTGCAGGAATCGGTAATCTGGATGCACGCGGCAGTTTTCATGCTCGGCGCGTCCTACACGCTGCTGCACGAAGAGCATGTCCGCGTCGACATTTTCTACCGCAGCATGAGCGCGACGCGGCGCGCATGGATCGACTTTCTCGGCGTGCTGCTGTTCCTGTTGCCGTTATGCGGCTACCTCGCCTACGCATCCTGGGACTTCGCGGCTGTATCCTGGTCAATCCGGGAGTCGTCGCGTGAGCCGGGTGGATTGCCATATCCGCTGGTATCGATTCTCAAATCGATCGTCGTATTGATGCCGGTCGCTGTAGCACTACAGGGCATTTCGCTGCTGCTGCGGTCGCTGGCACGCATTCGCGGCAGTCGATAATGGAGTGGGTCGCCGGTCTGTTGTTCGTCGCGGTCGTGCTCGTGCTGCTCGCAGGCTTCCCCGTAGCATTCACGCTGGGCGGAACCGCGTTGATCTTTGCCGGGGTTGGTGTGCTCACCGGCACTTTCAACGAGGCGCTGCTGTCCGGACTGCCCAATCGGGTGTTCGGCATCATGAGTAATGAAACGCTCGTTGCCGTGCCGCTGTTCGTATTCATGGGTGTGACACTCGAACGGGCAAGAATTGCGGAAGAGTTGCTGGATACGCTCAGCAGCCTGTTCGGCTCGTTGCGCGGCGGCCTCGGCATCTCGGTTACGCTGGTCGGCATGCTGCTGGCAGCAAGCACGGGCATCGTCGGCGCAACGGTCGTCACGATGGGCCTGTTGTCGCTGCCAACCATGTTGCGGCGCGGTTATTCGCCAGAAATCTCGACGGGAACGATCTGCGCATCGGGCACGCTGGGCCAGATCATCCCGCCCTCGATCATTCTCGTCATGCTCGGCGATGTAATGACGTCTGCATACCAGCAGGCGCAGATCGATATGGGCATCTTCTCGCCGAAGACTGTTTCGGTCGGCGACCTGTTTGCAGGCGCGCTGATCCCGGGCCTGCTGCTCGTTGCGCTCTATATCAGCTACATCATCATCGTGGCCTTCCTCAAACCCGAGGCAATGCCGGCACACCGGAACAGCGACGCTGATCGGGTGACGCTGTTCGCTGTGCTCCGCGCCATCGCCCCACCCCTGTTACTGATCTTCGCCGTGCTTGGATCGATTCTGGCGGGGCTTGCAACGCCGACCGAGGCAGCGGGTGTCGGTGCTGGCGGTGCATTGTTGCTGGCTATCTCTCGCCGTGAGCTCAACATGAGCCGGCTTCGAGAGATCATGCAAAGCACCCTGAAGATTAGCAGCATGGTGTTCCTGATCCTGATCGGTGCTTCTGTTTTCTCACTGGTCTTTCGCGGTTATGGCGGGGATGACGGCGTACGCGCCGTGCTCGAAGCATTGCCGGGCGGAGTTATCGGCGCCGTGATCGTCGTGATGCTCGTGATGTTCCTGCTCGGCTTCGTGCTCGACTTCATCGAGATCACGTTTGTCGTGGTGCCGATCGTCGGCCCGGTGTTACTCGCAATGGGGCTGGATCCGGTCTGGCTCGGCATCATGATTGCGATCAACCTGCAGACCTCGTTCCTGACGCCACCCTTCGGTTTCGCATTGTTCTATCTGCGAGGCGTTGCGCCACCGGAGGTATCCACGACGCAGATCTATCGTGGCGTCATTCCGTTCGTCGCGATTCAATTGGCGGCGCTAGTCGTCCTCTCGATCTTTCCCGATATCGTTACCTGGTTACCGAACCGGATTTACGGCAATTAACCACGCGCGTTGAGGTAGGCCTGCTCGGTCACGCGTTGCGCCTCGCGAGATACTTCCAGGAACGCGTAGTACGAATCCTCGATGCGTTTCGCAAGCTCATCACCTTCGGATATTTCCGCGACCACTTCGCGTGTTATTGCTTCAAGCAGATCGAGTACTGCCTGCGGGAACGCACGCAATTGCACGTCGGGGTCCTCGCTCAGCTGCCTGATCGCGCGCGCGTTACCGTGTGTGTACTCGGCGACCATGTCGGTCGTGATGGCCTGGCACGAGGTTGCGACGATGGCCTGCAGATCCGCGGGCAACGATTCCCAGGCATCCTTGTTAATGACCGTCTCGAGTCCGGGACCGGGTTCGTGCCATCCCGGGTAGTAGTAGTACTGCGCGGCTTCGTGCAACCCGAAAGCAACGTCATTGTAAGCGCCAACCCATTCGGTCGCATCGATGGCCCCGGTCTGCAGCGACGTGAAGATCTCCGAACCCGGCATCGTGACGGGGGTGCCGCCGGCGCGACGCAGTACCTCGCCGCCGAGCCCGGGAATGCGCATCTTGAGTCCCTGGAGGTCGTCGACCGAGTTGATCTCCTTGTTGAACCAGCCACCCATCTGGACGCCCGTGTTACCGCAGGGGATCGGAAACAGGTTGAACGGCTCGTAGAGTTCCCGCCACAGCTCGAGCCCACCACCGTAGTAGAGCCAGCCATTGAGCTCGAGATAGTTGAGGCCGAACGGAATCGCGGTAAAGTACTGCGCCGCTTCGACCTTGCCCTTGTGGTAGTAGGACGCATCGTGGCCCATCTCCACCGTGCCACGGCTTACCGCGTCGAATACTTCGAACGCGGGCACGAGCTCACCGCCACCGTAGACCTTGATCTTCAGCCGTCCCGCGGATGCGGCCTCGATGCGGGCTGCGAGGTTTTCGACACCCATACCCATGCCGGGATACTTGGGCGGCCACGAGGTAACGCACGACCACTCGAATCGTTCGTTGTTCTCCCCGGCCGAATCGCCGCAGTCTGCCTCATCCTGGCTGCACGCCGTGACGCCTGCCGCGGCAACCAGCCCCCCCACAAACTGTCGTCGTTTCATTTTCGTCCCTGCAAAAGCTCACCAAGCCGCCCAGTCTATTGGCTGTGGCTGCTTTAGCCAATGAATCGCTACGGCGAGGCCGGGCCGGGTGCAGTTTCCCACCGTTAGCGCCGAAGAAGCACGTTCTTATATCCACTTACCCACATTTTTGCATTATAAGTGTGTCGTGGGGTTTGTTATTTATTTATCCTGATTTTTAGCTTTTTAGTGGGTCAACTTGCACGAAAGAGCCCCGATACGATGACCGGGGCCCGTTCCTTCCGTGGTCCGGCCGGCAAGCCGGTGCCCGGATCGACCATCCGTGGCTTGATCCTGGGATGGAGCTCGCCCGGAGCGCATCGAGAAACCCCACCCACCGGCCGGTATGGAGAGCTTCGCAGCCGGTTGCGCCCACTATGGCTTTCGTATCTCTTTGATGCATTAATAAACGCCTTCCCGGACGCATTACCGGAGTTAACGCCCAAAAATGATCGGATTGTTGCAACGTGTGCGCCAGGCCAGGGTCACAGTAGATAGTGAAATCGTTGGCGAGATAAGCCGTGGGCTGCTCGTCCTCGTGGCTGTGCATCGCGACGACTCGGAAAGGGACATCGCAAGGCTTGCCGAGCGAATCCTGACCTACCGGGTGTTTCCGGACGCCGCGGACCGCATGAACAAAAGCCTTCTCGACGAGGGCCTTGACCTGCTGCTCGTGCCACAGTTCACGCTGGCCGCAGACACGAAGAAGGGCACGCGCGCGAGCTTCACGCGGGCGGCGGACCCGGCGGTGGGAAAGGCCTATTTTGAACGCCTGGTGGCGGCCTGCCGCGAACGGCTCGACACGGTTGAAACTGGCCGTTTTGGCGCCAATATGCAGGTTACGCTGACGAACGACGGGCCAGTGACGTTCTGGCTCGAAACCTGAACGAAACTGCGGCTGTGACACCCGCACGGTATTCCACGCCCAGTGCGGTTATCATCAACATAATGACGGAACGAGGGGTGCGACCCCGGGAGATTCAAGATGCTTTCAGGCATTAGCATATGGCAGCTACTGATCGTACTGGTTATCGTGATCGCCATATTCGGCACCAAGAAACTTCGGACACTCGGTTCGGACGTGGGCAGCGCGGTCAAAGGGTTCCGTTCGGCGATGAACGAAGCGGAGGAGGCCAAGGATGAGTTGACTGACAACTCCGGCGAAGATGCCAACTTCGATAACACGCCCGCCGAAGAGACCCGGAAAGACGCTTAAGTCGCAGACCCGTCATGACCGGAGTTGACAGTTCGGAGATCATTCTCCTGCTTATCATCGGGCTCATTGTTCTCGGGCCCAAGCGACTGCCGGAGATAGCCACAAAGGTAGGCGGCTGGCTCGGCCAGGCCCGCCGCATGACCCGCGTGCTCAGGCGCCAGCTCGAAGAAGAGCTGTCACTGGACCACACACCAAACATCAAGCCGCCCGTATCGTCAGCGACGCCCGCAGCCGCGCCGGCACCCGGCCCGGAGGACCCTGCCGGCGACGCCGACGAATCCGAAGAGCCGGATCATCACGTTCCCAACGACGACGATTCCTATTCGGCATTGCATGCCGATGAGGACGATGACGACGCCGGCAAAGAGAAAACGGCATGAGCGACGTGGGCGAGAACAAAACCGAGGAAGACCTTGCCGAAGGCACGCTGCTGTCGCACCTGGTCGAGCTTCGCAATCGACTTATTAAGATGGTCGGCGCTGTCATCGTCTTGTTCGTAGTGTTATTGCCATTTAATCAACGCATCTTCGACTGGATTTCGGAGCCGGTAAAAGCGGCGGTTCCGAGCGGGCAAATGATCGTCACCGGTACGGCCGGAAACCTGCTGGTACCGTTCAAGGCCACTTTTTTCGTCGCGTTGTTCCTCGCCATGCCCGTCGTGCTTTACCAGCTGTGGGCATTCATTGCTCCCGGCCTGTACCGGAAGGAAAAGCGCTTCGCATTTCCGCTGCTCGGCTCGAGCATCCTGCTTTTTTACGCCGGTGTCGCCTTCGCGTATTTCGTTGTGTTCCCGCTGATCTTCGGGTTTTTTGCGTCGATCGAGCTCGAGGGCGCGCCGTGGACACCGGACATCGGCCCGTATCTGGATTTCATCACGTCCATCGTTCTCGCTTTCGGTATCGCGTTCGAAGTGCCGATAGCGACGGTGTTGCTGGTGTGGGCCGGCCTGACCACACCCGGGAAACTTGGGAAAGCACGACCCTACGTGTTCCTGATGGCGTTCGTCGTCGGCATGCTGCTGACGCCGCCGGATGTCATCAGCCAGACGCTGCTCGCGGTACCCGTCTACCTGCTCTACGAGGCCGGGATCCTGATGTCGCGACTGTTCGCGAAGAAGCCCGGGGAACAGGAAACCGAAGCCGTAACGACCGACGCCTGACTCGTCAAGTAGAAAGTTGCGCCTGAAATAGTGTAACGTCGCGAACCGGCGTCTTTCGCGCCGCAGGCAAACCCAGCCAGGATAATAAGTATGTCAGAGACGGCGGCGAACGAAGGGCAAGCTCAGGTATTCGGCCACCCACGAGGCCTGATGACGTTGTTCTTCACCGAGATGTGGGAGCGTCTCAGTTACTACGGCATGCGGGCGCTACTCGTCCTGTTCATGACCGACCAGGTTATGGACGGCGGGATGGGCCTCGACGATCGCACCGCCACGGCAATTTATGGCATCTATACGGCCCTGGTCTACGTGGTGGCCCTGCCCGGCGGCTGGATAGCCGACCGCTTACTGGGCGCCCAGAAGGCAGTGTTCTACGGCGGCATCATTATTATGTCGGGCCACTTCGTCCTGGCCGTGCCATCGACGCAGGCGTATTTCATTGGTCTGCTGCTGGTCATCGCCGGCACCGGGCTCCTCAAGCCCAACGTCAGCGCAGTGGTTGGCGAACTGTACCCCCAGGGCGACCCGCGTCGCGACGCTGGCTTCAGTATCTTTTATATGGGTATTAACGTCGGCGCATTCCTTGGCCCGCTCATTTGCGGCACGCTCGGCCAGAGCCCACGATTCGGCTGGCACTGGGGCTTCGCTGCCGCAGGTGTCGGCATGTTGCTTGGCCTGACGCAGTTCTGGCTGACGAAGCACCACCTCGGCACCGCCGGCCTGCACCCGGACAGCTCCGGCGACGCCGACGTCGATGCGAAGAATCGCAAGATTGGATGGACTATCGTCAGCGTGTTTGTTGTAGCGGCGGTCGCGTTCGTAGGGCTGGCACTTGCGGGTACTATTGAACTGGATGCGGTCACCGTCTCCAATCAATCGACCAAGTTCATTGTCGGCATGGCCGTGGCATTCTTTGCCTTCGTGTTTATTTTC
>Ga0224508_10003642_pt1 | contig 12711 bp, 9 predicted proteins | sample SF_Jan12_sed_USG_4_FD_170157 | JGI IMG/M metagenome (GOLD analysis project Ga0224508, IMG submission 170157) | Sediment microbial communities from San Francisco Bay, California, United States - SF_Jan12_sed_USGS_21 | ecosystem: Environmental > Aquatic > Marine > Sediment | place: USA: California...
CGATATTTCCAGGTTTGAGCAATATATGACGCGAGTGCGCGAGCTTGGCCTGCATGAAAGGTGTTTCATTTTGGTGGGTGTGGGGCCATTGGCGTCTTCGAATGCCGCACGCTGGATACGTGAGCATGTCCCAGGTGTTCATATACCAGATGCAGTCATTGACAGGCTGGCGCGGGCAGAGAAGCCAAAACGGGAAGGACGCATGCTGTGTGTAGAGCTAATTCAGCAAATTCGTGAGATTGAAGGTGTCGCCGGCATTCACGTAATGGCTTATCGTCAGGAGGAAGCCGTGGCGGAAATTATCGATGCATCGGGAGTGTTGCAAGGGCGCGTTCCCTGGTATCCCGGTCAAGAAAGCGTATCAGAACCCCACAGGGTAACGTTATGACCGACACCGTGGTCAGTTCGCCTACCAAGGAAGTAGTGATTGGGTTCGGTCGACCGTTTTGCATAATCGGCGAACGCATCAATCCCACAGGTCGCAAAGTATTGGCCGCGGAGATGGCTGCGGGCGACTACAGCCGTGTCGAAACCGACGCGTTGGCGCAGGTCTCCGCGGGCGCGCACATGTTGGACGTCAATGCCGGCATTCCGTTGGCGGATGAGCCACGCATACTGGCGGAGGCGGTGCAGCTGGTCCAGTCGTTGATCGACGTTCCTTTATCCATTGATTCCTCTATTGTTGCAGCGTTAGAGGCAGGGCTTGCTGTATATCGGGGCAAGGCGCTGGTGAACTCGGTGACCGGAGAGGAGGAACGTCTGGAGTCGGTGCTGCCATTAGTCAAAAAACACGGTGCGGCTGTGGTGGTGATCTCCAACGACGAGACCGGTATTTCCGAAGATCCTGATGTGCGTTTCGCGGTCGCCAAAAAGGTCGTGGAGCGTGCCCAAGACCACGGCATTCCGCCTTGCGACGTGGTGGTTGACCCGTTGGTGATGCCTATCGGAGCCATCAACCAGGCAGGCCGTCAAGTGATGTATATCGTTCAGCGGTTGCGCAACGAGCTTAAAGTCAATACAACCTGCGGCGCATCGAATGTTAGTTTTGGCCTACCTAACCGGCAGGGACTGAACGCCGCTTTTTTGACCATGGCGATCGGCGCCGGAATGACTTCAGCGATTACCAGTCCCCTGCATCCGGAGGTGATGCAGGCAGTGATGGGCGCCGACGTCATCGCGGGACACGATCCGGAGTGTCGTCGTTGGATCATGAAATACCGTGAAGCCCCCGCGGCTGGCGCTGAGGGAGCACGTGGGGGCCGCGAGCGCAGGCGGCGCAGAAAACTCATAGGTTAATTGAACGGTCGACCATGACTGCACGCGCTGATGTATTGGTGGTGTTCACACCTTCGGGTCGCCGCGGGCGGTTTCCCGTAGGCACACCAGTGCTGCAAGCGGCACGGTCTTTAGGTGTGGACATCGATTCGGTGTGTGGTGGCCGAGCCCTTTGTGGGCGTTGTCAGGTCTTATTGAGCGAAGGGGAATTCGCCAAACATGGTTTGACTTCGCGTAAGGAACACCTTTCGGCTTTCAGTGAGGTAGAGAAGGAATACGCCGAGACTCGCGAGCTTGCTTCCGGTCGGCGTCTCAGCTGTTCCACCCAAATACTGGGGGATGCGGTTATCGATGTACCACCTGATAGCCAGGTGCACCGTCAGGTGGTGCGCAAAGGTGTGGAAGTCTACGACATCGATCTCGATCCAGTTGTGCGGCTCTACTATGTGGAGGTGCAAGAGCCCAATATGCACGATCCCTCAGGGGATTTGCAGCGTCTCAAAGAGGCATTGGAGTTTGAATGGAGGTTGGAGGGTCTGAATTGTGATTTGCGCTTACTACAAGATTTGCAGGAGGCCCTACGTCAGGGCGAGTGGAAAGTCACCGTGGCGGTGCATGATAACAACAAGATCATTGCGGTGTGGTCGGGCTTTCACGACAAAGCGTATGGGTTAGCCATCGATGTCGGCTCCACAACAGTGGCGGCCCATCTCTGCGACCTGTCTAGTGGAGACGTGGTCGCTTCGTCGGGTGTTATGAATCCGCAGATTCGATTTGGTGAGGACCTAATGAGCCGCGTATCCTATGTGATGATGAATCCGGGAGGAGATTCGGATATGACCCGGGTGGTGCGTGATGCAATCAATCAGCTTGCTCGTGAAGTGGCAGTGGACGCGGGAATTGAGATCACTGACATACTGGAAGCTACATTTGTCGGTAACCCCATCATGCACCATCTGCTACTTGGCATTAATCCTGTGGAGCTGGGGGGAGCCCCGTTCGCGCTTGCAACCGATGAATCTATCTCGATTTGGGCGTCTGAGTTGGACCTTGAGTTTCACCCGAATGCCCGGGTGTTTGTGTTGCCTTGCATCGCCGGCCATGTTGGTGCAGACACCGCCGGTGTAATTCTTGCTGAAGCACCACACATGCGTGATGAGGTCACATTACTGGTGGATGTGGGAACTAATGCGGAGATCGTGCTCGGAAACCGTGACCGCCTGCTCGCCGCGTCTAGTCCCACCGGACCTGCATTCGAAGGAGCGCAAATCAGTTGCGGGCAACGTGCTGCGCCTGGTGCAGTAGAAAGGGTACGTATCAACCCCGATACGCTGGAACCTCGTTTTAGTGTGATTGGCTGTGACAAGTGGTCCTGTGAACCGGATTTTCCAGAGGCTGTGGGCAATGTCGGTATCACCGGTATCTGTGGGTCTGGAATCATCGAAGTGATCGCAGAGATGTATCTTGCCGGTATCATCAGCAGCGACGGGGTTATCGATGGCAGCTTCGCGGCGAAGACCCCACGAGTGGTGGCGGATGGCCGCACGTTTGCGTACACGCTTTACCAAGGTGACGTGAACTTACGGATTACCCAAAATGATGTGCGCGCCATCCAGCTTGCTAAGGCGGCACTCTATGCCGGCGTTCGTCTATTGATGGATCGAATGGGGTTGGATGGTGTTGATCGGATTCGGTTGGCCGGCGCCTTCGGCAGTCACATCGATGTGAAATACGCCATGGTGCTCGGATTGATACCGGATTGCGACTTGGCCCATGTCGGATCCGCCGGTAATGCGGCCGGCACAGGGGCACGTGTCGCATTGCTCAATCGCACCGTGCGACCCACCATTGAGGAAATTGTCAAAAGGGTCGAAAAAGTAGAAACCGCAGTGGAGCCGAGGTTTCAAGAGCACTTTGTCGATGCGATGGCAATTCCCCACAAAAGCGCTGCTTATCCTAACTTGTCCAAACTGGTGAAGTTACCCGAACCCAAGGTACTCAGTGATGCCACATCTGGTGGCACCCGTCGCTCTCGCCGCCGCAGCGCACGAAGCGGGTGACGCGGACGAGTTTTGCTGGCGCGTCCTAGGGGTTTCTGGCAACCGCTTTACTGTCGTTTCGTAACTCGCCTTGGGGTGGACTTGCTTGCCGCAGTCTGCGCTCGTCGCGTGGTGGAATGCCAAAAAAATCGCGATAGCATTTACTGAAGTGGGGTGCGGAGACAAATCCGCAAGACAGCGCCACGTCCACGATCGACTTGCTGGTTTGTAGCAGTAGCTGACGTGCCCGGGTCAGTCGCAGTTCTAGATAGTACCGAGTGGGAACACATTTCAAGTGTTTTTGGAACAGGCGTTCGAGTTGTCGTCGCGACAGACTCACATGTTGTGCTAACTCATCCAAGCTCATCGGCTCTTCAAGGTTCGATTCCATCAAAGACACCGCTTCCACCAACTTGGGTTGGCCTGTACCGAGGTGCGACTTCAATGGGATTCGCTGGCGGTCATTGCGTCCCCGAATGCGTTCGCAAATGAATTCCTCTGAGATTGCTGCGGCCAGCTCTGCGCCGTGATGTTCTCGAATAAGATTCAGCATCATGTCTAGCGGTGCTGTGCCGCCGGAACAGGTATAGCGATCTCTATCGATCTCAAACAGCTCGGCGGAGACAATAACGCGAGGATATTCCTCCCTCAGGCTCGCCATGTTCTCCCAATGGATGGTGCAGCGGTAGCCGTCTAGTAGGTTCGCACGTGCGAGTAAGTGTGTGCCGGTGCACAACGATCCCATGGCAATCTTTCGACTCGCGACCTTGCGTAACCAAAACAGAAGGCTCTTGCCGGCAGCGCGATCAACGTCTACCCCGCCACACACAAACAAAGTGTCAATCGTGGCGCATTCCGCGATCGAACAACTTGGTGTGATCTCAAGCCCGTTACTCGAGGCAACAGGTTGTCCGTCGGCGCTGACGATGACCCATTCGTATAAGATTTGGCCACTGAGCCGATTTGCCATTCTCAAGGGCTCGATCGCCGAGGCAAAGGCGATCATCGAAAAGTCGGGGACTAGCAGGAAGCCAAAGCGACGAGTTTTCTGACCTTCCGTACTAATGACTTTGGGCTGTTCCATAGACCACAGGGATATGTCGCAAAGACAATAATGTATGACGCAGCAGGGCAAACATCAACAATGGATAAGGCGGGTATAGACGGTGGCTGGTTTTACTCCTGCAGCCGTCGGAATTAACAGGGGATCTTAGGCGTCGTTCTCGATACGCGACACCAGTATCTCGGCAGTCATTAGGTCCAGATGCCCGCCGCCGCCGTTCTTAAAGATAGTAATTTCATCTCGAGTGCGGCGGCCAGCTACGGTGTTGCGGCACAGATCGTATAGATCCCCCAAAATGTCGTGTTCGGTGATCACCCCCGCTTCCATGGGCAACAGGATCTCACCGATCTCACCGACGGTCGTCTTCCTGGAGTCTACATAGATGTTGCCACGACGCATTGCCTCGTCGTCGGCCTCGCGCATGGTCTTCGTAAAAGCGCCCACCAGATCCAAGTGACAACCTGGCTGCAACCACTCTCCTTTGATCAAAGGGGTGGTGACACGGGTGGCACAGCAGATTATATCCGCCTGACGGGCAGCGGCTTCAAGGTCGGTGGTGGCTACTGCTTTCACCCCGCTGACACTGAGTGCATCGGCGAGCTTCGTCGCTCGGGCACTATCGCGATTCCATATGCTGACCTGACCTATGCTAGGTCGTACCGCACGATGCGCGGCGATCAGTGGCGCCGCCATCGCGCCTGCGCCAACCATAAGCAAGTGCTCCACATCTTCTCGCGCGAGATAACTTGCCCCCAAGGCAGAGTCTGCCGCAGTCTTACGCCAGGTCAGCGCGGTGCCGTCAATAACTGCTTTTAGGCTGCCGTCGCTACCATCGAACAGTACGTAAATGCCCTGGATGGCAGGCAGGCCGGTGGCACCCGGGTTATCCGGAAAGATGGTGACCAGCTTCACGCCCATCGCCTGGTGTCTTTGCCACGCAGCACGAAAGAAGAAATGAGTGGCCGTTCCAGTCGCTCCCGGCTGTTCCAGCAGTAGGTCTTCCATTACGTCCATATCGGCTTGATGTAAGTCTTTTAGCCCGGCCACCAGATCGGGATAGTCCAGCAGTTGTTCTACTCGGTGCGCGTCGATGAAAATTATCCGCGACATAGGGCTATACTCGTTGGATTGCAGTTAGAATGCGCGACCATTCTATCCATATTATCAGTATTGCACGAACGAGAACGCCCTCATGCCAATCCATTTTGCCAAGGAAGAACTAAAGCTGCGTCGAACGATGGCCGCCAATGAGCTAATCTCCAGAGGCTTAGAGGGGTTACTGATGTTTCGCCAGGAGAGCATGTATTACCTCGCCGGCTATGACACGTTCGGCTATTGTTTCTTTCAATGTCTATACCTACATGCCGATGGGCGTATTACATTGCTGACCCGTGCCCCGGATTTGCGTCAGGCGCAACATACCTCAGTGATAGAGGACATTCGAATTTGGGAAGATAGTGCGGGTAAAAATCCGGCGCAAGATCTTAAAGCGATTCTCGAGGAGTACGGTTGTAAAGGTAAGAAGGTTGGTATCGAGTACGACGCCTACGGTTTGACCGCGTTTAATTGGCGGCGTGTTGAGCAACAATTATCGGGGTTTTGCACGCTGGAGGACGCCTCGGATTTGGTGAGTCGGCTCAGGGTGGTGAAAAGCCCCGCGGAGATCGAATACGTACGTCGCGCCGGGAAACTGGCGGACGCAGCGCTGGAGCAGGCCAACGAACTCGCAGCGCCAGGTGTATTTGAAGGCGACATCCTGGCGGCGATGCAAGGTGTTGTGTTCTCCGGTGGCGGCGACTATCCGGGCAATGAGTTTATTATCGGCGCGGGTGATGATGCCTTGCTTTGTCGCTATTTCACCGGACGTAAACACCTCGCCCAACAGGACCAGCTCACTATCGAATTCGCGGGCGCCTATCGGCGCTATCACGCCTGTTTGATGCGCACCATAGTGGTCGGCAAGCCCGATGCAGCCCACTTGGATATGCACCAGGCTTGCGTTGACGCGATGCAGGCATGCTTGGACACGCTCAAACCTGGGCGCGCGATGGGCGAGGTGTTCGATGCCCACGCAAAAGTGATGGATGCTGCAGGTTATCGTAAACACAGGATGAACGCCTGCGGCTATAGCCTGGGTGCCACCTATACGCCGACGTGGATGGATTGGCCCATGTTCTATACGGGGAATAGTGTCATTATTGAGACTGACATGGTGTTTTTTCTCCACATGATTCTGATGAACAGCGAAGACCATAAAGCAATGACCCTAGGTCAGACTGTCAGGGTGACCGGCGACGGTCACGAGCGTTTGAGTAAGGCCCCACTGGATTTGGTTGTAAAATCTCCGGAGACCAGATAGTGGGTAGACAGTGTGAGGAGTGACCTGGGGTATGCAAGTTTATGTGTCTTTGGACTTTGACAGTCACAGGTGAGCGCAGGAGGATACGAGCATGAGCGAAGCAGGTCGGCGCATGGGTGGACGGGCGGCGCGACGTGCGTTACGCGCAGCCCCTATACCTGAGGAGGAGAAGGCAGTTAGACCTGGCATGCAAGGAGGTCGCTACAAGCCATTGTCAGATGACGATGTAAACCGAATCCACCATGCCGTGCTTGATGTGCTGGAGAACATTGGATTGTCCCAGGGCATTCCGTCCTGCGTTGACTTGCTCACCGGCATCGGCTGTACCTTATCCCCCGAAGGCCGATTGCTTTTTCCCAGAGCATTGGTGGAAGACACCATCGCAAATGCTGCGCGCAACTTTGTGCTTCATGGCAGAGATCAGGCACATGACATGGAGCTCTCCGGAAATAAAGTTTACTTTGGTACCGCAGGAGCCGCGGTCCATATCGCCGACTGCGATACGCGGGAATATCGTGAATCCACGTTGGCAGACCTATACGATGTGGCACGGCTGGTAGATTCTCTGGAACACATCCACTTTTACCAGCGTTCTCTAGTGGCTCGTGACATGACTGATCCACGCGAGTTGGACATCAACACCGCATACGCTTGCCTCAGTGGCACCAACAAACACGTAGGGACTAGTTTTGTGCTGACGGACTACCTGGACGAAACCATGGACATGCTGCATTTGGTGGCGGGTGGCGAGAAGCAGTGGCGCGAAAGACCTTTTGTTAGCATGTCCAACTGTTTTGTTGTGCCGCCATTGAGATTCGCAGAAGACGCCTGCGGATGTCTTGAGGCTGGTGTGCGTGCGGGTATGCCGATATTGTTGCTGGCTGCCGGCCAAGCCGGCGCTACCAGCCCTGCGGCGTTAGCCGGTGCCGTGGTTCAGGAAGTGGCCGAGGTGTTGGCCGGTCTGGTTTATGTCAATGCCATTAAACCCGGGCATCCGGCCATATTTGGGACCTGGCCATTCGTCTCAGACTTGCGCACCGGGGCGATGAGTGGCGGAAGTGGTGAACAGGCTGTGCTGATGGCGGCTTGTGGTCAAATGGGTCGTTACTACGATCTGCCTACCGGCATTGCGGCGGGTATGGCCGACGCCAAGTTACCCGATGCGCAGTCTGGGTTTGAGAAGTCTTATACCAATGTGCTTGCGGGGCACTCGGGCGCCAACCTGGTGTACGAATCTGCCGGGATGCATGGAAGCCTGTTGGGATGCTGTTTCGAAAGTTTTGTTATCGATAACGATATGTTAGGCGCCATTCAGCGTACCATCCGCGGTATCGAGGTAACCGAGGACAGTCTGTCCATTGAGTCTATAAGGGATGTTTGCATTGGTGGGCCCAATCACTTTCTGGGTCACTCCCAGACCATGGAGTTGATGCAACGAGATTACATCTACCCCGAAATCGGCGATCGCACTAGTCCCAAGGAATGGGGCGAACAAGGCTCTACCGATATGCTACAGCGCGCACAGAAGCGCCTGCGTGAACTGATGACAAGCCACTATCCTCAATACATTGACCCGGAGCTGGATGCTCAGATCAGACAACAATTTCCCATCAGGCTCCCGCCGGAGTTGATGAAACCTGGCAACGATAGGTGGTAGATAGAACCGCTTCCTGGAACGTAAATACTGCTGCGAAGTGCCCAACTAAGACTTAAAGGGGAGGTCTCAAGTCTTCCCCTGACCGTGGGTGTTAGAGTGTGGGGTGGCCACGTCACTCATGTTCTGCGAAACGTCTGTCCATTGTTTGTGAAAACCCATCAGTGAACCCGCTCAGTCGCTCACAAATCCTCCCTGAAACGGTCCTCCCGGATGCAGCCGAGATGCTAGCGCAGGGCCGCAGCCTCGCGCCGGATGTGACGGTAGCGAGTTGCCCGTTTCTCACCACATACGACGTCCAATCCGAGATCGAATACAAACAGGCGCGTGTTGGGGAACAGGCAATAATGCTCCACGCACAAGTGGGGTATCGTGATCTTGAAAAGAGCAAGCGTGCATATGCCGAGATTTGTGAGCGAGTCGCGGCAGCGGGCCATCGTGTAGATCGATATGGCATTTGTTTGGATTGGAGTATGGGTTATCCGACAAAGGCGCGGCGTAATATGCCCCGTGGCACCGGATTAATTCTGCAAAACTGTGATGAGTTCGCTCAACTGACTGCGATGGCGCCAGTAGCCCCTCACTTCGGCGACTTTGTTATGGGTATGCCTGCTGCCGTTGAGAACACTGTGGCGGCATTACGAGCTGGTGCAACATGTATCGGCAACTTAGGGCAATACTTCACTTTTCGTCTACCTCATTGGCATGACGATGTGGAGACCACGGCTGAGACCTTAAAGGCATTGGCGCTGGTCGCAGCCCAACCCGTGCCAGTCTTAATTCATTCTAACCTCGACGATGGTTTTGCCGCGCTTTTCCGCGACCTTTCTTGTGCGCTTGGTGCAGTGCTATTGGAGCAGTACATCGTAGAAGAACTGGTGGGCGGCCGAATCGGTCATTGTTACGGTCATACCTACTCCGATCCTATAACTCGGCTGGCGTTTCAACGTGCCCTTGTCCGAGTCAGCAATGCGCCCGGCACCATGGTGTACGGCAATACCACGATCTTTGGTGCGGAGCTGGCGCAAAATTATGCCTCTTTGTCGAGTTATCTCCTGGTGGACATCTTGGCTCAGAAGGCCAATCCAAGCGGACATGCGCTAAATCCTGTTCCGGTAACAGAGGCGATTCGAATTCCCGAGATCGACGAAATCATCGACGCCCATCTGTTCGCAAATCGTTTGGTTGAGATGACAGACAAGATAAAGTCGTTGTTCGATATTGAGAAAGTTGACGAGACAGTGGAACAACTGGTGAGTGGTGGGCAGCTTTTTAAGCAACGTGTGTTGTCGGGTCTTGCAGAAGCAGGCATTGATATCAGTGATGCTTTCGAGTTGTTACTATCTATTCGGCGCATCGGGGCAAGATCTTTAGAGCAACGTTTCGGTCCGGGCCAACTCGACAAGACTGACCCCGTGCGACGTGTTCCCGTGGTGCCGGTAAGCACTATAAGCGAATTAGAACAAAGGGCGATAAGCTACATTGAGCACCTCAGCGAATCGGACCGAGCGAATATTCGCAGTGCTCGTTTGACGGGGTGTATTGCGACCACAGACGTGCATGAATATGGCAAACTACTTATTGAAGCCGTGCTGCAGAGATTGGGGGTCAGCCTAGTGGATGGCGGGGTGAGCACTGATCCAGAGGTATTGATAGGTCGTGCAATCAAAGGCCCGGTGGATTTTATCGGGCTGAGTACCTACAACGGTGTGGCCCTAGACTACCTGCAACGCACTCAAGTCGAGATGGAGAAAGCCAATTTGGGTGTGCCCATCTTTATCGGCGGCAGGCTGAACCAGATTCCAGAGTCCACTAATACAAGCCTGCCGGTAGATGTCAGTCAGGATCTTAACCGCGCTGGCGCGATAGTGTGCCTGCGTATCGAAGATATGTTCGAGCGGTTAGTCGCTATGGCGAAACAGCGCCAGAGGGCTCGGTGAGCGTGAGGTGATTGGCAAATCGGGTGGTACGGTGGTGTTAGCTTGTGTCCATCCTGCATTCCATTGAGGTGTTGTTCTGTGCACGCGCACTTGGCGACGTTTGCGGTTGGGTTTATGCTTTTATAAATGAAGCGAGTAGTGGTGCGGTCCGCCGGCCACTCAGGCTAGCGCTATAGGTATGGATCGATTGACGACACTACGGCGTTACGGTGGCGCCTACTGGTAATGGGTTGCGAACATGATTAGTGCACAACAAGTCAATGCGTACCGAGATAACGGTTATCTGGTGGTGGAGAACGCCATCGAACCGACGTTGCTTGAAAGATTGCGAAAGGCGACAGCGGAGTTCATCGAGCGTTCCAGAGAGGTCAGCGTCAGCGATAGCATCTATGATATCGGTCTTGGCCACAGTCCGGATCGTCCGGTCGTTCGGCGTTTGAAGAACCCCCATCAGCAGCACTGCGTGTACGACCAGGCCATGCGTTCACCGCGGTTGGTGAGCATCGTCAAGGCATTGCTTGGCACAGATGTACGATTTGATCACAGTAAGCTCAACTTCAAACCCTTGGGTGGTGACGCGGCGGTGGAATGGCATCAAGACTGGGCATTTTATCCTCATACCAATGATGACATCCTTGCTGTAGGGGTCATGCTGCAAGACTGTGATCTGGAAAATGGGCCGCTAATGGTTATCCCGGGTTCGCACAAGGGCCCTATCTACGATCATCATCACAACGGCTATTTCGTTGGCGCGTTAGATCCTAACGATGCCGACGCGGTGATAGGCAATGCTGTAGCGCTTACGGGCAAAGCGGGCTCGGCCAGCTTCCATCACGTGCGCACCATCCATGGATCCGCTGAGAATCGGAGCTGCGGTGATCGACCCATATTGCTTTTCAGTTACGCGGCTGTGGATGCCTGGCCCTTAGTAGATGTTTACGACTGGGACGAATTCAACAGCCGTATTCTGACCGGTGATGTGACGTGGGCGCCCAGACAGAAGCCTTTGCCCATCCGCATCCCGCTACCGAAAGTGCCTGTCGCAGATTCGATTTATGACGACCAAGCATCGATAAGAGGTCGGTCCTTCGCGAAAATCTCAGCATCACATTAAACGTACGAATCCTTCAGAGAGGTTTGATCATGAGTGCAGCCGATATCGCCACCTTAGAATCCCGAGCTCGCGAAAGATACTCCGATGCCGAATGGCAGACACGGACAGATTTAGCAGCTTGTTATCGCCTCATCGATCATTTCGGTTACAGCGACATAGTGTGGAATCACATTACTGCACGCGTAGCAGGGCATGACGAGTATTTTCTCATCAACCGTATGGGTTTGCGCTACGATGAGATCACCGCGTCCAATCTAGTAAAACTCGATATTGAAGGGAATGTGATCGATGGTCCGGATGAGGTCAATGTTACTGGATTTATCATTCATTCTGCCATTCACAGAAAACGTCCAGACATCGTTTGCGTGCTGCATACACACACGCGCGGAGGTCTCGGTGTCTCCGCGCTGAAGTGCGGTCTGCAGCCCATGGTTCAAGATGCGTTGATGTTCCACAAGCGGATCGCCTATCATGACTACGAGGGATTCTCCATCGATATCGACGAGCGTGAACGCTTAGCTGCCAGTCTTGGCGACAAATACGCCATGATCATGCGCAATCACGGTTTGCTCACAGCGGGGCGCACAATTGGAGAAGCCTTTATGTTGATGTATTACTTAGAGCGTGCCTGCACCATACAGATGGATGTAATGGCGACCCAGCAAAAGATATCCCTTCCGGAGGAAGCCATGCTCGCCCACGTTGCGGAACAGTACCAGCAGTTCTGTCCCGGTAAGTACGAATGGCCCGCCCTGGTACGGTTGATGGATAAAAAGGATCCGTCCTATCGGGAGTAGACGCAGTGTCTCCGCAGCTTGCTGTAGTATCGATTCGTCTAAAGGAAGGTTGATCTCGTTTCCCATCCGCGGGATCTGTGGTCGGGCAGTACTTGTACCTCCGCAAATTCCTGCCTATCCCCGTTCGCTGGTACTGAAAGGTAATACAGGTTTCCATCATCTCCCCTGTGGTCGAGTACACCGATATTTCAATAAGTCCGGTGAGATTGTTACAGCAACCCATGAGCTTTGGTCTGATGGTTACTCTCCCGCAAGTTGTGGAGAGTGGGTTTTGTGCTAGCCTGAATAGTTATGTAAGCGGTGAGGCGGTGTGATGGAAAATTCGAGTGCGTTTTCGGATAGCGAAGATCTTCAGTGGTTGGAGCGCCTGAAGTGGGCATTGCAAAACGACGGGTTTTGTCTGGCGCGGCAACGCATATTTCCGCTTCAGGATGATCCGAACGATGCTGAGCATTACGAATTCCTATTGA
>Ga0224508_10003643_pt1 | contig 12711 bp, 11 predicted proteins | sample SF_Jan12_sed_USG_4_FD_170157 | JGI IMG/M metagenome (GOLD analysis project Ga0224508, IMG submission 170157) | Sediment microbial communities from San Francisco Bay, California, United States - SF_Jan12_sed_USGS_21 | ecosystem: Environmental > Aquatic > Marine > Sediment | place: USA...
CAACGCTTCGTTATCGCCGCCATCGCGCCACACGAGGGCGAATGCCGCGAGGACGTTTGCGACGTTGTGGCGACCCGCGATCGGCAGCTCGTCGGCGGCAACGAGGCGTTCGCCGCCGCGGCACAGAGAGCCATCTACCAATCCCCAATCTTCAAGCCCAGGCGCATCCAGTCCGAACGTGATCAGCCGCCCGACCTGGGTGGTTGGCAACGTCATCGAATCGGCACGGTTGGCGACCGCGAGGTCACAGTCCCGATAAACCCGTTGCTTGCTTTCACCGTAGTCGGCCATGGTGCCATGGCGATCCAGATGGTCTTCGCTGACATTGAGTATCGTTGCCGCCTGAAACCGGTGCGGGGCAAGGCGCTCGAGCTGAAAGCTCGACAACTCGATAACGTAGCTGTCGGCCGCGTCGTCCAACAGGTCAAGTGCCGCGTCGCCGAGGTTGCCGCCAACGCCGGGCGACAGGCCCAGGGCCCGCTGCAGGTGCCCGACCAGCGAGGTCACCGTGCTCTTGCCGTTGGTTCCGGTAATGGCCGTTATCGGGGCTTGCGCCGCCTCACAGAACAGGTCGATGTCGCTCGCAATCTCCACGCCAGCATCCCGGGCGGCGGTGATCAGACAGTTGCCCAGATCCACGCCCGGGCTGGCGATTACCCGATCGACCTCAGCAAAATCGTAACCGTCGGCGCCGAACCGATAGTCCGCATCCGGAAACTCACCCTGTGCCGCAGCGGCGTTGGGTGGCTCAACCCGAGTGTCCAGCACCACGACATGTTCACGACCATAGAGGTAGCGCAGACAGGAAAGTCCGGTGATCCCCAAGCCGATGATTGCCGTTGTGTTCACAATACCATCTATCTCAATTTGAGCGTCGAAAGCCCGATCAGCACCAGCACCAGTGTGACGATCCAGAACCGCACTATGATCCGCGGTTCCGGCCACCCCTTCAGTTCGAAGTGGTGGTGAATGGGCGCCATGCGGAAGATACGTTTACCGGTCAGGCGAAATGATGCCACCTGCAGAATGACCGAAACCGTTTCCAGAACGAACAACCCACCCATGATGAACAGCACGATCTCATGGCGTACCACGATCGCGACCACACCAAGGGCCGCGCCCAGGGCCAGAGCACCAACGTCACCCATGAATACCTGAGCAGGATAGGTGTTGAACCACAGAAACCCGAGCCCCGCCCCGATCAGCGCACCGCAAAAAACAGCGAGCTCGCCAGCATCCGCGATGTACGGAATCTGCAGATAACTGGAAAACTCGATGTGGCCGGCAAGATAGGCGATCAAACCCAGCGCCGCCCCGACCATGACCGTCGGTAGAATCGCCAGTCCGTCGAGCCCATCGGTCAGGTTGACGGCGTTGCTTGTGCCAACGATGACAAAGTAGGCAACGACGATGTAACCCACGCCGAGAGGCAGCGCCACGTCTTTGAAAAACGGCACGATCAACGCCGTCTCCTGAGGAAGCTCCGCGGTCTGATACAAAAACACCGCCGCACCCAGACCAATCAACGATTGCCAGAAGTATTTCCAACGCGCGATCAAGCCCGTGCTGTTGCGCCGGGTGAGTTTCAGGTAGTCGTCGACCCATCCCACAACGCCGAAGGCCATGGTGACGACGAGCACCGTCCACACGTATTTGTTGGTGAGCTCGCCCCACAGCAGTGTCGTTAGAAAAACGACGATCAGAATCAGCGCACCACCCATGGTAGGCGTGCCGGCTTTACTGAAGTGACTCTCCGGGCCATCGTCGCGAACAGTCTGACCGATCTGGTAGTGGGACAATCTTTCGATCACGAATGGACCAATCAGCAGGGACATCGCGAGCGCCGTCATCACGCTCACCATGGTGCGGAAGGTCAGGTAACCGAATACGCCAAAGCCGCTGATGTAATCTGCAAGGTAGTCGGTGAGCCACAAGAGCATCAGCAGTTCACTCCCAACAGTTTCGCAACGGTATCGCGATCGCTGTAGGCGGTCCGCACGCCGGCGATCTCCTGATAGTCCTCGTGACCCTTACCGGCAACCACCACCAGGTCGTCCGCACGCGCCGCGTCGAGGGCGGCGCCAATGGCCTCGGCGCGATCCTCACACCGATGCACACAGGCGCCACCGCTGAGACCGGCGGCAATGTCATCCAGGATCTGCGCCGGTTCCTCAGACCGTGGGTTGTCGCTTGTCAGCCAAAGCACGTCGGCGTGACGCTCGGCGGCACGGGCCATCAGCGGTCGTTTGCCGGCATCGCGATCCCCACCGCAGCCGAAAACGCAAATCAGTCGACCACTTGCGTGGTGGCGGAGTGCCTCGAGCACCTTGTCCAGAGCATCCGGGGTGTGCGCGAAGTCCACGACCATGGGCGGTCGGCCTGGCGCCCGAAAGAACTCCATCCGCCCTGGTACCGGCGCGACATTCGCCGCAGCTTCGGTCACCGCATCGAAGTCGAGCCCCGATACGCACAGAGCGGCGACGGCGGCGGCCATGTTGGCTACGGAAAATTCACCGGCAACAGGCAGCCTCAGCTCGGCCTTGCCCCACGGCGTGTTCCAGCTACCGCGAATCCCTTCGCCGGTATATTCCAGGTTCTGCCAGGACACATCTGCCTCGCGGCCATAACCCACCATCTCGACGCCGGGCGCCAACGTGCCGGCGAGATGCTGGCCGAATGGATCGTCCAGATTGATGACGGCCGCACTGAGCGACGGGAACGCAAACAGGCTGGCTTTGGCGGCGCCATAGGCATCGACGCTCGGGTGATAGTCGAGATGATCCCGGGTCAGATTCGAGAACACGGCAACGTCGAAGGCGACCTCAGCCACACGGCCTTGAGTCAAGGCGTGAGAGCTCACCTCCATCGCCAACCACTCGTGGCCCTTGGCAAGCAGCTGAGCCAGCCGCTTGTGCACCGTGAGCGCGCTTTCCGTCGTGAGACGCGCTGCCTGTAACGCGCCGGGCGCACCCCAGCCAATGGTCCCCATGTAGCCGGCGCTGTGACTCAGCTGACCGGCCATGTCGGCAACGAGGTGAGCGATGGTGGTTTTGCCGTTTGTGCCGGTAACGCCAACGCAGTGCATCGTTCGGCTCGGCTCGCCGTAGAATGCGGCCGCCAGCGCACCACGCCTTTCCTTCAGATCGGCGACCACGATCTGCGGCGGCTGGGCAATCGGCGCTTGCTCGTTACCACGCGCGCCCATATCAACCAGATGCTCGCAAAGGACGGCGACCGCGCCATTGCCGCACGCTTCCTGGACGAAGCGGTGTCCGTCCGTAGAGTCACCGCGGACTGCAATGAAGGCATCGCCCTGCTGCACCGATCTGGAATCCTCGCACAGCCCGATGACGACCACGTCAGGCACATCAGAGTCGGAGAGCAATTCACGTAGCGACATGCTCATGCTGAATTCCCGTCTGCGGGCGCCTTAGCGGTCAGCGCATCAGGCTTCACGCCCAGCAGGCGCATGGATCGCGCTGCAACCCGGCTGAAAACCGGCGCGGCAACGCCACCGCCGCCGCGAGCTTCTCCCTGGGGTTCGTTGACCACTACCACCATCACGATTCGCGGCTCGGAAACCGGCGCGATCCCGGCGAACAGCGCCACATGCCGTTCGTCGTCATAGCCGCTGGCACCTACCTTACGCGCGGTACCCGTCTTGCCGGCCACTCGAAAGCCGGGAACCCGGGCTTTCGGCGCCGTCCCGACGTCTTCGGTCACAGCCTCCATCATCTCGAGCACCTGTTGGGCCATGCCCGCGTCAAACACCCGCTCGCGGGCGGGCTGCGGGCTCTGCATCAATATCGAAACCGGCACGCGCACCCCGCCGGTCGCCAGAGTCAGGTACGCCTGGGCAAGCTGCAGCGGCGATACGGCCAGCCCGTATCCATAAGCTAAGGTTGCTCGCACCACCGGGTTGCCGATGCCGAAATCATCCAGCGACGCCGGCGCTTCGCCGGGCAGGCCTGTGCCGATGTAGTCTCCGATCCCGGCCCGGGTCAACACATCGAACACAGCACGCTCATCGAGCGCGAGTGCTACTTTTGCGATGCCAACCTGGCTCGACTTCTGCAACGCCTCGCGCAGCGTGATGGTGCCCCGGTTGACCGGGTCCTCAATCAGCTTGCTGCCGACACGGAAAAAACCGGGGGCGGTTTCAATCGAAGTATTCGGCCCAAACTGCTGCGACTCGAGCGCCGCCAGCACCGTAAACGGTTTTACGGTGGAGCCCGGCTCGTAGACGTCGGTGACGGCCCGGTTGCGCATCGCGCCGACATTGGCGGCGCTCATTTCGTTGGGGTTGTATGAAGGTTGATTCACCAGCGCCAGAATCTCACCCGAGCGTACATCCAGCATGACCAGCGACCCGGACGTGGCTCGATGACTGGTCACTGCCGCCTTGAGCTCGCGATAGGCAAGAAACTGCAATCGCAGGTCGAGGCTCAAGCTCAGATCTGCCCCGAATTTCGGTGCCGCCACATATTCGAGATCCTTGATGGTCTCGCCGCGCCGATCCTTGAGCACAACCTTGCGCCCGTGCTCGCCGCGCAGGCTATCTTCGAAAGACAGCTCGATGCCTTCCAGACCCGCATCGTCGATGCCCGTCATGCCTACCACATGGGACGTGGTCTCGCTGGCCGGATAGTAACGGCGATATTCTCGCTGAAAACTGACCCCATCGAGGTTCAGCTCGCGAACGCGCTCTGCGGTGTCCCAGCTCACCCGCCGCTTGATGTAAACGAACTCGCGCTCGGCGTTGGCGCTGAGGTGCCGGTCAAGGGAACGCGTGTCGAGGTCGAGGAGCTCCGCCAGCGCCGCCAGCGCTTCCGCGTCGAGCGCCCCGCGGCTCGGGTCTGTGAATACCGCAACTACCGGCGTGCTCACTGCCAACGGCTCACCGTGGCGGTCATAGACGAGCCCGCGGTACGCGGTCATCTGCTCGGTTCGAACCGAGCGCGCATCGCCCTGCTGCTGCAGAAACTCGCGCTCGGTGACGTTCAGCATGACAATTCGGCCCACCAGCGCAGCGCAGCCCATGATGAACAAACCAACCACCGTGTAGTGACGCCACCGATTCAAGGTTCGATCTGCTCCGCGCGTTCTGGAAAGACCATATCGAGCTGCAACTCCGCAACCCGTTCCACATTCTCGTAAGACGTTTCCATGCTTGTCTCAAGCAACAGGCGGCTCTGCTCGGCAAGCTCGGCATCCTGCTGACGCTGTGCCGCCTGCAGCTCACCATGGAGGTAACGCACCTCTTGACTCGAGTACGCCACGTGCACCCCGGATCCAACCACCGCCAGCAATAACCCAACCGCGACCAGAAATCGCCGGGAGGTCATGCGGCGCGCTCCACCACCCGCAGCAGCGCACTGCGTGCACGCGGGTTGCGGGCGACTTCCGCCGGTCCTGCTCTGACCGGACCCACAACCGCTATCGCGCGGCTCTTCGCATCCGCGGACCGGACCGGCAACCGACGCGGGATCTGGGGCGGCCTGGTCAGGCTGCGAAAGAAATGCTTCACCGCCCTATCCTCGAGGGAATGGAAGCTGATCACCGCCAACCTGCCACCTATGGCGAGCGCCGAAAAAGCTTGTGCCAGCCCTTGTTCGAGCTCTGACATCTCGTCGTTCACACGCATGCGCACCGCCTGGAATACGCGGGTCGCGTCGTGCTTGCCCGGCGTGCGGCGAGGTTGCGCCTCGCTGACTACCTGGGCGAGTTCAAGGGTGTCCGACAAAGGTCGCGCACGGACAATCGCGCCGGCGATGCGCCGCGCATGGCGTTCCTCGCCGTAGTCGCGCAATACGGTCGCGATTTCCTGCTCCGGCGCTGTGTTCAGCCACTGGGCCGCAGTCAGCGAAGCACTAACATCCATACGCATATCCAACGGACCGGATCTGCGGAAGCTGAATCCGCGTTGCGGATCATCAAGCTGCGGTGACGACACACCGAGATCCATCAGCACACCCTGCACCTGCGCCACCCCAACATCCGCTAACAGGTTCGTAAGCTCGGAGAACTTTCCGTGACAAACCGTCAAACGTGGTTCGTCGACCGCCATCTCACGCGCCACCGCGATCGCGGAAAGATCGCGGTCGACGATGATCACGCGGCTCTGCGCGGCAAGCCGCGCCAGCAGAGCTGCGGTATGGCCGCCACGCCCGAAGGTCGCATCCACGTATATGCCTTGCCTGACGCCAGCATTCCCAGCGTCGTCGGGCCCAGCTCCAGTCAATCTGGCCAACGCCTCCTGGCAGAGAACCGGTTCGTGTTCGCCGCTCAAACCGACAACCCGGTGAATTCGTCACCGTTTGCCAGCAAGTCTCCAGATTCGTCCGACAGCCAGGTGTTCATCTGGCCCTGCCACAGATTTTCGCTCCAGATCTCGATCTTGTTGCCAAGGCCAACGAGCACAAGCTTCTTTTCCAGCTCGCCGTAACTGCGCAACATCTTCGGAAGCAGGATCCGCCCCTGCGCATCGAGGTCCAGGTCGGTGGCGTGACCAATCAGCAAGCGCTGCAGCAATCGCGCCTGGGGGCCGATGTTCGCCAACCCTTCGAGCTTGCGCTGGACCACCTCCCACTCCGGCAGCGGGTACATCAGCAGGCACGTCTCGCGCATGTCGATGGTCACCACCATCTTGCCCTCACAGATGACCTGCACGGAGTCGCGAAAACGCGCGGGCAGGGCCATGCGGCCCTTACCGTCTAACGTAGCGCTGTTAATTCCTCGAAACACGATTGGCGAAAGGCACGGCTTGCGGATCAGCCCGGGTCGGGCAGTCAGTCACGCGGCTTCCGAAGATCTCCCACTTGTTCCCACAAATTGCCTAAATAAGGCACGATTCTGCACTCAGAGGGACACTATAGATTCGAAACCTTGCCTGTCAAGCACCTAAAACATACATAACCCTAGGAAATTTAACGGTTTTTTTTCCAGGCGAGATGGCTATGGGAGTGGGTAGGATGAATATCTCTTTAGTTAACTTCCCCGTAGGCGCAGTTACCTAGAATCGACATTAAGAACTAGAACCGATATTGATAAAAAAACGTCTATTGAGATCAAAAACGAATAAAAAGGCGAAAAGAGAACGAAAAAACGAGTCGGCCGATAAGCCGGGTTCTGTCGCTGCCGCGCACAAGTACGCGGCAGCCGGCAATCATTCATCTAGGGCATTTGTCACCAAACACCTCTGGCGGCCTACCCGAATCCGATGCGGGCCACATCAACGGATTCCTATTTGGCCTTGCTCCAGGCGGGGTTTACCATGCCGTGCCGTGTTACCACGCACGCGGTGCGCTCTTACCGCACCCTTTCACCCTTGCCGTTGCGCGTTGCAAGCAACGCGCCCTTAGGCGGTCTACTCTCTGCTGCACTTTCCATGGGCTCACGCCCCCCAGGTGTTACCTGGCACCTTGCCCTGAGGAGCCCGGACTTTCCTCTCGCATCGTTCGCATCCTTCACTTGCGCAAAGGCACGGACGCTACCAGCGATTGCCTGGCCGACTCCGGAACAGGGTAATGAGCGCCCGCGAGGAAAGCCAGCCTTCTAAGGTTTGGCCCGCCTGATCGCAAGTTCGTACAACGTGGACTTGTCCATGCCGAGAAGCGCAGCGCCAATGCGCGCGGCCTGTGCGGGCGGCAGCTCGGCGGCAAGGATCGCCATGGCTCGTTCCGCGCCAATATCGACTGCGGCTTGATCGGACCCTTCGAGCACGAGCACAAACTCACCGCGCAGCTGCGAGCCACTCTCCAGCATTCGAGCCACCGCCCCGGGCGTGTCGCAATAGTACGATTCATGACGCTTGGTCATTTCGCGACCGACCATGATCCGGCGATGCGGGGCCAACGTCTCCAGATCGGCCAGGCAGGCGGCAACCCGGTGCGGCGCTTCGAAAAACACCACCGCATCGGCGAAACCGGCCAGTGCCTTCAACCGTGTGCGGCGCTGTCCCGCTTTGGCTGGTAGAAAACCCTCGAAGTGAAACCTGCCGCAGGGCAGCGGGCATACCGACAACGCCGCAAGAACGGCGCTGGCGCCAGGGATCGGAACCACGGCAATGGCCTCCTGCCAGCATCGCCGCACGAGATCGAAGCCGGGATCAGAGAGCAGCGGCGTGCCGGCATCGGAGACCAGCGCCACGTCCATTCCGCCGTGCAGCGCGCCAACAATTCGCCTGGAGGCCGACTCCTCGTTGTGGGTATGCAGGGCCACGAGCTCCGCCTGATGCGCGCCGATTTCGGCTAACAGCACCTGAGTGCGTCTGGTATCCTCCGCGGCGATCATCTGCACCGACGACAGGACACCAGACCCTCGACGCGTGATGTCATCCAGGTTTCCAATGGGTGTGGCAACGACGTAGAGAACACCAGACATGGCAGTACGACTGTTCAACCCCTTAACAAAACGGTGGGCTTCGGCGCTAATTGGCTCGGCGCTGGTCATTCTCGCAGCGTCCGCGTGTCAAAGCACGCCGGATAGCCCAGCCTGGGAAGAACCCGTCCCCGGCGTCCAGTCGCACCCGGAAGGCCTGCTGGAGCAAGCACAGATAAGCCAGGGCGCGCAGGCGGCCGAACTCTACCTGCAGGCCACCCACGGCTTCATAGAGGCCAATCTTTTTGACGCCGCCCGCGATGCGCTGACCAACATCGACGCGCCACTGCTACCCAACAACCTGCTCGGCGCTTTCCAGATTGCCGAGATAGAGATCACCCTTGCCGAGGGCAACGTCGATCAGGCCGCCGCCTTGCTGCGCAATGCCACGCATCTACGCTCCACTCCGCCTTCTCGCCTGGCCCGAGTGCAGGCGAAGCTCTGCATCGCCACCGACGACTACCAATGCGCGCTCAGCGTGCTGAGCAGTGCGCGCGTAGCGCGAGAGGAGCGGCAGAGCATTCACGACCTGATCTGGCAATATCTTGGCCAGGCACCCGGTTTTATGGTGGCCCAGCAAGCCGAACTCGTAACCGGCGTCGAGCAGGGCTGGTGGTCGCTCAAGGCCACCATGCTGGAAAGCTTTTCCATGGCCGATCAACGCAAGCGGCTCGGCGGCTGGCGCGGCCGCTGGCAACGGCATCCCGCTAACGGACTGTTACCTCTTGCGCTGCAGGGACTCGACGACGACCTCCTGGGCGGTCTGGGGCAACCGCGCAAGGTCGGCCTGTTGCTGCCGCTCAGCGGTAGCCTGGCCCGCGCCGGCCGGGCGGTACGCGACGGTTTCGTGTCCGCCTACCTGCACGCGGCCGACTTCGACAACACCCAGAATACCGGCTTCGAAGTCGTGCTCTACGACACTGCCGGGGAATCGGTGGCGGCGCTCTACGAACAGGCACTGCTCGACAGCGTCGACCTGCTCATCGGACCGCTATCCAAAGATGGGGTGACCACCCTCAACGAGTTGAACCCCGAGCTGCCGACCCTGGCGCTCAACTATCTCGACCCCACTGCGGTTCCCGCCGCCAATCTGCTGCAGCTGGGGCTCGCCATAGAAGACGAGGCGGACACCATGGTTTCCAGGCTGCTCGAAGACGGTGCCGAGCATCTTCTGGTATTCCACAACTACGAGGACTGGTCGCAGCGCGCCGTGCGTCGTCTTGCGACCAACTGGCCGTTTGAAATTACCGTGCAACCGTTCGTTGACGTCAAAACCGTAACGGAGTCCGTCGGCCGCGCGATGCAGGTCGAAGCCAGCGAGCAACGCCGAGCCGAGCTCAATGACCTGCTCGGGTTCGAGTTGGAGTTTCTGCCCCGCGCGCGGGGGGATCTCGATGCGGTGGTGGCCCTCGTCGATACCGTCGAGGCCAACGCCATGGTGCCGGCGTTGCGTTTCCATTTCGCCCAGGCCTTGCCCGTCTACGCCAGTTCGCAAAGCGTGCGCGGCGCGGCGCCAGCTCAGCTGGGTGAGCTGAGCGGATTTCGAGTCAGCGAGCTGCCCTGGTATCTGTTTTCCGATCCGTTGTATCAGGAAATGGATGGCACCTTCGTGCTGCGCGGGAATCCGCTGTCGTCACTCTACGCGCTTGGCGTGGACGCCTTCCGCGTCAGCGACCGCCTGCCGTTGTTTGCCCGCGGCAGCGCCAATCAGCTCCTCGGCAGCACCGGCATTCTGTCGCTCCACAGCTCTGGCAGATTTGTCCGAGAGCTGGCTTGGGGCGTCATCAGCCGCGGCCAGGTCATTCCGCTACCCCTCATCTACGAAGCCGGATTACCGTAGCATCCACGTCGCCCATGAAAGGCTCAGATCCTGTCCAGACCGGCACCTGGGCCGAAGGTGTGGCCCTCGAGCACCTGCAGCATCGCGGGCTATTCCTGATATCGCGCAACTATCGCTGCAAGCTGGGCGAGTTGGATCTGGTGATGGAGCATGGCTCAACGATCGTGTTCGTCGAGGTTCGGCTGCGCAACAATCTGCGCTTCGGGTCCGGCGCCGAGAGCGTCAACCACGCCAAACAACGCAAGCTCATAAGGGCGGCAGGGGTTTTTCTGATGTATCACCCGAAGCTGAACGGCAAACGCTGTCGATTTGACGTCGTGTCGGTATCGAAGCGAAACTACCGCGTACATTGTGAGTGGATACAAGACGCTTTTTCGTGACCATCCCAAGATCCTGCAACCTGCTACTTCTGACGGCCCTGTTTTCCGTTCAATTGGCGCTGCTTACCGGTTGCGCCGCTTTTTCCAGCGACCCACGGGTCAGGACACCAGGCACCATAGTCGATGATGAAGTCGTCGAGTCGATGGTGAAGCGAGAGATCAGGAACTCGAATCCAGACTTCGACAGCGCGCATCTGGTGGCGGTCAGCTACAACGGGATCGTACTGCTGGCAGGCCAGGTCGGAACCGAGGCGCTCAAGGTCGAAGCACAACAAGCAGCCGAACGCATCGACAAAGCCCGACGCGTGCACAACGAACTGCAGGTTGGCGGCCCGATCTCTTACGTTGCACGCACGGCAGACGGCTGGCTTACCACCAAGGTCAAAACCAGACTGCTCGCAAGCAAGCAGACTGAAGCCCGGAAGGTGAAGGTGGTCACCGAAAACGGCGTGGTCTATCTGATGGGCATGCTACCCCGCGAGCAGGCGGACAGCGCCGTGGAGGTGGCACGTTCTATCTATGGCGTGCAGAAAATCGTGAAGGTATTCGAGTATCTGGAGTAGCTGGTTCCTGTTCGGAAAGGACGGACGGGGTCTTCAAGCCTGTTTGGGGCGGGGAGCAGCAGCCAGGGTGGTCGCTGCTTGGGAGCGGGCGAAGCTTGGCTGCGGAACTCGCTACGTGATCAGCCAGCAAGCTGGCTGATCACTCCGGCTCAAACAGTCCTCGCCATCCCCTGCGGGGAGCGCTTCGCCCGCTCCCAAGCAAAAACGCTCCGACACCCTGGCTGCTGCTCCCCGCCCCAAACAGGCTCAAGCGCCTTCCGTAATTGCGGAACAATCTACGGTGAGCCCAAACCACGTTCAGCTCGGGGCAGGAGTAGCCAGTGACTCGGAGCGTTTAACTTGAAGGTGGGCGGCGCGTGCCCCGCAGGGGATGGCGAGGACTGTCTGAGCCGAATCTTTCGGCGAGTTCCGCAACCAAGCGCCGCCCACCTTCAAGTTGCGACGTTACTGGCTACTCCTGCCCCGAGCTGAACGTGGGCTGGGAATCCCGATGTTGGCTTTCCCCGATAGGAACCAGCGCGGCTGGCTACTTGATGATCTTCAGGTGCGGCCCTTTGCCTGGTTTTCTATCGGCGCGGTCTTCTTGTTGTTCGCTGCGGTCTCTCTTCTCGCTGCGGGCGCTCTTCTCGCTGCGGGCGCTTTCGCTATCGGCGCTGCTGTCGGCTTCGTCACTGGTCTCGGCGTCAAACATCATGCCCTCGCCCGTTTCTTTGGCGTAGATTGCGAGCACCGAGCCCACCGGCACTTCAACGGCAAACGGCGTCCCGGCGAAGCGCCCATCAAAGAACACAAGATCGTCGCCGAAGACGAGATCCCTGACGGCACTGGGAGAGACGTTGAGGACGATCTTGCCATCGTTCACGTATTGCTCGGGCACCACGACGCTGGGATCAGTAGCCGCCACAAGAAGGTAGGGGGTCAGCTCGGAGTCGACAATCCAGTCGAATAGCGCGCGCAGCAGATAGGGACGCTGAGACCGAGTGGCCACGCTCGCTATTCGTGCATCTCGAGCTCGGACTCGGAGAGGCTCTCGCGGAACGATTCGCGCTCGAAAATCATCTGCATGTACTTCTGCAGGGGCCGGGTGGAACGCTCCGGCAGCGAAATGCCCACGTGCTTGAGCCGCCAGAGTATCGGCACCACACAGCAATCAACCAACGTGAATTCCTCATTCATGAAGAATGGCTTCTCGCTGAAGATCGGCGCGATGCTGATAATACTTTCGCGGAGTTCCTTGCGGGCTTTGGTGATTACCGTCTCACGCCCCTTGCCAGCCATCAGAATGTCCAGCCGGCCGCTCCACTCTTTCTCCACCCGGGTGATCCACAAGCGCGACAGCGCTCGCTGCACCGGATAGACGGGCAACAGCGGCGGATGAGGAAAGCGTTCGTCGAGATACTCCATGATCACGTTCGCCTCATACAGGACGAGATCCCGATCGAGCAGGGTCGGCAGGCTGTTGTATGGGTTGATCTCCGAAAGATCCTCGGGCTTGTGGCTTGGATCCACATCGACGATATCCACCGCAACGCCTTTTTCCGCAAGCACC
>Ga0224508_10003644_pt1 | contig 12709 bp, 13 predicted proteins | sample SF_Jan12_sed_USG_4_FD_170157 | JGI IMG/M metagenome (GOLD analysis project Ga0224508, IMG submission 170157) | Sediment microbial communities from San Francisco Bay, California, United States - SF_Jan12_sed_USGS_21 | ecosystem: Environmental > Aquatic > Marine > Sediment | place: USA...
GGCGCGGTGGTCTCGGACGGGCTTGAAAGCGGTCAAGTTATTACCGGGGTCGGCGGCCAATACAACTTCGTCGCTATGGCCCACGCGCTACCAGACGGGCGTTCGATAATCATGATCCGAAGCACGCGGGGCAAAGGACGCAAGTTAGAATCCAATATCGTTTGGAATTATGGCCACACCACTATTCCTCGCCATCTGCGCGACATCGTTATTACTGAATATGGCATCGCTGATCTGCGCGGCCAGCCAGATCAGGAAGTCATCATGGCAATGTTAAATATCGCCGATTCTCGTTTTCAGGCATCCCTGCTGCAACAAGCCAAAAAGGCGGGCAAGATCCCGCGCGACTACAGGATCCCGGCAGAGTTTCGCGACAACCTTCCGAAAAGTTTAAATAGCGCGATGGCCCCGTATAAGGCAGAGGGGCTGTTCCAAGAATTTCCTTTCGGGACGGACTTCACTGCCCAAGAAATTGTCTTGGCCAAGACTCTTAAGCATCTCAAACACCGATTCTCAAACAAGCTTACGATGTTAAGCGATATAGTGCGTGCAGTTTGGCCGCAGCGAGTCTCCGATGCTGCTTATCCATACCTAGAACGATTGAAACTCGAGAAACCTGCAACGTTTAGAGAAGGGCTAACGCAACGGCTGGTGGCTAACGCGTTAGAAAGGGGCGGCTACACAGTTTCAAAAAAATAACCACATCTAAGCGTCGAAAGGATGCCGAAGGATGATTGTGTCCTCGCGCTCGGCACCGGTAGATATGATATGGACACTTACGCCAGTGGTCTGCTCGATGCGCTCGAGATAGCGCCTGGCATTCGAGGGTAGGCCATCGAGTCGCGTTACAGCTACTGTTGATTCCGTCCATCCTGGCAACTCTTCATACACGGGCGTTGCCGGTGCCAACTGATCTGCGCCGTAGCTCGTCACTTTCCGTTGCTCGCCATCAACCTCATAGGCCACGCATAGACGCACGCTTTCGAGTCCGTCGAGCACATCGAGCTTGGTGATACAAAGGCCACTAACACCGTTAATGCGGCAAGCATGGCTAACGCCTACCGCATCGAACCATCCGCAGCGACGCGGCCGCCCGGTGGTGGCGCCAAATTCATTACCGCGTTCTGCCAATCGTTCACCGATATGGTCATGCAGTTCGGTTGGGAACGGCCCCGCCCCCACGCGGGTGGTATACGCCTTAGTAATTCCAAGCACATAATGCAGGTGCGACGGCGCCACCCCAACTCCAAGGGCGGCGGCGGCCGCGCACGTATTCGAAGAAGTCACAAAGGGATAAGTGCCGTGGTCGATATCCAGCAGTGTACCCTGTGCCCCTTCGAACAATATCGGCTTGCTTTGGTCGATATAGGTGTGGAGTAAATCTGAAACGTTGGCAATCATCGGTCGGATGCGTTCCACAAGCCCCAAATTCTCATCTAGCGTCTGTCGTAGATCCACAGGAGCGCTATCGAAATAACGGCTGAGCGCAAAGTTGTGGTAATCCAAGACTTGCTCTAGTTTCTGCGTGAATACCGTTTCATCGAGTAGATCTCCCAACCTTAGGCCGCGGCGCGCGACCTTGTCCTCATAGGCCGGCCCGATGCCACGTCCAGTGGTGCCAATAGCTGCTTTGCCTCGCAGCTTCTCGCGAGCAATATCCAGTGCGATGTGATGGCGTAGAAGCAGCGGGCAAGACTCGCTGATACGAAGACGTTCGGCAACTGCGAAGCCACTACGTTGAAGCTGATCTACTTCTTCGAACAACGCAGTCGGGGAGAGCACCACGCCATTACCGATCAGGCACAATACATCCTCTCTAAGGATGCCCGAAGGCACGAGGTGTAATACGGTCTTGTTACCATCGATGACAAGCGTATGCCCGGCGTTATGCCCGCCTTGAAAGCGTGCCACTGCATGCGCACGCTCGGTGAGCAGGTCGACGATCTTGCCTTTACCCTCGTCACCCCACTGGGTGCCGATGATCACCACGTTTTGCGCCATAGCCTTTCGATCGCCCTATTCTGCCGCCACCACGACCCAACCGCTCGCTTTACGTACGAGCTTACGATCACACTCCATATCGGCCGGTGTTGCGACGGTACCGGGGAGGCTGCTTACAACGCGCTCACCCAACTCGCGTAATCGTCTGATTTCGGAATAGAGATCGGCATCACCATCACACGGTGCGAGAATACCCGTTCGCACCGTATCATCATCGGCGGAGAGCTTGCGCAACAGCCGTAAGTCGGTGCTAAAGCCGGTCGCCGGCCGGGCGCGCCCGAACGCCTTGCCGATACCGTCATAGCGACCGCCACGGGCAACCGCGCGCCCATAAGCGGGCACGAACGCCGAAAACACCACGCCCGTGTAATAGCTGTATCCGGCAAGCTCCGCCAAATCAAAATGTAATGCCAGTTCGGGCATACGCGGCTGGACAGCGGTAACCACGGACCCCAGATTATCGAGCGCTTGCTGAACGGATGGCGGCGCTGCCTCAAGATCACGTTTGGCTTCGCGCAAGACCTCCGAGCCACCATTTAACTCCACTAACCGCATAAGCATTTGCTTGCTCTTTTCATCTACGCCGAAATCCTCGAGTAATGCAGTCATCGCCGGTTGGGCCTTGCATTGTAAGGCGTCGAAAAGCCGTTCCTCTTGGTCTTCAGTCAAGCCTGCCGCTGCCACGAGTCCTCGAAAGACACCGCTGTGGCCGAGATCGATATGTAGCCGCTCTATACCCGCGAGCCGTAGCGTGGTGACCATGAGGCACAGAATTTCGGCCTCGCTTTCGGGTCCGGCATGACCGAACAGCTCTGCGCCAAGCTGGAGTGGCTCGCGTGAGCTGGCAAGATCATCCGGACGCGTATGGAGCACCGAGCCCACATAACAGAGTCTCACTGGAGCCGTGCGTTTGAGGTAATGGGCGTCGATGCGTGCCGCTTGTGGCGTCATATCGGGACGCACCCCCATTAAACGACCGGTAAGCTGGTCGGTGACCTTGAACGTCTGTAGGTCCAATTCCTTGCCAGCCCCGGTGAGTAAGGCATCCAAGTATTCGATCATCGGTGGCATGACGAACTCGTAGCCCCAGGTGGCAAACAAATCCAATACCTTGCGGCGCAACGATTCCAGCCATTGCGCATCATCGGGCAATACTTCTTCAATACCTTCTGGCAGCAACCAGCGATCTTTTGCAGACATGGTTGGTGGTCGAGTGGGGGTCTCTGAGAATCAGTTAATGATGTACAACAACACGAGACCGATCAACATACTGGTCAAGCCGGCAAAACGTAGCGGTTGATCGGGAAGTTGGCTGATAGCCAGCAGTGTTCTTCGCATGCCATCTGGGCTTATAAAGGGGAAGATACCTTCGATGATCAAAAGCAGCGCAATCGCCACCCCTAATTCATGCCACATGATCTTGACGGCACTAATTTGCGTCCGGATTCTTGAGGAACTTGAAGAACTCAGCGCTGGGATCGATGATCACGATGTCATCTTTGCCTTTAAAGCTTTCCCGATACGCATTTAGGCTGCGATAAAGCGCGTAGAAGTCAGGATTACTCCCGTAGGCATTGGCGTAAATGGCGGTGGCCGTACCATCACCCTCACCGCGGATGCGCTCAGCCTCGCCATAGGCTTGAGCCAGCAAAATCTCGCGCTGCCGATCTGCATCAGCCCGTATCTTTTCCGCTTCCTCCGCACCCTGTGCGCGCAACTCCTTAGCGATACGGGCGCGCTCCGCCACCATGCGTTGATACACGGACTCGCTCACGTCGGCCGGCAGATCCACGCGCTTGATGCGAATATCGACCACTTCGATACCGAGCTTACGCGCTTCCGCATCAGCGCGCTCACTTACGATTTGCATAATTTCACGTCGGTCGCCAGAAACCACATCACGTACGGTGCGCTTACCAAACTCGCCCAATAAATCACTGCGCACTCGTTGCTCGAGCCGTCTCCGTGCCTCCTGTTCCTGCCCGCGCAATGTTACGAAATATTCCAATGTGTCGGTGATTCGCCATTTTACAAACCAATCGACGATCACGTTCTTTTTTTCTTGTGTAAGAAAGCGCTGTGGTGCGGCATCCAAGGTAAGAATTCTTGAATCGAAAAATCGAACGTTATCGATAAAGGGCACTTTGAAACGCAGGCCAGGTGTGTCATCGAAGCGTACGACCTTACCGAACCTAACGACAATCGCCCGTTCTCGTTCATCGACCCTATACGCGAACGACAGCACTGCCATCACCACCAACACCATGGCCACTAATATAGTCATTAGCTTAGCTTGGCTCACTATTCCGTCCCCCGAGTGCGGAGATCGTTACGGGTGCGGCCGCGACCGAAGGGTTGAGAACCGACTCCACTGTCCGCCCCAGCCGATGATGGCCCGTTGTCGCCGAGTCCGGATCGTCCCTGACTAACAATTTTGTCGAGCGGCAAATACAGGATATTGTTGCCGCCTTTTTGATCGATGAGTACTGTGGTGCTGTTCGACAGCACGGCTTCTACCGACTCTAGGTAGAGTCGCTCGCGCGTGATCGCCGGCGCTTTCTCATACTCGCGTGCGATTTTACTAAAGCGTTGCGCATCACCCTCGGAGCGTGCAATCACGCTGGCCTTGTAGCCCTCGCCTTCCTGCACCAGACGGGCGGCGTTACCCCGAGCTCGTGGCAAGATATCATTCGAGTATGCCTGCGCTTCGTTCTTAAACCGCTGCTCGTCTTCACGCGCCTTTACGGCATCGTCAAAGGCTGCCTTAACTTGCTCTGGCGGTTGTGCCTTCTGCATCTTAACGGTAGTGACAACGATGCCGGTCTTATACCGCTCCAAAATCTCTTGTAATAGCGCCTGGGTCTTGTCGGCAACGTCGACCCGCCCCTCAGTGATCACGTGATCTAACGTGCTCTTACCCACGATCTCCCGAATGGCTGACTCCGTCACCTGCGCGATTGTTTCTTCCGGATTCTGTACATTGAAAAGGTAGTTGGCTGCATTGCTGATTTGATACTGCACCGCGAACTCAATATCGACAATATTCTCGTCCTCGGTCAACATCAGTGCTTCTGCTGGTACATGGCTGGCACGGCCGGTACGTTCATTGCTACGGTAACCCACTTCCTGTTGAAAAACGTTCTGCACATCCACCTTTTCCACGCCCTCGATCGGAAACGGCAAGTGCCAACGCAAGCCGGCCTCCGTTACCTCTTGTAGCTTTCCAAACCGCAGTACAACACCGCGCTCGGCCTGCTGCACGACATAAAAACCACTGAGCAACCACAGCGCCAACACGACGACGACAATGACGCCAAACCCTATGCCACCACCCTTAAAACCGACACCACGACCGCGGCCGCCGCCCCGGCCGCCACCAAACAAACCGCTGAGCTTGTTTTGCACGTTACGGACGATCTCATCGAGATCGGGTGGTCCCTGTTGACCCCCCCGTTTCGGTCCCCAGGGATCCCTATTCCCAGAGTTACCGTTACCGGGTTTATTCCAGACCATAATCTTCTCCTGCCGATAAGTCGAGATATGATGCCAACGCCGCATTCTAGGATTATGAGCCGGTAGGGGCAAGGACAAGGCCAGAATCGGCCAGCCAGTATTCGGGGCGAAAATCCTCTTGCTTTTGTAACCAAACGACCTGATTGGGTTCGATTGCTACGTCGATCAACCAACCGCCGGCATCGGTGCTTGATTCACTTAAGACATCGAGATGTTCATGCACCAGCGCGCGTAGGCGTCCGCCATCAGCCGGAAACTGCAGGCGCCGGCGTACGCGATGCCTACGAAAATGCTCGGAGAGGGCTTGCTTTAGAAACCCAACACCATCTCCGGTTCTAGCCGAAAGCCAGACTTTGGTGATGGCGCCGTTGACGTTACGCTCGATGCGCGGCCCCTGTTGCACCAGATCGATCTTGTTGAATACGATAATTTGCGCCAGCGCGTCGGCACCAATCTCGGTCAACACTTGGTTAACCCGCATCATCGCATCGTGGCGTTCGGGGTTACTACTGTCTACGACGTGCAGCAACAGATCGGCCTGCGCCACTTCTTCCAGCGTGGCCTTAAAGGCCTCGATAAGGTCATGCGGCAGACGACGAATAAACCCCACGGTATCCGTCAATATAACGCCCGCATTACCGGCCAATGATAACCGCCTCATGGTTGGGTCCAAGGTGGCAAATAACTGGTCGGCCTCGAATACCTCTGCCCCCGTGAGACAGTTAAACAAGGATGACTTTCCAGCATTGGTATAACCAACCAACGATACGGTCGGGATGGGTACCTTGTGCCGCGATTTCCTGCGAATGTTTCGTTGGTTTCGGACCTTCTCAAGGCGTCGATGTAGTTTCTTGATGCGGGCGCGCAACAACCGGCGGTCGGTTTCCAACTGTGTTTCGCCAGGCCCACGGAGACCGATACCGCCTTTTTGACGCTCAAGGTGGGTCCACCCCCGTACTAGCCGCGTCGACAAGTGCGCTAGCTGTGCCAACTCAACCTGCAACTTGCCCTCGTGGCTGCGTGCGCGCTGCGCGAAGATGTCTAAGATCAAACCGGTGCGATCTAACACCCGACAACCCACTGCTTTCTCGAGGTTACGTTCTTGCACGGGGGATAACAGGTGGTTGACCAAGACCAGGTTGATGTGCTCCCGGGCCACGATTTCATGGACCTCGGCGGCCTTGCCCTGCCCTAGCAAAGTTGCGGGATCGATACGTCTACAACGACCAGATACTGAACCGCACACCTGGACGCCAGCTGATTGCGCCAGTAGTTCGAACTCCGCGGCATCATCGTACGCGTCATCTCGAGGTAAGCGTAGGAAAACCAAGAGCGCGCGTTCGGCCGCGGCAGCAACCGCACCACGGCTGGTTTGCGAATTACTCGTTTCCGGGCCCCTTCTGGGCATCGTCGTCACCATCCAGCTCAAGCTTAACGGCGCGGCTTGGGACGACAGTTGAAATGGCGTGCTTATATATCATCTGGCTGACGGAATTACGCAACAGCACTACAAACTGGTCGAAGGATTCTATTTGTCCTTGCAACTTAATCCCATTGACCAGAAATATCGACACCGGGACGTGTTCCTTGCGCAAGGTATTCAAGAAAGGGTCTTGTAAGGCTTGCCCTCTTTGCTGACTCATGGCTGTTCTCCTGTTGTTATATATCCTTGTTCCCCGCAGGGTAATTTGTTATATGCCTCCGGATCGATGAGACTCCAAGACGACAGTTTCAAATTATAGCCCTTTATGGCTGAATCTGCGTGTCAAATAGTCGCCACAGGCGGCCGACAAATCGGCCCTCTCATCGTCGAGATAGTGTACACCAGGATATTTACGCAACCAGGTCAGCTGGCGTTTTGCCAGTTGCCGAGTCGCCGCCACCCCACGTTGGATCATTTCATTATAGTTGACTAATCCCGTCAAGTATTGCCATACCTGGCGATATCCCACCGTGCGCATAGCAGGGAGTTCCGGTGTTAAATCACCGCGTTCACGCAGGCATTCTACTTCGGCCACCAGCCCCTGCTCCAACATGCGGTCAAAACGCCTGGCGATACGGTCATGCAGCTGTTGTCGCTCACGCGGGTAGATGCCAATTTTTATCAGGTCATAGGGGATAACGGCGTGCCGGGTTTTCGTATGCCAGTGGCTGGAAGGTCGCCCGGTGAGTTCTACCACTTCCAATGCTCGTTGTATGCGCTGGCCATCGTTTGGGTCGATGCGGGCAGCCGCGTCAGGATCGAGGGCCTGAAGTCGCGCGTGCAAATGCGCCCAGCCGGTTTGCCTCGATTCATCATTTAAGCGTTTGCGGACTTCCTGGTTCGCCCTTGGCAGTGGCGCCAAACCGTACTCCAATGCATGAAAGTAAAACATGGTGCCCCCGACAAGCAGGGGTATACGCCCGGCATGAATGATCTTGCATATCTCTTGTAGGGCATCCACCCGAAATTCCGCCGCCGAATAGGGTTCGGCGGGGTCACGAATATCGATTAAACGATGCGGGGCCTTGGCCTGTTCGGCCAATGTCGGCTTGGCCGTACCCACATCCATACCGCGATACACCTGTGACGAATCGACACTAACGATATCGACCGGGAATTCTGCGTGTAACGCCAGCGCGAGCGCCGTCTTACCGGCCGCCGTGGGCCCCATCAGAAAGATAACGGGGCTAAAGTTTTGCTTCGACATGCCGAAAGAATTATGCCATGTCCAGCTTTTTGCAGACCATTCGTGCCGAAGCCGCAGAATGTCTAACGCCCTCACCAGGCGTAGGCGGCGCCGAAGTCGCGCCCATCATCGCCGTCGGGCGTCGCTTAGCCAACAGACGATTGGCCATCTCGGCCCTCCCTGGCGGCGGGATATGCAGCGGGGGCGGGCTTGAATCCGATCGCGTTATCGCAGAAATCCGCAATTTATTAGAGGGTTAGATCATTATTCTCGCCCCGATTCCGGGCGCAGATGAGGAAACAATAATACATCTCGGATTGAGGCAGAATCGGTAAGTAGCATCACCAATCGGTCAATGCCGATCCCTTCGCCCGCGGTCGGCGGCAGACCGTATTCCAGGGCACGAATATAGTCGGCGTCGAAGGGCATGGCTTCTTCGTTGCCGGCTTGCTTTTGTCCGACTTGATCACGAAATCGTTCGGCTTGATCGTCCGGATCGTTTAGCTCGGAGAATCCATTGGCGATTTCGAGGCCGCCAATGAAGAGCTCAAAGCGATCGGTAATGTGTGGATCATCGTCGTTGCGCCGCGATAATGGCGATACCTCGACTGGATATGCGGTAATAAAGGCTGGTTTAGTCAGCTTCGGTTCGGCTATTTTTTCGAAGATCTCTATTTCGATCTTGCCGAGCCCGGCGTCGTCATCGAGCGGGATCTCCAACCGCGCCGCCAAGCGACGGGCCGAGTGTAGATTAGACAAATCCTGCCCCCGGATGTCGGGATCGAATTTTAAGATGGCATCGCGCACGCTCAAACGTACGAACGGCGCTGCCAGATCATACGGCCGGCCTTGATAGTTGATCGTGGTCGTACCCAGGACATGCTGGGCCACACCACGCATCATCTCCTCCGTAAGATCCATAAGATCCGTATAGGTGGCATAGGCTTGGTAAAACTCCAACATCGTGAACTCGGGATTGTGTTCGGTTGATAACCCTTCATTACGAAAGTTGCGATTGATCTCGTAGACACGTTCGAACCCACCGACAACAAGTCGCTTTAGATACAGCTCCGGGGCCACCCGTAAGAACAGATCCATCCCCAAGGCATTATGGTGTGTCACGAACGGGCGCGCCGTGGCGCCCCCTGGTAGCGCTTGCATCATCGGTGTCTCCACCTCAAGAAATCCGCGTTCGTCGAGGAAACGTCGCAGATACTGAACAATTGCACTGCGCCGGCGGAATGCATTGCGTGCGCCATCATTCGTTAACAGGTCGAGATAACGCTGCCGATAGCGGATCTCCTGATCGACCAGCCCATGATACTTTTCCGGTAGCGGGCGTAACGCCTTGGCCAACAGACGAATGCTATTGACCAAGACCGTCAGTTCGCCCTTCTGGGTCTTAAACAAGGTACCTTCGGCGCCGACGATGTCACCGAGATCCCACTTCTTGAAGTCCTTATACGGCACCTCGGAGAGCTTATCTTGTTGCAGACGAAGCTGGATCTGACCGGACACATCTTGGATGTGGGCAAAGCTGGCCTTGCCCATGATGCGCCGCGTCATCATGCGGCCGGCGACACAGACCTGAATGGGGCGGGCTGCTAGTTGTTCGGCGTCGTCATTGTCGTGCTGTCTATGCAAGTCGGCCGCGAGGGCGGTGCGGGCGAAATCGTTTGGATAAGGATTACCACGCTTGCGTAGTTCCGCCAGTTTTTGCCGACGCTCGCTGACCTGTTCATTATCGCTATCTTCGTGAATCATAGTTTCTTATTAAAATCAGTCTTCTAAAACTTGTTTCTAAAGCGGTTTAGACACCACTTTTAAGGCTCGCTTCGATAAAGCGATCTAAGTCGCCATCTAATACGGCGGTCGTGTTGCCGGTCTCGACGCCAGTGCGGAGGTCTTTAATACGCGACTGGTCGAGCACGTAGGAACGGATTTGGCTACCCCAACTAATATCCGCCTTCGTATCCTCGAGTTTCTGTTGTTGCGCTCGCCGCTGGCGTAACTCGTGCTCATACAACCTCGACTTCAACACCCTCATCGCTTCTGCCTTATTCTTGTGCTGAGAACGACCACTCTGGCACTGGACAACGATGCCGGTAGGCTCGTGGGTAATGCGGACGGCTGAGTCTGTACGGTTGACGTGTTGCCCGCCGGCGCCACTCGCTCGGTAGGTATCGACACGTAAATCGCCCGGATTGATGTCGACTTCGATGCTGTCGTCCACCTCCGGGTACACAAACACCGACGCAAACGACGTATGTCGGCGATGGCCCGAATCAAACGGTGATTTCCGAACTAGCCGGTGGACACCAGTCTCGGTACGCAGATATCCATAGACATACTCGCCGGTATATTTGACAGTCGCGCTCTTGATACCCGCCGCTTCACCGGCAGACGTCTCGATAAGTTCAGTCTTAAAACCGCGCCGCTCGCCCCAACGTAGGTACATACGCAGCAACATCTCGGCCCAGTCTTGCGCCTCGGTGCCCCCGGAGCCCGCCTGAATGTCCAAAAACGCATTATTGGCGTCGCTCTCGCCAGAAAACATGCGGCGAAATTCAAGATCACCGACGTGGGCGCCAAGATCTTCTAGGTCTTTAGCGATCGAATCGACCACATCGGCGTCTTGCTCTTCGCGCGCGAGCTCAAGCAACTCGCCCGCCTCCGTCAAGCCGGCCTCGAGGCGATCCAGGACATCCACGTCTTTTCCGAGTCGAGCCCGCTCGCGCCCCAGTTCCTGCGCGCGCTCCGGGTTGCTCCAAATCTCGGGGTTTTCGAGTTCGCGTTGAAGCTCTGTAAGACGCTCCCGCTTGACGGTGTAGTCAAAGGTACCCCCGTAGTTCACGGGAGCGTTCTTTTAGGTCCTTAAGTTTAGAAATGAGCGGATTGAGGTCTTGCATAGCGCGCTGCACTGAAGATTCCAGTCGGATGAGTCGCGCAAGAATACCGTAAATCATCGAGGGTTTCATCCAGCCACCGCCCTCTCCACCCCCACAAAACTCTAGTCAGTACCATCGCTGCCAAGTAGAATCTTCAGTTCACCCGAAACAGGAGCACGCGGGATGACGCGCAAGATTTCCAAGACCGATAAGGAGTGGCGACAACAGTTGACACCGGAACAATATAAGGTAACGAGAAAAAAGGGCACGGAACCGCCGTTCACTGGAGAATATGACGATTGTAAAGACCAAGGTGTGTATCAGTGTATATGCTGTGGCAACGACCTGTTCGATTCCGAGACGAAATTCGATTCGGGTACTGGCTGGCCGAGTTTCTATAAGCCAATCGCTGAAGAAAACGTAGATACCGAAGCGGATAACAGCTTGTTCATGCGACGGACCGAAGTGCTATGTAATCAGTGCGGTGCCCACCTCGGTCATGTTTTTGATGACGGCCCAAAACCAACCGGCCAACGTTACTGCATCAATTCTGCTGCATTAAATCTTCAAGAAACAAAACAATCCGAAGAGATCGAGTGATATCTTTGTTTTGTGGCGCGTATGTGGGGGCGCCGGCCCAGAGCGAGGGTAGCGGCTGGGATTGCCGGCGCCGCCTCAGGGGCAGCGTTTCTTTGGGTGCTTTCTTGTCGCGACAGAAGTCGACACAAACTAAATCTTAGTTACCTGCATCCGCATATACTTCTGGAAAAAATACCTCCTTCCAGTCGGAAGGCGCATTCTGAAGCATTCCCGTCTTACGCATGAACTTCGCGTACTTCATGACGTTTAGCGGCGCAACGCCAAATCTCGTGTCAGCTTGTGTGATGACGGCATGTACGAAATCAAGCGAGAGACCCGAATTAGCGTGCTGTATGTAGACCTCGGCTGCATAGCGCTTGTCTTGTTCTAGAATGCCTATCGCCTCCTTCACCGCTTCATACACAGCACGAAAGGTCTTAGGGTTGGCCGTGCGAAACTGGCCGCGCGCCCACATCGCCGTGAACGTAGTGGGCCCACCCAAGATGTCATACGAACTAAATACCTGGTGTATGTTTGGGTCCTGCAACTCTTGGTATTGATAAGGTGGACTAGTCAGGTGAGCGGTTATTCCAGACTTACTGGCAAGCAAAGCTGCGCGCGCGTTCGGATGGGCCATGGATACCGTGAGCTTGTCGAGCTGCCCGTAATTCTGATCGCCAAATGCTTGCGCCGCCGCCATTTGCAGGATCACGGCCTGCATCGACTTCTTAACCCTAGGGAGTGCGATTCGGTCATCATCGGTGAGGTCCCTGAGACTCTTGACGTTGGGGTTACGGCTATTCAAGTACAAGGGCATGGAACTCAACGCCGCAACACCTTTGATCCGCGTCCGCCCGCTGGTGTTATCCCACATCGTAAGCATCGGCACGATACCGCCGGTAGCAAAATCCAATAACCCGGCCTTTAGTGCATCATTCATTACTTTGCCGGACGGGTATCGATTCCACCTGACTCGCACGTTCCCCAAGCCGGCGGCGCTGACGTGTTTCTCGACCAGGCTGTATTGCCGCATCATCATCAACGGCAGATAGGCGACAC
>Ga0224508_10003646_pt1 | contig 12708 bp, 9 predicted proteins | sample SF_Jan12_sed_USG_4_FD_170157 | JGI IMG/M metagenome (GOLD analysis project Ga0224508, IMG submission 170157) | Sediment microbial communities from San Francisco Bay, California, United States - SF_Jan12_sed_USGS_21 | ecosystem: Environmental > Aquatic > Marine > Sediment | place: USA: California...
ATCGAGGGCGTCGAGAATTACCGTATCGGCATCGAAGCCGGTGATGAAGCCCAACAGCGCGAGGGGCTTCGTTTATTATCGCAGTGGGCGCAATTCTGGCAGGCGGAGCGGGGCGCCATTCAGTCCCGGCTCAATCTCGACTAGGTATGCCGGTAGCAATACGACTCGTGGTTTGCGTCAATCGTTGTCTCGGCAGCGCCCAACGCTCCTGCGCCGGCAGCGGCAGTATCGATCTGATCGACAGCATCGAAAGCCCGATTGCCGATGATAAACTCGATATCCCCGGGTTCCGTCGTGAATGCCTCGGTCGATGCGAAACCGGCCCGGGGATGCGCATTGCGCCTGGCGGTCCGTTTTGCACCGAAATTGACCAATCGCGCCTCGGCGATATCATTAGCGAACTGAAATCCTTCATTGCCAGTTACAATGCTAAACCGTCGTAACGTCAAGGGTCTGGTTAGCGGTCGAGTCCAGGGCGTCGGCTTTCGCTACCACGTTCTGCGCCACGCGCAAGCGGAAAAACTCGGCGGATACGTACGCAACATGGCGGACGGTCGCGTCGAATTTTTTTTACAGGGAGAGCCGACCGCGGTCGCCCGGGTCATCGGGCATATCCGCAGTGGACCCGCCTATGCCCGCGTCGACGAAGTGGTGCTGGACGAAATCGACAGCGCCGAAAGCCGATCGGAATTCACGATTCGTTAGCCCTGGCAGGCAGGGCGGCAAACGCGCGTAGTCCGTTTGTTGCCAGTCAAGCAGGCGCTGTCTTCCCTGTTGCTGAATGAGCAGCTGTTCGAGGCTGTCGACGAGCTTGCGATAGTGATCGCTCAGCGGCCAGTCCTCGGCTTCGATGCCGCTGAATTCGATCGAATCCGAAGGCGGCATCGGCGATGGTGCGAACTCACCGCCCTCGCGCCAGGCCTGCAGGCGCCGCAGTATACGCGGCGCGCATTGCAGGACTAGCTCCACCGGCGCTTTGCCGTACAGAAAGCCGGGTGGATGCCGACTGTCGTCTGCGTGACAGTGTGCGCAATAAGGCGCCAGCAGGGCCAGATCGCCGTTGAGACCGGCGCCGGCGGGTCGCTGCGCTGCCACAGCGCGCGCGACTGTCGGCGGCCAGTCGAGACTGTCCATGCCCAGTTCCTGCATCAGTTCGCGCAGAATCGCCTTGCGCTCGAAAACGCCCTCTCCGAGACTGTCGGCCTGCCCGCTTCGATGTCGATCGAGCAGTTTCGACAATGCCTGATCGATGATCTCGAACTCCGCCGTAACGACCAGCTCGAGTTTCGACTGACCCCTGAGCAGAGAATCGCCCCAGCTAAGCGTCATCGACTCGATCCGGTTGCCGTTGGCAAGACGCATCGAGAGCCGATGCTGGCCGTTAACGAGCCTGGCTTCGAGCCTGCCGGGTTTTTGCCTCGGCTCGACGATGTCGGGCTGCAGCAGGTTCGAGTCGAGCGGCACCCGCAGAGAAAGGAAACGCAGGGATACGATGTCGCCGGCGGAAACCTCGGCTTCGAATTCGGCCTGCAGGCTCTCAAGCGCGCTTTTATCCCCGCAGAGCAGGCGATAACGATCGGCGCCGTCGGCCCGCGTGGTGCAACTGGCCCGGTGGCGGTACGTTGTCGAAGCTGCCGATTCGGCTGCGGTCAAATGCCGGTCCAGCCGTCGAATATCGGCATCGCTGAAAAATCCTGCCAGGCGGTAAACGATGCCGCTTGCCAGCGCCGAATCGACGCCATGCCAGGTTGCCTGCGGCGGCCGCCGCAGCAAGGGATCAGACTCGTTTTCGAAAGTCTCGGCCGCAAACGGATTACGATCGGGCAGCCGGCTGCCCGCCAGCGCGAGCCCTCGCGGCCATTGCCGCTTCCAGTTTCGCGACAGGCGGTCAAGATAATCCCGCTGATAGCTGGTCGTGCTGGCGTCGTAATTCGACTTCCCGCTCAACCGGTACTGCAGCATGGCGCGCAGCATCGCGGCTCGACAGGCCGCCGAATCGCAGCCCCGGCGCCAGATAGCCTGTGCCGCCGACAGGTAGTTGGCGCGTTCCGCGAGCACGTCGATGACGCCCGCGTCGAGCGAGACCACCTCGATCGGCGAGCTGAACCGGTGTGGCAATGCGGCAGCCAGCCTGTTTGCAACCTCTATATTGAAACTGGTTTCACTCCATGGAGTCCGCGAAAATATCGGCGCCGCGTTGTGGTGGCAGCTCATGCACATTACCCGCCTGGCCGATTTGACCCGAGGCGGCTTGCCGGCGGAATAGTCTTCCGCCAGCTGGAATTCGAAGCGACCGGCGGCATCGTTATAACTGATGATTTCCAGCGTCTCCGTGTCTGGCTGATGCGCGATGAACAGACGATACTCCATGACCTGTCCCGGCTGCCTGCCGACCGTGATCGGCTCTCCTTCGAGGGTGATAATGTTGCGCGGGAATCGAAAGTATTCCGGCGCCGGGCTTTCGCGCTGCAGCGATCTGCCGATCGGAACCAGAACCTGGCGCACCGCCGGATTGTCACCGTTATCGAGCTGTTTCTCGAGCGCCTCGATCAGCCGTTCGAAGGGATAGGGAATTTGGTAGCTGCCGTTCGGCTGCAGGAATAGCTGATCGAAACGGGATTGCCCGACTGGCGCTATATCGGGGCCGGGTCTGGATGCCTTCTCGATCCAGGCCGGATTCGCCATGGCGTACTGATACGGCAATAACAGGAGTATTGTCAGCAACGATGCCGGCAGCTTACTCATGCTGCAACCGCGCCTGCACCAGAACCTGCTCCTGTTCATCGATCTCGACGATAAAGTCGATAGGCCGGCAACAGATTTCGCAATCCTCGACATAGGCCTGCGTATCGACCGATGCATCGACCAGCAGGCTGAACTGCTCCCAGCAATAGGGGCACTGCACGCGGGTTTCGATCAACAGGTTTTGCATCAGTCCGGTCGCAGGCGCAGAATACGGCCGCTGTCGGTCGACAGGTAAATCCAGCCCTCGGGACTCAGCGCCAGGGCGCGAATGCGTTCATCCAGGTCTTCGAGCAGGCGCGTTTCGGCAACCGCCTGGCCGGATTCGGACAGGCTCACCCGGTTCAGGTGGCGCAGCTTGAGCGCCCCGGCGAACAGGTCGCCGCGCCACTCGGGAAAAGCCTGCCCGCGGTACAGTATCAGACTGCCGGGCGCGATCGACGGAATATAGACCTTGCGAGGTTGTTCCATGCCGGCCTTGCTGGTGCCTTCACCGACCGACACCGGACCCCAGTATTCCTTGCCGTGACTGATAACCGGCCAGCCGTAGTTGCTGCCCTTGAGGATCAGGTTTATTTCATCGCCGCCTCGCGGGCCGTGCTCGATCGACCAGAGCCGCTGCGACTCGTGGTCGAACAGCAGGCCCTGCGGATTGCGATGGCCGAAACTCCAGATCTCGTGTCTTGCGTTCGGCTTGCCGACGAAGGGGTTGTCCGCCGGAACGCTGCCGTCCAGGTTGAGCCGCAGGATACTGCCGGCATGATTGCCGAGGTCCTGCGCCAACGGCCGTTCACCGCGGTCGCCGACACCGAAGAACACATGGCCCTGATGGTCGAAGGCAATGCGGCTGCCGAAATGCCGGTGGCTGTCGGTGGCGGAATCGGTCACCAGCAGGTCCTGCCAGTCGAGCAGCCGGTCCTGTGCCATCCGCGCGCGCGCCAGCGCGGTTACCGCTCCCGATTCCGATGGCTTGCTGTAGGTAAAATAGATCCAGCCGTCGCTGCCGTACGCGGGACCGATGGCGACATCCAGCAAGCCGCCCTGGCCCCTGGCAACCACCGCCGGAACGCCAGCCACCAGGGTGGCGCTATTGCGGTCGAGATCCAGCAGCCGCAGGTCGCCGCGGCGCTCGGTGATCAAAAGTCGCGTGGGGGTTAGAAAAGCCATGCCCCAGGGGACGCCCTCGACCTTAAATACCTGCTCCAGTAGGACGCCGGGGTAGCCCTGTTCGATTTCATCGAACCGCGCGGCCGCCTGCGCTGTTACGCTGATGGCGACGATGGTCAGTACTAGCGTCTGCGACAAGCTGCGAATTAGCATAAACATGGCTTTACAGTACAAAAGCTGCACGCATAATACCAGAGCGATTGTTCAGCCAGGAATAGCATGCGAATAGATGATTCACCGGTAACCACCGACCTGTTGCTGGTCGGCGGCGGGCACAGTCATTTGTTCGTGCTGAAATACTTTGCCATGAATCCGCTTTCCGGTGTCCGCCTTACCCTGGTGAGTCGCGACCTGCATACCCCGTATTCAGGCATGCTGCCGGGCTTTATCGCCGGGCATTACGCCTATGATGACGCCCATATCGATCTGTTGCCGCTGGCGCGCTTTGCCGGCGCGCGCATTATTCACGACGAGGTGGTCGCGCTCGATCCAGATCTCGGGCAGGTCGAGTTCGAAAACCGGCCGCCGCTCGATTACGACCTGCTGTCGATCAACATCGGTTCGCGGCCGGCAAGCCCGGCGATCAGCGAATCCGACAAGTTCCAGTTCGCGGTCAAACCCGTCGATCGTTTTATCGAGTCCTGGGCCCAACTGGAGCAGCGACTGCTCGCCGGTGACGAGGATTTCCAACTGGCGATTATCGGCGGTGGCGCGGGCGGCGTCGAGCTGGCGTTGTCGCTGGATTATCGCGCCCGGCAGCTGCGACAGTCAGGCGCAGGACTCGGCCTGACCATTGTGACCGATCGTGACCGTCTGCTGCCCGGGCACAACAGCCGCGTAAGGCGCATGTTCGGCACCATTCTCGATCAGCGCAACATCCGGGTCATTTACAATTGTCCGGTCAGCGCTTTTGAAAACGGAACCCTGCAGGCGGAGCTGGACTCGGTGATCACCAGCGATGCCGCGATCTGGGTGACCCACGCGACTCCTGCCGCCTGGTTGGCAAACGCCGGCCTTCGACTCGATGACAGCGGCTTTATCGCGGTTAATCCCGGGTTGCAGAGCCTGTCGCACGAGAATGTGTTTGCCGCCGGTGATATCGCGGCGGTTAGCGGCTACCCGCGACCGAAATCGGGAGTGTTCGCGGTACGCCAGGGCCTGCCGCTGGCACGCAACCTGAAACGCTGGCTGCGCGGACAGAATCCAAGGCCGTTCCGACCGCAGAAGCGTTTTCTGTCTCTGATTTCAACCGGTGATCGCTATGCCGTCGCCAGCCGCGGAAGCTGGGCATTGCAGGGTAAATGGTGCTGGTGGCTGAAAGACAGCATCGACCGCAAATTCATGCGCCGCTTTTGCGAGTTGCCCGATATGCAGCCGCCGGCAGGCGAGCACCAGGAACTGGCGCCGATGCGTTGCGGCGGCTGTGGTTCAAAGGTTGGCAGCCAGATTCTCGAACAGGTGCTGGAACGCCTGGATCGTCACTACGCCGACCTACAGGGCAGCGGGCTGCAGCATGCCGACGACGCGGCCCTGATCCATGTGCCGCCGGGGATGGAGTTGATCCAGTCGATCGATCATTTCCGCAGCTTTATCGACGATCCCTACCTGTTCGGCCGCATCGCGGCCAACCACGCGCTGGGCGATCTGTTCGCCATGGGCGTCGATGCCCATAGCGCAATGGTGCTGGCCAACGTGGTGTTTGCCAGCGAAGCCAGGCAATCGCAGGACCTGTATCAACTGATGAGCGGCGTGGTCGAGACGCTGGCGCAGCACGGCACCCTGCTCGCCGGCGGGCATAGCGGGGAAGCCAGCCAGATGAGCTGCGGCCTGAGCGTAAACGGTTTTGCCCGGCCCGAGGCGCTGATGCTGAAAGCGGGTATGCGCGCGGGCGACATGCTGATTCTGACCAAACCATTGGGCAGTGGCGTTTTATTTGCCGCGCAGATGCGCGGTCAGGCCCGCGGCGGCTGGGTCGATGCCGCGCTCGAGCAAATGCTGGTGTCGAGCTGGCAGGCTTCGCGCTGTCTGCGAGGCCACGGTGCCAGCGCCTGTACCGACGTGACCGGCTTTGGGCTCGCGGGTCACCTGTTCGAAATGGCGCGCGCTTCCGCGTGCGTGGTCGAGGTTTTCATTGACCGGCTACCGCTATACCCCGGGGTTGCCGAACTTGCGCGGCGCGGGATCGAGAGTTCATTGCAGCCGCAGAATATTCGCATCCGTCACGTTATCGGCGACGATGATAATCTTGCGTCCCACGCGGCCTACCCGCTAATCTTCGATCCGCAAACCGCCGGCGGCCTGCTGGCGAGCGTGGACCCCGGGCAGGCGCAGCCCTGTCTGCGGCAACTGGCTGAACTGGGATACCAACAGGCGCAGATCGTCGGCCGCGTGGTCGAGCCCGGGCCGCCGGGTCGCGTCCTCGAGCTGGTCAGGACCTGAGTTCGAGTAATCCCGATTCGCGGATCACCCGGGCGCAGGCGGCTTCACCGTGTGGCGCCATCAGATGGGCGCCGGCGCAGCCTTCGATTTCGGAAAAGCCCTGCAATAGTTCGGCACAGATCGCGCGACCTTCGGCCTTCTGATCGTCGGCGCCCTCGAGGCGTTTGATGATGCTGTCGGGCACGTGCACGCCGAACAGGTTGTCGTTCATCCAGCGCGCCGATTTAGCCGAAGCCAGCGGGCCGATGCCGATCAGGAAGTGGGCCTGTTCAGTGAAGCCGCCGTCGACCAGCGCCTGGCAGTAACGCTTTACCTTGTCCAGCTCGAAACAGTACTGGGTCTGGAAAAACTGGCTGCCATTGTCGATCTTGGCCTGCAGGCGCGCCGCCGGCCAGTTGTCACCCGGCTCGGCCGGCATTTCGGCGGCTCCCATAAACAGCGACGGCGGCGGATCGATCTTGCGTCCCGAAGGATAGGTTCCGGCGTCGCGCATATCGCGCATCTGGCGCATCAGTTCACCGCTATCCAGTTCGAACACTTCCGCCGCTTCGGGCTGATCGCCGGCCGCCATCTTGTCGCCGGTGAGGCACAGGAAGTTGTGAATGCCCAGCGCCGAGGCACCGACCACGTCGCCCTGCAGCGCGAGGCGGTTGCGATCGCGGGTTGTCATCTGCAGCACCGGTTCGATGCCGTTCTGCACCATGATGGTGGCGGCGGCGAAGGCCGACATGTGTACACGGGCGCTGGCGCCATCGGTGACATTGACCGCGTCCGCCAGTCCTTTCAGGCAGTCGACACGATCGAGCACCGTCTGTGACGAGGCCGCATCGGGCGGTGAAGTTTCGGCGGTCATCGCAAATTGGCCGGCCGCAAGTACTTGCGCTAGTTTGCTGGGTGCTGATTGAGTCATGGTTTGGTTCCGCAAATACGGGTTACTCGGGTTTTGCCAGCGGCTCGGCCTGTTTGAAGGCGTCCGCGATAAGGTAGGCCAACTCGAGTACCTGGTCGGCATTCAGGCGCGGGTCGCAGCTGGTCAGGTAACGTGTCGCCAGATCGGAGTCGGAAATTTTGTAGGCGCCGCCAGTGCACTCGGTGACGTGTTCGCCGGTCATTTCCAGATGAATGCCCCCGGGATATGTGCCTTCCGCCTGGTGTACCGCGAAAAACTGCTGCAATTCGCGCAGGATATCGTCGAATTGCCGGGTTTTGAAGCCGGTGCTGGATTTGACCGTGTTGGCGTGCATCGGATCGCAGGACCAGACCACGTCGAACCCCTGTTTTTGTACCGCGCGAATCAGAGCGGGCAGGGCTTCGGACAGCCTGTCGGCGCCCATGCGCGTAATCAGCGTCAGTCGGCCGGCCTCGTTTTCAGGATTGAGCGCCTCGATCAGGCGCAACAGTTCGTCGGCGGCTATGGTCGGGCCGATCTTGACGCCGACCGGGTTTTCGATCTGCTTGAAGAATTCGATATGCGCGTGATCTAGCTGACGCGTGCGTTCGCCGATCCAGACGAAGTGTGCCGAGCAGTTGTAGCATTTGCCGGTAAACGAATCGATGCGCGACAGCGCTTCCTCGTAATTCAATAGCAGCGCCTCGTGCGAGGTAAACAACTGGGTCTCGCGAATCGAAGGCGCGGTTTCGGAGGTAATACCGCAGACTTCCATGAACGCGAGCGCATCCTCGATGCGTTTCGACATTTTCAGGTAGCGGTCTTTACTGGGGCTGGCTTCGACAAAGCTCAGGTTCCATCGATGCACCTGGTGCAGGTCGGCGAGACCGCCCTGGGCAAAGGCGCGCAGCAGGTTGAGCGTCGACGCGCTCTGGTTGTAGGCGCGTATCATGCGCTCGGGATCAGGAATCCTGGCCCCGGCTTCAGCGTCGGCGGCATGGATGATATCGCCGCGGAAGCTGGGCAGCGATACACCGTCTATTTCTTCGAAGTCGGCAGATCGCGGTTTGGCAAACTGTCCCGCGGTGCGCGCGATCTTGGTTACCGGGCGCCGTCCCGCAAATGTCAGAACGATCGCCATTTGCAGTAATACCTTGAAGGTATCGCGAATCTTGTTGGCGCTGAACTCGGCAAAGGATTCCGCGCAATCGCCGCCCTGTAGCAGGAAGCCGTTGCCCGCGCCGACCTGCGCCAGATGCTGTTTCAGATCGCGAATTTCCTGCGCGAATACCAGCGGCGGCAATGCGCGCAACTGTTTTTCCACCCGCTGCAGATGGTCCCCATCGGGGTATACCGGCTGTTGTTTGATCGGGAACTTACGCCAGCTCGAAGGCAGGGCGTCGCTGGAGGTACTGGCGTCTATCGGCATCTAATTCAGGTGGTTGCGGAAAACTGTGCAAAATGCCTGAAATCGGGCAGAAAGGCCAGTAAAAACAACGGATTTTGCGCCTGCTGACCCTGTCCACGATATGCATGTCCCGAAAAACAGTGATAGTATTGCGCGGCACGAGCGGGACAGATCGTAAAATCAGCCGCGTGTATAAAACCAAAACAAATGTGAGAGAGTTACAAATGAAAAAATTGCTTATTGCTTCAACTCTGCTGGCGCTGTCGGCACCCGTTGTGGCTGAGGACGTCAAAGTCGGGATCGTGCTGGGTTTTACCGGCCCGATAGAATCGCTGACCCCGGGGATGGCCTCCGGCGCCGAACTGGCGCTGTCGGAAGCCACCAAGTCGGGTAATTTCCTGGGCGGCAAATCTCTGGTTAGCGTGCGCGCCGATTCGACCTGTATCGATGCCGCCGCGGCTTCGTCGGCCGCCGAGCGCCTGATCACCGCCGATGGCGTTGCCGCCATCATGGGCGCGGATTGCTCGGGCGTAACTACCGCCATTGCCAACAATGTCGCGGTACCCAATGGTGTGGTCATGGTGTCGCCTTCGGCCACCTCCCCGGCGCTGTCGACCATAAACGACAAGGGTTTTTTCCATCGCACGGCTCCCTCCGATGCGCGTCAGGGCCAGGTGCTCGCCAACGTATTACAGGCCCGCGGAATTACCGAGGTTGCGGTAACCTATACCAATAATGACTATGGTAAAGGTCTGGCCGAATCTTTCGCCGCGGCATTCAAGGCTGTCGGTGGCAAGATTTCCATTAGCGCCGCGCATGAAGACGGCAAGGCGGATTACTCGGCCGAGGTCGGCGCCCTGTCAGCTTCCGGTTCGAAGCACCTGGCGGTGTTCGGCTATGTCGATCAGGGAGGCAAGGGTGTTATCCAGGCTTCCATCGATGCCGACGCCTTCGACAGTTTCATCATGGCCGACGGCATGGTTGGCGATTCGCTGCTCGAGGCTATCGGCTCGGATCTGGACGGTTCGATCGCAACCCTGCCGGGCGGCGCTTCCGGCGCGGACGCGTTTGCCAAGTTTGCCAGTGCCAACGGCGTAACCGCGGACGGTCCTTTCGTGCCCGAGTCTTACGATGCAGCGGCATTGATCGTACTGGCGATGCAGGCCGCGGGTTCGGCCGATCGCGCCGCGCTGCAGTCCAAAATGATGATGGTGGCAAATGCGCCGGGCAAGAAAATTGGCCCCGGAGAGCTGGACAAGGCGCTGAAAATCATCGCCGCCGGCGGTGATGTCGATTACCAGGGCGCGACTAACGTCGAATTCAATGACGTTGGCGAAGTCTTCGGTTCCTACAAAGAACTGGAGATTGGCAACGGCAAGTGGAATACGATTAAAGTCCATTAAATCCGGCAATAGCCGATAAAAAGCCCGGCGCTTTTACAGCGTCGGGCTTTTTTTTGCTGGTTACAATGAAGCTCTATTATCGCCGATGGCTTCGAAATGGTGGCATTTTTTAACTATACTCCTGTGATTGCGCGCTAGATGTACGTGCATCGAGCCGCAAACAGGCGAATCCATGTCGAGAAGAAATGAAGCACTAACAATAATCGCCCACGCGGATCTTACCAACCGCGCCAGAGGCGGTATTGTTATCTATCTGCTGGCGTGGCTGACCATCATGTTGTCAAACCAGGTCCATGTCAGTAACCCGGAGTATTTCTATTTTAATACCGCCGTCATAGTGCTGGTGATGCTGTCGCGCCTGGCGCATTACTACACCTTTGTCCGGGGGTTCGAAATTCCGCTCAGCCTGGCTTACGACTGGCTGATCTATAGCATTTTGCTCGGCGCGCTGCATTGGGGACTGATGTCCTGCTGGACCCTGTTAAACAGCGATTATGCCGCACTCGATACCTACATCATCGTAAGCGGGGCGGTGCTTGGAATTGCCGGCGCTACCGCGCTCAGCATTTCGCGACGAATACGGTTGTGGTTCCCGACCTTGATCATGCTGCCGTCAATCACCGTGCTTTTCACCAGGGGCGGGACCGAGGATTTGATTTATGCATCGATGGCGATACTGGCCCTGGTCTACGTGCACGTTACCTCGAAAACGGCCAGCCAGGACTATTGGCATGCGATAAAAAACCACGCCCTGGCCGAGCAGAGAGCGACGGATATGGAACGTCTCAGCGTTACCGATCAACTGACCCAGTTGAAAAATCGATCCTATTTCGACCAGCGATTCGGTGAGGAATGGAAACGCGGGGACCGTCAGAATCAGTCGCTGAGCCTGCTGATACTGGATTTGGATGGTTTCAAAAGAATCAACGATACCCATGGACATTTGTTCGGTGACGAGTGTTTGCGGCAGGTGGCGAGAACGCTCGATTCCGAAATTCATCGCGAAACCGATATAGTCACGCGGTATGGCGGCGAGGAATTTGTCCTGCTTATGCCCGATACGGAGGCTCAGCAGGCGGCATCGGTGGCCGAAAAGCTGCGCCGGGCAATCGCCGATATCGATATCGAGCATGAAGGCGTGCCCGTGCGGCTAACCTGCTCGATTGGCGGCGCCACGGCTTTGCCCCATCATGGCAGTAACCGCGACAATTTATTTAAGCGGGCCGACCACGCGCTGTATACGGCAAAAGCCAACGGCCGTAACCGCTATCATGCCAGCGTCGCCGGCGTCCACCTGGTTGCGGGTTGACGTCTAGTCGTTGCTTTTTTGCCGCGGCACGACTGCGGGCAGGATACCGCCGGGACTGAAGCGCAGCACCAGCAGCAGCACCAGTCCCATGAAGAACAGCCGCATATGCTGGGCGTTTTCGATCAGGTGAAGGCGCAGCGCGTTGCTTTCGTCGAGCCAGCCGGTGCCCACTTCCATTAGCCAGACGCCCACCGGCTCGGCTTCGATCCACACCAGCCAGATCAGAAACCCGCCCAGTACCGAGCCCATGTTATTGCCGGATCCGCCGACGATTACCATAACCCAGATCAGAAAGGTGAAGCGCAGTGGCTGATACGAGGTCGGCGTGAATTGCCCGTCGAGGGTGGTCAGCATGGCGCCGGCGATACCGATGACCGCCGAACCGATAACGAATATTTCAAGGTGACGTCGGGTCACGTCCTTGCCCATCGCGCCGGCCGCGATTTCATTGTCGCGTATGGCGCGCATCATGCGGCCCCAGGGCGAATTCAGCGCGCGTACGCTGAGCAGCAGGACGATGATCAAAACCGCGGCGAACAGGCCGCTGTAACAAAGTTTGACGAAGATGCTGGAACTGTCGATGACAAACTGCTTCAGGGCCTGTTGCCGCGCTGCCGAATCCAGCGCTTCGAGGGCGCCGCTGTGCCACCAGCTTATGATGTCGATAAACCAGGGACTGGTCTGCAATTCGATTTCATAGGGTACCGGGCGCGACAACCCGGTGACGTTCTTGACCCCGCGCGTGAGCCAGTCTTCGTTCTTGAGTACGGCAATAATGATTTCCGAAATGCCTAGCGTGGCGATGGCCAGATAATCGGCACGCAGGCCCAGTGCGACCTTGCCGATACACCAGGCGATTCCCGCGGCGACGAATCCGCCGATCAGCCAGGAAAAAACGATCGGCAAGCCGAGGCCGCCGAGAAATCCGGTCTTGGCCGGCTCGATCGACTCGATCGACGAGATTGCCGGGTCGAGAAACTGCCGCGTCACGAACAGGCCGGCGACGATGACCAGGGTTAGCGCCAGATTTCGATTTCTACCGGGCACCAGTTTTCGGTAACAGGCTATCGAGGCTACAATGGTGGCGGCGAAACAGATCACCGAGATAAACAGGCGTCCCCAGCTGGCGTTCCAGGCCTCGACGATCGGCGCCTGCGATACCAGCACCGCGCTCATGCCGCCGAGGGCGGCAAATCCCATGACGCCGACGTTGAGCAGCCCCGCGTATCCCCATTGCATGTTGACGCCGAGCGCCATTACAGCCGATATCAGGCACAGGTTGAAGATGCCGAGCGCTACGTTCCACGACTGGGCAAATCCGATAATCAACAGCAGCAGTCCGACCGCGGCA
>Ga0224508_10003647_pt1 | contig 12708 bp, 11 predicted proteins | sample SF_Jan12_sed_USG_4_FD_170157 | JGI IMG/M metagenome (GOLD analysis project Ga0224508, IMG submission 170157) | Sediment microbial communities from San Francisco Bay, California, United States - SF_Jan12_sed_USGS_21 | ecosystem: Environmental > Aquatic > Marine > Sediment | place: USA...
ACCGAGAAGATCAGGCAGAGCACGCTCAGCTTGATCGTCATCCAGAGGCCTGCGAGCACCTTCCCTTGCTGGCGCTCGTCATACATCCAGATGAAGTTCCAGCGCGGCGTTTCGGCTGCAAGCTCGCGGAAGAAATCTTCCACGTATGACCTCCGAGGACGACGCCCCCTCCAGGAGCGGAGAGGGCGGGTTCGGTTACAAGGCTACTCGATCCAGTCGCTGAACTTCTCGGTCTGCGCCTGCAGATACGCCGTGGGCTGGATTCCCCACTTTTCTTCGAGCTCGATCAGCTTGCCCGAGCGGTGCCAGTTATACTGCATGCCCGACATGAAGTTGCCGAAGATGCAGCTCTGCTCGGCGAGCGGCACGGCGAGGCCCCAGGGATTGTCGTCTTCGGAGGCCAGCGGCATTTCGAACTCGTCCCAATTGCCGGAGGCGAGATCGGAGCCGATCGACGAGTCGTCATAGACCCAGGCGACGCATTTCTTGTCGCGCAGCGCCTGCTTGGCCTCGGCATTGCCGGTAAAGGCGACGATCTCGACGCCGTAACGCTCTTCGACGATCTGGTTATAGAACGCGCCCTGCTTGCCGCAGACCGGCTTGCCGCGCAGATCTTCCCATTCCTTGAAGGCCAGCGCCGTGGGCGACATGATGTTGGTGCCCGACGTGTAGTAGTTCGGGCCTGGAATGCCGACGATCTCCCGGCGATCGGCGCGATCGGACATGGTCGCGATCATCATGTCGATCTTGCCTTGTTCCAGGAACTGCATGCGGTTCGAGGATTGCACCGGCACCAGCTCGACTTCGACCCCCATGGTCGCGGCGACCTCCTTGGCCATGTCGATCTCCATGCCGACCAGCTCACCGCTCTCGTCGCGAAAACCCCAGGGCTTGTAGTCCGCCTTGACGCCAATCGCGATCTTGCCGCTCTCCATCACCTTGTTCCAGACGTCGTTGGTGCACTCGGCAGCCACGGCGACTGTCGATTGCGCCAGCAGGGCGGTGGCCGCCACCGTTCCCAGAAATCGTTTCATGTCGTTCTCCACTGATAAGCTCGTTCGGCTTGGTTCCAGGTCGAGTTTCGATCTCGCCCATGGCAATTCCAGAGCTATTGTACAGCCTGAGTGGCCGCGTTGAAGCCCCGTCTGCATAGCGTCGAATCCAGGGCCTGCCCGAGGGCCGATCTGTTGCTCGATCGCCGACCATGCTCTACACGTCTTTGTCCATTCCGAGAACGTCGCAACGCTCGGCCGCGGATCATGATATGCACGAAAGAACGAAGGGTGCGGCATGCAGTACTCCGGCTGGAAAGTATTCTGGGAAGGTCTGAGGGGGAACAAGGGCTGGAAGCCCGTTTGGCGCGAGCCTGATCCGAAGCCCGATTACGACGTGGTGATCGTCGGCGGCGGCGGGCACGGATTGGCGACGGCCTACTATCTTCCCAAGACTTTCGGGGTGCGCAATGTCGCGGTGCTGGAGAAGGGCTGGATTGGCTCAGGCAATGTCGGGCGCAACACCACGATCATCCGCTCCAACTATCTCCTCCAGGGCAACGAACCGTTCTACGAGCTGTCCCTGAAGCTCTGGGAAGGCCTTGAGCAGGACTTCAATTACAACGCCATGGTCTCGCAGCGCGGCGTGCTCAATCTTTATCACAGCGATCCGCAGCGCGACGCCTTCGCAAGACGCGGCAACGCGATGATGCTGGCGGGCGCTGATGCCGAGCTGCTGGACGCCGCCGGAGTGCGCGACCTTTATCCGTTCCTCGATTTCGACAATGCGCGCTTTCCGATCAAGGGCGGCCTGTTGCAGCGCCGCGGCGGCACCGTCCGCCATGACGCGGTCGCCTGGGGCTACGCGCGCGGCGCGGACGCCGAGGGCGTCGACATCATCCAGAACTGCGAGGTGACGGGCTTCGACATCGAGAACGGCGTCTGCCGCGGGGTCGAGACCAGCCGCGGCAAGATCCGGGCGAAGAAGGTCGCTGTCGTAGTCGCCGGCTCGTCGAGCCGGGTGATGGCGCAAGCCGGCATGCGCCTTCCGATCGAGAGCCATGTCCTGCAGGCCTTCGTCACCGAAGGGCTAAAGCCGGTCCTCGATGGGGTGATCACCTTCGGCGCCGGCCATTTCTATTGCAGTCAGTCCGACAAGGGCGGCCTCGTCTTCGGCGGCGACATCGATGGCTACAACACCTATGCGCAGCGCGGCAATCTGCCGGTGGTCGAGGACGTCGCCGAAGGCGGCATGGCGATCCTGCCGCTGCTCGGCCGGCTTCGGATGCTGCGCATGTGGAGCGGCGTCATGGACATGTCGATGGACGGTTCGCCCTACATCGACAAGACCCCTGTCGACGGCCTGTATTTCAACGGCGGCTGGTGCTATGGCGGCTTCAAGGCGACGCCCGCCTCCGGTTTCTGCTATGCGCATCTGCTGGCGCGGGACGAGCCACACCCGACCGCCACGGCCTATCGCCTCGACCGTTTCCGGACCGGCGCGATGATCGATGAAAAGGGCGTGGGCGCCCAACCGAACCTGCATTGAGTCCTGGGAGGACCGCCGGTCATGATGATCAACCATCCACTCCTGGGGCCGCGTGACGCCGCCGAGTTCGTCTATCTCGGTGACGCAGCACTGATCGACCGCCCCGATTGGCGGGATGAGAACGCCGCCGAGAAATTCCACGACTACCTCTATCTCAGGGACAATCCCGCCGGTGAGCATCAGGAGCTCTGGTATCACGAGCAAGGCGATCGCTCCTGGCTGGTGGTCACGCGCAATACGCTGAGCCACGACATCTTAAAGGTCGAGCTTGCGCGCGACGTCGCAAGAGCGAGAGGGCGCGGCCAAAAAGCCGGTCAGGAACTCTCGGAGCCGGTCCCAGTTGCCGCCAATGACCTCGGCGTTTTCGAGCCCGGCGCCAAAGCGGCCGGTGCTGGGAGGTAGAGACAATGCCCCAGGCCAACCGCCTCGAGGGCGGCTTGATCGACCGAAGCCGAAGGTTCGACTTCACCTTCGACGGCAAAGCGTTTCAAGGCCATCCCGGCGACACGCTGGCTTCGGCGCTGCTTGCCAACGGTCAGCGCCTGGTCGGTCGCTCGTTCAAATATCACCGTCCGCGCGGCATCTTCACCGCTGGCTCGGAGGAACCGAACGCCCTCGTCGAGCTTCGAAGCGGCGCTCAAAGGGAGCCGAATACCCGAGCGACCGTCGCCGAGCTGTTCGATGGGCTTGCCGCCAACAGCCAGAACCATCGGGGCTCGCTCGACTTCGATTTCATGGCTGTCAACGACTATCTGTCGCCCTTCCTGAGCGCCGGCTTTTATTACAAGACCTTCATGTGGCCGAAAGCGTTCTGGGAGAAGGTGTACGAGCCGATCATTCGCAAGTCGGCGGGTCTCGGTCGGGCCGCCTTGGAGGTCGATCCCGATGTCTATGACAAAGGGTTTCTGCACTGCGATCTCCTTGTCATCGGCGCCGGACCGAGTGGCCTGGCCGCGGCGCTGGCGGCGGGACGATCCGGCCTTCGCGTCATTCTCGCCGACGAGGATTTTCGACTTGGCGGCCGGTTGAACGCCGAGACCTGGCAAGTGGATGATCAGGCCGGTGCGGACTGGGCCGCCTCGACCGCAGCCGAGCTCGCCGCCATGCCCAATGTGCGGGTGATGCCGCGCACCACGGTGTACGGCGTTTTCGATCACGGCATTTACGGCGCGCTCGAGCGGAAGACGGATCATCTCGCGGACGCCGGCGGCAAGCCGCGGCAAGTTCTCTGGCGCGTCTATGCCCGGCAGGCCGTGCTCGCGGCCGGCGCCATCGAGCGCTCCATCGCCTTTGCCAACAACGACCGTCCGGGCGTGATGCTGGCCGGCGCGCTGCGCGCCTACGCCAACCGCTATGCGGTGACGCCAGGCAGGCGGATCGTCGTCTTCACCAACAATGACGACGGCTGGCGCACGGCCACCGACCTCGCCGCGAAGGGCGTCGACATTCCCGCGATCATCGACACGCGCGATGTCGAGCCGCGCCTGGATGTTGCCGGCGCTTGGGTGCTGATGGGCGGCCGTGTGGTCGACACCAGAGGCCGAAAGGGGCTGACCTCCGTCGTCTTGTCCGATGGCCGGACCGTCGAAGCCGATGGCCTCGCCGTCTCCGGCGGCTGGAATCCGAACGTCCATCTCACCTGCCACCATCGCGGCCGGCCAACATGGCGGGACGACATCGCGGCGTTCGTGCCAGGCGTTGACCTTCCGAAAGGCCTGACCGTGGTCGGAGCGGCGGGCGGGTCACCGACGCTCGGATCAGCGCTTCGAGAAGGATGGTGCGTCGGCCTGGAGGTTTCTGGGAACCTCGGGGGTAAGGCCGTTATTGGCTCCGCACCGAAGGCTGTAGACGAACCTTCCGCGATCTCGGCCTTCTGGCAAGTGACCGAAGGCAAAGGCCGCGCCTGGCTCGATCTGCAAAACGACGTCACGGTCAAGGACGTCAAGCTATCCTTCCAGGAGGGCTTTCGTTCGGTCGAGCATCTGAAGCGCTACACCACCCTCGGCATGGCGACCGATCAGGGCAAGACCGCCAATGTCCTGGCGCTTGCGATCATGGCCGAGCACACCGGCAAGACGATCGCCGAAACCGGTACGACGATCTTCCGCCCGCCCTACACGCCGGTTCCGATCGGCGCCCTGGCCGGGCGCGCCCGCGGCAAGGATTTTCGCCCCTACCGCCTGACCCCAAGCCATCGCTTTGCGGAAGAGCAAGGTGCTGTCTTCGTCGAAACCGGCATGTGGCTCCGGGCGCAGTGGTATCCAAAGCCGGGCGAAACCCATTGGCGCGAAAGCGTCGATCGTGAGGTGGCGGCAACCCGGAAATCCGTCGGCATTTGCGATGTCACCACGCTCGGCAAGATCGACATCCAGGGGCGCCATGCCGCCGAATTTCTGAACAAGGTCTACGCCAATGGCTTTGCCCGGCTCGCGGTCGGCAGGACGCGCTACGGGATCATGCTGCGCGAAGACGGCATCGTCATGGATGACGGCACCACCGCGAGGCTCGGCGAACACCACTATGTCATGACCACCACCACCGCCAATGCCGGGCCGGTCTTCCGTCATCTGGAATTCTGCAGGCAGTGCCTCTGGCCGGATCTGGACGTGCATCTGATCTCGACCACCGACGGCTGGGCGCAGTTCGCGGTAGCGGGACCTAATTCGCGAAAGCTTCTCCAAAAGCTCATCGATCCCGAGCATGACATCTCGAACCAAGCTTTCCCTTTCATGGCTTGCGCCGAGATTTCCGTACTTGGCGGCACGCCGGCGCGCCTGTTCCGCATTTCGTTCTCCGGTGAGCTCGCCTACGAGATCGCCGTGCCGGCGCGCTATGGCTGCTCGATGATGCGCGCCCTCATGACCGCCGGCGAGGAGTTCGACGTCACGCCTTACGGCACCGAGGCGCTCGGCGTCATGCGCATCGAGAAGGGGCACGCCGCGGGCAACGAGCTTACCGGGACCAGCACGGCGCAGGATCTCGGTCTGGGCCGCATGGTGTCGAAAAAGAAGGACTGCATCGGCAACACGCTTTCCGAGCGGCCGGAGCTGAATAGCGAAGACGGCTTCAGGCTGATGGGCTTCAAACCCGTCGACCGAAGCCAGAGCATCGCCGCAGGCGCTCACCTCTTTGCGCAGGGCAAAGAAGCGACGATGGAGAACGACGAAGGCTGGCTGACATCGGCCGCCTACTCGCCGGAGCTCAACGCGTCGATCGCACTCGGCTTCATCAGGCGTGGCCAGGATCGCCTCGGCGAGGTCGTGGTCGCCAATGACCCCGTGCGCAAACGTGCGATCGATGTCGAAATCGTCTCTCCCCATTTCGTCGACCCCGAAGGAGAACGGCTCCGTGCCTGATCTCGAACTCGAGGCCCTGCCGCCGCTCGGTGGCTATCGCGAAGCGTTCGGCGGCACGGAGCTGACCGAAGTCACCGATCTTGCGATCGTTTCGCTTGCCGTCCCTCAGGGTCGAGAAGCGCCCTTTGAAGCCGCTTTATCCGGTGTCTATGGCGCCACAAGACCAGCACCTGGCTTCTCGACGCTGTCAGCAGATGGCCGGACCCGATTTCTCTGGACCGCGCCCGATCAGCTCTTTGCGCTCTTCGAGGACATGAGCCCAATGGCGGCAGACGAGGTCGAAGCAAGCCTCGGCGGCGCGGCTTATGTGACGCTGCAGTCCGACAACTGGTTGGCGCTTCGCCTGTCCGGCGGGAAAGCGCACGCGGCCCTGGAACGGATCTGCCCGATCGACCTGCACCCGGCAGCCTTCCCCGACGGCCGCGTAGCGCGCACGGCAATGGAGCATATGGGCGCTTTCATCCTGCGCGAGAGGGTCGACAGCTTCCTTTTGCTTTCTGCGTCGTCGTCTGCAAGGTCGTTTTTGCACGCGGTTAAGACGTCGCTGCTCTATGTCTCCTGACATGACAACAGCGTAGGCTGCGAGGAACGCGACAGCCTCGGTGCAGGTTTTGTCGTGGGAGGCGGTCGATGTCTTGATCGGGATGGTTGACGCCGCTTGCTTTCGCGCAAGAAACACTGAGCCTTAGATCTGCGAAGCAAGCGAAAACCAAAAAATGGCGCTTCACAAGCCGAACCTGACGCCGTCAAGCTCCTGGTGACTGTTCTCGCCCTGAATTTGATTTGGCGAGGGTTTCAGGGATGAGCGTCATGGGCAGGCAGGCCCAGGACAACCTTTCAGCCGTTGCCGTGCTGATCCGTGGACGTCATGTGCACTAGGCGCCGCCACGGAATAGTGAGAACCCCCAGGGCGTGAACTTGAACGGCAGATGGAAGTGTTCGCTCACGCGGTCGATGCCGAAACGAAACACCGCCACTTCCAAAAAGGATGGGTCAAGCACGGCCACGCCGCTGCTGCGGTAATAGGCGCCAACATCGAACTCGACCTCATAGGTTCCACGCTGCACGCCTGCCCCTTTGGCAACCGGATGCAGCAAGACGCCACTCTCACTGCAAGCGCCGGCGGCAATTTCCCTTCGCCCGGAATCCAGGCGCCACAAGCGCACCGTCAAGCCAGCGGCGGGAATGCCTCTCGCGATGTCGACCGCGTGAATCGAGATGCCGCCCGCGGCAGCCTGGTCGTCTTCCGTCACCATAGGCCTTCCCCCCTCATCCCCGAAACATTCCTTTTGCCCGAGACGGCTGGTCAATTGCGCCCGTTGATGACGCGCGTCCGTGCCTGACCCTCGCATATCTCGCCATTTCCTTCCACGACAAACTCCTCTATCAGCCGTTCTCAATTTTCGAATGGCCGCTAAGTTGGATGGGCGGCCGGACGGCGCGAGGTGCTCGCTTTGGCAACCCGGCGCCGCGGCTCGAATGGCTCATGGTCGGGAGGGAACACATGTCGCTACATCTGGTGCCGCGGCCACTGAAATATCTGGAGCAAGTCGCGCAGCACGGCTCGATTCAAGCGGCGTCGCGCGAACTCGGCATCTCGGCTTCGGCTATTCATCGGCAGATCAAGGTAATCGAGGACGCTCTCGGGGAAATGCTCTTCATTCGGGACGCCAAGGGGATGACGCTCACGCCGGCCGGCCAGCTGATCCTCGACCTTGCCCGCGACTGGCGCCTCGATAACGCGCGATTGTGGTCGGTCATTCAAGCCAATCGCGGCGTCGAGCAAGGCCATATCAGGATCGCCGCCATGGACGGCATGGTGAACGGATTTCTGCCCGAGATGGTCAGCGAAATCGCCCGTCACTTTCCGCGCGTTCACGTCGAGATCGACATCACCAGCCCGGATGGCGCGGCCAACGGGGTGCTCAATGGCGACGTCGACTTTGCCGCCGTGGCGAACGTCGCGCCGAACGAAAATTTGAAATTCCACTGGTCGCGCGAGTTTCCACTTGGCTGCATCGCGACACCCGACCACCCCGTGGCGTCGATGCGCGACATCAGCTTTTTCGATGTCGTTTCACATCCCGTGGTTTTTCAGAGCGCCGCACTCTCGATCCGAAAACTTCTGGAGGCGAGACATAGCTGGATCTTCGACAGGGCCATCAACGCCGTCACCGTGAATTCCATCCAGCTCATGAAGTTGCTTGTCCTGTCCGGGCAATATATTGCCGTCACCTCCGAGCTGGACGCCGGGCCCGAGATCCTTTCCGGACGATTGAAATTCGTTCCGATCAGCGACAAGGACGCGTTCAGGCAGACGATTTCATTGATCTCGAACGTGCAGATCCCCGAATCGTCCGCCAACCAGAAGATCATTGCGATGGCCGTGCGTCTGGTCGAACGCCTGACCGGAACCGCCGACAGTGGCATGTCCACATCATCCGACCCCCGGATGCCGTCATGAGAATCGACGGTTTGCCGCCAAGTGTGGGCGCTTCCAAGTGGCAATCCTATGTCGAAGACACTCCACTGGCGGTGGTTCAATCGGTCCAGATCGACCGAACATCGAATCGCTGCATCCAGACCGTTCTAAATTCTAGAATGAGAAATTCGGTTTTATTCTATGGACGGCAACAAATGCATTCCATAGGCTTTTCAGTCTATTGGGGATGCGAGACGCATGGAGAAGCTCGACGAGCTCAATGGCGCCGATCAAGAGCGGGCCGTTTCGTTGCTGGCGCCGCTGATCGAGCGCGCGCCGGATATCGCCCGAAGGGTGGCGAGACGCCGTCCCTTCAAGAGCGCCGATGATCTGTGCCAATCCATACGAGACGAATTGCTCGGCCTGAACCAGGCGGAGCGCTTGAGCCTTTTTAGGGCTCACCCCGAACTGTCGCCCGAGAATCCGCTGTCGATGACCAGCGAGTCGCAGTCCGAGCAGGGACGGCTCAATCTCACGTCCGACGGGAACGACTATCGGGTGCTGCTCGACCAGCTGAACGCGCAATATCGCGAAAAATTCGGGTTCCCGTTCATCACGGCGCTGGTGCGTCACCCGGACATGGACAGCGTCTTCTCGGAATTCGAAACGCGGCTTTCGGCGGACCTGACGTCGGAAATCGCGATGGCGATCGATCAGATCGCCGAGGTGAGCGCATCTCGGGTAAGCGCCGTCTTCGGCTGCAGAACTTCGGACGGGTCGCAAGATTCGGCCGCGGGCGGTTAGACGGGTCGGAAACAATGGAATCTGAAAGCAATAAGCGAGAAAACCCCGGAGCCGACGAGACCGAAGAGCACAGAGCACTTGGCTGGGGCGGCGAGATCGGCGGCGGCCTCCTCCTTGTCCTCAGCATCATCTTCATGGTCGGCGGTCTGGATCTCGGGCTTGGGGTGCCGACGCGCCTTGGCACCGGCGCCTTCCCGTTTCTGACCGGCGCTGTCCTGGCGGTTCTCGCCTTGGTGATCTGTATCGAGGAACGGCGCGGCGACGGCCTGGCGGAGATGCCCGATTGGATTGCCTTCCTTGCGATAACAGCAGCACTGGCAAGCTTCGCGGTGACCGCTGATCGCCTTGGCCTCGTACCGGCGGCGTTTTTGACCGTCGTGGTCGCAAGCCTGCCCGATCGCAGCCTTCCCCTGATCGGCAAGGCCATCCTCGGCGGTATCGTGGCGGCAGCATCCTGGGCGCTCTTCATCGGCGTGCTGAACCTGCCCTTCAAAGCCTTTGCGGGGTTCTAGGCATGGACATTCTAGCAAGCTTTGGCCAAGGACTTTTGGTCGTTCTCGAGCCCCAGAACCTGATGTACTGCTTCATCGGCGTGTTCCTCGGCACGTTCATCGGCGTCTTGCCGGGCATCGGCTCGATGGCGGCGATCGCGATGATCTTGCCTTTGACATTCTATCTGGATCCGACCCCCGCCCTGGTGATGATCGCTGCGGTGTTCTACGGCGCGGAATATGGGGGATCGACGGCGTCGATTCTCATGAACGTTCCTGGCACGCCGGCGGCGTCGATTACCGCGATCGAAGGCTATCAGCTCGCGAAGAAAGGTCGGGCGGGCGTGGCCCTGTTCTCGACGGCGACCGCCTCGTTCGGCGGCGCCATGATCGGCATGGTCGTGATCGCCGTGCTGTCGCCGTCCCTGGCCCAGCTGGCGTTGTCCTTCGGCCCGGCGGACTATTTTGCAGTGATCCTGCTCGGGCTTATTGCCGCTTCGGCGGTCAGCAACGGCGGCGCGCTGAAGGGCATCGCCATGGTGGTCACCGGGCTGATGCTGGGGACGATCGGCATCGATCTGACCACAGGCGATCTGCGCTTCACCATGGGAATTCCGGAGCTTCGTGACGGCGTTCATATCGTGGTTGTCGCCATGGGTCTTTTCGGGGTTAGCGAGCTGATCGCCTCGATCCGCGCCAATACCGGCGGCAAGGCGACCCAGACCATCGACTACAACGAATTCTATCCTTCAAAGGAGGAGTGGAAATCCCTGTTCGGGCCGATCCTGCGCGGCGGTACGATCGGATCGTTCTTCGGGGCGCTGCCGGGCACCGGGCAGACCATCGCCGCGGCCATCGCCTATGCGGTGGAAAAACGCGTCTCACCCCAGCGCAAGAAATTCGGCACCGGCGTCGTGCCCGGTGTCGCCGTGCCCGAGGCGGCCAACAACTCGGCCACCCAGACCGCCTTCATCCCGACCCTGACGCTCGGTGTTCCCGGAAGTCCTCCGATGGCCATCGTGATCGGCGCGCTGATGATCTACGGGATCACCCCTGGCCCTCGGCTGCTGGTCGAAGAGCCGGACATGTTCTGGGGGTTGGTCGCCAGCTTTCTGGTGGGCAACATCATGCTGCTTATCCTGAACGTGCCGCTCATCGGCATGTGGGTGCGTCTCTTGAAGATCCCCTACAAGATCATGTATCCCACGATCATCGTGCTGATCTGCATGGGCGTCTATAGCCTGAACAACAACGTCTTCGACGTCTGGCTGACCTTGGTGATCGGTGCGGTCGGGTATGTCATGCGGCTTTTCCGGTTCGAGCCCGCGCCGCTTCTCCTCGGCTTCGTGCTCGGCCCCCTGATGGAAGAACAGCTGCGCAGGACCATGCTGCTGTCCCGTGGCGATCCCATGGTGTTTTTGGAGCGCCCGATCAGCGCGACGCTGATCGCGATTACCGTCGGAATTCTCGTCGTTGCCCTTTATTCGACAGCGCAAAACCGTCGCCGCGCACGTGCGACGGCAAAAAACCCCCAACAAGAAGGAACACAAGCATGAAACTCGATCGTCGAACGCTCCTGGGAACCGGTCTGGCATCCCTGGCACTCTTCGCCGCCCCCGCGGCCATGGCCGAGCCCGGCGCATGGAGCGGTGAGCCGGTGCGCATCGTCGTGACGTTCCCGCCCGGCGGCACCAGCGATCTGGTCGCGCGACTTCTGGCGAAGCATCTGGATTCGGATTTCGGCCAGAAGGCGGTGGTCGACAACCGCCCCGGCGCCGCCGGCACCGTGGCCGCCGATTACGTCGCCCAGCAAGCCGCGGATGGCACCACGCTGATCTTGTCGAACAACGCGCCGTTCACCATCGCGCCGACCCGGTTCAAGTCCATTCCCTACGAACCGATCGACGGTTTTGCGCATATCGCCTATATCGGCGCTTCGGCTCCAGGGCTGTTCGTTCAACCGTCGTTGGGCATCACCACGGTTGACGAATACGTCGCCCACGCCAAGGAAACCGAGCTGACCTATGGGTCCAGCGGCGTCGGTTCGATCTCTCACATTCTGGGCGAGGCCGTCGATGCCACGCTCGGCGTCGAATCGATCCACGTTCCCTACCAGGGCAGCTCGCCCGCCATCCAGGACTTCCGCGCCGGCGTGCTCGATACGTTCTACGACATGGCCGTGCAGAACAGCGACATGATCGAAGACAAGGAAGCCGTGGCGATCGCCATCGCATCGCCCGAGCGCAACCCCGAACTTCCTGATGTGCCGACCTTCCGCGAACAGGGCCATGATATCGTCATCGAAAACTGGGTGGGGCTTTCGGGGCCGGCCGGCATGGATCCGGACATGGTGACGACGATCCACGACACCGTGCTCGCGGTTTTCGCCAACCCGGAGGTTCAAACACGCCTGACCGAGCTCGGCATCACCCACCGGGCGATGTCGACCGAGGACTACACCTCCTTTGTCGCCGAACAGATCGACATCTGGGCGCCGCTGATCATCTCGGCGGGCATCGCCGAATAGCGATACGCATCCATCCGATCGCCCCGTGAGCATGCGGCGCCACGGGGCGATCTATCTTTTCTGGAGCAGCGCTGCACTGCCCCCCCTTCATCGCTGCCTTTGAACCAGAACCGGGGAATTAGAACTGGCGCCCACCAACCGGATGGGTTAGCATTTTTTTGGATACAGAAAGTCACACAAAGAAAAATCAAGACCGGCCTACGGTGCGTGCCTCCGAGCATCAGGGGAGAGAGGCAGTGGTCGATATTATTTCGAAACGCGACGGACCGCGTCGCGAAGATGTGACTGCACGCAGGCTGCTCGGGGAAAATCGCGGCACCATCCACAAAATGGTGGATCACCTGACCGGTGGACAGCTGAGAAGCCAGGCACAAAAGCCTGCAGCACCGAAGCAGGAAGGCCTGATTATCCATACCGGACGTGCGATCGATTCACGCGACGCCGCTCGTCCTTATGTGCGGGTCAGCGTCAATGGCCGCGTGGTCATCGCCGACCAGGAGACCAGCCGGCAACTCCATTTCCTCGGCGAGGTCAGAGGGCCGCGCCGCAGCCAGCGTTTCGTTCTCG
>Ga0224508_10003648_pt1 | contig 12704 bp, 8 predicted proteins | sample SF_Jan12_sed_USG_4_FD_170157 | JGI IMG/M metagenome (GOLD analysis project Ga0224508, IMG submission 170157) | Sediment microbial communities from San Francisco Bay, California, United States - SF_Jan12_sed_USGS_21 | ecosystem: Environmental > Aquatic > Marine > Sediment | place: USA: California...
CGTTGACGCAATGGCCTTATCCAGGCCTCGATGCCCCTCAAGTTAGACGACCTTCGGCCGATACAACGATCACGACCCGTGGGCATGCCCGCGGCCGCGGACTGCAGAATTGCCCGATACCGTCGCCGGTTCGGACGGCTCTAAGTCGCATTCTTATCGCTTGCCCGGAGGTATTACCTTGGTCGCCGTTGCGAAATCAGCCCTGCAGAGCATGGAAGAAAAGATCGGCGATCTGCCGCTGCTGCCGCAGGTGCTCGTCAGGATCTTGCAGCTCGATCCGGACTCGGACAACTATTTCGAGGAGTTCGGCAAGTTGACAAAAGAGGACCCGGCCTTCGCCGTGCGACTGATTGTGCTCGCGAATTCCGCTTCCTCCGCACCCGCCGTCCCGGTCGTGTCAATCAGGGATGCACTGACCCGGATGGGCGCACAGTCAATACGAAACCTGGTTGCCTCTTTGGCTGTGCAGCGTGTGTTCTTGCCAACCAAGCCCAACGAAGTACGCCTCTGGCAACACTCGGTGTACGCTGCATTTGCGGCCGCGCAGATCGCGGAAGTTGCTTCCGGTCTAGAAATTGATCCGGCCGAGGCCTATCTTGTTGGCTTGCTGCACGACATCGGTCGTTTTGTCATGTTTGAGCATGCGGCACCCAATTTGCTCAAAGTCGATGAGAGCCATTGGGAGACACCCGAACAGCTGATCGAGGCTGATGTCGAGATCTATAAGTTCACGCACAGCGAGCTCGGTTTCCGGGCCTGCACCCATTGGAAATTGCCGGTATCGATTTGCGAGGTGACCCGACTTCACCACACACCTATCGAGGGAGAAATTGTCGCCGGATCGCTCGACGCACTGCTCTTCTGCGTGCAGGTGGCTGATCATCTCTGTCTGTCGCTCTTACAATGCGACGACTTTGAAGATACTCCAGGTGATGTCCGTGAGCAGCGTATTCTTGACAATTGCCTGAAAACCGAGCAGCAGGTAAACCTGCTGCCTGCATCCCTGCTTGCCGCGAAACTCGATCGAATTCACGCTGATAGTCAGGCCCTGTTGTCGGGATTAGGATTCGACTAAAGAAACAGCGCCCGGCCCGATCGCTCCTACAAGTGCAGCTCGACAAGGTCGCCATCAGAGACAAGATGGTCCGGACCGACCTGCTGGCCGTCAAACACCTCAGCACCCCACATGCGTGCAAACTTCAGGCCCCGGGCAATGTCCTTGTGTACCAGGCGAGCGACATCAAGCACTTTGTCGCCACGACGTACCGTGAAGGGCTTGTCGGTATCCGCTGCTTTACCCGGCGTCTTGGTGTAGACACGGACGATCTCCAGCGCGCGAAAAAGAAAAGACCCCAGCTCATCCAGGCCATCTCCGGTTTTGGCAGACGTCGTCAGAGTGGGAAAACGCAATCCAAGCAGCTCCTCGAGGATCTCGACTTCTTCGGGATCGGGATCGAGGTCACTCTTGTTCGCGATCAACACGGCGGGCAACTCGAGGCGAAACGGATCGTCTGTCTCATTCGTCTCCGCTGGTTCCGTCGGCTCCAATCCCGGCCACGCCGCTGTGAGAAAAACCTTCTTTTCCGACAGGCGCTCGAGGATGATGGGAACCTGCTCCAGGCAATCAGGGTCGCTGATATCAACGACGAGCAACACTCCATCGGCGGGCTGCAGCGCATTCACCAGCCACGGCTCCATGAAATCACCCGATAATGGTGGCAGGTCCACTAGCTGAAAGTGGATGTCCTCATATGGGAGCATGCCGGGTACCGGCAGATGCGTCGTGTAGGGGTACGGTCCGATGTCGCTGTGTGATCCGGTCAGCCGGGCGTGCAAACTGGATTTGCCGGCATTGGGCGGTCCCACGAGGCAAAGCTGTGCGGCACCTTCGGGACGTACGACATGCGACGGGCCGCTGCGGCGACCGCCCTTCTTGGGTCCCGCGAGTTCCTCGGTCAGCTGCTTGATACGGGTCTTGATGTCGGCTTGCAGATGCTCCGTACCCTTGTGCTTGGGAATAGTCCGGAACATCTCCCGCAGGCAGTCCAGACGTTCCTTCGGCTCGCGCGCCTTGCGGTACGCTTCCTCGGCTTTCTTGTATTCGGGTGTGACGTTGGTCGGCATAGCAGTGAATCTTACCTGAGGAATCCGTCCCTTTATTGGTCGAGGCAGGCGATCCTGGTAACGGTTACCACCATCACCAGGGGTGGTTCCTACGGGTAACGCGTGTAGGGAGCATGGCTATAGTACTTGGGTCGTGTGTCGAGGCGAATGTGCAGCCATGCAACACCGAGCCCGGCCGTACTCAGCCATTTCGGAGCAGAACTAATATTCCGGTTCACGGTATTCGCGGTGTGCCGCCAGAGCGATCGAACCTGATCTGCCGGCGCATGCCGCAGAAACGCGGCCAGGTGTGGGTAGGCATCGTTTGCGGCAACGGGACACGGGACGATCAACATTGCGTCGCCGCTGAGATTGGGTAACACGACGACGCCTTCATCGGACGCTTCGTCGAAAATCGACTGGAACGGAGCGGGCTCCGCCTGAATGGTCGCAAGGGCGGGTGCGTTCAGAAGGACGAATTCGGTGTCGCGTTCAATACTCTCAAGCGTGAGTGGTGGGTGTTCCCAGTAGAAAGCCTCAAATTCAGCGTCGGCCAGCAATCGCGTATACCAGGCAGCAAAGTTGTCGTCGTGTTCGAGCAATCGAATCAGCTCGCGAAATGACAGTGGCGTCTCGTCATCCAACAAGAGGTACTTCGATCCGGATGCCAGGTGTTTGGTTACTGCATGCCACATACGTTATTGATCGATAGTCTGGCCAACTGGCGTTACGTCGACACTATAGCGCATGGTTTGGGCGTTACGATTGGTGGAGCACTCGAACGAGGAGCGCCGCATCCGAAGCCTTACAAAAGTACGATGTCATCTGCCATCATGCAGCCATGAAGAAGGTGTTGCTCTATGTCCCTGTCGTCCTCAGTCTTGTCATTCTCGGCGCCCATTTCTTACGCTACGGCAATTCCACCGGTGTTTTTGGATCGCTGGTGCTGATCGGTCTGCTCATCGTCCGTCGACCCTGGGTTGCCCGACTGATACAAGTTGTCCTCATCCTCGGCGCGCTCGAATGGCTTCGCACGCTTTACGAGTTCGCGCAAGTACGTGCCGCGCTGGGTCAGCCCTTCACCCGCATGATCATCATACTGGGCGTCGTCGCGGCCCTGACGTTTTGCTCGGCACTGCTTTTCCAGTCGCAGGCGCTGAAGAGGATCTATCGGCTGGACCGCCGCGCCTCCGGGGGATGACGAGCGAAGCAAGTCCATTACGGAGGCCGGGTTACAGGTATTTGTCGACCGAAGGCGATGAACTGCTGTCGATGAGCGCCCGGAGCTCATCCCAGTTGCCGCTCTGCTCGACCCGGGCAACGCGTTGTTGCATTTCCGCGACCGCGTCATCAAGCTCGCCGACCATCGCCTCGAACCCGGGAAGACCGCGTAGCGACTTCAGGTAGGGATCGATCGCCAAAGGCCAGCCATTCGAGGCGGCGGTTCCCCGGAACCCCTCATCGATCGCCTCGCGGAGGGTGCCAAGCGCATCGTGTGTCTTCCCCTGCAGCGCAAGGACCTGCACATCGCGTATGCCGTGCCCGGCAAGACCCATTCGGGGCAGCGTTCGAACGACATCTAATGCTGCTTGCAATAGCGTATCGGCACGCTGATCCTCGCCTTGATTTTGCAGAATAAACGCGTAGCGAATCAGGTTGGCAACGTTGAAAGCGTCCACTTCCGGGTCCGCATCCGCCGCGAACTCCGGGTTGCGAAGCTCGGCGTACTTGCGGGCCTTGTCGAAGTCGCCGGCAAACATGGAAAAACCGGCAACCAGGCTTAGTTCGAACTGCCTGGGATTCTCGGCGCCCTCAACCGCGTGCTCAACGATCTCGGCGGCGCCTGCAAAATCGAATTGAAGGGCCTTCTCCATGCCGCGACCATAGACGTACATCGGATGGCCTGCTGTTACGCCGGAAAAGAGTTCCTGAACTTTGTCGTATTCGCCGAACTCGATATACGCACCAACCATCGACGCACCGCCGAGCGGATCGGTACTCAGTTCCTGGCCTTTCAATCCCCATGCGATAGCCTCGTCCATCCGACCAAGGCCTTGCAAGTGCTGCGCCAGGTTCTGGTAGGCGGTCGGCCATTCCGGGTGAATACCAATCGCCTTGACGTACAAATCGAGCGCGATGTCGTTCTGCCCACGCAGTGCGTACAGCACCGGAAGATTGGCGTAAGGAATCTTGCCGAGCGGGTCTACCCGGAGAGATTCATGATAGAGCTCGATGGCCTCCTCGATTCGCCGCTGTGCTCCGCGGACAGCGGCAAACCACATATAGGCAGTTGCATTGTTCGGGTTGAGCTCCAGCGCAGAGACAAAGCAGGCCGCGGCCTCCTCCAGGCCGGGGCCGGTACGGGTTTCTTCCCACATCTTTTGCTTCAACAGGCCGAGAGAGGCGTGTGCATCTGCCAGGTCGGAATTAAGTGACAATGCTTTATCGAGCGACGTGCCGGCGACATCGAACGCTTCATTGACCGAAATCGCCTGATGATTGTTCAGGAGCAGCAGCGCGCTGTCGGCGAGGCCCGCGTAGGCCTCCGCATAATCCGGATCCAGTGCGATCGCCTCTTCGAATTGTTCACGCGCTTTTAGCAAAGTGTCGAGACGCCGCTTGTAGAGATTGTTACGGCCCTGCGTGTAGAAGTTGTACGCCGCCAGGCTATCGGTCGGTATCTTTGCGAGACGCGACTGCTCTTCGTTAGTGAGCGTCGCCTTCAATGCGCGAGTTATCTCCTCCGAAATCTCACTCTGCAGCGCAAATAAATTAGCCGCATTGAGTTGCCGGTCGTAGGACTTCGCCCAGATATGTTCGTCAATCGATGCATCAATTAGCTGAGCATTGATCCTTACATTGTCGCCGACCCGTTGCACCGCGCCTTCGAGGACGGTCCCGACACCAAGCTCTTCCGCGACCTGCGTGATGTTCTTGGTTGTGTCCCGATACTCCATCACCGATGTACGGGAGATCACCTTAAGCGCCGAGATGTTTGCGAGACGGGTTAGCAGGTCATCATGAATGCCATCGGCGAACAACTGGTTTTCCGGGTCAGCGCTGCGACTCGTGAAAGGCAGGACGGCGATCGACGAGCGGTCAACGGCCGCCACCGACGCTTCATGAGCATCGCGCATGCCGGTGACATTCAGTGTGACGGATACACCGAGCGCAATAACCAGCAGCCCGATGATGATGAAGTCCAGTCTTCGGCCGGTCTTTGGCGTAATCGACTCGGAACGATCGACGTTTCTCTCGAGCCTGACCCCCTCGGGCGTGACCTCGAATGCCCAGGCCAATACCAGCGATACGAGAAAGCCGATGACCACGACAACGACATAGACCTGAAACGCCGACTCCGATGCGCCGAAGGTCGGTAACAGCACCGAGCCCGCCTCAATGATGATCCAGGCGACCACGGCATAAGCCGCTGCGACGCGCAATACATTGCGGCGTTTGAGTTCCGATACGAATGAGGTCATGGGCGCAATTATCACCTACAAGTGATCTGGATGCAGTACGTACCTTGGAGTGCTAAGCCGCAGTTCTGTTTCGCACAGGATATGTCGATGATATCGCCCGACTTATGACACCCTTCGTGGCTATTTTCTTTCTGGCGCCGCAAGATCCTTGAAGAAATCCGCGATGGTCACGTTGGACAGGTCTCGTAATTCACCGGCATCGAGATACGAGCCGTGACAGGAACTGCAGGTCTCATACCAGATGTGGGTCTGCCGAGGGTCGACTACCTTAATCATCGCGCCGCTGCAGCGTGGGCATTGATAACTGTCGATGGCATTACTCTGCTTTCCTGTCTTTGCATCACCAATGTCGATAGCTGCGGCTGCCTGCTTGTTTTTCAAGAGATCCATCTCACCAGCGTCGAACCAGATGCCATTGCAAATAGTACAACGATCCACTTCGATGCCTTCGACGTCTATCTGTTCCATGTCGGCCCTGCATTTCGGGCATCGCATGGCGCCTGACCAGAACATGCCGGCCTCATTGCCACCGATGCCGATCGTGTATCTCGGACCTTGCCGTTTTTTGCCGCCTGTTTTCGTGCCTTGTTGTTCGGCGTCGTGGTGATGATGGTGCCGGTGGAACAAGAGCACGATGATCATTGCGACAATTATTGCGCTGAGCATCGTGTAGGACTGGACGTAGCTCGATTTCTCGGCGACCACACCATAAATTTTTGATCCGGCCGAATGCCCCAGGTTGGCGACCGACATATAGATTGCGAATTGTGAGGCCGAGTTGACGCTTTTGCAGATTGCCATCGCCAATGCGAGACTCGAGACCATGACCACGGGCAGCATCATTATCCAGATCGATAGCATCGACCGGACATAGAGCGTGTTCTGCCACAGGTGTTGTGTCTGAGCTATCAGGAAGGCGTGGATGGCGAGCAGTGAGACGGCCAATAACAGCATGCGCTTGGCGCCCATGCGATCGATTGCGGGGCCGATTGCGAGCGCGAGAACGGCGCCGATCAGCCCCATCATGGCAACCAGCTGCGACCACTGCGGTGTCGTATAGCCGAACAGGTTCACCGCGGCGATCGGCATCAGCGCCTGGCCATAGCCGTACACTAAACCGTCGAAGAACATGATAGCCATGACGATCAGACTGGTTCTCACCCAGAGAACATTGTTGAGTTCCTTGAACACGGCGCGGAAGGAAGTATCGGCGCGATGCACCGTCGCCGCCGTTCCTTTTGTCCATGGCAAAAAGCGCTCGTCCTCGCGTTCGAGAACAAGAAGCGTGACGAGGAGAGCGAGCGCTGAAACGGCCGCAGCAATGATCGCGGTCGTCCCCAATCCAAAGGTGGTGAGCAGCACGCCCGTTACGGCAGCCGTCGAGGCCCAGCCGATGGACTTGCCGAAGCTCATGAAGGCATTTAGACGACCTTGCTCCCTGACTGGCGTGAGGTCGATTGACATGCCGTCGACCGCGACGTCCTGAGTTGCCGCGAAACTGTTGATGAGCACGCCAATGATCATCAACAACCCGATCTGTTCGGCCGGGCGCTCGATAAGCATGAGCGCCAGCAACGAGAGCGACAGGCCGAGTTGCGCGCCGAGCACCCATGGCCTTCTTCTTCCCATTGGCAGGAACTCGTAGCGGTCCATCAATGGGCCGGTGACCAGCTTGAAGGCCCAGGGTAATACGATGACGGCGAGATAAGAGCCGATATCCCCGGCACCTACGCCCTGACTGGCCAGCCACACGGGTATGGCGATCGCCAGCAGGCCCTGCGGAATGCCCTGGGCGAAGTACATGAATGAACCGGTGGCGTACCGTACTCGCGAGCTATCCGCGAGGACAAAAGAACCTGCCATGTGTTGATATCCCCGATATTCGTTTTTATTATTTACGCGATAGTAACGACTTTCGGCGCAAATGCCACGTGGGCAACCTCGGGCGGCTCATTTACCTGGCAAGCGAAACCGTGATTCTCACAAGCGTCTTTCGACCCGTTTGACCGCGGTATCGTCAGGATCATTGCTGATCGAGAAGTTCAGCGAAGTCATGAGATCGAGCATCCTGGAGTTTTTGCTCAGGACCTGCCCCTCAATACGCTCGAGGTCCCGGTCGCGCGCGACGTCCATGAGATTGCGCATCAGGTGATGTGCGATGCCACGGCTTTGCCACTGGTCCGATACCACCAGCGCAAATTCGCAACTCGTCTTGTCGAGGTTGGTCGTGTAGCGCACGACGCCGATCTGCTCTTCCCCGGCATCGGTCATCGTTACGGCGATCAATGCCATCTCGTTGTGGTAATCGATCTGCGTGAAGCGCACGAGCATCTCCTGACTTAGCTCCTGCAGCGAATTCATGAAGCGAAAATATCTCGCCTCGTCGGAAAGGTCGCGGATGAACTTCGCCTCGATTTCGGCATCCTCGGGACGAATCGGCCGAATGACGATATCGGTGCCATCGTTGAGCTGCACGGTCTTGGCGAGGTGCGCCGGATATGGGTGTATTGCGAGATGATGGTAAGGATCCGTCGAGAGTTTCGGGTAAGCCACGACGATGCGCGCGTCGACGGCAACAACCTCGTTCTCATCGATGATGAGCGGATTGATATCCATCTCTTTTATCCACGGCAATTCGCAGGCCATGCTGGAAACGGCTAGCAATACATCGACGAGCCTGTCCATGTCGACGGCGGGCATGTTGCGAAATTCACCGAGCAATTTCGACACCTTGGTGCGCTTGATCAGGTCCCGGGTCAGACGGTGATTCAGAGGCGGCAACGATATTGCCGAATCACCCATGACCTCTACGGCGGTGCCGCCACTGCCGAAGCTGATCACGGGACCGAAAACCGGGTCCCGGATAATGCCGACCATGAGCTCCCTGCCGTTGGAGCTGCGGTACATCTTCTCGATCGTTACGCCCTCGATCTTCGCATTCGGTACTTTCCGTGCGACCTGCTCGAGCAACTGCTTGTAAGCGCCGCGAACCTCATGGGCGGAGTCGATGTTGAGTCGAACGCCACCCGCATCCGACTTGTGCGAGATGTCCGATGACAATACTTTCATGGCAATCGGAAAGCCGATGGACTCCGCAACGATCAACGCTTCGTTAGCCGACCGGGCAACGGCGTTGCGCACCGTCGGGATACCGAAAGCCGTCAACACCGCGAGCGATTCGGGTTCCGTCAGGATATCCCTCTGCTCGTTGAGGACCGCTTCTATGATCAGGCGCGCACCATCACTGTCCGGGCTCTCCCGGCCCCTCGTCAGCCTGGCCGGGGTCTGCAGTAGCAAGCGCTGGTTGCGGTTGTATCGCGCGAGATAGGAGAATGCATCGACAGCATTCTCGAGCATGCCAAAATCGGGAACACGCGCCTCGAGGAAAAGTTCGCGCGCTTCCTCGACCTGTCCACCGCCCATCCAGCTGGTCATGATGGGTTTCTTGCTGTTTCTGGCGGATTCGATGACGGCTTTCGCCACCTCGGTCGGCGCGGTCATGGCCTGCGGCGTCAGGATGACGATCACACCGTCAACACCGGGATCCTCCAGGCAAATATCGATTGCCTGCCGGTAACGCCCGGGCGGCGCATCACCAATAATGTCGACGGGATTCCCATGCGACCAGACGGATGGCAACGCTTCGTTGAGCCTGGCCATTGTCTCATCGCTCAGCGAACTCAGTTCTATACCCTGGTCAGTGGCCCTGTCCGCGGCCATGACGCCGGGACCGCCACCGTTAGTGACGATGACGAGGCGCTCGGACGGGCCGCGGTAATGAAGGGACGATAATGCCTTGGCGGCAGCAAACAACTGCCCGATCGTTTCGACACGTAACACGCCGGATCTGGACAGCGCGGCCGAAAAAGTTTCGTCGCTGCCGACGAGCGCTCCTGTGTGGGACATCGACGCTTCCGCGCCGGCCGCGTGGCGCCCGACCTTGAGGGCAATGACGGGTTTGATACGGGCGGCGGCTCGCAGCGCGCTCATGAATCGCCGGGAGTCGTTGATACCTTCGATATAAAGGAGGATTGCCTTTGTCTTGGGATCGGAGACCAGGTAGTCGAGATAGTCACCGAAACCCAGGTCGGCCGCGATACCCGACGATACGACCGCCGAAAAACCGATCTCGTTTCTCTCCGCCCAGTCGAGGATTGCCGTGCAAATGGCGCCCGACTGCGATACGAACGCGAGGTTGCCGGGCTTCGCGTTGTTGTTGCCGAAAGTGATGTTCAGCCCCTTGTCGGGACGAATGATGCCGAGGCAGTTCGGCCCCATGAGTCGGATATCGTAGCGTCGTACCATTTGCGTGACCCGATCTTCGAGTCTGCGGCCTTCGGGTCCGGTCTCACGGAAACCGGCGGACAGGATCAGCATCATTCTGATGCCGCGTTCGCCGCAGGCTTCCACTATGGCGGGAATACTCTTGGCTGGTGTCGCAACGACTGCGAGATCGATCGTGTCATCGATGTCATCAAGAGACGAATACGCTTTGTGTCCCTGCACTTCCGCACGCTTCGGGTTGATCCCGTAAATCCGGCCTTCGAAACCGGACGTCAGGAGATTCCTGAAAACCACACCGCCGACCGAATCGGGCCTGTCGCTCGCGCCAAACAGCACGACGCTTTGCGGGGTGAACAAGGGCGCCAGATAATGAGTATTCATTGTCGAATTCAGCTCTACATTTCTTTTGCGGACGCGAACTTTTACACTCGCCGTCAACGCTTTCACAATACGGGATAACCACTTTGCGCACCGCGATGATCAGTCACCATGCGTGCCTCGGACACGACACGGGCGTGGACCATCCCGAATGTGCCCGCAGGATATCAGCTATCAATGACCGTTTTGTGATGTCGGGGCTCGCCGACGTGCTGCGGCACTACGACGCGCCTGAGGTGACCGACGGCCAGCTCCTCCGGGTTCACACACAAAGCCACCTCGACAGGGTGGCCTCGATGATTCCTGATACCGGGTACGGCAGTCTCGATCCCGACACAGTTGTTAGTAACGGCTCGCTTGCGGCTGCTCGTCGGGCGGCTGGCGCAGTCGTGAAAGCAGTAGACCTCGTAGCAGGCAGCGAGATGGAATCTGCGTTCTGTTGTGTTCGACCACCCGGCCACCATGCCGAAAGCGGGCGGGCGATGGGGTTTTGCCTCTACAATAATATCGCTGTCGGCGTCGCTCATGCGCTGCATGAACACGACGTCGAGCGCGTGGCCGTTGTCGACTTCGATGTCCACCAGGGGAATGGTACCGAGGAGATCTTTCGCAATGAGGAGCGAGTCCTGTTTTGCTCGACGTTTCAGCACCCGTTTTACCCGTATACGCCAATGCTCGAAAACGCAGCAAATCGCGTCAATGTTCCCCTCGATGCCGGTGCAGGAAGCGCCGAATTCAGGGCGGCAATAACAGAACAATGGATGCCTGCCGTTGAGCGATTCGAGCCGGAGATGATTTTCGTGTCGGCCGGGTTCGACGCGCATCGCGATGACGATATGTCGCACGTCGGGCTGAGCGACGCCGACTATCGCTGGGTAACCGAGCAGATCGTGCAAATGGCCGCGGCATCGGCCCATAACCGCATCGTGTCGGCACTGGAAGGTGGGTACGAACTCAATAGCCTGGCACGCTGCGCCGAGGTGCACGTGCGCGTTCTGATGGGGCTGCATTGATCCAGTGAGCACACTCGAGACAGACGAGGTGTGAGCCTCAAATAATTCGCGGATCGGTGAAAAGCTTGCCAATCCGCAAAACTACCTAGGAACGAGCGTCAACCGTTCATTAGTATATTCGTTTGTTCTTATGAACACTTCCAAAGGAGGAAATCATGAGAACTCAGATGACAATCAGCATCCTCACTGCAGCAGCGTTGACGCTGGCGTCGATGTCAGCCCTTGCGCAGGGCCGCCACGGGCAAGGCGGCGCGCAGCCACAGGATCGTGCGCAAATCGAACGTGGCCAGAAAGACTTCGATCGGGACCGCTTTCGTGACCGCGACCGAATCACGAACCCGGCACAGGATCGTGACCGCACCCGCGACCAGGACCGTATCCACGCACCGGACAATGCAGGACTTGGCCAGAACGGCATTTACGGCGGCGAACTGATGAGCGTTGAGGAGCGCAACCAGTACCGCGAACAACTCAGGCTCACCGAAAGCGATGCGCAGGCACGTACGAAGTTCATGGCCGAGCACAAGGAACAGATGCAACAGCGCGCCAGGGTGAAGGGCGTAGAAATCAAAGATCCCCCTGACAACGGGAACGATAACTAATGAACAAGAGCACACACGCTGCCGCCGTACTGGCGGCAGCTTCACTTGCATCAACGAGATCCACAGCTCGCACCCGAGGCCGTACCTTCCCAGTCCGGGTCGGCTACCCCTGCCAGGTGTCACCGGCGGTATCCTGATTCGCGCAGCCTTATTCGCAGCCCATGCCTTGTCGGCGACGTGGTCCAGGTCCGGCTCCGCCGGGTCATCGGCCATGCTGTTGATCGTCAACGCCAGCACCTGGTTCATGACCGCTGCCCACTGCGCTTCTGTCAGCGCCGCCATGTCGGCGGCGATCTGTTGCGCGATCTCTCCCTGATAGAAATCGCCGGCGCCAGCTTCTGCCAGGCGAGTGATGGTACGTGCCAGCGCCGGTTGTTTCACAAGATCGCCGGCATCGTAAGCACTGCCGTCAGCTTCAATAAATACCTGCTGAAATCCCGGATCGTCCTTGAGTTGCTCCAGACCATCTTCATGACGAGCTGCGGCGCCGGGCAACAACGCAAAACCGTCATGCGCGATTCGCATCGGTTCCTGCGGTAATACAGACCATGGCAATGAGCCGTGTTCCGCATGCAGCCGGACCAGTCCCGCCACGACCCCCGGCGTGGCAATGGTCCCGTATCCCTGGCTGACTGGTTCTTCCGGGGGCGCATGGGCGGCCGGCACCTCGGTCATGCTGTTATAACCCTGATAGCGACCATCCGGGGACCTGACGAGGACCTGGATACGGCCACCCAGGTGGCTCATCGACGGTTCCACGACGGCAAGCGTGAACCCGGCCGCTACTGCCGCATCGGCGGCGTTGCCGCCCTTCACCATCCTGAGTACGACGAATTTATGAC
>Ga0224508_10003649_pt1 | contig 12703 bp, 11 predicted proteins | sample SF_Jan12_sed_USG_4_FD_170157 | JGI IMG/M metagenome (GOLD analysis project Ga0224508, IMG submission 170157) | Sediment microbial communities from San Francisco Bay, California, United States - SF_Jan12_sed_USGS_21 | ecosystem: Environmental > Aquatic > Marine > Sediment | place: USA...
CCAGCGCAGACCATGCTGCTTTGCCTCGGCTAAGGCAGCCTCAGCGATCTCGCACGGGTTGTCGGATCCACTCTCAAAAAAGCGAGCGCCGGTTTTTTCGGCAAGCTTCTTGAGTTGCTCACGGGCCGCAGGACGATAAACATCGAGACTCACGAGCATGACATCGGCGGGTCGCGTTTTGCCGAGATGCAGTGCCAACTTCCCGGCTGTCGTTGTCTTTCCGGCGCCCTGCAAGCCAGCGAGCAACAGCACCGATGGCTTACCCGCGGGGCTAAGCTGCTCCCCGGCGCCACCCAGCACAGTGACCAGTTCGTCATGCACAATTTTGACGAAGACCTGACCCGGGTCGAGACTCCGCGTGACCTCGTCGCCCAGCGCCCGCTCCCGCACGCGATCGACAAATGTCCGGGCGACCGGCAATGCCACGTCGGCTTCGAGCAGCGCCATCCGAATCTGACGCACCGTATCGCGGACGTTTTGCTCGGTAATTCTGCCGCGCCCGGTCAGTTGCCGGACGCTGTCGGTCAGTCTTTCTGTCAGCGTGGAAAACATCCGCGAAAGCCTAGCATGCTCTGGCGAGTCGCCCCAGCCGTCACGGCTTGCCACATTTCCTTGACACCTTGGCCGCAATTCAGTCACTCTGAGCCGGTGTCAAGTCACAAGGAGGGCACACGTCGTTGAACGACCCTATTCCGATAGGCTATTTGATTGGCCTGTTGGTAACCCTGATTTTCCTGTCGGCGTTCTTTTCCGGCACCGAAACTGCGCTCATGAGTCTCAACCGCTACCGTTTGAGGCACCAGGCCAAAAGCGGTCATCGCGCGGCCAAAATTACTGAAGCACTACTGCAGCGCCCAGACCGCCTGATCGGCCTAATCCTGCTCGGCAATAATGTCGTCAATTTGACGGCTGCGTCGCTGGTTACGGTGATCGCGATTCGCAGCGGATATGAACACGGGATATTGGTTGGCACGCTGATCCTTACCGTTGTCGTGCTTATTTTCGCTGAAGTTGCGCCCAAGACAATTGCGGCGCTGCACCCGGCAAAAGTTGCCTTGCCAGCCGCGTTAATCTATTACCCGCTTCTGAAACTGGCTTACCCGGCGGTCTGGCTGATTAACCTGATTGCAAACGGCTTGCTTCGTTTGCTCGGTGTCAGCCCGAACGACATCGCCACGCATTCACTGAGCGCAGAAGAACTCAAGACCGTTGTCGCCGAAGCTGGCGCCATGGTCCCGCGGCGCCACCAAAAAATGTTGCTCAGAATTCTGGATCTTGACGCGGTTACCGTTGACGACGTCATGGTGCCGCGCCAGGACATCGTCGAGATCGATCTCGACGACGGATGGGACATGAACCGCGAGATCATTCGTACCAGCGAGTTTCATCGCTTGCCAATTTGTCGCGACGGAATCGACAACATCCTCGGTGTTGTCCAGGTCCGCCGCATGCTGCCTGACCTCGCAGAAGGTACGCTCACCGAGTCCCGTCTGACACAGATGATGCGCGAGCCGTATTTCGTGCCGGAAGGGACGCCGTTAACCAAACAGCTTCTGAGCTTTCAACAACAACGCCGGCGCTCTGCTTTCGTTGTCGATGAATACGGTGACGTTCAGGGCTTAGTCACAACCGAGGATATCTTGCGCGAGATCGTGGGCGAATTCGATCGTGACTCAACACCCTCCGATGTCGGCATCATTCAGGCGCTCGATGACAGCTTCATCGTCGACGGTGGGGCTAATGTGCGCCAACTGAACCGGCTGATGAACTGGTCCCTGCCAACGGACGGTCCGAAGACGCTGAACGGATTGATTGTCGAGGAACTCGAGACCATCCCGGAACCCGGCACCAAAATGACTGTCGCCACCTATCCGATCGAGATCGTTGCGACCGCCGAACATGCCATTCAACGCGTCCGGATTTTTCGGCGCGGTTCTGGGTCGCGCGACAAACTGGCGCAGGCGGCCGGAGCGAGTTAAACCCCCGAGCCTCAGGCTCGAATCTCTGCCATTGCGTCGGCAAGTCGCGCAACGGCGACGACTTCTATGCCCGGATCCTGACGAGGCACATTGGCCTTGGGCACGAAGGCACGCTTAAACCCATGCTTGGCGGCTTCTTTGAGTCGCTCCTCGCCGAAAGGCACGGGCCTGATCTCACCGGTCAGGCCAACCTCACCGAATACGACGACATCGTTATCCAGAGCACGCTCGCGAAAGCTCGAAACCATGGCCAGGCAAAGCGCAAGATCGGCGGCTGTCTCGCTAACCCGAAGACCGCCGACAACGTTCGCAAATACATCGCTGTCGCCGATGTCGACGCCACAATGACGATGCAGTACGGCCAATAACATGCTCAAACGCTGCGCATCGACGCCTTGCGCCACCCGCCGTGGCGAATGACTGAGACTGCGATCAACCAGTGCCTGTACTTCGGCGAGAACAGGACGCGTGCCTTCGCGCGTGACGAGCGTCACGCTGCCTGCCACGGATTCAGTTCGGCGTGACAAGAATATGGCCGAGGGATTCTTGACTTCATGAAAGCCATCGGAAGCCATCACGAAAAACCCCATCTCATTCGCGGCGCCGAATCGGTTCTTGGCAGCGCGAATAATGCGGTAGCGACTGCCAGAGTCGCTCTCGAAATAGAGCACCGTGTCGACCATGTGTTCGAGAACTCGCGGACCGGCCAACGTGCCTTCTTTGGTGACATGACCGACTAGCAGCGTGGCGACGCCGCGCGTTTTTGCAAATCTCACAAGCTGTGCTGCGCACTCGCGCAGTTGGCTGACCGACCCCGGAGCAGACTGCAATGAGTCGGTGTAAAGCGTTTGTACCGAATCGATAACAAGCACAGCCGGCGGCTCCTCTGACAGAGTAGCGAGGATAGTCTCGACGTGTGTCTCTGCCACCATCCGAACCGGCGCCGAACGCACGCCGAGGCGGTCGGCTCTGAGTGCAACTTGGTCGAGCGACTCCTCGCCCGTCACGTAAACGGCGTTGCGCTCAGACGCAATCGTTGCGAGCGCGCGAAGCAACAGCGTCGACTTGCCAATGCCCGGGTCACCGCCGATCAAAACAACGGAGCCCGGCACCAGCCCACCGCCAAGCACGCGATCGAACTCGGCCAGGCCGCTGGAACAGCGCTCGACCTGGTCGGTACGAATGGAATTGAGCTCGGCAAGCTCGATCTTTCCGGCCATTTGCGCGCGCTCGGCCCGGACAATGGGCTGGCGGGTCTCCGCGAGGGAGTTCCAGCTACCGCAGTCGGCGCACTGCCCCTGCCATTGGGAATGCTCGGCCCCGCATTGACCACAGGTGAAAATTCGCTTGGGCCTCGCCATACGCCAGCAGCATAGCCGATCGAGAATGTGCTGTGGGCCCCGTTCTTACTGGCTATAGAGCCCGAAAACATGGCTTGGATCACAGGGTCTGAGCGGCTCCAGTGGGATACTGACCGACCGAAATTCCGGCAGCCATTGATGCACAGATTCAGGCGAACCAGCTCATACCTGCGGCGCGCGGCGCTGCTAGGCCTGGCTGTCGCAGCAACGGCCCACCTGGCGCCGCTGCACGTCGCCCAGGCACTGGACGGCGCCTTACTGGACGCGTTCGCGGAGTTTCTGCCCCATCAGCAGGATGCCGAGATCGTCTTCGTGGATGTCCAACAGCCGGGTGCCTTAGCCGCGCTCGGATCCGGATCCATGGTTACGATTGTTGGCCCGAGCGCCGTCGCGATCGGACCCGTGGCCAGTACCCTTTGGGGCGAAGCTGCTGTCTGGTTGTTCGGCATCGGCGCGGTCATCGCGCTGCTGAACGTACGAAGCCGGCACCGGCGGTACGCCTGGCTGATGGCTGCCGGCGGCCCGTTGGCTTTGCTGCTTGCGAGTAGCGCGGCCTTTGCCAGCGCCGGCGCCTGGATTCCGATCGCGGGCCCCGCGCTGTTGCTCCTGACCACTGGTGCTGGCGCACTTGTTGCCGTTGGACCGGTCGCGGCATTGCCGGTGGCGCTCGAATCGGAACCTGAAGCAGCGCGGGACTATCTGCGCCGCGGCGAGCTGATCGACGCCTGGCACGCCTACCGAGAAATTCCGCCGATCGGGTCTGTATTGCCTGAGTTCTACGAACTCGGCGACCAGCTTGCGAAAGCCGGCTATCCGGAGCTTGCGGCCGATACGTTTCTGCGCGTGGCGCTGGTCGACCCGGAATACCGAGATATTGCATTTAGATTAGTCAGCGCCGGGCGACCAGACGCTTTCGAAGACGACGAGGCCCGAGAGCGCTTACGCGCCGAAATGCCCGCCAGTCTCGGCCGCTACCAACTACTCGAGCCGATTGGCCAGGGCGCGACCGGTCGAGTTTATCTGGCAAGAGATCCCAGAATCAGTCGTCTGGTCGCGATCAAACTGATCGACATCACACTGGAGCGCGATGCAGCCGAGCAAACGGACGCTGCCGAGCGATTCAGCCGCGAAGCCGAAACCACCGGGCGTCTGAGCCACCCGAACATAGTCACCATCCACGACATGGGCGAATCCGACGGCCGGGCCTACATCGCCATGGAATACCTCAAAGGCGATCTCCTGAGCCATTTTACCGACCCGGACACCCTGCTGCCGCCGCGGCTGGTGCTCGAACTCGGCGCGCAAATGGCTGACGCGCTCGACTATGCGCATGGCCAGAACGTTATCCACAGGGATATCAAGCCGGGCAATATTATGTATGATTCGGTCAGTGGTGATCTCAAGATCACAGACTTTGGGATTGCACGCCTGATCGATGTCAATCGAACTCGAACGGGAGTCGTTTTGGGGACGCCGTCGTTCATGGCCCCAGAACAGATCGAGGGGGGAAACGTGAAGGGGTACACGGACTTATTCGCACTAGGTGTTAGTCTTTATGAACTCCTGACCGGCCAATTGCCCTTCCGCGGAAACTCCATGACCAAGCTAATGTTCGTGATTGCCAACGAACCCCACATCCCTATGTCAGCGGCCCGGCCAGATTTGCCGGTCGAGCTCGATGGAGTCATCGACACGGCGCTGAACAAAGACCCGACTCAACGCTACCAGCGCGGCGGCGATATGGCCGACGCCTTGCGAGCCGCCGCCCGACTGATGACCTAGCCTGTTAATCGACGTCTGATGACTCTTAAAAAGAAATTCTCCTTTGTCGAAATGACCGACGTCGGCCGCGTTCGCGAACACAACGAGGACGACATCGGCAGCGATCCGGATATTGGGCTGTGGGTACTGGCCGACGGAATGGGCGGTTACAACGCCGGCGAGGTGGCCAGTGGTATCGCGGTGAAGACCACGATCGACCTGGTGACCGAAGCCTGCCGCCGCGAGAACCGAGCCGACCCAGAGCCTGAGACAGGCTACATGCGACAAACCATCTCGTTACGTGACGCGATCATGCGCGCCAACAAGATCATCCATCAAACAGCGCAATCACAACCCCAGTGCGAAGGCATGGGAACGACTCTGGTCGCTTGCTTGTTTTTCGACAACAAAATTTCAATAGCTCACGTAGGCGACTCGCGCCTGTACCGAATGCGCGACAATCGCTTCGAGCAGATCACAATGGATCACTCGCTCCTCCAGGAGCTTGTCGATCGCGGCTATTACTCACAGGAAGAAGCTCAGCGCTCAACCAACCGAAATTACGTGACTCGCGCTCTCGGGGTTGAGCCCAACGTCGAAGTCGAAATTCAAGAAGTGGAAGTCCAAAAAGGCGACTACTTCCTGCTGTGCTCCGACGGCTTGCCCGACATGGTGGAGGACGAAGACATCCACCTGACGATCAATACCTTCAGCACGAGCATCGACACGATCGGCGAGCAACTGATAAAGCTCACCAATGACAACGGGGGTCGTGACAACGTTTCGATCATCGTCGTCAAAGCAGTAGATTCGTTTCCGGCAACCGCCGGAGTATTTGACAAAGTTCGCAACCTATTTAGGCAATCGGGATAACAACCATGGCACGACTAGTTTTGAGTTTGGATGGCCAAACATTAGCCGAATACAATATGACCAAGGAACGCTACACCGTTGGACGTCTTCCCGATAACGATATTCGCATTGATAACGCTGCGGTCAGCGGACATCACTCACTAGTTATCAATATTCTTAACGACTCATTCCTCGAAGACCTGAACAGCACCAATGGTACTTACGTCAATGGCAAGCTGATCAAGAAGCACGCTTTGCAGCACGATGACGTCATTACGGTGGGTCATCACCAGCTGCGCTTTCTCGAGGATCAGGTAGACGACATGCCTGAAGACGAGTTCGAAAAGACCATGGTTATCGAGCCGAGCGGAAAGATTGAAGAAGAAATCGTCAAGGCAGCGCAGGCCGCCGACGAAGCTGCTCGATCAGCGTCAAGTAGCGAGCAAGCCAAATCTGATTTCCGACCTTCCACGACGCAAGACGTCGACGAAGCACAGGCAAAGGCAGTCAGCCTGCCACTGGCGAAGCTGCAAGTGTTATCGGGAACCTTTGCCGGCCGCGAACTCGAACTGACCAAGACACTGACGACGCTGGGCCGACCGGGCATACAGGTTGCTGCTATCTCGCGCCGCTCGGATGGCTACTTCATCGTGCATGTCGAAAGTGGCGACGCGGACGACTTTCCGTTGGTCAATGGGTCGAGTATCGGACCGCAAGCTCGCCAGCTCAACGATAACGATGTCATTCAGCTGGCCGGCGTGAAAATGGGCTTCTTCGTCAACTAGAAAGAACAGGTGCCAGACACCGTTTTATAGTTGAGGCGCGATTGACTAGTAGATGCCTTCGCCGTAGTCCTCTGCGACGAGGTTTTCGAATTTGGTGTACTCACCGAGAAAGGTCAGGTGGAATTCGCCGACGGGGCCGTTGCGCTGCTTGCCGATGATGATATCGGCGACGCCTTTGCGCGGCGTGTCCTTGTCGTACACTTCCTCACGATAAATAAAGACGATCACGTCAGCGTCCTGCTCGATCGCGCCCGACTCGCGTAAGTCTGACATCACTGGCTTCTTGTCAACGCGCTGCTCGACGCTTCGATTGAGCTGGGACAAGGCGATAACGGGCAGATCGAGCTCTTTCGCGAGTGCTTTCAAGCCACGAGATATTTCCGAAATTTCGGTTGCGCGGTTTTCTGTTGTGCCGGCAACTGCCATCAGCTGCAGGTAGTCAATCACGATCAATCCGAGATTGTGCTCGCGCTTCAGGCGTCTAGCGCGAGCACGGACTTCGGTAGGCGACAAGCCCGCACTGTCGTCGATAAAAATCGGTGCGTTCGACATCATCGATACCGCAGAATCGATGCGCGACCAGTCGTCATCGCTTAACTTACCGCGCCGCAAACCTCCCTGATTGACGCGGCCAATCGAACCGATCATGCGAAAGGTCAGCTGCTCGGCCGACATCTCCATGCTGAAGATAGCAGTCGGAATCTGATGCCCGATCGCAGCGTTCTCTGCGATGTTCACCGCGAGCGTTGTTTTGCCCATCGACGGCCGACCGGCAACGACGATGAGTTCGCCTCGCTGGAGGCCAGCGGTCAATTCGTCCATCGCACTGAAACCCGTGGCGACGCCTGTGATTTCTTCATCGGAATGGCTGAGAACATCGAGCCGGTCGATGGTGGCTGGAAGAATGTCTTTAAGCGCCTTGAACCCCGGCCCGCCTGAGCCACGGTCGGCGATTTCGAACACCCGTTGCTCGGCGAGATCGACCAATTCAGCGACCGAGCGGCCTTCGCCATCGTGGGCGCTCGCAGCAATATCTCCGCCAATTTCGATGAGCTGGCGCAACATCGCGTTTTCACGGACGATTCGTGCATAAGCACGGACGTTGGCCGCGCTCGGGGTTTCCTCGACCAGCCGTGCTAGATAGTCGATGCCGCCAGCAATCTCGAGTTTGTTTTCGCGCTCGAGCTGCTCGCTGACGGTAACGGCGTCGGGTGGGCGGTTCTTTTCGGCAAGGGTCGCGATCGTCTCGAAAATCGCCCGATGATCGGCGCGATAAAAATCGTTGAGCCCGACGACATCGGCTACCTGGTCCCAGGCGCGCTGATCGAGCATCAAACCACCCAGCAAAGATCGTTCAGCCTCGAGCGAGTGCGGCGGCAACCGCAAGCGATCGGCTCCACGTCGCGCAATGTCGGTCGTCGCTGCCACGATTGCGCTAGTTGCTGGTTTCCTCGCCAGACTCACCCGATTCGCCGGCATCGACGCTGCCTGACGCTGGCTCGTCGGAGTCGGGCTCTGCTGCCTCGACGGACGGCGCTTCGACGCCTTCTGGTCCTTCGAGAATAACGCTGACCGGGACATTAACGTCGGCATGCAGGTGAATTTCTATTTGATGCGCACCGACAACTCGAAGCGGTCCGTCATGCAGCCTGATTTCGCTGCGCTCCACCTCGATGCCTTCCGCGCCGAAGGCTTCGGCAATATCGACGGTGCCGACCGATCCGAATAGGCGCCCTTCGCTGCCGGCTTGCACGGCGATCGTGAGTTGCTTGCCCTCGATGCTGGCGGCACGCGCCTTGGCGGCGTCGACTTCGGCGGATGCCTTGGCCTCGAGTTCTTTACGAATCTTTTCGAACTTCTCGAGATTATGAGCAGTCGCCATCGTCGCTCTACCCTGCGGAATGAGGAAATTGCGCGCGAAACCGGGTTTGACTTTGACCCGGTCGCCTATGCCGCCAATGTTGTCGATCTTTTCCAGCAAAATAACTTCCATATTCCTCTCCTAACTATTCCTTACGTCCTGGGGCGCGCTCGCAAGTCGAAAAAATTATCGACCAATCCAATTGCGCTTAAACCCATCAGTGCCACATACGTCCATGGGACGAACGTGAAGTAAATAAGAACGATGACGGCTCGAGGCCATTTATCGTTATGCGCCCTCGCATGCAATACCGAAAGCCCCTGAAACAAGAAGCCGATAACCGCCATCGGCGCCACATTTTGAATCAGCTCGGCGTCCAGGAATAGATCCGCGACGATCAAAGTCATCAGAACGATTCCCGCAACGCGGCCAAGTTTCAGCGCTCGAAAATCCGGTCCGAATCGCACGCCCTCGCCAATCAGAGCGTACCACCAATAGCCAAGCATCAGCGCCGCGACCAGGCTTGCTAACGACAGGATCAGCAGGACACGGACCAACTCGATCGGGTCGACCGACGCGAATTGGTCGAGCTGTGCCGGACTCGCGCCGCCAGCCTCGAGCAAGCTCAGTGCTTCGTCCTGTAGCATTTGTCCGAGTTGGCTGACCTCGGGAAATGCGCCAAACAGCACGAATGAAACGACGATGCCGCCAATGATCGTGCCCTGAAATGCGAGCGACAGACTTCGCGACCAACTCAACACTGCACCACTGGCTGCCCCGCCCAGCAGGATCGGCGCGGTCAGACTCAGCGTATCGACCAGATTGGCCCCAACGATCAGGCCAAGCGCTGACACGCCAAGAATCGCGGCAATCGCCGACAGCATCGCTGCGCGTGGGCCGCGACGAAGCGCGTCGACCACGAGCAATCCCGCCGACAAAGGCGCCAGAATGTGCACGAAGACAATTGTGAGCAAGACGAGTCGATACGGTCGGCTCGACGCCCAACCGACGAATGACCGCATGGCCTTGATGATCGAAGCGCCCATCCTGAAATGCCCGGCGTCGATTGCGACGCGAGGACTCAGTGCTGATCGGTGTACGGTAACAGCGCAAGATAGCGCGCCCGCTTGATCGCAGTTGACAGCTGTCTCTGGTACGGCGCCCTGGTTCCAGTAATCCTGCTCGGGACGATTTTCCCGGTCTCAGTGACATAGGCCTTCAGCGTCGCAAGATCCTTGTAATCGATCTCTTCGATGCCTTCGGCTGTGAAGCGACAAAACTTTTTCCGGCGGAAATAACGTGCCATTGCTCAATCTCCTCTATTTTGCGTCGGCTGTTTCAGCGTCAGCATCAGCCTCGGCTGCGGCCGCCTCAGGCTCTGGCGCAGGCTTTGGCTCTGGCGCAGGCTCTGGTTTAACGTCCGACTCGGCCGCTGCCTCTGGCTCGGCTGTCGGCGCTGCTGCGTCGTCACTAGCCGGACTCGCATCGCTTGCCGGTGCAGCAGACTCCGACTCGGACTCTGCCGATTCAGCTGACTCGCGGGCCGCCTCGCGCGACTCCCGGGCCGACTCGCGCGAACGCGTATCGCGGGCCGCGGCCTGCGCTTCACGTTCCTTCTCCTCTTCATGGGCCTTGGCCATGATGGAAGGCTCGGTAACCGCGTCGTCACGCCGGATGACGAGGTGGCGGAGCACGGCATCGCTGAAACGGAATGCGCCAATCAACTCGTCGAGCGCCGTTTTTTCGCACTCGAGATTGAACAACAGGTAATGCGCCTTGTGCAGCTTTTGGATGCTGTGGGCGAGTTGCCTGCGGCCCCAGTCTTCCTCGCGGTGGATCGTACCGCCTGCGCCCTCGATCATCGATCGGTAGCGCTCCATCATCGCAGGCACCTGCTCACTCTGGTCAGGGTGGACCAGAAACACGACTTCGTAGTGTCTCACTAAGACTCCTCTCGGATTGAGCCTCCCGCTAGGGGTGAGGCAAGGAGTGAACCAAATTGTTGCCCGCCGGGCTTAGGGCTCGCCGGGGCGCGCCATGCTACCTAAGCCGCGGTGCCATTGCACGCCTTTCAGCGAGACTGGCGCAACATCTCATAGAGAACGACCCCGGCGGCCACCGAGACATTCAAGCTCTCTACAGAGCCCTGCATCGGGATTCGGACGAGTTCATCGCACGCCTCGCGGGTCAATCGCCGCAGGCCCTTGCCTTCCGCCCCCAGCACGATTGCGACTGGCGGCGTGAGCTCGGCTTCGAACAGCGATCGCTCACCGCGCTCATCCGTACCGACGAGCCGGACACCCGCGTCAGACAGCCACCTGAGCATCCGTGCGAGATTGGGGACGATGACCAGTGGGACTGTTTCCGCAGCCCCCGCCGCCGCCTTTAATGCTGCGCCGCTTAACTTGGCTGAGCGTGCTTTCGGCACGACCACCGCATCGACCCCGGCGGCGTCGGCCGTGCGCAGACACGCGCCCAGATTCCGGGGATCCTCAACCTGGTCGAGTACCAACAGCCGCAATGCATCACCGCGCGTTTCAACGAGTTGCTCCAGGGCATTCAGATCCTGTTCGCGCGGCGGCGGCACCTGAAGGACGACGCCCTGATGAGCGCCACCTTGCGACAGTCTGTCGAGCACGTCGCGCCCGGCGCGTTCAACCCGGACACCAGCTGCCTCAAGCCTGGCGACGATCTCAGCGAGCGAGCCGCGCGGCTTGGCGTCGAGCACGACGGCGGACTTAACGGTTCCGACGCGAGACGCGATGACTGCTTCGACTGAATGCAGGCCGTAAATGACCCGATCGCGATCAGCCACGCTTGCGCCGCTTTTTCGGCCGTTTCGTCGGCTGCTTCTTTGGCTGTTTCTTCGACTCTTTCTTCGACTTTTTCTTCGACTGTTTCTTCGGCCGGGATTGCGGTTCGTCGGCCGGGACGAAATCAATTTTTCGTTGACCAAGATCGACGCTCGCCAGCCTGACTTTCATTCGTTCGAGTAAACGATACTCCCGGCCGCCACGCTCGCCGGTCAGCAGGGTCCCGCTTGCGTCACGGTGGTAATAATCCGGCGGTAGCGAGCTGACGTGGACCAGCCCGTCAACGTGCAAATCCGGAATGCGAACGAACAACCCAAAAGGCGCGACGCTGGCCACGATGACGTCGAATTCTTCTCCAATTCGTTGCTCCATATAAGCAACCTTGAGCTGTTCCTCAACGTCCCAGACTGCCGAATCGGCACGCCGCTCCGCCTGCGAGCAGCGTTCGCCCAAATCCGTCATCTCAGCCATTGGGTAGTGGTAGCCCTTAGGCGACCGATGTTTGGCGGCGAACTTGAGCGCCCGGTGCACCAACAGGTCAGGGTACCGGCGAATCGGCGATGTAAAGTGTGCGTAGGCACCTAATGCAAGACCAAAATGTCCTGTGTTTTTAGGTTGGTACACAGCTTTACTCATGGAACGTAACAACATCGTTTCGATGAGCTCAGCCTCCGGCTTGCCAGCGACTTTGCGGAGAATCGCGGTGAAGTGGTGCGGCTCGAGCTTATCTAATGGCGGCAGTTTGAAGCCGTAGGTGCCCAGCAGAACCGCAAGCTCCTCGATCCGGTCAGGATTCGGGCCTTCGTGGACCCGATACAGGCCCGGCAGCTTCACTTTGCCAATCCGTTTGGCGGCTTCGACATTCGCCGCAATCATGCACTCCTCGATCATCCGGTGGCTGGTCAATCGCGTGAGCGGTCGAAGCCGCGCGACCGCACCCGCTTCGTCGAGCTCGATCACGCTCTCCGTCAAATCGAAATCGATCGCGCCACGCCGTGCCCGCGCGGCAGCGAATACCTCGAAGACCGCTTTGAGCGGTGCGAGGACATCGTGAATCCTGGCGCGCTCGCCGGTCGGCCGTTTGCCGTCGAGCAGTTTCATCGCCCCGGCGTAAGTCAGACGTGCGGCCGATCGCATCACGGCCTCGTAGAAGCGCGATTTCGCGACCTTGCCCGTCTTGGTAACGCTCATTTCACAGACAAGACAGAGACGATCGACCTTCGGATTCAGCGAGCACAGGCCGTTCGAAAGCTTCTCGGGCAACATCGGCACGACGCGGTCGGGAAAATAG
>Ga0224508_10003650_pt1 | contig 12702 bp, 11 predicted proteins | sample SF_Jan12_sed_USG_4_FD_170157 | JGI IMG/M metagenome (GOLD analysis project Ga0224508, IMG submission 170157) | Sediment microbial communities from San Francisco Bay, California, United States - SF_Jan12_sed_USGS_21 | ecosystem: Environmental > Aquatic > Marine > Sediment | place: USA...
GGATCTCGACACGCCGTTGTAGATCGCCAAAGGAACATTGATAGGAACCCATGTCCTGGCCCAGCGCCAGGCACGGTACAGCCGCTGCAATCAGCGCAAGTGTGTATTTGCTATTCATATCGCTCTCCGAATTCAGACACCAGTCACCCTGTGAGTATAGCTCCATACGTGCCAAATGCGTGCTCACGATCGCCATGCCCCGCCCATGAAATCATTGAGTTTTGCGGCATCCAAATTTTCGTCTACATTAAATTTGCGCCCCGGTTCGATATTAGGGCCAATCGGCGAAAGTTAACAATTGTAAATTTGTCCCATTACAGCTACATATTCCAATATATTGCGGCATCGCAGTTTAATAAGGAGTTACCGATGAACCCCAGAGGCCTGATCACGTTGATCGCGTTGTCTTTGCTGATGTCCCTGCCTGTCACCGTCTTGGCGCAGAATCGCACCCAGGCAGAAAAGACAATGGATGAAATGCCTGTTGAGAAACGGGAAGAATTGGAAGAGGAGGTTCGTGCTCGACGCGACACGGATCAAGACGATTTAGATGAAGATGTCGATCACGATGACGATGACGACCGTGATGACGATGACAATGGTGATCACGATGACGATGAGTTCGAAGCGCAGCGTGACAAGATCAAGGATAAGAGCAAAGGTAAGAACAAGGATATGAAAGCTCGCGGAGACCTTCAGCGCGAAGGCGCGGAGACCAAGGGCAATGCGCAAGCACAGGAAATGCGTGCACGTCGCGACGAGCGTAAGGCGATCAAGGAAGATTACAAGTCGGGTCAGAAGGCGGAACAGGAGGCTGGTAGAGTTTCAGACTCCGACGTCGAACTCGACGATTTGGATGATCTGGACCGTTCAGACGATGCGATCGACGCAGCAGAGGAAGCGAAGGAAAAACCCAAGAAGCCGTGGTGGAAATTCTGGGAAGGCTAGGAATTGAACAGCACATGCCCGGCCATTTGGCCGGGCTACTCCTGCTTATTCCTTCCGCGACTGCAATCGTTGCTCGCGTGTGAGTTCGCGTGGATGCCTGGCCTTGCGGAAACCATCGAGCTTGTGGGCAACGGCAAGCAGCGGGTGGCGCAGTAACATCCGTGGACCGGCGTAGCGCATGATCTCCCGGGCCTGCGTCTTGCGGGCGGGCTTGTAACAGTGGATGGGACAATTGGCGCAGGTCGGCTTGTCCTCGCCGTAGGGACATTTCTCGAGACGCAACTCGGCATAGTCCAGGAATTCCTGACAGTTTGCGCACAGCATGTTGCCGGCGATGTCATGGTGAGCGGAACAATAAATACCGACCATCCTGGCCATGGTCAGCTGCTCACGGGCAAGGCGTTTCTTTTCTGATCTCATATCAAAATAAGGACGATTGCCTGTCTAGTTCGTTCGCGTACTGGTACCGAAGGTCACAGTCACCTCAATACGCTCGTCGCCGCGCTCGACAACCACTTTGCCCTCCTGCCCGGGCTTGGCTTCGCGCAACACGTACATCAGGTCGTAGATGTCACGAATCTCGCTCCCCAGCAATTCAACGACCCGGTCGCCGCGCTTCAGCCCCGCCAGGCTGGCCGGTCCACCGGCACGCACACCCGCGAGCAGCATACCGGTCTTGTTATCAGGCGCGCCGGTATAATCCGGGATCGTACCCAGGGAGGCGCCGTAGCCGCGCATGTCTCCCTGCGGCGCGGGCGCTTCCGACTCTTTGTAGGTCAGCCCTTCGATCGCCGTCAGATCAGCAGCCAGATTGGCAACGAGATTCGCTATTTGCGCCCCGCCCGCAGCGTTGATGAATTCTGCGTCGTCGGACGGCAAGTGATAATCGCCGTGAGCGCCGCTGAAAAAGTGCAACACCGGCACACCGGCCGCATAGAACGGTGTTTGATCGGAAGGACCGTAGCCTTCACCGCCGAGTTGGCAGCCGATCTTCAGATCCGCGCATAACGGTTGCACGACGTCTTTCCACTCCTCCGCCGATTCGCCGCCCAGTATGGCCACGCGGTTGTCGCGTAGCCGTCCGACCATGTCCATGTTGAGCATCGCGACGAGGCCGGCAGGTGCCATGCCGGGGAGCGGGCTCTTGGCCAACTCGCTCGAACCGAGCAGGCCGGACTCTTCGCCTGTGAATGCCACAAAAATGACATCCCGACTCAGGTCGGTGGCGCGCGCAGCAAGCAGGCGTGCAGTTTCCAGCAAAGCCGCCGTGCCCGACGCGTTGTCATCTGCACCGCTGTGCGGCTCTTTGGAGTCTGGCGCCAGCGATCCGGAACCGCCCATCCCAAGGTGATCATAATGGGCGCCGATCATGACCGCACCGGCCAGGCGCTCTTGCGCCGTCAGTCGACCAACGATGTTGTCGACGGGTTGCGTGTGTTCGATCAGGTCTGTCGTGATCGTCACGGTCGTATCTGCGTCAAGAAGGCGTTTCGCCCAATCGCGTTTGATCACCGCCACGGGCATGCCGGCATCGCCCTGGTTATCAGCGCGGACCGTCGGAAACGGCGCTTCGTCTATATCATCGGCTGGCGGCAGGTCCGCAACCAGTAATGCCACCGCACCATGCTCGCGTGCCGTAAACGCTTTGTAGCGTATGTCACCCAGGCGCCGTTGCAGTTCTTCATCTTCGAATACGCCGTCTTTCGGGGTGTAACGGCGTACCAGTACGACTTTTCCTTCGGCATCGACGCCGTCGTAGTCGTCGATGTCATGCTCGTCCGACGCGATGCCCCAGCCGGCAAAGACCACAGGTGCCGAAATTTCCGCGCTCGATGAAAACCCGGGAATCATGTAGTCCGCGGCCTCCAGTTGCTCGCCATCGAGACGCAACATCGTCGCGGGTCCGTTCTCCACCGACACCACCGCGTCAAAGCGTTGCCGGTAACCGCCGGCCTCACCGGCGGGCTCAAGGCCGATCGCCATGAACTGCCGTTCGAGCCAGTCCGCCGCCGCGGCGAGACCCGGAGTACCCAGTCCGCGACCTGTTCTTGCGTCATCACTTAGCCACTCCACATCGGCAAGGTATCGATCTGCCGCGCGCGTCTGGGTGGTGCCGGCATTGTCGTTCCAGCGCGCCACGTAGACGTCAGTATCACCGGGCGCACCCTGATTGCGGTTGGAACCGAACGCCAGCGACTTTCCATCCGGCGAAAACATCGGAAAGCCGTCGAACCCTTCGGTGTAGGTAATGCGTTCCAGTCCCGTGCCGTCCACATTCACGGCAAAGATATCGAACTCGCGGCCTTGTGGATCGTGATGATTCGTCGAGAACAATATGCGATTCGCATCCGGAAAAAAGTATGGCGCAAAATTGGCGCCACCGAGGTAGGTCACTTGTCGCGCCTCCGAGCCGTCCGCATTGGCGACCCAGATCTCGAGTTCACCGGGGCGTACCAGGCCTTCGGCCAGCAACGACTGATACTCTTCGAGGGCTGGCCCCGTCGGACGCGATGCACGCCACACGAGTTTGGTGCAATCGCGGGAGAAGAACGCGCCGCCATCATAGCCCGCCGTTTCGGTCAGTCGTGTGACATCGGCGCCGTCTGCATCCATGCGGTACAGGTCGAGGTCGCCATCGCGCGTCGAGGTGAACACGATCGAGCTATCCGTCGCACACACGGTTGCCTCGGCATCGTAGTACTCGGTATCGGTTAGCGCTTTGAGATCGGAGCCATCAGGGGCCGCCGAGTAGATCTGGTAGCTATCGTAGATGGGCCAGACATAGCCGCGCGACCGATCCGGTGTTGCCGGACAGGACTCACCCGCGACATGCGTCGACGAAAAGATCACGCGCTCGCCGTCGGCCGCGAAAAAACCGCAGGTCGTTCGGCCCGTTCCGGTTGACACGAGCGTCAGGCTGGCAGGATCACTCATCGGCATGCGAAAGATCTGGTCGCAAGCGTACTCGCCGTGCGTGGACTGGAAAATCAATTCCGAGCCGTCCGGAGACCAATAGGCTTCGGCGTTCTCACCACCAAACGTGAGCTGACGGACATCGGTGAATCGCACTTCGCGTGCATCGCGCAACGTCACGCAGGCACTCAACAGCGGGATCAGCAGCAAGAGACCGAAGACGTTGAGCAGGGATCGACGATCGGACACGACGGGGCAGCCTTCTATGATTGTTATTCTGGACAGGTCCCCATTATCGCCAATTTTGCGCTGCGCGTTCCATACCCCGACAACAGATGGCAAAATGCACGGCTACTCCGCCGGGATCCACCCGCGCATAGAACCACACAGGACAATGTCATGAATAAGATCCTATCTGCCCTTGCAGCGGCAGCACTATTGGTGGCCTGCAGTCAGGACACCGCAACGACCGAAGCACCGACCCCGGCCAAGCCGATGAAATCGGGTGTCGAACTGACCGGTATGGATACTACCGTCAGGCCGCAGGACGATTTCTACGCGTACGCCAACGGCAACTGGCTGAAAACAACGGAAATTCCTGCCGACCAGTACGGCTGGGGCAGCTACATGACACTGCGCGACGACAGCCTCACGCACCTCAGAGCGATCGTCGACGAAGTGGCAGGTGATGTCGAAGACAATGAGGCGGCTGCGAAAATCGGCAATTATTACAGCGCCTGGATCGATGAAGCGCGCGTTGAGGAAGTCGGCATGTCGCCACTCGAGACCATTTTTGCGGATATCGACAGGCTCGACGACCATAACGCCCTCGCCCGCTGGTTCGGCGAAAACAACGAATTCAATATCGACGGACCCTTCAATCTGGGCGTTGGGCAGGACGACAAAGACTCGACCCAATACGTGATTTTCGTCTTCCAGTCCGGGCTCGGCCTGCCGGACAAGGACTACTATTTCGATGACTCCGAACGTGGCCTGCAACTGCGCGACGGCTATATCGCGTTCGTGGAGAAATTACTGGCTACGTCCGGCTACGCGGATGCCAGCGGTGCTGCAAAACGCATTATGGCACTCGAGACCCGCCTGGCCGAGCACCATTGGGACAAGGAAGACAGCCGCGACGCGGACAAGATCTACAACAAGACCATGGACGCCGAGCTCGGCGAGCTGCTGTCGAACTTCAACCTCGACGACTACTTCGCGGGCATCGGCTCGGGCCGGCAGGATTACGTCATCGTTAGTCAGCCTTCCTATCTCGAGGCCGCCAACGAGATATTCATGGCAACAGATCTGGACACGTGGAAAGAGTACGCTCGCCTCAACACGATCTTTGCGTTCGCGCCCTTCCTGCAGAAAGACGTCGTTGACGCACAGTTTGAGTTCATCAACAAGACGCTGCTGGGAGCCGAAGAGCAGCAACCACGCTGGCAGCGCGCGATCTCTTCGATGAACGGCAACCTGGGCGAACTGCTTGGCCAATTGTACGTCGAGAAACATTTCCCACCGGAGGCCAAGGTGCGCATGGCCGACATGCTCGACAACCTGAGCGCCGCGTACGCTGATTCGATCGAGAACCTGGAATGGATGAGCGATGAGACAAAGGAAAAAGCGCTCGAAAAGCTGTCGAAGTTCACGCCTAAGGTCGGCTACCCGGACGTCTGGCGAGACTACTCGACGCTGGAAATTTCGGCGGACGACCTGGTGGGCAATATCATGAACGCCCGGCGTTTCAATCACTATCGCCAGATCGACAAGCTGGGCAAACCGATTGACCGTGACGAATGGTTTTTGCCGCCACAAACGGTCAACGCGTATTACAACCCGAGCATGAACGAAATTGTTTTCCCGGCAGCCTACCTGCAGCCGCCGAACTTCCAGCTCGATGCCGACGACGCCTATAACTACGGCGCCATCGGTGTGACGATCGGCCATGAAATAGGCCATGGATTCGACGATCAGGGCAGCAAGTACGATGGCGATGGCAATCTCAAGAGCTGGTGGACCGACGAAGACCGGGCCAACTTCGAGAAACGCACCAAAGGACTGGTCGAGCAGTTCAATCAATACGAGGCGCTGCCCGGCCTGTTCGTCAACGGCGAATTCACTCTCGGCGAGAATATCGGCGACCTCGGCGGCACAGCAATTGCTTTAAAAGCCTACCGTATGTCGTTGAAAGGCAAAGAGTCTCCTGTCATAGACGGCTTCACGGGCGAACAGCGTTTCTTCCTGGGCCACGCACAGTCGAGCCGCATCAAATGGCGTGAACAACTGATTGAATTACTGATCAAATCCGACCCGCATTCACCGGACGTGTATCGGGTCAATGGCGTGATGCCAAACGTCGATGATTTCTACACGGCATTCGACGTCAAAGAGGGCGACGCACTCTACCGGCCGGCCGAGGAGCGCATTCGTATCTGGCAGTAGGTCGATCCTCAGCTGCCCGGCCGGGCCTCGAAGACGCCGGCGATAACGGTGCCGCAGTTGTTGCAGGCACCGTTAGGCGCCAGGTTCCACGTCGAGAGCTCGTACCAATCGCGACCAATCAGAATCTCGCCACAGTCGTGGCAGTAGGTGCTTGAGCCGGCGAAGTCGTGCACGTTGCCCGTGTAGACGTAGCGCAGGCCTGCGCGGAGTGCGATGGCACGCGCGCGGGTGAGCGTTGCCATTGGCGTGCGTGGCGTTTGCATCATCTTCCAGTCAGGATGAAACGCCGAAAAGTGCAACGGCACGTCGGGGCCGAGGTTCTCCACGAGCCATTGCGACATTGCCTCGATTTCGGCGGTGCTGTCATTCTCGCCGGGTATCAACAGCGTCGTAATCTCGAACCAGACATCGGTCTCGTTGCTGAGATAGCGCAGCGTGTCGAGTACGGGCTCGATATGACCGCCGCAAACCTTCCAGTAGAAACGCTCCGTGAATGCCTTGAGATCGATATTCGCGGCATCCATGTTGCGGAAGAACTCCTCGCGCGCCTGCTCGGTGATATAGCCGGCCGTGACGGCGACGTTCCTGACGTCTCGTTCCCGGCAGGCCTCGGCGACGTCGACCGCGTATTCGAGAAAAATCACCGGATCGTTGTACGTGTACGCGACGCTGCGACTGCCCGTAGCCAATGCCGCGTCAGCGATCGCCTGTGGCGTCGCGCTGACCTGCAGCCGGTCTGACTCACGCGACTTCGAGATGTCCCAGTTCTGACAGAACTTGCAAGCGAGATTGCAGCCCGCCGTACCAAACGAGTACACGCGGGTCCCGGGCAGGAAGTGGTTGAGTGGCTTTTTCTCGATGGGATCGACGCAAAAACCACTCGAACGGCCATAGGTCGTCAGGACAATTTCGTCGTTGGCGCGTTCGCGCACGAAGCACAGGCCTCGTTGGCCATCACGCAGCTTGCAAAACCGCGGGCACAGGTCGCATTGCAAACGACTGTCGTCGAGCCGATGCCAGTAACGCCCGGAAACGCCCGTAATGTCGAGTTCATTCAGCATGACACTTCGTTAGACAATATGGGGGCTGGCGCACCACCTATCAATGCAACCGGCCTCGTAAACCTACCTATTCCCACAGGAACTCAGGGGTCTACAATAACAACTACGTGGATCAGGAACCGCAGTGATGACCTTGATCCGGACACCCGCCGTTGCCGGCCAGTTTTACTCCGACAACGCCAGAGAGCTGAGCGCGACTGTCACAACGTTGCTGGCTGAGGCGCAGGAGAGAGCTACGCCTGCGCCGAAGGCACTGATCGTGCCGCATGCAGGCTACATCTACTCCGGGCCGGTGGCGGCCAACGCCTACGCCCGCCTGCTGCCGTATGCGGACCAGTATCACCGCGTAGTCCTGCTCGGCCCGTGCCACCGCGTGCCCGTTTACGGCCTGGCGCTGAGCAGTGCGGACGTATTTCGCACCCCGCTGGGCGACGTGCCCGTCGACAGGTCCGCAATTGCCGACCTGCATATCAGCGATGTGGATATCTCCGACGCGTCACATCAGTCCGAGCACAGCCTCGAGGTGCATCTGCCGTTCCTGCAGTCCGTACTCGGCGAATTTTCCGTCGTGCCCATCGTGGTCGGCGATGCCGCGCCCGAGCTGGTGTCCCAGGTGCTCGACGCGCTCTGGGGTGGGCCGGAAACGCTGATCGTCGTCAGCTCCGACCTGAGCCACTACCTGCATTACGACGATGCCAATGCAATCGATGCGGTGACTTGCCAGGCTATCGAACACCTCGACGCCGGGCGGATCGATCACGACATGGCCTGTGGAGCGACACCGGTCGCCGGCCTGCTCATCGCCGCGAGACGTCACGACATGGCCGTGACGACTCTCGATCTTCGCAACTCGGGCGACATCGCAGGCGACCGGGACTTTGTGGTCGGCTATGGCGCCTGGATGTTTGCCTAAATGAAATTGCTGGCGTGCCTGTTGCTGTTTATCTCCGTCGTTGCCACCGCCGACGACGCAAACTACACGCGAGCGCGCGCTGCGATGATCGAGGAACTGCAGCTGTACGCACGACAAGCGCACGATCGTGACGACTTCAGCATCAATGGGCCTGCGATGGTCGCGATGGGCGCCGTGCAACGGCACAGGCTGGTGCCGGCAGCGGAGCGGCGCTTGGCGTACCGGAATCGACCGCTGCCTATCGGTTACGGCCAGACGATTTCGCAGCCGTACATCGTCGCCCTGATGACCGAACTCATCGAGCCCGACGCCGATGACGTGGTACTCGAAGTCGGCACCGGTTCCGGCTACCAGGCAGCAGTCCTTGCCGAACTCGTCAAGCATGTTTACAGCATCGAGATCATTGCGGCGCTGGCCATCCGGGCCGAGCAGGACCTCGAGAACCTCGGCTATCGGAATATCACGACCCGGCTTGGCGACGGCTATTATGGCTGGGAAGAACACGGGCCGTTCGATGCCATTGTCGTCACCGCTGCTGCCACTCATGTGCCACCACCACTGATCGCGCAGCTGAAACCGGGCGGGCGCATGGTCATCCCGGTCGGCGGTAGATTCATGACGCAACAACTGTTGCTACTGGAAAAGACCGAAGAGGGTGAGGTTATCACCCGACAAATCGCACCTGTACGCTTCGTACCGCTGACCGGCGAGCATTAGGCCTTTTTCCGTGCGCCGGCTGCTCCCTGCAACGCTGCTCGTGTCTGCAGGTGCGATTGGCTATGAGCTGTTGTTAATGCGCACGCTATCGATCGTGCAATGGCACCACTTTGCCTACATGATCATCAGCCTGGCACTGCTCGGTTACGGTGCCAGTGGCACGTTCATCGCACTATTCAGGCGTCAACTGGAGCCACGCTTCGGCACCGCGTTCGCCTTGAACGCTTTGCTATTCAGCATCGCGATGCTCGCCTGCTTCGCACTTGGCCAACGACTGCCGTTTAACGCACTGGAAATCGTCTGGGACCCGCGGCAACTGCTCTACCTGAGCCTTATCTACCTCGTTTTCTTCGTGCCGTTCTTTTTCGCTGCCTGCTGCATCGGTCTTGCGTTCACCTGCAGACGAGCCGACATCAGTCGTATCTATTTTTTCGATCTGTTCGGTGCGGGCCTCGGTTCCGTTTTCGCCGTCGGCGCGATGTTCGCACTTACCCCCCAAAACGCGCTACTTTTGCTGTTGACGCTACCGCTGATCGCGTCCGTACTGATGGCGCTTCCCTCGAACGCGCGCAGGCCTTTGATCACTGCGCAGCTTGTGTGGCTCGCATTGATCTTCTCCGGCATTCCACAAAGTCAGCTCGGTTTACGAATATCTGAATACAAAGGCCTGAGTCAGGCACTTCAGGCGGTCGACAGCCGCGTGATCGAACTATCATCCAGCCCGCTGGGCTTGCTCACCGTCATAGAAAGCCCAACTGTCCCACTTCGCCACGCACCCGGGCTCAGTTTCAATACACGGCACATACCGCCGGAGCAGCTCGGCGTGTTTACCGACGGCGACGGCTTGAGCGCCATCACGCGATTCGCCGGCGAGCTTGACTCGCTTGCGTACCTGGCAGATACCACGGCCGCCCTGCCCTATGCAGTGCTTGATGAACCTGACGTCCTGGTGCTTGGCGCCGGCGGCGGCAACGACGTATTGCTCGGCTTGTATCACGGCGCGAACAGCATTGATGCAGTCGAACTCAATCCACAGATGAGCGAACTGGTCGAAAAGACCTACGCGGAATTCGCAGGATTCGTGTATGACGATCCGCGCGTGACGATTCACACCAAAGAAGCGCGCGGATTTGTCGCGCAAACCGATGCACAGTACGACCTGATTCACATCGGTCTTCTCGATTCAGTTGGCGCGTCGGGCGCTAGCGTTCAATCGCTCAATGAAAGTTATCTCTACACGGTGGAGGCGATGCGCAACTACCTCGAGCATACGGCCCCTGGTGGTGTGCTGGCGATCACTCGGTGGCTGAAACTGCCACCGCGAGACAGCCTGAAACTGATCGCAACGGCAATTGCAGCGCTTCGATCGATGGGCGTGAGCGAGCCCGGGCAGCGGCTGGCCGTGATCCGTAGCTGGAACACGAGCACGCTGCTGATAAAGAACGGCGCGATAACGGCAAACGAGGTCGACGCCATCCGTGAATTCGCACGCTCGCGATCGTTCGACACGGCCTGGGTTCCTGGCATTCAGGCGAGCGATGCAAATCGATTCAATCTATTGGACCAGGCGTACCTCTACAATGGCGCCGTGGCGTTGCTGGGCGAGCATGCAGACGAGTTCGTCGAGCGCTACAAGTTCTACATTGCACCAGCGACCGATAACAGGCCGTACTACTTTCATTTCTTCAAGTGGGCCACGCTTCCGGAAGTCATCGCGTTACGCAAGGTTGGCGGCGCGGCGCTGATCGAATGGGGCTACCTTGTACTGATCGCGACCTTGCTGCAGGCGGCAATCGCCGGCGTCGTATTGATCTTGCTACCGCTGTGGTGGGTTAAGCGCGACTGGCCAGCCGGTACGACTTCACGCATGGGCAGCTATTTCCTGCTGCTCGGCTTCGCTTTTCTTTTCGTCGAGATGGCGTTTATTCAGAAGTTCATTCTGTTCCTGAGCCATCCACTGTATGCCGTCGCTGTGGTACTGAGCGGATTTCTCATGTTTGCCGGGTTGGGCAGCGCCGGGTCCACCTATCTTGCAAGCAAACTCGAGGCCCGCGGCCGCTCGCCCATCGTGATGGCGGCAGGCGGCATTGGCTTGCTCAGCGTTTTATACGTTATCCTGTTGCCACCGTTGTTCGAGCAATTCATCGGCTACCCTGATCTTGCCAGGATTGTGATATCGATCGTCCTGATCGCACCTCTCGCTGTCATCATGGGCATGCCGTTCCCACTGGGTTTGAAACACGTCGCCAAAACGGCGCCCGCCTTTATCCCGTGGGCCTGGGGCATCAATGGCTTTGCTTCGGTCATGAGTGCCGTGCTGGCAACGCTGCTCGCGATCGAATTCGGATTTACATTCGTCGTTCTATTCGCGCTGCTCTTGTACGGCATTGCGGCACGAATTCTGATCTCGTCGCAAGGAGCTTCAACTTGAGAATGCCAGCTACTCGTCTTTATCCGTGTAGTTTCCGAGGACGCAGTATTTCGCAAAGTCCTTGGCCTCGTTGGCGGTCCAGTCGCCCTTTGGCTTCTCTTCCATTTTTTCGCACCACTTTTGAGTCCCGACCTCGGGTGCGCACGCACCCATCAGCGCCGCAAACAGCAGAAGGGTTACCGTCGTCAACATCGTCCTCATTGCTTCTATCCTCGCTCGAGTGACCATCGCTGCACACATTCCGTATATGCGCAGCCAAACATGCATGCTAGCGTTTTACTGTTGGTGACAACAGGAGCAAATCATGGGCGCCATCAAGTATGCCGTCGCCATGGCATGTACCGCCTGCCTGCTTTTCGCCAGCTGTGCGACCTCACCCGAAGCCGAGAGCAGGCGCAAGGCGATCGAGGCAGACATCGAATCGATACTCAGCGCGCCGCTGGATCCGGCAGAATTCGGCGAGACCAAGCGCTGCCTGGCCGACCGGGAATATGACAACTTTCGCGCTCTCGATGACACTCACCTGCTGTTCGAAAGCCGCCGCGGCAAGCAGTGGATCAACACGCTGCGAACGCGCTGCCCGGACCTGCGCTTTGGCACAGCGCTGCGCGTGAAGTCGTATTCATGGTCACGTATCTGCGATATGGACCGGTTCCAGGTGGGTGACTGGTTCGACTGGCCATGGTACCGGCGCTGGCCCTGGGACTGGAACAGCAGTTGGGGCATGGACATGCACTGTGCACTCGGCAAGTTCCAGCCGGTGACGGAGGACCAGGTCGCCGAAATCGAGGCAGTGCTGAGATCTCGCTAGCTCGGCGCTACTCCGTTTTCTCGCCACCCATTAGTGCGGTGAGGGCTGCCGCACAGACACCGAGCAAGACAATGGCGCCGCCGAACTTCAGCATGACGGAAACCGCCGCATCAATGCTCATCAAGTCGAATATGGTCATGCAGCCCACGATGGCGAGCATGATGATAATGAAAAAGACGCATAAGATCGCGATCTTGCGCATAATGACGTCCACGTCTCAGTGTCGGGATGTTTCAGTCTAACGCAGTCGGGAATTATTAGTGAAGATATGGGTCGATGCCGACGCCTGTCCGGTCGTCATCAAGGAGATATTGTTTCGTGCCGCCGATCGAACCGGCGTGCAGCTGACGCTGGTCGCGAACCAGGCCCTGAACACGCCGTCGTCGTCCAACATCAATACCCTGCAAGTGCCGAGGGGATTCGACGTCGCCGATGATGAAATCGTCAAGCGGCTGACGGCCGG
>Ga0224508_10003651_pt1 | contig 12700 bp, 8 predicted proteins | sample SF_Jan12_sed_USG_4_FD_170157 | JGI IMG/M metagenome (GOLD analysis project Ga0224508, IMG submission 170157) | Sediment microbial communities from San Francisco Bay, California, United States - SF_Jan12_sed_USGS_21 | ecosystem: Environmental > Aquatic > Marine > Sediment | place: USA: California...
TTTAGGAGGGTTCACGGACAGTATCGAATTGGGTATCATCAAGCTACCTGATGACGTCTTGATCGGCCTCCCCGCCAAAGTGCTACCCGGTGATTCGATCAGTATCGCAGTAGATTTTCGAGCTTTGACAAAGGCAGATATTTATGAGATCGAGATATTTACTTTCCATCCACAGATCGATACAGCCTTTCGAAGTATTGAGGTAGAAGCAGTGTCAAGTGATTTCTCTGATCAACAATTGCTACAGCCTGCAGAAGGCACTTCTGGAGTAACAATACGTCCAGCCTTCAGTTGGGATAAAAGCATAAATGCAGACCGATATAACATTCAGTTGTCTGCCAGTCCCAGATTCGATAACAACCTAATCGGTGCCGAAATTGACTCTTCTGTATTCATTTTTGATTCCCTACTGCATGAGAACACGTTGTATTATTGGCGGATTCAACCTTCCAATGTCTGTGGGGAAGGATCTTATAGCACAATCCAATCTTTCCACACTCTCAATCTCGCATGCGAAACTTTTGAAGCTACGGATCTTCCTCAAAATTTATCTCAGTCTTCTACTCCATCCATACAATCTGTTATTGAAGTAGAACAGACAGGGCAAGTCAGTGATGTGAACGTCCCCCTCATTGCCGGATTTCACGAAGCCTTCAACAACTTAACTTTCGAGTTGGTCGGACCTAGTGGTCAATCTGTGAAAATGATTAGCGGAGAATGCGGGTTTTCTAACCGTCAGTTTAGATTGGGATTTGACGATGAGTCCGCCCAAGCTTTCACCTGTCAAACTAGTTTCACAGGTCAAATATTTCGACCGACAGACAGCCTCAATCAGCTCGCCGGCGAAGAAATTACCGGTACATGGTCCTTGTTGATCATTGATAGCATGGTAGGAGCTGGAGGTATGATTGATGATTGGAAACTTGAGTTGTGCGGCAGTATCACACCTATTTCACCACACGTTGTCAATCTTGACACGCTACGGGCAGTGTTTGGTCAGATAGTGCCTTTAGTCACTGCTCAACTATCGGTAACAGATGATGAAGCAGAGCCCGAAGCTGTTATCTACACGATGGTAAGGCTTCCTTTAAAAGGAACTTTACGCCGGTCAGAAATTCCTTTGTCGCTAGGTAGTCAATTTAGTCAAAGTGATATAGATGAGGGGTTGATATCCTATTTGCACACCGCCAATGATAGTCTATCTGATGCATTCAGTTTTACCGTCATCGATGGAACCGGTGGTTGGCTATCTATACAGGAATTGCCAATAACCATCTCTGATCAGATTGTGTCAACAATAGAATTTATAGATCAGTCAAAATGGTCCCTTTTCCCCAACCCATCCAGTGGTGAGGTTAACCTAGAATACAGCGACATAGATGTAATGAAAATTGAGCTGTGGACAATTGATGGTCACCTGGTAATGGAAAAGCAGAATCCAGACAGATCAAGGACACTTCTCAAACTTGGTACCATTCCAGAGGGTGCTTATGTAGTGCGAATCTTAACGGATGATATGGTTGGCTATAAGCGCCTGATATTGTATTAGTCTCTCGGAGCTGTTGATGCATAAAATTACAACAGCTTGGCTTGGCCATTGTCCAAATCAAATTCAATGGTATCGCCAGTCTTCAGCGGATCATCATCTTTTTCGCCAGTATTAGTTTTTGAATCTTGATCATTTTCCATTACTTCTATGGCTTTCACCACCTTGTCAATAAGTTTATTTCCAAGAGCCTTCCATCCTTTTAGGTCAATAAACTTGTCCAGATCCACTTTCGAATATAATTTTCTCTGCTTAGACATCACGTAATAACGGATAATGACTCCCGGGTCAGTTGTTGCAAAGAGCACCTTGGATTTCGGATGATTCGAGATGAGGGAAAAAGCTTCATTCAAGGTTGAAGTTTCCAGCCTGAACCGTTTGATCATTGTCCACCCCTTATTCCCCTCATAATAAACAATTGCCACGGTCGTCTTTGGTGCAAACCGACCAACATGAACAAGTTGGTTGGTTTCAATCTTGGTGGTGGGATCAACCGCATACATAATGTAGTCCCCATTGGAATAAATAGCGATTATTGAATCCGTAGAATCAAAATCACCTAAATACTTGCCTCTACCGTCGTCATTCAATCTACCACTTACCTCATCGATCCAGATTTTGATGGCATCTAGCGTAGACTGCCCTTGAACTTCCTGGACAATTCTCTTTACCGGGTATCTCGTCAGAATGTTGCCTTTCGAGCCTCGGCCTTTTACATCCAATCCAGCAAAGTCAAATTCGAACAATTTTTTCTTGGCCTTGCATCCAGGTGATAATTGAATTCTAATCGTTTCGGATTCTCCATTTGGATTGCAAGTCAGGTACAGGACCTTGGATCCTTTTTCACCTGTCGTTAGATCGTAATCTCGATCCCGAGTTACACTACTTACGTTAAACCGTTTGGCCATAGCTCTACCGGTCTTGCCATCAAGGTAAACCATGTTGTACGTAGTGCGACTGTCTCCCTTCTTCCAAACATCAACATGCAGAATTACTTTGCCCATAAAGACTTTCTCACCTATGCGCGACACTCGAAATGTTCCGTTCTTCTTGATAGTGATAATATCATCGAGATCGGAGCATTCGGTGATCAGCTCATCTTTTTTCAAACCCCAACCAATAAAACCATCTTTTAGGTTCGCATAAAGCTTCACATTGTTGGCGGCGACTTGCACCATGTCTATACTATCAAAAGACGTAATCTCTGTGCGACGTTCAGCAGTCCTGCCATACTTGTCGTAGAGGTTCTCGAAATATTGAATGGTATATTCAGTCAAGTGATCCAGATCATGCTGAACTTGTATACGTTCACTCTCGAGCTGCTGAATCACAACATCGGCTTTAAAGGCATTGAACTTTGAAATCCGCTTAATCTTTATTTCTGTTAAGCGAAGGATGTCTTGCTCGATAAACGGTCGACGCAAACGCAGGCGTTTATCAGAAGACCTACTTTTTTCTTCCGGATCAACGATATATTTCCGCATTTCCCTGTGGATGGTTCCTAACACATCCTCCCAGGTTTCGCATTCTTCGATCTCATGGTATACACGATTCTCAATAAAAATTTTCTCGAGGCTTGCAAAATGCCATTTTTGCTCAATGTCTTGCTGTTGGATTTCCAGCTCTTTACGGAGTAAGTCCTTAGTATGAAATGTTGAAATGCGTAGAATTTCGTTTACTGAAAGAAATTGTGGCTTCTGATCAGCGATCACACATGCATTGGGAGAGATTGAAGTGGAGCAAGAGGTGAATGCGTATAGGGCATCAATGGTGAGATCAGGTGAAACCCCTGATGCCAATTCAATCATTACTTCAACATCTCTTGCAGTGTTATCAATCACCCGTTTGATCTTGATCTTACCTTTGTCATTGGCTTTCACAATACTTTCAATCAGAGAGGTGCTGGTCACGCCATATGGCAACTCGGTAATCTTCAATGCACTTTTACCATCTTTCAGGATCTTAGCACGTGCAATTAATTTCCCACCCCGTTTGCCGTTTTTATAGTCATTAACGTCTATTGAGCCACCAGTATCGAAATCAGGATACAAGACGAATTTCTTGCCCTCCAGTACTTTAATGGAAGCTTTAATCAGCTCGCCCAGGTTATGGGGTAGGATTTTGGTAGATAATCCCACTGCAATCCCTTCGACACCTTGGGCAAGGACTAGAGGAAACTTCATAGGTAAGTGGATCGGCTCGTTTTTTCGCCCATCATAAGACACTTGCCACCGGGTAATATCTTTATTAAAGGCCACATCTAAGGCAAACTGTGTCAGTCGTGCCTCAATATATCTCGATGCCGCTGCGGAATCGCCGGTCCTTGGATCTCCCCAGTTGCCCTGAGTATCGATCAGCAAATCTCGTTGACCCAATTTCACCAATGCATCACCGATGGCTGCGTCTCCATGTGGGTGATATTGCATGGTGTTTCCAATGATGCCAGCGACCTTGTGATAACGACCATCATGCATTTCCCTCATACTATGCAGAATGCGGCGCTGTACAGGCTTGAGTCCGTCGGTTATGCTGGGAACAGCCCGTTCAAGTATCACATAGGAGGCGTAGTCCAAAAAATAAGTCTGATACATGCCTCTCAGCGAATGTACATTTGCCAAACCATTGGTTCCGTTGCTTGCCCCTATATTTTCCTCACTCATAGTTTTTTGTAAGATCGCATCTAACAAATTTATAATCTGCGAAAAACATATAATAACCTGTGTGCATGTTTTTTCTCTGACGTGCCTGTAACAGCGTCAAAATGCAAATATGGTAAGATTTCTGCAGGGAAGTTAAAAGGTCCGCTAGCTGTTAGTCAAATGTTAAAGCAGCAATCCTTTTTTTGAAGGCGTTTCTATTTCAGTTAACTTGATGTGCAGAAAGTTAGAATGTCTTCATGGATATTGTTCTGAATTTGGGACATAGCGAGCACGATTTTATTGCTGCCTGTGTCCGCAAGGAAAAATGGGCGCAAAAACGTCTGTACGAAGATCATTACTCCCCGATGATGGGTGTATGTCTCCGGTATTCGGGAGATCAAGAGGAAGCGCTTGATATCCTGCATGAAGGCTTTATAAAGGTTTTTCGCAACATCGCAAAATATAACGCGGGTACCTCTTTAAGTGCATGGATCCGAAGAATTATGATCAACACAGCCATCGATTACTACCGTAAAAAGGCAAGGCGACGAACTGATGATCTGTATCATGCTTACAATATCAGAGCCAGTGGACCAGATGCTGTCAGTATGTGTGGGGAGAAGGAAATTCTGGAGTCTATTCAGCAATTGAGCCCCGCATATCGAACGGTATTCAACATGTATGTTATTGAAGGATTTTCGCACCGGGAGATTGCCGATAGGTTGAATATTTCGGAAAGCACATCACGTTCGAATCTGGTAAAGGCCAGAGTGAAATTGCAAGCATTAATTCATAAACTATCAGGCGTTCATGGATAAGAGTTTTGAAAATAATTTCGACCAGTTCATTAAAGATTCTCTGCATGATGTGGAAGTGCCTTATGATCCTTCCAGTTGGGTATCCATGGAAGAGAAGCTAAGGACAGCCGAGGCTACCGCTTTGAAGAATGTTGATTCTGTGACCAAGGGGGCCTTACACAACCTAAGAGTACCATACGAAAGCTCTACCTGGGCCTTGCTATCTTCCCGATTGGACCAAATTGATTACAATCGTAAGTTGATAGGCCTCAAAGTGATTGAAGCAGCTGTTTTTATTCTGGCAGTCCTCACTTTAGTTCGATTTCTGGGTCAATTTCCCGACAGCAGTGATGTCGTGCCCCAAACCCCATTTGCTGGGCATATCGAAAGCATTGATGATCAAACCCGAGGATTGAGTGAAGTTGAAGTCACACAACAAGTGTCACCTGGAAAGATGGAGTTTACTGACATAAGTGACAGCCAAAAAGCAGGTATTGTTTTCAACTCTACCCATGGAGTGGATCTTGGTTCGATCCAAAGTGTTGTGAGGCATGTGGTTGATGACCATGCGAGGATAGTCGAGAAGTCATGGGCTTCATCGAATGTAGCTATCCAGCCACTTCAAGTACTCAAATTTGCATTTGTAAATCATGCTCCTTATGCCATCCGCAATCATCATCAGGGTGTACTTGAATTCGTTGATTTCAGGGATGCTGACATGATTGATAACATGAGGAGAGAAGTTGAGGGGCTGGAGACTGAAGGTATGGTTGCTTGGTATGCGATGAACACGAAACGACTGAGAACCAAAATAGGAGTGTACAGCGGAATGAACATGCACGACATTCGATCCAGCACTCCCATAGCCAATTTCGGTAATATTCAAAGTCAGACTGTGGTCAATCCGGCCTTTGGGATCATGACTAATGTCCAGTTTGGCAAATTTGGCTTCGATTTTGGGCTCGGATATGAAGAAGTACGTTACTATTCTGTTCTTGATTTCAATGAGGTGCATAAAGTCCACATACCATTTCACTTGCGCTTCACACCGGTAGATACGAGACTTTTTAATTTATATGCAAAAGCAGGTGTAGCTGTCCATGGTGCAATGTATGCCCAATATCAAGATCCGCCATTATCTGCAGCACCTGGTTTTGCTGCAAGAAATGTCGAAAGATTTAATGATGGTTTACTCAAGGGTGGTACCGTTGAATCAAATGTCTATACTACCCGAAGTGTGGGAATTGGAATTGAAAGTCCAGTATCAAAAGATTTCTCAATATTTGGTGAAGGCCTGCACCAATCACATTTAAGTGGGGTGCTTTCGTCGACGACCGCCGACAAATTCAAAACCATTTCAGTTCGTTTTGGATTGAATTATACCTTTAGGTAAGCATTATTCCTCACAGTACATCTTTGTTTATGCTGAAAAAGACTGGAATTCTGTTCAGCCTGCTTACTGGCTTCGTGGTTTCGTTTTGCAATCCCGCTAAGGACATGCCACAAGTAGAGCCTATCACTCATGAACAATGGGACAGTCTGCTGAAAAGATATGTGTCTGCAGATGGATTGGTTAACTATACAGGTTTTGTAAAGGACAGTATTGCCTTACAAAGTTATCTGCAATTACTATCAAACAATCCACCTCAAAAATCTTGGTCTGATGAGGAACGCCTTGCCTATTGGATCAATGCTTATAATGCCTTCACGGTTAAGCTCATAGTAGATCATTATCCGGTCAAGAGTATCAAAGACATCAAAAAGGGAATTCCCTTTATCAATTCTGTCTGGGACATTAAGTTTTTCAAAATCGGGAAACAAAGTTATGACCTGAATAAGATCGAACATGGCATTATCCGGAAAAAATTTCAGGAACCCCGGATTCATTTTGCAATCAATTGTGCATCCATTTCCTGTCCTGCGCTAGCCAGCGAGGCTTATGCTTCTGACAGGCTGGATATGCAGTTAGAGCGTGCAGCACGATCTTTTATAAACGATCCCCTGAGAAACAAGATTAGTGTAGGGGCCGTGTCAATCTCTAAGATCTTCTCTTGGTTCTCGGGTGACTTCAAGAAGAAAGCTCCCAACGTGATTGACTTCATTAATCGATATGCTGAAGTTCCCATCAGTGAGGGGGTTGACATTGACTATCTGGATTACAACTGGCAGCTGAACGAAGCCGATCTATAATTCTTGGTGTTTCCTTTAAAAACTAGCAACTTAGCTTTGCATGGCCAAGTTTCAGCTTACACAGATTGGAAAGCGCAAGATCAAACTGACAAATCTTGAAAAAGTGCTCTTTCCTGTATCAGGTGTTATCAAAGCCGAGTTGGTCGAATACTATCTCAAGCTCGCCCCGACTATCCTGCGTCACATCAAGCGCAGACCCCTATCTTTGATTCGATTTCCTGACGGAATTGAAGCTCATCAATTTTTTCAAAAAGATAAACCGGAATGGGCACCCGATTGGGTAGAAAGCGTTCCTCTTGGTAAGGATCGAAAGAAGGAGTATGTATTGGCTACGGAGGAGGCCAGCTTGGTTTGGTTAGCCAACTTGGCCTGCATCGAATTGCATATTCGACAAGATAGATATCCCAACAACGAAGTTCCAGACTTCTTCGTATTTGATCTTGATCCAGCGGATGGTCAACCCTTTGACGAAGTTATTGAGATCGCGGTTGAGCTAAGAGATTTTCTCGAACCTTTCGGTTATCATCCTTTTGTAAAGACTAGTGGTGGCAAAGGCATTCACGTTTTTGTGCCCATCGATATGGCTTATGACTATGACGCGATGTTTGCCACCGTGAAGAGTCTGGGTGAACAATTTGTAAACAAATTTTCAAATAGCTGTACACTCAAAATCAAAAAGGATGCAAGAAAAGGAAAATTGCTCGTTGACATTTATCGTAATCGCGGATCTCAGACAATTGTGGCACCCTATAGCGTACGTGGCAGAGAGCCTGCACCAGTTTCCATGCCCGTCAGTTGGGAGACGTTGGTCAATCTGCAATCTCCTTCCGAACTTCATCTAAGAAACGCTTTCGAACTTGTAAAAACGAATGGAGATGCCTGGGAAGGATTCAGCAGTTTTGGAGTGGCTCTCCATACGGACAAAAGCCAACGAAAGGGCTCCAAAATCAAACTGCCCAAATCAAAGTACTACAAAACACCTCAACAACTCAAATCCTATACGGACAAGCGAGATTTTGACCAAACGCCCGAGCCCACTCCTGCAATAGTCGATACCGATGGAACTGCTTTTGTGGTCCATCGTCACCATGCCTCTAGATTGCACTACGATCTTCGTCTCGAAAAAGATGGCACTCTGCTATCCTGGGTGGTGCCAAAAGGAATGCCTCACAAGCCTGGTGTCAAGCGACTCGCCGTCGAGACAGAACCCCATCCTGTGGAGTACCTGCAATTCGATGGAGAAATTCCCAAAGGTCAATATGGAGGAGGGATGATGTGGATCTACGCCCGTGGAAAGTACGAGATCACTAAGGAGAAAAAAGATGGTTTCTATTTTCACCTGTCTAGTCCCCAAATGGATGGTGAATTTCGGATGATCAATACGAAACCGAAAGAATGGCTACTGGAGCGTGTTGACCGCGATCTCGTTGATATTTTGGCTGATCCGATATCACCTATGCTAGCCGATAGTAAAAAAAAGCTCCCTAGAAATCCTGAGGACTATTCCTACGAAGTGAAATGGGATGGAATACGCTCTATTATCTCAATCGAAGAGGGTGAAATGATTATTCGCACCCGGAATCAAAATGATGTGACGAGACAGTTTCCTGAATTGACTCATATTTCCGAATCATTTCGATGCTCTAACGCTATATTCGATGGAGAAATCGTTTGCCTGGATTCTGCAGGGAGACCTGATTTCAAGAGAGTGATCAGCAGGATGCATAGCTCATCGGAAGGTCGAATTCAACGGGCGACCAAAGTGAATCCAGCCTTTTGTTATCTGTTTGATTGCCTCTACCTTGATGGTCGATCTCTAATTAATGAGTCGATCGAACGTCGTAGAGAGTGGCTCCAAGATACAGTCAGAAGAGGATCCAGTTACCGTGTGAGTGAAAGTATGGAAGATGGCAAAGCACTGTACGATGCAGCCCTCAAAATGAACTTGGAGGGAATCGTGGCAAAAAAGAGGGGGAGTAAGTACTATATCGGAAAGCGTACTTCGGATTGGATCAAGGTCAAATTTAGACAAACCGAAGAGGTGTACATCATTGGCTATACTGAAGGAAATGGTGATCGCATCAATCTTTTCGGTGCACTGCACATTGCTGAACAGACAGGAACAGATTGGATCTATAGGGGCAAAGTCGGGACCGGATTCGACCTTGATAAAATGAAGGAAATCACTCAATTACTCCAGAAGCAGGAAAAGGTTGAAAAAGCCCTAACTCAAAAGACACCAGATGATAAAGTGAGCACTTGGATCAAACCTTATGTAACTTGCGAGGTGGAATTTGCCAGCATCACCCGCAATGAGACTTACCGAGAGCCCGTTTTTCTCCGAATCAAGCAATATTAGCATTTAAAATATTATAGAATATCTGTATGCATAAAAGATTGGTACAAAATTTGATACGATTTTAATAGCAAAAAATATTTATATGAGGGCTATATGGAAGGGACACATTAGATTTTCGCTCGTTACCATACCTATCCGGATGTACAACGCTATCGAAACATCGCAAAATATAAGTTTCAGACAATTACATAAGGATGATAACGGCCCGGTTGGATATCAAAAAGTGTGCAAACTTTGTAACGAAAAAGTTAGTCAAGCAGATATTGTGAAAGGATATGAGTACGAATCGGATCAATACGTAATCATCGATCCAGATGATTTGAATAATCTGAAATTGAAAAGTACAAAAGTGATCGACATCGAAGCATTTGTAGATGCCAACGAAGTAAACCCGGCTCTATATGACTCACCATATTTCGCAGGACCTGACGGAGAAGTGGCTATCAAAGCTTATTCACTTCTTTGTGAGACACTGCGCAATACTAATAAGCTTGGTATTGGTAAGGTCGTCTTACGTGATCGGGAGAGCGTCGTACTGATCGCCCCCCGGGAAAGCGGTTTAATGTTATACAAGTTAAGGTATCCCAATGAGCTCCGTAATATATCCAGCGTGCCAAATATTGGTCATGTAGAAACAGACGAAGCTCAATTGAAATTGGCTGAAACTCTAGTCGATTCAATGGTTAAATCTTTCCATGATCTGGAGCTTGAAGACAAGTATCGAAATGCGGTGATGGAAATAATTGAAGCGAAAGTAGCCGGTCAAGAAATCGTGACCGTCACAGAAGAAGAAGCACCCATTGTGGACATCATGACTGCCCTTCAAGAGAGTATCAAGGAGGCCAAAGCTCAAAAGAAACCTTTGAAGAAAGCTACCGGGAAAAAGTCTACCGACGAAGAAAAGAAAACAGCTTAATTCTTAGTTACTACGCCCTTGAATCTGCATAGGGTAGGCTATTTACATATTATGAGTATACTTAATAAAGATTACCTTTGCTGATTGTGGCAAAGATGATTCCATATAGACCAGGGCCCAATCGTAAGCTGGGTTTAAAAAAGGTAAGAAAGGACCAATCGCTTCTTGAATCAGAAGGTCAACTTAATCTATTCCAACCGAAAAAGGTAAATACCAGTATAAAGCGCATTCATAACCTAGATCCGTTTGAGCAGGCTTTACAGCTTGATGGCAAAAATGAAGAACTAGCCGAAAAGCTTTATCTCGAGGCCATAAATCGTCAAGTGTCGGCCGCTGATGCACTCTGTAACCTGGGAATATTGCGGGCGCGCAGAGGAGACACGGCTAAAGCTGTGGATTGCTTCACCGGGGCTTTGCGGGCAGATCCCAGACATGCGGAAGCGCATTACAATCTGGCAAATATGTATTATGATGCTGGCAGTACGGATCTGGCCATTACACATTATGAAATTGCTAGCGAAATGGATCATCCCTTTGCAGAGATCTTTTTCAATTTAGCTCTTGCCTATCTATCAAATGGTCAAAAAGAACAGGCCAAAAGACAGTTAGAATCTTTCCTGAATGTCTGCGATGATGGAGAAGCTAGAGAGGCCGAGCGGCTTCTCCAACTACTAACTTCCTAATCATGTAAACAGTGAAGATATTGGCCTGGAACATCAGACAGGGCGGTGGTTCCAGAAGTACGGATATCACTGAAGCCATCATCAGGCATCAACCCGATATTGCGGTGCTTTCAGAATTTCGTAATAATCCAGCCGGTCAATACATCCGGACAAAATTGCTGACTACTGGATATTTTTATCAGTATCCCAGTCACCAGGATACGAGGAAAAATGGCGTACTAATTGTCTCTCGTACTCCTTGTGATTTTCAGTCCTATCATGATGAAATCAAAGCCTTTCCTGAGGCAGTAGCGGTTGCGAAGTTTGAAAAGCTGAATATCTGGGGATTATACCTTCCACATAAGAAAAAACACCAAATTTTTGACTTCATCATTTCAAAACTTCCAGATCGATCAAGTCACCTATTGATAGGCGACTTCAACACAGGTAAGAACTTTATTGATCAAAAAAGTGACTCCTTCTGGTATACAGACAAACTCATAGAGTTGGAATCACTCGGCTACTTTGACGCCTTCAGATATTTTCATGGTCAAAAATCGGAATTCTCCTGGTTTAGCCACCAAGGCAATGGATACCGCTATGATCACTGCTACCTTAGTCCTGATTTGAAATCCCGCCTATTGCGATGTGATTATTCTCACGGAGAAAGGGAACAGCATTTATCTGATCACTCCATGCTTCTTGTAAGGTTATCCCCAATCTAGCTACTTGATAGGCGCCATAGCAAAAGCGTAAATAAATGCTATGGCTGCTACAAAGATGCCTACCATGAATATGTTGTAGCACAGGTATAAATACTTGTACTTTTTTGCCAATACCAATCCCAGATAATAGAGGTCCTTACTCAGTGAACCATAGAGCAGTTCTTCATTTCGCATAAGCCTGTTGATACCCCATTCAAACTTATCCAGCGGCAGCTGATAGAAATTCCCAAAGAACAATATGTTGAAGCTATTATCTAGAAATTTTTCGTCCGAATAGTTGGCCGATGTGATTTTTGGCCTCGTGGAAAGCGTTGCCAAAATGATGGATATCATACATACTATGATGATGATGATAGTGGGGAGTATCAGGCGTGGATTGGAGTCCAGCTTTGGAGTCAAACTGGAGACGACGATCGAAAGCATGATCGCATTGATACTCAACATGATGTTGGCTTTATTGTCAGCGATACGACTTAATTGGTTATGATTACGTAGTGTTACGCGAAACATTGTTTCCACACCCCTCTCCGACTTTTTGGGTATAAATTCCAAATTTTCACCTGTTTCTCCATCCATTGATACAGCCTCCTTTTCGAATGCTATTAGACCTGCCAGCTGGTTTTGTAGCTTCAAAATGTTCTTTCGCTTTCGATCATTGAATTTTGCCTGCGCGATGGGGGATTTGAACTCGTGGGTATTCAGAAACTCAAGATTGAGCTTTAGCCACTCTTTCTCTGAATATTTCTTGTGCCCGTTATGCTCCCATTCGCTTTTGAGCATTCCCAATTTATACAGGTAGGTCTTACTACCTATATGTGCTGTATCAGCATCTCGAATGATCTCTTCTACAATGTCTGTTGGTTCTG
>Ga0224508_10003652_pt1 | contig 12698 bp, 7 predicted proteins | sample SF_Jan12_sed_USG_4_FD_170157 | JGI IMG/M metagenome (GOLD analysis project Ga0224508, IMG submission 170157) | Sediment microbial communities from San Francisco Bay, California, United States - SF_Jan12_sed_USGS_21 | ecosystem: Environmental > Aquatic > Marine > Sediment | place: USA: California...
CGGCCGATACCACAACCGAGAGCTGTAATCAGGGTCCCAACTTCAGGCGATTGCAGCATCTTGTCGAACCGGGCCTTCTCCACGTTCAGAATCTTGCCTTTCAGAGGCAGGATGGCCTGGGTGCGTCGATCGCGGCCCTGTTTAGCGGACCCGCCCGCGGAGTCGCCCTCCACCAGAAAGAGCTCCGACAGCGCCGGATCTTTCTCCTGGCAGTCCGCGAGCTTGCCCGGTAAGCCTGCGACGTCCAGCGCACCCTTTCGGCGCGTCATCTCGCGCGCTTTCCGGGCCGCCTCCCTGGCCCGCGCTGCCTCGATGAGCTTGCCGACAACGGCCTTCGCCTCGGCGGGATGCTCCAGTAGGAAGTCCTCCAACTGCGCCCCCACCGCTGACTCCACGGCGCCCTTGACCTCCGAGGAAACCAGCTTGTCCTTGGTCTGGGATGAGAACTTGGGGTCCGGCAACTTCACCGACAGCACGGCTGTGAGACCCTCTCGCGCGTCGTCGCCGGTCGTGGCGACTTTCTCCTTCCGGCCGATGCCTTCACGTTCGATGTAGGCGTTCAGCGTGCGCGTTAACGCGGCCCGGAATCCGGCCAGGTGGGTGCCACCGTCACGCTGGGGAATGTTGTTCGTGTAACAGAACATCCGTTCCTGATAACCGTCGTTCCACTGCATCGCCAGCTCGACCTGGGTATCGCCACGGGTATCCTCGAAGTACAGGACAGACGGGTGGATGGGCGTCTTGTTGCGATTCAAGTGGTCCACGAACGCCTTGATACCGCCCTGAAATTGAAAAACGTCCGATCGTTCGTCCCTTTCGTCCTGCAGCGTGATTCGCACACCCGAATTGAGGAACGACAGCTCTCTCAAGCGCTTGGCGAGCACGTCGTACTCGAACTCGATGTTGGAGAAGACCTCCCGGCTGGGCTTGAAGTGGATCGTGGTCCCGCTGCGCTCGGTCTCACCCACCACCGCCAGGGGTCCTGCCGGCTCCCCCATGTGGTAGAGCTGCTCATAGACTTTCCCGGCGCGGTGAATGGTCAGCAGCAACTCCTCCGACAACGCGTTGACCACGGAGACGCCTACCCCGTGCAGCCCGCCCGATACCTTGTAGGAATTGTCGTCGAACTTACCCCCGGCGTGGAGGACGGTCATGATCACCTCGGCCGCGGAACGACCTTCTTCAGGGTGAATATCCACAGGCACGCCACGGCCATCGTCGGTGATAGTGACGGATTCCTCAGAGTGGATGGTGACCGCGATATTGGTGCAGAAACCCGCGAGCGCCTCGTCAATGGAGTTGTCCACCACCTCGAAAACCATGTGGTGAAGTCCGGTGCCGTCATCGGTGTCACCGATGTACATTCCGGGCCGTTTGCGGACCGCTTCCAATCCGCGTAACACTTTGATATTTCTAGAAGTATAGTCGTTCTGACCCATGCTCAACCGGACCCTGACAAAACCGATCCATTATAGCATCTAACGGACCCGGCCTTGTTCCACGTGAAACACCGGGTACCCCGGGGCAGGCGGCAGGAAACTCTCCGACAACCCGGTTACGACCAGCTGGGCCGGCAGGTCATCCAGCACCGAGATCAACGCCTGCAGTGCCACTTTGTCCAACTCAGCGGCGGGATCGTCTACCAGCAGAACACCCCCGTCGGCGCGATTGGCCGCGAAAACCCGAATCTGCGCCAGTATCAGCCCGGCCGCCACCAGTTTCTGCTGGCCCCGGGAGACCTCTTCTCGGACACCACGTGCGCCCAGCTTCACCATTAGATCAGCGCGGTGCGGCCCTACCTGGGTGGCGCCAGTTGCTCGGTCACGGTCAAAGGACGCCTGCAGTGCCTCGGCAAACCCGAATCCCTCGCGCCAACCGGTGCGGTACCGCACTTCCAGGGGCCCGTCCAACAGCGTCTCTCCAAGACCGACCAGGGCGCCGGCCAGCTCGCTCACATATCGTTCTCTCGCTTGAGTCACCGCCAGTCCGGCCTCAATGAGGCCCTCATTCCAGCTGGTCTCTCCATCGCCGGCCTTTAGGGCAGCGTTGCGCTGACCCAGGATGCGTCGATACCGGCGCCACGCCCCCAGATAGGCCTGTTCCACGTGAAACACCCCCCAGTCCAGGAACCGACGCCGGTCTTTCGGCCCGCCTTCGATCAGCCTATGGATGTTCGGCTCGATGACGTGGACCGGCAGCAGCTGAGCCAGCGACGCCATACCCGGCGCCGGCGCGCCGTCCAACCGCAGCTCCAGGCCACCGGCACCGCGGCCGACGCCCAGTCGATGGGCCGACCCCGCCAGCTCCAGCTCACCATAGACTGAGAAACCCGTCGCGCCATGTTGAATCAGCCGGCGGCTTTGTCGCGTCCGGAAGGACCGGCCCCGGCCCAGGAGATAGATTGCCTCCAGAAGGCTCGTCTTCCCCGCCCCATTGGCGCCGAAGACGTATGTCCTCCTGGGATGGAGCGCCAACTCCACCTCGCTCAGACATCGGAAGCGCTGGATGCGGACTCGATTGAGCGGCACGACCGGTCCGTCGTCCCGCGACGCCCTACAACCGCATGGGCATCACCACGAACTTCGTATTCTCCGTGGTCGGACCCGTGATCAGACAGCTTGAGTTGGAGTCGCCCAGCCCCATGTGGACCTGGTCTTCGTCCACAGCCCCCAATGCATCCAGAAGATAATTCACGTTAAACCCGATCTCCATTTCCGGCCCGCTGTACTCAACCTCCAACGCCTCCTCGGCTTCTTCCTGCTCCGGGTTGTTCGCCTGAATCGTGAGACTGTTTTGCCCCAGGTTCAACCGGACACCACGGTATTTCTCGTTGGACAGAATAGCGGTGCGCTGCAGCGCCTGGCGCAGCAGGCCCCGATCCGCGCTGATCACGTTCTCGACGCCTTTTGGTACCACTCGGTCATACTCCGGGAATCGGCCGTCGATCAACTTGGACGTGAGCCGAATACCGTCCAATTGAACCCGGATATGGTTCGCACCCAGCGTCAGATCCACCTCGCCCTCGCCGTCCAGCAAGCGCTGCAGTTCCAGAACCCCCTTGCGCGGGACAATGACCTGCTCGTTCCGCTCTGCGGCGTTCCCCAGCTGAATCTCGGCCAGCGCAAGTCGATGCCCATCTGTTGCCACCGCCCTCAGCGTCTCGCCCTCGGTCTCGAACAGCAGTCCATTCAGGTAATACCGGACATCCTGCTGTGCCATGGAGAAGTGAGTCTTCTCCAGTAACCGACGGAACGCCTGCCGATCCACCTTGAGCGTCTGCTGGGCAGCAATCTCCTCGACGGTTGGAAAGTCCGCCGCACGAAGGCTCGAGAGGGTAAACCGGCTACGTGCTGCCTTGAGGGTGACCCGGTCCCCGCTTACGCTGAGCTCGATCTTCGCGCCCTCGGGCAAGGCTCTGCAGATATCATGCAATTTTCGGCCTGGCACCGTGATTTCACCGGGGGCCTCGACTTCGACTTCGGTCTCCGCCAGCAATTCCACCTCCAGATCCGTTGCCGTCACGCTCAACTGACTATCGCCAGCTGCTAATAGAACGTTTCCCAAGATCGGCATTGTCTGGCGACGCTCCACGACGCCGATCACGGAATGCAGTGGTTTCAGAAAATTGTCCCTCGATGCGCTCAGCTTCATGGTCATTAATACCTGCTCTTAAATTCTTTGATTAACTCTATTATGATTATTATTAACCCTCTGAATAACATGAGTAAGTCTATTTATCCATTAAAAACAATAACTTATGCTTAATCCGGTGCTCCGTGCGAGTCCATCATCCTGTGATCTCCCTGTGGATGAAATCGAGGCCAGAAGTTATTCACAGGTAGTCCCCACTAACCCGTCAGTGTCCTCAACAGGTTCGCGTAGTCTTCGGCGACCCGCGACTCCGTTTCCTTCAGGAACTTCACTCTCCGGCAGGCGTGTAGGACCGTTGTGTGATCGCGCCCGCCGAACGCATCACCAATCTCCGGCAGGCTGTGGCTCGTCAACTCCTTGGCCAGAGCCATCGCGATCTGCCGTGGTCGCGTAATGGACCGGCTGCGGCGTTTGGAAAGCAGATCAGCTACCCGAATCTTGAAGTACTCGGCCACCGTTCGCTGAATATTGTCGATGGTTACGAGTTTGTCCTGGAGTGCAATCAGGTCGCGGAGCGCCTCCTTCGTGAATTCCAGCGTGATGGGTTGACCGGTGAACTGCGAATTGGCGATCACCCGTCGCAGCGCGCCTTCTAACTCCCGGACGTTGGAGCGAATCCGTTGGGCGATGAAAAACGCGACCTCCTCGGGCAGATGATGCCGCTCCGCAGCCGCCTTGCTCATCAGGATAGCGACGCTGGTCTCCAGTTCCGGCGGTTCTATGGCGACGGTCAGCCCCCACCCGAAACGGGATTTCAGTCTTTCCTCAAGGCCGGAGACCTCCTTGGGGTAGCGATCACAGGTCAGAATGATCTGCCGCTGGCCCTCCAGCAGCGCGTTGAAAGTATGGAAGAATTCCTCCTGAGAGCGCTCTTTCCCGGCGAAAAACTGGATGTCATCGATCAGCAGCGTGTCGAGCGAACGATAGGCCCGTTTGAACTCGGCGATGGTGTTGTGTTGGAGGCCCCTGACCATGTCGCCGACGAAGCGCTCAGAGTGAATGTAGACGACTTTCGCGTTGGGCTCGCGTTCGAGGATCACGTTACCGACGGCGTGCATGAGATGGGTCTTACCCAAGCCGACGCCGCCGTAAAGAAACAGGGGGTTATAAGCGCGACCGGGGTTGGAACCCACCTGGAGGGAGGCCGCCCGGGCCAGCTGATTACTCTTTCCCTCGACGAAATTCTCAAATGTGAAGGCGTGGTTCAGCGGGCTCCCGAGCATCGGTGGGCGGGGCCGGGCCGGGGCCTCGATCGTTGTGCCCGCCGGCAAAGGGGGGCGACGACTGCCGACGACCAGCTCTACGGCGACCGGGCCGGCGACGGTCGAAATATGCTCCATGCAATGTTCCCGGACCCAGTCCACCACGAAACGATTGGGCGCGAGCAGCCTCAGTCCACGGTCGCTCCCTTCCGCCTGCAACGGCCTGATCCAGGTGTTGAATTGCTGCTCAGAAAGCTCGAGCTCAAGCGCTCTAAGGCACTGATTCCAGAGAGACGGGTACTCCGCCGAGTTCGCTGCCACGGTGGTTGTTTTTCTTCGTCAGTAGTTATATGGAGTCGAGGTTTGTCAGCGCCAGTTTATAACTGGAGCACGCCGCTTATCCACAGCTTAAACTCAAGGGGCGGCTATTGACAGCTTACCGAGCCGCGCGTAGAGTTCCGTGCTCTCCCGCACAGCACATCCCTTTGTTTTGCTTAGAAGTTTCTTGACTGGAACGCAACCCGAGTCGAACCTGCCATGAAAAGAACGTTTCAACCCAGTAACCTGAGGCGCAAACGCAACCATGGCTTTCGGGCGCGCATGGCGACGAAGGCCGGACGACAGGTGTTGAAACGCCGGCGAGCGAAGGGTCGAGCACGACTGTCCCCTTAAGGGCGCGTGACCGAACTGTATTTCGGTGCGATCGCCTGCACGGTTTCCGCGTCGGCAGCGCTTAACCCAGTCGGTAGAGTACGGGCGCGTGTTCGCGCGACCGGTTCGCTCGACGGATCGGTATTTCACGGTTCTGGCGCGGCCCGGCACCTGCGATAATCCCCGCCTTGGGCTGGCGATCTCTAAGCGAGTTGACAAACGCGCGGCGGCGAGAAACAGGCTGAAGCGCCTGAGTCGCGAGGTCTTCCGGTGCCAGGACTTGCCGGCGTGGGATTTCGTCATCATGGCGAAACCCGACGCGCCGGCAGCGGAGAATGAGATGTTGATTGCAAGCTTGGAGCGCCACTTTGGCCGAATCGCCCGCAAGGCGGCGGCGGAGCCGGATGGATAATATTCGGCTCTTACTCTGGGCGAGTTTCAGTTTACTGCTGTGGTTCACGTACCAGGCCTGGGTGACGCAATACCCGGCGCCGGTCCCGGAAACGCCACAGGGCATCGGTGCCGACCCGCAGCCGGCCCAAACGGTGCCCGCCGACGCGGAGCTCCCGCAAATTAGTTCGCCGACGACCCCGACAGCGCCGCTAGCGACCGCCGCTGCCGAGCCGTCCCAACCCATCCGGATTCATACGGATGTTCTCGATGCGCTGATCGATGCGCAGGGGGGGGATCTGGTACAGGTCGATCTCCCCGATTATCCGATCGACAAGGGCGTGTCGACGCCCGTTCGACTGTTGAACTTCACCCAGGAGGGTCGGTGGGTCTTTCAGACCGGCGTCAGAAGCGCCGCTGGCACCGACGAGCCGAATCATCTGGCCACGTTCACAGCCGAGGATGTCGAGTATGTCCTCGGCGAGGGCTCCGACGAGCTGATCGTGTCGCTCGACTGGCAGAACTCAGGGCCGTTGCGGGCGCGGAAGGTCTATACGTTTCACCGTGGCCAGTATGCTGTCGACCTGAATATCATTCTGGAGAACGCCAGTGATCAGGCCTGGAGTGGCGCGGCTTACGCTCAGATCCTGAGACAACATCGGCCCGTCGAGCGGTCTTTCGTCTCGGTGGATTCTTACTCGTTCACCGGACCTGTGCTCTATGACGGCGATCAGTATGAGAAGCTCGATGTCGAAGATCTGATCGAGGAGCCGATCGCGCAGAGGCTCACGGGCGGCTGGTTTGCAGCCATCCAGCATCACTTCCTCGCGGCCATCGTCCCGCCGCCCACTGAGGAGTTCAACTACCAGGCAGCGGCCCGGGGCGAGGAGTACATCCTGACAGGGCTCTCGAATATCACCGAGGTCCCCCCGGGCGGACGGCTGGAGTTCCCGCTCACGCTCTTCGTGGGTCCGAAGCTGCAGAATCAGTTATCTGTCGCCGGACCGAGCCTGGAGCTGACCGTGGACTACGGGATGCTGACGATCCTGTCGCAGCCCCTGTTCTGGGCCCTGGAAAGGATTCACCGGGTCGTGGGTAACTGGGGTTGGGCCATCATCATCATCACGTTCCTGATCAAGCTGGTCTTTTACAAGCTTACCGAGACGAGCGGTCGTTCCATGGCCAAGATGCGAAAGCTGCAGCCGAGGATGAAGGCCCTGCAGGAGACCTACAAGGACAATCGCGAGGAATTGAGCCGCCACATGATGGACCTCTACAAGCGAGAGAAGGTCAATCCGGCAGCGGGGTGTCTGCCGATTCTCATTCAGATGCCCTTTTTCTTTGCCTTCTATTGGGTCCTGATCGAGAGCGTGGAGATGCGCCAGGCACCGTTCATGCTGTGGATTGACGATCTGTCTTCCAGGGATCCGTTCTTCGTGTTGCCGCTTCTCATGGGGGCGGCGATGCTGATTCAGACGCGACTGAACCCCGCCCCACCGGATCCCGTGCAGGCCAAAGTCATGCAGATCATGCCAATCATGTTCACCGCCTTCTTCGCCTTCTTCCCGGCGGGGCTCGTGCTCTACTGGCTCACGAACACGAGCCTGTCCATCCTCCAGCAGTGGCGCATCAATAAGGTCATCGCCGACTGAGCGAGCTCACTCTGCCAGCTCGGTAAGAATCTTCGCCTCGCTCTCGAGTGTCCGATGCACCGGACACCGGTCGGCGATCTCCAGCAGCCGCTGCCGGGACGCGTTGTCCAGGAGCCCTTCCAGCTCGATGGCTCGCGTGAATTGATCGATATGACCGCTCTCGGCCTCGCAGCTTTCGCAATCCCGGGCATGAATCTTCGAGTGCTTTACCTGTACGGTGACATCTTCTAGCGCCAGGCCCTTGCGACGAGCGTACATCTGCAGGGTCATGCTGGTGCAGCTGGCGAGCGCGGCGCTCAGCAGATCGTAAGGCGACGGCCCGGCATCCTCGCCACCCACAGCGGCCGGCTCGTCGGCAACAAGAGGATGACCGGCGGCATCGAGCTCGGTCAGGAAACCCTCCGGGCCGGTTCTGGCGGTCACGGCCCCGGGCTCGCTTGCCAGGAGCCGCTCTCGCTCGGTGTCTTCGATGTAGCGGCTTGCCCAACCCGCCAGCACCCGGGCAGCGTATTGCGCGTCCGCTTCCCGACTCAAGAGATGATCGGCACCATCGAGGCTCACGAAGCTCTTCGGATGAAGGGCGTGGGAGAAGATCTCGCCCGCATTGTCGATCGGGACGATGGCATCCAGGGGTGCGTGCATCACGAGAAGGGCCCTGCGGAGACGATTGAGGGCATCTGGCAGATCGTGGCGCCCGAGATCGTCCAGAAACTGCTTCTTCACCCGAAACGCTCGACCGCCGATGTCGACCGTTGCCTCGCCTACCGCCTCGAGCGCCTCGCGTGAATCGCCAAGGAGATGCGCCACATGAGCCGCCTCGGCCGGGGCGCCGATGGTTGCCACGGCCTTCGAGCTCGGGATATCCGGTGCCGCGGCAAGCACCGCTGTGCCGCCCAGGGAATGACCGACAAGGACCTCGGGCGCGCGATGGGTGGAGGCCAGGTAGTCCGCCGCCGCGAGCAGGTCGCTCACGTTGGTGGAGAAGTTGGTGTCGGCGAAATCGCCCTCGCTCGCGCCGAGACCCGTGAAGTCGAACCGCAGCACGGCGAAACCTTCCTGAACCAGCGCCTGCGCGATGGCTAACGCGGCCTTGATGTTCGCCGTGCAGGTAAAGCAGTGGGCGAATAGTACGAAGGCGCGTGGGTTTCGCATCGGCCAGTGAATATGGCCCCGCAGCGTGTCCCCCGCGTGATTGTGAAACCGGACGGTCTCATATTTCATGAATCAGCGCTCCAATGCCCCAAAATACAATCGTTAAAAACTGAATCCCTTAGACTATCGGTCATTCTAGAAGACCCGGACCGGGGGCATTGGATTACAGAGCCAACGACACAATAGCGGCCCTCGCAACCCCTCCAGGCAAAGGGGCGGTGGCCATCGTGCGGGTGTCTGGCGACAAGGCGCTGGCCATCGCCAGGAAGCTCTCCGGTGTCGAGCTGCGGCCCCGGTATGCCCACCTCTGCACGATCAGAGATGAGGCGGGCCTGCCGGTGGATCAGGGCCTGGTTCTTTTCTTTCCCGGTCCCCGATCGTTTACCGGCGAGGACGTCGTCGAGTTTCACGGCCATGGTGGTGTGGTGGTCAGCGACTGGCTCCTGGGCCACGCATTCCGCCTCGGTGCGAGAGCCGCGGAGCCGGGCGAGTTCACGCTGCGCGCCTTCTTGAATGACAAGCTGGATCTCGCCCAGGCCGAAGCCATCGCAGATCTCATCGACAGTGGGTCGCGAGTGGCGGCGCGGGCCGCGATGCGCTCGTTGGATGGCCTGTTCTCGGACCGGGTCGATCAGGTGCAGAAGCTGATCACGGAACTGCGGGTTCAGCTCGAGGCCTGGCTGGATTTTCCGGACGAGGAGCTGGAGCTCGAGGACACCGGAGATCTGGAAGCGCGCTTCGGGGCAGCTCTTGAGTCTCTGGAGCGCTTGCGCTCCGAGGCGAGAGAAGGCGTCGTCCTGCGTGACGGCTTGAACGTGGTGATAGCGGGACCGCCGAACGCGGGAAAATCGAGCCTCATGAATCGTCTGGCGGGATACGATGCGGCTATCGTCACGCGGATTCCGGGCACCACCCGAGATGCGCTGCGGGAGCATCTGTCGATCGACGGGCTCCCGGTGAGCCTGACGGATACGGCCGGGCTCAGAGCCTCCCGAGACCCCGTCGAGGCGGAGGGTGTACGCCGCGCACACAAGGCGGTCGAGCGCGCCGACCGGCTGCTGTGGATGATTGACATCCGCGATGACCTGGACGCGGCTTTGGACCAAGCGCGCACCGAGGTTGGCGAAGATACTCAGATGACCGTGCTTCAGAACAAGATCGACCTGGTCGACGCAGGTGCTGGCCGCTTCGAGCGGGATGGGCTCACCGTAATCCGACTCTCAGCATTGACGGGTGAAGGCGTTTCCATCCTGAGGGAGCATCTAAAAGCGCTTGCAGGTTTCGGGGGCGAGGTCGCCGGAACCTTCAGCGCTCGTTCACGCCACCTGGACGCCCTGCAGCGTGCCGAGAGCTATGTCCGCGATGCTCGCGCCCAGCTACTTCAGACGAAGGCGCTAGAGCTTGCGGCGGAGGAGTTGCGCTCGGCTCAGTCCACGCTCAGTGAACTAACCGGGGCGATGACCAGCGATGACTTACTGGGAGAAATCTTCTCCAGCTTCTGTATCGGAAAGTAGTGCGCCGTCTAAGGAGATCCCAGGACGTCCCTCACACCCCCTGATAGGGGTATTGCTGACATCACTGGAATCGGGAGTGCCAGAGATAACTCCAGTCGGGCTTATGCGCAAGCTCGGAGGTAGATCAGCCGCAGAGTGGGCTGACTCGTCGCGAGATTGCCAAGCAGAGCGCGATTGGACACACTGTTACATAACGTAGCAGCAGGGAAGCAGCCTTCATGTTCGTTCGTCGGCCCCACCGTCTGTTCGGGCTTGATCGACCCGTACGCCTTTTTCTCGGTGTCATCATGCTCGCAACCCTCCTCGGGGGCACCGCGGCCTGGGCCACCGGCTTCCGACCGTTTCCGCAGCCCGACACTGCGACTGTCGTGCGCGGCGGCAGCGTATCGGTGCTCGCCTCGGGCGCCACAAGCGTTCTTGCGAACGATGCCGACCTCGAGGGTGATCCGTTAGTTGCGTCTATCGTGCTCGACGTGACACAGGGGACCCTGACCCTCAACTCCGACGGAACGTTCTTGTATGTACACAACGGCGGCACCGCTACCGTCGATCAGTTCTTTTACCGTGCGTTTGACGGCACGAGCTTTTCGACGGTGACTACTGTTCGCATCAACATCAACGAGCCCATTCCACCCCGCATCACCGGACAACGAAACATCACCACCAATGAAGACCAGCCACGGAGCATCACTCTCGAGGAACTTGTCATCGAAGGCGGTAGCGGCGATTTCCAATTGTTTGTTGATGAAGGGGAAAACTATTCCGTGAGGGGTACGACGATCGTCCCGGCGACCAACTTCAACGGCACTCTAAATCCACCAGTGCGTGTCAGCGATCAGAACTTCAGCAGCAACACTTTCGTCCTGGACGTAGTCGTGCAACCTGTGAATGACTCGCCGTTCGTCGTCAACCCGGTTCCCGATCAGGTTGGCGAGGAAGATGAGTTTTTCGAGCTTGCGCTTGCGCAGAATTTCGACGATGTCGAGTCGGGAGGTGATCTTACTTTCACCGCGAGAGGACTTCCTCCAAGCGGCAGTCTCGCGCTCAACCGGTCCACCGGCGTCCTATCCGGCACACCACAACTCGCGGACGCCCAAGACCTTCCGTTTGAGGTGACGATCACCGCGGAGGATATCGGGGGGGCGACGGCAAGCCTGTCATTCCTCCTGACTATAGTGCCCAGAGACCGTGCGGATCTTGAGTTGTCACTCACGGTGCAACCGAGTCCCGCAATTATTGGTGACACACCGGTGTGGGAGATCAGGGTCGAGAATCTGGGGCTGGCGCCCATGGACCAAGGGCTACTCGCCGCAGCTTGGTTCTCCAGTGAGGCGCCCATCACGCTGTCGCCGCCGGGCAGTGGGTGCACAATTGTGAGCAACGATACGCAGCAACCCGAACTCACGTGCCCGCTCAGCGGGCTGCCTCCACTCGACAGCATCAGTTTTCTGGTTCAGAGCGCCCATCAGGTTCCTGGGGACACTCAGCTGACTGCCCGGGTGACGACGGACGACGAGCTCCAGCTGGACAACAACGTCGCAGCACTAAGCGCGAATCTGGCGGCGAGTTTCAGCGAGGGTCCAGTGCAGAACCTGATCGTCTCCGCCTCCGATGTCGCAAGCGGCGATCTAAACGGCGACGGGTACACCGATCTCGTCGTAGCCGCCCAGGATCTACAAGTCTATTTCAATACGGGTGAGCGTCAGTTGGGCACTCAGGCGCTTACCCTGGGCCCAGGTGGTGAGGGCGCAAACGTGGTCCTGATCGACTGGAACGTGGATGGGGCGGTCGATGTAGCGATTGCACACGCCGACACGCGAGCCGGACAACTCTACATCAACGACGGCAGCGGAATTTTCCCTCAGTCTGTGCCACTTCCGGTCACCAACATCAGCTCCATGGTGAGCGCGGACCTAAACGGCGACGGACAGAGCGAGCTAATTGTTTCGGGCGTTGGTGGCACCGAGCAGATTCGCAACGACGGCCAGGGCCAACCTGAGGTCGCCTTCGTCAACGCTACCATCGCGCGTGACCTCTCGACCGGGGATCTCGATCTCAACAGTCTTCCGGACCTTGTGCTCACCGACGCCGAGACCCGCGCCATCTACATACTTCTAAACATCGACGGCGACACCTTTACCGAATCCACGCTGGAGGCCGGCAGCGTCGCAAGCGTCAATCTCGATGATATCGACGGCGACGGTGCCCCGGATCTCCTACTCGCCATCGATGGCGCGGATCTGGAGATCCCCGCCAACCTCGTGCTCAGGAACCAGCTGGACGGCAGCTTCGTGGATTGGGCTCGGGTGGGCGCATCACCGACGACTGAGCTGTTTTCGGGCGACGTCACGGGTGACGGTGTCGTGGACCTGATCACGATCAATGAGACGGGCGTGCATCAGGTCTACCTGGGTGACAGCCTGGGGGGATTTGTACTCGATGAGCAGCAGATCCTGGGGCCTAGCGCGCTGCGTGGGCATCTGGTC
>Ga0224508_10003653_pt1 | contig 12697 bp, 8 predicted proteins | sample SF_Jan12_sed_USG_4_FD_170157 | JGI IMG/M metagenome (GOLD analysis project Ga0224508, IMG submission 170157) | Sediment microbial communities from San Francisco Bay, California, United States - SF_Jan12_sed_USGS_21 | ecosystem: Environmental > Aquatic > Marine > Sediment | place: USA: California...
CAAATGAGACTGCGCGGTTGGGACCTCGGTATCCAGCTGCGCCAGTAAACAGTTCACAGTTAGCAGGCAGTTCACGGCAGAACAGTTTGGGCACGATGTGGACTGTGGACCGTGGACTGTGGACTGTGGACTGTGGACTGTGGACTGCGAACTGCCTACTCCTCGTACCCCGGGTGCTCCACGAAGGTCCCCTGGGAGCCGTCGGCAGCCATGGCCGGCAGGTGGCCCATCGAACCCTGCAAGCCTTTGAGGAGGATGTACATGTCGGCCGCCGGCACCAGGGTCAGCGATTCGCCTTCTCCGGCGGCCGTCGGGGCTGCTTCGAGGAGTTTGAAGGTGTCCTTATCGAGGGTGGCCGTGAAGCCGGGGGCGGTGTACTCGACCGCCCCGTTGAGAACCAGCCGGTGGGTCCGCCCATCTACCCGGGACTCGATGCTGCCGTCGTCGAACAGCATGAAGGCGTTGTTCTTCTCCTCTTCGAAGTCCTCACGATTGAGATACAGCCGCGGCTTGTCGACATAGGGCGTTCCCGAAGTCGGGCAGGCGGTCTCGCAGTTGCCGCACTCGTTGCAGAAGTCCGTGAGGACGGCGATCTGAAGCATCTGGTCGGCCCCGTAGGAAACCGACTCGCCTTCGGCGACCCCCGAACCGGCCGCAGTCAAGGAGGGGAGAGCGAGCTGAACGGGCTCCATCTCGTAGGTCATCAACGCCATGTTGGGGCACACTCCGACGCACAGGCTGCACACCTCGTGGCAGTCGAGGCAGCGGCTGGCTTCGGCCATTGCCTGCTCGGGGGTGAAGGTGAGCTGGGTCTCGTTGAAGTTGTTGCGGTCATCGAGCGGCGTGTGCTCGGCCTGCACTCGATATTCGCGCCGCGATCGTCGAACCATCATCTGTTGGAGGTCGACCTTCTCGATGGTCTCCGGCGGTCGAGCGGTGCTCACGCCGTGCTTGGCAGCGATGGCTGCCGCCACCTGCTTGCCGTCGTTGGCCGCGATCACGATGGATGAGGGGCCGTGAGCGGCGACGTCGCCACCCGCATACACATCCGGGATCGTCGTCTCGAACGTCACGGGGTCGGTCTGTAGATAGCCGCTGCCGGTGAGCTCGGGCACCTCGTCGCCGAAGAAGTCGAGGATCGAATGCTGACTGATCGCCAGGATCAGCGTGTCCAACGGGATCTCGAAGTCGGAGTCGGCAACATCGTGGGGGATCTTGCGCCCCGAGTCGTCCCGGTCACCCAGGTACTCCGTGCGCGACACCACCAGCCCGGCCAGCTTCCCATCCTCGGTAGTCAGAGCCGTCGGCTTCACCAGTTCCATGATCTTGATGCCCTCTTCGATTGAGGCGTAGATCTCTTCCCGATCGGCCGGCATCTGGTCGATGGTGCGCCGATAGATGAGTGAGATGTCTTCACCACCAACCCGCAATGCCGAGCGCACGCAGTCCATGGCGGTGTCGCCGGCGCCGATGACCCCTACCCGGGCCCCGATCGGCGGTGGATTCCCCTCCCGCACATTCCGGAGGAAGTAGAGAGCGTCCATGATGCCCTCGGAGTCCTCGCCCGGGAGGTTGAGTCGCTTGGCCAGTTGGGCACCCACCGCAATCACGATGGATCCGTACCCGTCGGCCCGGAGGTCGTTGAGGGAGAAGTCCACGCCGGCGGTCTGGTTGTAGCGGACTTCGACTCCCAGCTCGTCGAGGATGGCCATGTCTTGATCGATGTCCTTCTGCGGCACCCGGTACTCGGGGATGGCCCCTCCGACCATTCCGGCCGGGTACGGGTGGTGCTCGAAGATGGTCACGGCGAAACCGGCGTAGGCCAGCTCCTGGGCAGAGGCAATTCCAGCCGGGCCCGCCCCGATGATCGCCACCTTCTTGCCCACCTCCGGTTTGCGGGTGAAGGTGACCGGCCTGGTCTCGTGCTCCATGATGAAGCGTTTGATCTGGCGGATGGCCAAGGGCTCGTCGTAGTGCGTGCGGATGCAGGTGTTCTCGCACAAGTGATCGCACACCTTGCCGAGCATGGCCGGCATCGGATTGTCCTCCCGAGTGAGGCGGACCGCCTCGACGAAATCGCCGTCCCGGACGGCGTTCATGTACTGCGGCACCTTCTGGTCGACCGGGCATTCGTCGAGACACGGGGCCTCAATGCAGTCGTAGTAGTCGAGGGTGCGGGGCGTCTTGGACCGGTCCATCCGGAAGGTTGCCTTGAGGTAGCGACGATCGGCGAGGACACGGTCTGCATAGGCGCGGAGATTGATCCGCTCCAGCACGTTCATCACGACCGTCACCAGCTCGTCGCCTCGGGCGGCGTCCAGGCCGTTGGCGGCTGCCCAGGTGCGGACCTTGTCCATGAGCGGGTCGCCGCCGATGGCGGACGCCAGGCCTGCACCGAGGGCCGCACAATCCGTCACCGACAACGCCAGTCCAGTATCGGAGAGGGCGGCCAGGCGCAGCATGGGCGCGAATTCGACAAAGCCGTCCTCGGCGACGGCGGTGCGGGCGATGTAATCCTGCAGGTCCGAAGCCCCGGCCTCCTCGATGGCGGCTTCGAGGTTCTCGACGTACTGGAGCATCCGCAGGTACCCGCCCGATTTGAGGATGTCGCTGCAGGTGGTGACGGTGCGCATGCCCGAGCGGATGAGGTCGGACACGTTGAAGCAGTCGGCGCCCCCGGCGAAGGACATGAGCAGGTCGCCGTGGAACTGTTCGGAAATGCGCAGGCCGAGGTTGCTGGTCACCGGGTGGAGGGCCCGGCCCGACAGGTACATCATGTCGTCGCGGTCGAACACCGTCTTCCAGTTGTTCACCTCGAGTGTGTTGCTGAGCTTTACGCCAAAGGTGCGGTCGTGGGCCCGGGCCACCCGTCGCAGGCTGTGCAGCATCGGGACGGCGTCCACGTACATGAGGTCATGGCCGAATGCCTCGTCGGGAATGGGGACGTCATCGAATCCCAGTTGGTCGTTGACGATGGAACGCACCCGGTCGGCGCCGAGCAGGGTGGGGTTGAGCTTGACCGAGGCGTGCAAGCCTCGCTCCTCCAGCAGGTAGATCATGATCTTTTCGATCTCGTCGGGAGGGCACCCGTGCATGGTCGAGAGCGTGATGGTGTCCGACAACTGAGACGGGATGTCGAGGCCCCGCACGTCGGGGTAGCGCTCGGCCACGATGTCCACGTACCTGGGGAGGTAGGCGGAAGCGTCGTTCATGGTGTCGAAGAACCATTGAACGTTGGGTTTGAGCATCCCCTCCAGGTTGTAGCCAACGCTCATGTTGAACACCATGCCCGGCCGGTCGCCGGGGAAGCCCAACTTGTGATGGAGGGCGTGGATGAGCACCCACGCCCGCAGGTACTCGTCGAAGGACTCGAAGATCTTCAGCTCCTGGGACCACTCCACGTTGTAGCCCTCATCCTGGATGTCGATGCAGGGCTTGTTGACGTCGAGCTCATCCAGGGTCTGGACCGTCTTGAGCTCAATGAACCGGGCTCCCACCAGCCACGACATAACGATGTTCTGAGCCATCTGGGAGTGGGGGCCGGCGGCCACGCCGAACGGTGTCTCGAGCTCCACGCCGTACTTCTCGATGCGGAACTTGTCCTCCGGCTTGGGGACGAACCAGGCCGACCGGGGGACGCCGAACAGGGCGTCCTTGGTCTCGAGCTCGTCAAACATCCAGTCGGTGAGCTGCTCCATCGAGATGAGGTGGAACCGGTCTGACATCGATCTCCCTTTCTTAGAGGCGGGCGTGGAGGCGGGCCGCCTGCTCCCGCGCCTTGGCTCTCACTTCGTCTGAGTCCACCCGGGTGGTCTTGCCGTCCGTGAACACGACCTCGTTGTTCACCTTCACCTCGAGCGGCCGGATCGAAGGAGTGAAGGCGATATGCCAGGGGTCCATCGGGTCGTAGGACCAGGTGACCTCATCGTTACGGGCCTCGGGCATGATGTTCCAGCCGTTCTCGAGCCAGGCCCAGGCCGGGTCGGGACCGGCGGTGACGTCAACCGATCGCTGCATGGCGTAAGCCAGCCGGAAGGATTCGATCATGTTGGCGCCGATACCGTCGGTGCCGAGGGCCACCGGGTTGGTGAATCGGGCCGGGTTGGCGTAGCCCACTCCGTTGTTCAAGTTGGAGCGGGGGTTGTGGAGAATGGTCCCGTGCAGACCATGGTCATCGGGGAGGTACACGCAGTGGCTGAGCAGCCAGTCATCCTGGGTCAGCCCCGCCAGGCGGCCGGGGGCGTCAACATCGCCCGGGCCTTCGGCGACGTGGATGTGGACCCCGACTCTCAAATCATGGGCCAATCCGGCAGCCTCTCGCAATGACTTGTCGCTGCAGGTGAAGGCGGCGTGGATTCCCACATACCCGGGGCCGCCCGCCTTGATGAACCGCTCATTCTCTTCCAGGCCCCGCTTGGCACCATCGGGCCCGTGGCGGTCGGTGATCCCATAGGCGGTGAGCACCCGTACGCCGACCTCAGCACAGGCCTCGGCGATGACGTCGAGGCTGCCTTCGATGGCGTTTGGTGATTCGTGGTGGTCGACAATGGCGGTGGTACCCGACTCCAGAGCCTCGACGGCGCCCAGCATCGCCGACCAACGGATCATCTCCAGGTCGAGGGCGGCATCGAGGCGCCACCACACCTGTTCGAGGATTTCTTGAAAGTTGGTGGCCACCTTGGGAGGCGGGGGCATCCCCCGGGCCAGCTCGGAGTAGAGGTGGTGGTGGGCACATACCAGGCCCGGCGTGGTCGTACTCATCGGTACCTCCCTGTCTCAACTCCTTCCCAAGCTACTCCACCGGGATACGGATGCCTTGTGACCTGAGGGTCACGCCTGCCACGGCCCCGGCTGCGGCTCCGGGTACGAACTTGAGCCCCTCCAGCAATAGGCGGCGGGCAACCCCGTCTGAGTCGAGTTCTTCTAGCTCGAAGGCTATCCACCCGACCCACCCGAGAATCACGATGGCTCCCCACACCATCGTCAGGTACATCGAGGCTGCAACGAGGAGCATTGTCGCCGAGATGGCGACCAACGGGCGATGGTCAAAGCGCGTGAGCAATAACGGCAGCCCCATCCACAGGAACGCGATGAGCGGGAAAAGGATGGTCCACAGCAATGCCTCTTGTGCCGTCCAGAACGCGATTACGAGCATCGTCCAGACGGCAACAACGACGAAATAGTCTCTCGCCGGGGTTCTCGTCTTCATGCCATCATCTTCGGCTATTCGCAGGGTCATCGTGATGGGGGATTCCCCTGATTCAGTTTCAGGGTGGGTGGGAACGTACCGGCCCCGGGTAGCGTTACACCACCCAGGAGGTCACCCCCATGTTTGGATCAAAGAAAGATATGGTCTCGCCCGAAGAGGCCCTGCCCGGCCGCCGCGAGCCGATGCCCGAGAGCGGACCCCATTTCGTAAACGGCACGTCCCTCTATCCACCATTTCCCGAGGGAACGGAACAGGTCATTGTCGGCATGGGCTGCTTCTGGGGAGCCGAGCGCATCTTCTGGCAAATCCCCGGCGTCTACACCACCGCCGCCGGGTATGCCGGTGGCTATACGCCCAATCCCACCTATGAAGAGACCTGCACGGCCAAGACCGGCCACACCGAGGCCGTGCTCGTGGTCTACGACCCCGCCGAGGTCACCTTTGAGCGCTTGTTGAAGGAATTCTGGGAGCAGCACGACCCAACCCAGTACATGGGCCAGGGCAACGACCGCGGAACCCAGTATCGGTCGGCCATCTACACCTTCACCGACGAACAGGCCGATGTCGCCAAACGGTCACGCGACCGCTACCAGGCGATGCTGACCGAGAAGGGGTTTGGCGAGATCACCACCGAGATCGCTGAGGCCGGCGACTTCTACTACGCCGAGGAATACCACCAGCAATACCTGGCCAAGAACCCGGGTGGCTACTGCAACCACGGCTTCTGCCAGGTGAGCTACCCGGAGGCGTAGTCCCCCCTCCCCGGCTGCGCCGGGACTCCCCCCTCCGGGGGGAGAGATCTGTTTCCTCCCCCGGAGGGGGAGGTGCCCCGATAGGGGCGGAGGGGGCGGTCAGCCAGAGCTGATGGGCTGGTGCACGTTCATTGGGAGCCGGTTGCGCCACTGGCCGTCCACCTCGTGGAAAGCTGCGGCCACTGCGCCGGCGGTCGGCACCAGGCCGATTTCCCCGACGCCCTTGATCCCATACGGAGCACCCGGTTGGGGCGACTCCACCAGGATCGTCTCGATCTCCGGGATGTCCTTGGGCCGGAGGATGTCGAGGCTTCGCAAGGTCATGTGAGTCGGCCGGGCCTCGTCGTCGGTGGGGAACTCCTCGGTGAGGGCGTAGCCCAGTCCCATGTGGACGGCTCCCTCCACCTGGCCTTCGCACAGGGTGGGGTTGACGACCCGGCCGACGTCGTGGACGGCGATCACCTTCTCGATCCCGCCGCTCTCCGGGTCGGCGATGACGAGTTGGGCCGCGTACCCAAAGGTCGAGTGGATGATCGGGTTCTCGACCCCCTCCTCCAATGAGTTGGTCCAATCCACCCGGTACTCGCCGTAGTAGTCGACTCCGATCTCGCGTCCGGCCTCGTTGGCTACCCGGCAGGCGTCTTTCACCGATCCGGCTCCCATCAACGTGCCGCGGGACCCGGTGGTCTGGCCGGCTCCCAGCTCGCGGCTGGTGTCGACTACCACCCGCACCTGGGCGGGATCGACGCCCAATTCCTCGACCGCCACCTGCAGGGCAACCGTGTGGACTCCCTGACCCATTTCGGTCCAGCAGTGGCGCACCTCGACGGTGCCGTCATCTTCGAACCGCACCACGGCTCCGGCGATCTCTTTGAAGCCGTTCCCCAGCCCGGAGTTCTTGATGCCCATGCCGAGTCCCACCGCCTTGCCGGAGGCCTTGGCGTCCTCATACAAAGGCTTGACAGTGTCGAGGCAGAGCCGGGCACCGAGGGACCCGTCATCCATGATCTGTCCGGGGCCCCACACATCGCCGGGGGAGACCAGATTGCGGTCGCGGATCTCCCAGCCGCTAATGCCGACCATGGCGGCCAGCCGGTCCATGACGCCTTCGGTGGCGAACTGGGCCTGGTTGGCTCCGAACCCGCGGAAGGCGCCGCACACCGGGTTGTTGGTGCGGACCGCCACCGCCTCGACGTCGATGTTGGGGAACACATAGGGCCCGCTGGTGTGGCCGGCCGCCCGTTCCAGCACCTTCATGCCCACCGAGGCGTACGGACCGCTGTCTCCGATCAAGCGGGACTTGAACGCCACCATCTTGCCGTCGTCGTCGCAGGCAGCCGACACTTCGAGACGGATCGGATGACGCTTGGGGTGCATGATGAGTGACTGTTCGCGGGTGAGCGTGCATTTCACCGGTTGCTTGAGCAGATGGGCGGCCAGTGCGGTCTGGGCCTGGTTGGACATGTCCTCCTTGCCACCGAAGGCGCCACCGTTGGACACGAGTTCCACCACGACTTGATCGCGTTCGATTCCCAGTACCTCGGCGATCTGATTGCGGTCGTCCCAGACGCCTTGGCCACCCGAGTACACCATGAGGGTTCCGTCGTCCTGAGGGACTGCCAGTGTGGACTCCGGTTCCAGGAAGGCATGTTCGACACGCTGGGTGTGGAAGGTCTCGTGGACGACATGGGCGGCACCCGCCAGAGCCTCGTCGATGTCACCGCGGCTGTAGACCGAGCGGGAAAGAACGTTGCCTTCGAGACCCCACACCGCGTCCTCATCGGACGTGAGGGCGGCGTCCGGATCGGCGAAGGGTTTGAGGATGTTGTACTCCACCTCGACCGCCTCGGCGGCCCGGCGGGCAATCTGGACCGACTCGGCCACCACGATCGCCAGGACATCGCCCAGGTAGGAGGTCCGGCCGCCCTCGGGGATGAACACCGGCCAATCCTCATAGATGATCCCCACTCGCAGGGCGCCGGGAACGTCGGCGGCGGTGTAGACGGCGATGACTCCCTCGATCGCCAGGGCGGGACCGGTGTCGATCCGCAGCACATCGGCCCGGGCGTGGTCGCTCAGCTTGAGGGCGGCGTGGAGCAGGCCTTCGGGTCGCATGTCGTCGATGTAGCCGCGGTCGCCCAGTGCCAGCTCGGCAGCTTCATATTTGGCACCGCGGGTCCCCAGTCCCTGGGGGAGGACAACGTCGGGGATAGCGTCGTCGCGCAGCATCTCGATGGCCTCGAAGATCTTGGTGTATCCCGTGCAGCGGCACAGGTGGCCCCCCAATCGACCGGCGGCCGTCTCGCGGGTCAGGTCCTTGCCCTTCTGGTCGAGCAGCGCCTTGGTTCGCACCAGGATCCCCGGCGTGCAGAAGCCACACTGGAGGGCCCCGGCGGCCGCAAATGCCCCTGCCAGGTTGGCCCGCTCCTCCTCCGGCAGTCCCTCAAGGGTGATGACCTCCTTCCCAGATGCCTTCTCCATATCGACCAGACAGCTCTGAATCGCCTTGCCGTCCAGGAGCACCGTGCAGGCCCCGCAATGGCCAGACGGGGAGCAGCCGTCCTTGGGGGAGGTGATGTCCAGCTCCTCGCGCAAGGCGGCCAGGAGGTGGGGATGGTCGGATCGGACCGACTCCGGGCTGCCGTTTACGGTGAAGCTCGTTGCTTCGGTCGGTGTGAGTGTCATCTGGTTCCCCTTTTCTCTGAGGCATTGTATTCAGCGGCCTGGGCCCGAGGCCGTGGCAGAGCGATCCCCGCCGTCACAATTGCGGATGGGATTCGGCCATTTGTCCGGCCGGGGGTCCGGGCTCTTCGAGCTCGAGGGCGTCGGGCAAGGCGAGCTGATGCTGGCGACGATTAGCCCAGAACTGGCTCATGACCACCACAAGAACCACGATCCCGCTCAACGTCACGGCGATTGAAGAGGGCACCTGAGCTGTGCGCTGGAGAGCATTCGCCCCGACGACCAACCCGCCAAAAAGCATCGAGGCAGGGATAGCCCCCAGTGGATGAAGACCCCCGAAGAGGGCGACGACTATGCCGTTGAATCCTGCCAAACCGGTAAAGGCGGCTGCGTTGCCTTCGCTGTAGAGGCGGTGGTCAAGCCCAAGCACCTGAATGGCGCCACCCAGGCCGGCCAGCATCCCACTCATCGCCAGCGCCATCATGGCGCTGCGCCCAACCGACATCCCGGCGTACAGCGAGGCAGCTGGATTGAAGCCGACGGCTCGGATGCGGAACCCGAATGGAGTGCGCCACAACAACACCCAAACCACAACGGCTGCGGCAATCGCGATGATGATCCCGAGGTGAAGCCGGGTCGGCTCCAATAGGCGAGGAAGGTCGGCTGAACGCGGGAATCGGGCAGTCTCGGGAATCCGAGTTCCCGCCTCGATCTGGCGCGGATCGATCAAAGGCCCAGCTACCAGATAGTTCATCAGGAGGGCGGCGATCACGTTGAGCATCACCGTCGACAGGATTTCGTTTACTCCCAGCCGGGCCTTAAGTACTCCGGCGATTCCGCCCCAGAAGCCTCCAGCCAGGCCTCCTGCGATGGCGGCGACGACCATGATGGCTGGCCCAGGCAGGCCGTCGAGATAGAGCGCCACCAGCGTCGCCGCTATCGCGCCGGTGATGAACTGACCTTCTCCGCCGATATTGATCACGCCTCCGCGAAACGCAATGCAGATCCCGACAGCAACAAACAAGAGCGGGGTGGCCTTCACAAGCGTGTCGGCGATGGAATTCTGGCTTCCTACCGCTCCCTCAACGAGAGCGGCGTATGCGCTCAGAGGATTGGCGCCGACCGCCGCCAGCATGATTGCGCCGATGAGGAGGCCGATGAGAGCTGCGAATAGAGGGGTGACTACCGGCAGGGCGCGGCGTTGTACCTTGACCCATCGGTGGCTCGGGAGTTTCCGACCGGGGGCGGTCACGACTCAACCCCGGCGGAGCCCGTCGCCGTTGTGTGGGCTCGAGCCTGCTCAAGAGTCTCGCCGGCCATCATGAGACCGAGAAGCGACGGATCAGCCTCCTCCCGGTCGACGATCCCCATCAATCGGCCGTCGAAGATGGTTGCAACCCGATCAGAAAGTGCCAGCAACTCCTCGAGATCTTCGGAGAGGAGCAACACCGCCGTACCGCGGCTGCGGGCGGCCACAATCTGATCGCGGATGAATTCGGAGGCACCGATGTCAAGGCCGCGGGTGGGCTGGGCTACTACCAGGACGGAGGGGTCGCGATCGAGCTCACGCGCCAGGATCACCTTCTGGGCGTTGCCTCCGGACAAACTCGATATTGGCACGGACGCAGACGGCGTCTTGACAGCAAAACGTTCGATCAGGTGCGCTCCATGCTCATCGATTCGCCCGAACCGAAAGAGACCACGGCGCACGAATTCCGGGTTGGCTGGGTCCCGGAGTATCAGATTCTCGGCGATGCTGAATTCTTTGATCATGCCGTCACGATTGCGTTCCTCCGGCACGTAGCCCAGTCCCTGATCCATCAGCTTCCGAACCGAACGGCCTTCGGTGGCGGCACCGCTGATTCGGATGTGTCCCGACGTCAGCGAATGCAGGCCGGCAATCGCCTGCGCCAACTGAACCTGGCCATTTCCGCTAACACCGGCCAGTCCGACAATCTCTCCTCCGTTCACCGTGAGGGACACCCCGCGCAGTGCGGGAGTGCCCCGTGCTGTGACGGCGTGGGCATCTTCGATCTCGAGTAGCGGCGGGCCCGCATCCACCCGGGGCAGACTGCGAGTGAGAGAGAACTCACGTCCCACCATGCGCCGGGCAAGGTCAGCCTTGTCGGTGTCACGGGTGTCGACGGTACCGGCGTTGCGGCCGTCGCGGAGCACGGTGACGCGATCGGTTAGGGCGATGACCTCGGCGAGTTTGTGGGAGATGAAGATGATTGAGTGTCCGTCCAGGCGCATCTCGTTGAGAAAGCCGAAGAACTCATCGACCTCCTGGGGCGTGAGGACGGCGGTCGGTTCGTCGAGTATGAGGAGCGACGCCTCGCGATACAGGGCCTTGATGATCTCGACCCGCTGCTGCTCACCGACCGAAAGGTCACTGACGAACCTGGCGGGATCGACATCCAGTCCATAGGTCTTGGCGAGTTCGTTGACGCGGGCCGTCACCACGTCGAGGTCGGTGCGCAAGCCTCGCGAGGACGGAAGCCCGAGGGCCACGTTCTGGGCCACCGTCATCGGCGAGACCAGCATGAAGTGCTGGTGCACCATCCCGATGCCGGCGCGAATGGCGTCCTGGGGAGATGTCAGCGTTAAGGGGCGACCATCGAGGACGATTTCCCCCTCGTCAGGTCGATCGAGACCGTAGAGCAGATTCATCAACGTTGATTTGCCGGCCCCGTTTTCACCGAGGAGTCCGTGAATCTCTCCAGATCGGACATCGAAGTCGACGTGATCGTTGGCCAGCACTCCCGGAAACCGTTTGACGATCCCGCGCATCTCGACGGTATCAATCATCCCTCGGTCACGTCAATCGCCCTCCGGGGGCAGCCGGCGGTCCATGAGGTGCTCGCTGACTCCGCCGATGGTGGCCTCGAACGCCTCGAGCGAAATCTCGGCCAAGCGCGAATCGCAATCGGCGGCCCCGAAATGCTGGGGCTCGGCCAATCGCGCCCAGTGGTCGGCAAGTTGATTCGGACCGTTGATAGCTCCCTTTCCCAGGTCAGCGGAAACCCACAGCACGTGGGAGACGCCGGAGTTGATGATCCGGATATTGCACATCTCACATGGCTCGAGCGACGTAACAAGTGTGTGTTCCCGCAGGTCGGCGACGGGTCGGTTTTCGTCCTCGAACGCCGTCAACAAGACCATCTCAGCGTGAAAGTCGCTCCGAAAGTACGGGACGAACATCCGATTCCGCTCGCTGGCGATGATCTCGCCGTCCGGGCCGGTCAGCAACGCGCCGACTGCGGCGTTGCCCTCAAGTCCGGCGTCGATCGCTTCGGTCACGGCTATCCGGGCGACGTGGTCGTGGGGCCGATCGCCGTCGTGGTTCTCGAGTTCCTGGCGGAGATCCGTCAGCCTCGCTTTCACCTCGTCGGCGATGGCCCCACTCACGTCGCTACCTACCCTCCGACTTGGACGGCGCCGGAGGTTACGTCGTCGATCGCCTGATCACCGGCCGTTTTGACGTCGGCAGGCAAGTCGAATCCGTCGTTGTATGCGATCTCGATGCCGCCATTGGCGAAGTCGAGCCAGATCACTTCGCCGCCGAGGGTTCCCTGGCCGACCTGGTCAAAGATCTGCCGGAACGCCACCTCGTACTTGAAGACCTGACTGGCGTAGGTTTGCGTTGGGGCCACCGGCGAAAAGTCGGCGTCGTTCCCGAAGAATGCGATGCCTTCCTCTTCCGCCACTGTGGCGACGCCGGTGCCCATCTCGGTCTGGCTCGTCAGAACTTCCACATTCGAAGTCAGCATGGCCCGCGCCGCCTCAGCGGCCAGGGCAGCATCGCTAAATGAGTTCGTGAACGTGTCGAGCACCGTCGCGCTTGGATTGGACGCTGCGGCGCCGGCCTGGAATCCGTCGAGGCTGCCGGCGATGGAGCCGACATCAATGGGGCCAACGAAGCCGATATTGTCGCTGAGGAGCGCAGCCATCACGCCTCCGACGTACCCACCCTGGGAGGACCGGACCGAGAACGCATAGACGTTGTCGAGTCCAAACGTTTCAGGGTTGGTTCCCCACACGAAGCTCACGTCGG
>Ga0224508_10003654_pt1 | contig 12694 bp, 6 predicted proteins | sample SF_Jan12_sed_USG_4_FD_170157 | JGI IMG/M metagenome (GOLD analysis project Ga0224508, IMG submission 170157) | Sediment microbial communities from San Francisco Bay, California, United States - SF_Jan12_sed_USGS_21 | ecosystem: Environmental > Aquatic > Marine > Sediment | place: USA: California...
GGACGCGCGCCTCCCGCCCGCGACGAGGAGGCCCCATGGCGATCTACGAGCCCCTGGACACGGACGGCGCCCGCCGCCGCTACCGCCTGCGCAGCCCGGTCGATCTCGAGCCCATCGACGAGCTCGAGTGCATGACCCGCGGCGAGGTCGACCACGCCCTCGAGCGCGCCCGCAAGGCGCAGCCGGCCTGGGCGGCGACGCCCATCGCCGAGCGCGCCAGGCTGCTGCATCGGATGCTCGACGTGGTGCTGGAGCGCCAGGACGCCATCACCGAGACGGTCATGCGCGAGACCGGCAAGACGCCCAACGAGGCCTTCAGCATGGAGGTCTTCTCGTCCTGCGACGCGCTCAACTACTACGCGAAGAACGCCCCGCGCATGCTGCGCCCCGAGCGGCGCCGCATCCACGGCGTGCTCGGCCTCGCCAAGAAGCTGCGCGTCGTCTACAAGCCGCTGGGCGTGGTGGGCGTGATCGTGCCCTGGAACGGCCCCTTCATCCTCGGCCTCAACCCCACCGCCCAGGCCCTGGTCGCTGGCAACGCCGTGCTGCTCAAGGGCTCCGAGGTGACGCCGCGCTCGACCGCCCTGGTGGGCGAGCTCTTCGCCGAGGCGGGGCTGCCCGACGGCCTTCTGCAGGTGATCCTCGGGGACGGCCAGACCGGCGCGGATCTGGTCGAGTCGGGCGTCGACAAGATCGCCTTCACTGGCAGCGTGGCCACGGGCCGCAAGGTCGCCGAAGCCTGCGGCCGCCAGCTGATCCCGGTGACGCTCGAGCTCGGCGGCAAGGACGCCATGATCGTCTGCAAGGACGCCGACCTCGACCGGGCCGCCGCCGGCGCGCTGATCGGCTCGTGCATGAACACGGGCCAGTACTGCTGCGGCACCGAGCGCATCTACGCCGTCAGCCAGGTCTACGACGAGTTCGTCGAGAAGGTGGTCGCGGGCGCCTCGGGCCTGCGCCAGACGAACCAGGGCGAGTCCGACCTGGGCGCGATCTTCTGGGACCGTCAACTCGACATCATCGACGCCCACGTGCAGGACGCGCTGGCCAAGGGCGCCACCGCGCGGGTCGGCGGGCGCCGCAACCCCAACCTGCGCGGCCTCTACTACGAGCCCACCGTCCTCACCGAGGTCAGCCACGACATGGACGTGATGACCCAGGAGACCTTCGGCCCGGTGATCTCGATCATGCGCGTGGCCGACGAGGATGAGGCCCTGCAGCACGCCAACCGCTCCGACTACGGCCTCAACGGCACGGTCTGGACCCAGGACCGAGAGAAGGGCTTCCGGCTGGCCGAGCGCATGGAGACCGGCGGCGTCTGCATCAACGACATGGCCCTGACCTACGGCGTGCCCGAGGCGCCCTTCGGCGGGGTCAAGGACTCGGGGGTGGGCCAGGTCAACGGCGAGACCGGCCTGCGCGGCTACACCCACGCCCACCCCATGCTGCTCGACCGCTTCGGCGGCAAGAAGGTGCAGGGCGGCTACCCCTTCACCTTCAAGGACCTCGAGGGCATGAAGAAGTTCGCCAAGCTGCTCTTCGGCAGCCGTTTGGGACGCCGCCTGGGTTGAGAGCCCGGACCCCTCTGCGAGGCCGCCTGGGTTGAGCCACCGGACGCCGCTGGAATGAGCGATCGCCTTCCGGCGGCGCTGCTCGCGCTGGTGGTGGCTTCGATGGCGGTGCTGGCGCTGGCCGCCGCCACGCCGGAGCCGCCCGGCGGTGTGTCGCGCGCGCATCCCGTGCACGAGACGCTCCGGGTCGCGGCGCCGGGCGACGCGCCCCGCCTGGGGCTGGGCTGGGCCCTGGGGGCCGCCCAGGCTGCGCTCTTCGCCGGGTTCTTCGGCCTGGCCCTGGCGGCGAGACCGCGGCGGCCGACTGGGAAGGGCGTGTCTCGTGGGGCTGGGTCTCTACGAGCTGGGCTGGCTCGCGCTCTTCGCGCTCTACCGGGGCTTCGCCGCCGATCCGGGGGGGCCGCTCTTCGGCTCGCTGCCGGCGCCCACGGCCTGGATGCTCTACGTGCTCTGGCCGCTGCCGCTGTGGTTCGCCTGGCTCTACTGGCGGCACTTCGACGCGGCCTTCCTGTCGGAGCGCGACGTGGAGCGCTTCCGGGCGCGGCTCGCCGAGCTCGAGCGCGCGCGCAGGGACCGCTGAGTGGAGGCGCATCGCGCCAGCATCGTCCTGGCCTGCGTCGTCGTCTACGCCGTCGCCTGCTTCGGGGTGGGTCTCTGGGCGCTGCGCCGCACCCGATCGAGCCGCGACTTCTTCGTGGCGGGCCGCGACCTCGGCGTCTGGGTCACGGGCATCGCGATCTTCTCGAGTACGCTCTCGGGCTTCGGCTTCGTGGGCGGTCCCGGGCTCGTCTACCGCATGGGCATGACCTCGGTGTGGATCGTGCTCAGCTCGGTGACGGGCTACGTGTTGGCCTTCGCGCTGCTGGGCAAGCGCCTGCGCCTGATCGCCGAGGCGCGCGACACGGTCTCGCTGCCCGATGCGGTGGCCGCGCGCTACGACAGCGAGCTGGCCCGCGGGCTCACGGCCCTGGCGATCGCGCTGGGGGTGCTGGGCTATCTGGCGACCCAGATCCTGGCCATGGCCACGGTGCTCCAGGACGTGCTGGGCGCCGGGGTCGGTTGGCCGCTCTCGCTGGCGGCTTGCGTGGGCATCTCCTGCGCGGTGCTCGCCTTCTACTGCGCCACGGGCGGCGTGATCGCCTCGGTCTACACCGACGTCTTCCAGGGCGCGATCATGGTGGTGGCGGCGCTGCTCGTCTTCGCCGCGGCCCGCGACGCCGTGGACGGCGGCTTCGCCGGCATCAGTGCCGCGCTGCTCGCCGACGACCCGGCCTCGATCGGGCCCTGGGGCAGCATGGGCATGTGGGCCGCGCTGTCGTGGTTCGCGCTGTTCGTGGCCAGCACCGCGGGGCAGCCCCACGTGATCACCAAGTTCATGATGATCCGCGAGCCGGCCGCGCTGCGCCGCATTCTTCCCCTGACCCTGGTCGGCTACACGCTCTCGGCCCTGCTCTGGATCTCGGTGGGTCTGGCGATGCGGGCGCTGGTGGTGCAGGGCGCCCACCCCGAGCTGGCCAGCGCCGACGCGGCGGCCCCGGCCTTCCTGCAGCACTACGCCCACCCACTGCTGGCCGGGGTGGTCTTCGCCGGACTCTTCGCCGCGATCATGTCGACGGCCGACGCCTTCCTCAACATCGGGGTGGCAGCGGTGGTGCACGACCTGCCGCTGGCGCTGCGCGGCCGCGCGCCGCGCAACGAGCTGCGCTGGGCGCGCTGGGGCACGGTCGTCTTCGCGGTGGTGGCCGCGGGCTTCGCGCTCTACTCGCACCACACGAACGAGCGGCTGGTGGCGCTGCTCGGCGTCTTCGGGGCGGCCACCTTCGCGGCGGCTCTGGTGCCCGTCGTGGGGCTGGGCTTCAACTGGAAGCGCGCCACCCCGGCGGCGGCCAACACCGCCCTGCTGGCGAGCCTGCTCATCAACCTGGGCATGGAGCTCTTCGCCGTCCGCCTGCCCTGGGGCATCCACGGCGGGGTGGTGGCGATGCTGGTCTCGCTGGGGCTCTTCCTCGGCATCTCGCTGGCCCAGGAGCCGCCGAGCCTCGCGCCCGACATCGAGGCCGTCCTCGACGTCTGAGTGGGTTGGGCGCCGAAGCTGGAGCCAAGGGGGACACCCGGCAGGAGTCACACCGGATGCCCCCCAGGCTCGGGTCCGCCTATCCCCCGAACGGCTCCTGATCGGTGCGCACGCGCACCGCCGTGGCGGCGGCGACCGGTGCCTTCTCTACCGTCGAGGTGGCGGCCACCGGCGCCGGCTCTACCGGCCTCTCGGGGGCTCCCGCAGCGAGTGCGGTGGCGCGTCGCGCCGGAAGCGACCGGGCCGGACGCACGGGGACGGGCGGACCCATCCGGCGACGATCGAAGTGGCTGGCGATCTGCGTCGCCGCTGCGCGCTCGAGCTGGGCGGTGAGGTTCGCGTCGAGCGACTGCTGCATCTCTGCCAGCCGGGCATCGGTGTCCTCGGCCATGGCCTCCAGGGCCGCAGCGGCCACCCGCTCCGACGCCTTCGGGGGCTCTTCCGCTGCGATGGCACCCGCGAACAGCAGGCTTCCGGACACCCAGACCAGTCGATTGTGGATTCTCATGACTTCTCCTCTTGGGGTTGACTGGCCCACCGGTCACGGGGAAGAGGCCTGGTGCCGAAGCACCGCGGGCGCTCCAGGAGCCGCTCCAGGCAACGAGTGCAGAGACCGTGTGAGACGCCGGCTCGGGGGAAGGGCCGTTCGTCGGCCAGCCCCGAACCGCACCACGCGCAGACGTGCAGGCTCGTCGTTCCGGATCGATTCCGCGTCACAGTCGCCTCCGGGTGATCGAATGGGTCGCATGCCCTCGAGAGAGCAACTTCCGTGCCCAGTCTGCGAAGCGTTCTCGGCGGCCGGCGCGGCCCAGGGTGTCCAGTGCGCCGGACAGCGCCCTAGAGCGGTGTCCAGAAATGAGGACATCCCAATTCCGTATTAGTTCGGGTAGCCTTCAGCGAGAGGGAAGCCGATGCCCGATGCGAAGGACGACGCGCTCGAAGCCCTCGAGCGCGCGAATCGCGAGCGGAACTTCTACCGCAGCCTCCTGGCGCTGGGGACGGAGACGGCCTTCGAGCCCTTCCTCGAGGAGGCGCTCGCGTTGATCGTGGAGCTCACCGGCGCCCGACAGGCGTTCCTCGAGCTGCGGGACGCGCAGGATGAGGCGGAGGGCAGCTGGCAGATGGCCCACGGCTGCACCGATGCAGAAGTTGATGAGATCCGATCGAGCATCTCGCGAGGCATCATTGCCGAGGCCCTGGCCAGCGGCGAGGCCGTGGTCACACAATCGGCCCTGCTGGACGAGCGCTTCCGCGACCGGTCGAGCGTGAAGATCTCCCGGATCGAGGCCGTGCTCTGCGTGCCAGTGGGCGGCAGCGCCGACGCCGGGGTCGTCTATCTCCAGGATCGCCAGTGTGGCGGCGGCTTCTCGGCCGAGGACAGGCACTTTGCCGAGGCCTTCGCGCGCAACCTCGCGCCGCTGGCGGATCGGCTGCTCGCCCGGCGCAGCCTGGAGGAGTCACGGGACCACACGCGTCGGCTGCGCGAGAAGCATTCCCTGCCGGGCATCGTCGGGCGCTCGCGCGCGCTGGCGAGCGCCCTCGAGCAGGCGATGCTGGCGGCGCCCCTCGATGTCACGGTGTTGCTCAGCGGCGATTCGGGAACGGGGAAGAGTAAGCTGGCGCGCGCCGTCCACACCAACAGCTCCCGCGCCGACGGACCCTTCATCGAGATCAACTGCGCAGCCCTGCCGGCCACCCTGCTCGAAAGCGAGCTCTTCGGAGCCCGGGCCGGCGGACACTCGGAGGCGAAGGTCGACCGGGCCGGACGCGTCGCGGCCGCCGAGAACGGCACGCTGTTCCTGGACGAGGTGGGCGAGATGCCGCTCGAGTCGCAGCCGAAGCTGCTCCAGCTGCTGCAGAGTCACGAGTATTACCCGATCGGCGCCGGCAGCCCGGAGTGCGCGAACGTGCGGGTGATCGCGGCGAGCAACATCGATCTGGAAAGCGCTGTGCGCGAAGGGCGCTTCCGGGAAGATCTGTTCTTCCGCCTGCAGGTGCTGCCGGTGCGTCTGCCATCGCTGGCCGAGCGGCGCGAAGACCTGCCCTTCCTGGCGGGAGCCCTGATTGACGAGGTGGTGCGGCGCAATCGGATGACTCCGCTCGAGCTGTCGCCGGGTGCCTTGAGGGCCGTCGACGCCGCCGAGTGGCCCGGCAATGTGCGTCAGCTCGAGCACGCCATCGAGGCCGCGGCGATCCGCGCGGCGGGGGAGGGCGTCTCCCACATCGAGGCCCGTCACGTCTTCTGCGACGTCGGCGGCAAGATCGAAAGCGAGGAGTTTGCACCGAGCTTCCAGGAGGAGACGCGGCGCTTCCAGCGCGAGCTGCTCCGGCAGACGCTGGAGTCCGAGGACTGGAACGTGGCCGCGACGGCGCGGCGGCTCGATCTCGCCCGCTCCCACGTCTACAACCTGATCGGAGCCTTCGGTCTGAAGCGAGGCTGAGGGCTCGCGTCGCACCGGCGCAGACCCGCGCAATGGGGTGTTCCATGGCACTGGCGACCCGCGAGAGGCTCGACCCGCCCGTCGTCCACGCCCCCGACGCGCGCTTCCGGGTCATCTCTCGCCTCGGGGCGGGCGCGAGCGGTACGGTCTACGAGGTGCACGACGCCCGCCTTGGCCAGACGGTCGCCGCGAAGACCCTGCACGACACCGACGCCGATTCGCTCTATGCCCTGAAGAAGGAGTTCCGGGTGCTGCGCGACCTGCGCCACCCGAACCTGGTGCGCCTCTACGAGCTGTTTGCCGACCTCGAGTCGCCCTTCTTCACCATGGAGTTGGTGGCCGGCACGCACCTGATCGACTACGTGCGGGGCCGGAGCGCCCCGCTGCGCGCCGCCGCCGACATGGAGCGCCTCGGGGACGTGGTCCGCCAGCTCGGCTCGGCTCTCGGCTTCCTCCACGCAGAGGGCAAGCTCCACCGCGACATCAAGCCCTCGAACGTGAGGATCGAGCGCACGGGACGCGCCGTGCTCCTCGACTTCGGCCTCGCCAGCGACCTGCGCTCACACCTCTCCGCGCGGAGCCGCGCGGGGGAGATGGCGGGCACCTTCGCCTACATGTCGCCCGAGCAGGCCTCGGGGGCGGCTGTTGGCGCGGCCTCGGACTGGTACTCGGTGGGGGTGGTGCTCTTCGAAGCCCTGACGGGACGGCTCCCGGCCGAGCCCCGCCACCTGCGCGACCTGCTGAAGCGGAGCGAGGCACCCGCACCCGGTCCCCGCGACGTGGACCCGAGCGTGCCCGCCTCCGTGGACGCGCTGGTCCGTGCGCTGCTCGACCCCGACCCGGGCAAACGGCCGGGATCGGCCGAGGTGGTGGAGCGCTGCGCCGAGTGGGCCACGGAGCGCGCGCCGCTCTCGCTGCCCGCGCCCCGGGAGAGCACCTTCGTCGGCCGCGGCGAAGAGCTGGAGGCACTGGGCGAGGCGCTGGCCGCGAGCCGGAAGGGGCCGACCCTGGTGGAGATCTGCGGACCGTCGGGCATCGGGAAGACGGCGCTGGTGGAGCGCTTCCTGCGGGCCCAGGAGAGCAGCTTCGCCGGTGTGCTTCGGTCGCGCTGTCATCCCCGCGAGACGGTGCCCTTCAAGGCGCTGGACGGCGTCGTCGACGACCTGGCGCGCGTGTTGGGCCAGCTTCCGAAGGAGGAGCGGGCGGGAGTCCTTCCGCGCTATGCGAGCGCCCTCGTGATGGTGTTCCCGGTGATGGGGCGGGTGCCCGGCCTCGTCCAGGACGACTCGTCCATCCCCCACGAGCGGACCGACCTGCACCGCCAGGCCTTCGCGTCGCTGCGCGAGGTGCTGGGCCGGCTCGCCGATCGCGGGCCGTTGGTGCTGTGGATCGACGACGCGCAGTGGGGCGACTCGGACAGCCGCGGGGTGCTCGAGCACCTGTGCCGCGAGCCCGATGCGCCGCGCATCCTGATCGCGCTGGCCCACCGCCCGGATGCGGTCGAGGGCGGGGGGGCCGAGGCCCTGGAGCTGGTCGAGGCGCTCCGGGCGCAGGGCGTCGCGCACCGGCGGCTCGAGCTGGAGCCGTTGGCCGAGGACGCGCTGGGCGCGCTGGTGCGCGAGGAAATCGAGGGCCGCGGCGGCGTCGCGGGCAAGGCGCTCGTCGAGGGTATCCTGGCCAGCGCCCGGGGCAGCCCGATGCTGGCCCTCGAGCTGACGCGCTCGAGCGAGCGGCATCCCTCCGCGCGCTCCGACGTCTCGCTGCTGCGCTCGCTCATCCACTCCCGCGCCGCGCAGCTCGGGCCGGCGGGCACCGACCTGGCCGAGCTGCTCGCCGTGGCCGGGCACCCCATCGACGAGTCGGTGCTGAAGGGGCCGCTGCGGCGCGAGCTGCGCGACGTCTGGGCCCTGGTGGAGGAGCAACTCGTCGCGCTGGCTCCTGGTGGCACCGGCGTGGCAGTGGGTCTGCGGCACGACGCGATCCGCGATGCGGTGCTGGCGGGAATCGGCAGCGAGCGGCTGCGCGCGCTGCACCTCGAGTTGGCCGAGGCCTTCGAGCGCGCTCCGGGCCGCTACGACGACAGTCTGATCGGGCACTGGATGGCTGCCGGGCACCCCGAGCGCGCCGCCCGCGCCGCGGTCGAGCTGGGCGCCGGCGCGATGAAGGCGGGAGCCTTCGGCCGCGCCGCCGGCCACTACGCTCGGGCGCTGGAGCTCCCCTCGCTGCGGTATCCGCGTTGGGTGCTGATGTCTCGGATGGCGGCGGCTCTGATCGACGGGGGCCGGCTCTCCGACGCGGCGCCCCTGCTGGAGCAGGCGGCCGAGGAGCTGCGGAGCAGGGACCCCGACGACCCGCAGCATCTGGCGCTTCGCCGTCGGGCCGCCGCGGCCTACCTGCGCGGCGGCAGCTACCGCGACGGGCGACGCGTGCTGAGCGAGGCCAGCGACTACGTCGGCGTCCGCTTTCCGCGCAGCCCCAGCGAGGCGCTGCTCCGGACGCTGTGGCTGCGCCTGCGCCTGGCGCATTGGCGCCGACGCGGCGCGTCGGTCCGCGACGCCGCTCTGGGACCGGAGGAGCAGGAGCGCCTCGATCTGTGTTGGGAGGCCGCCCAGTCGCTGCGCTTCATCGACGTGGCTCGCTCGTCCACCTACCAAGCGCAGCACGCGCTGCTGGCGCGGCGCTATGGCGAGCCGCGCCACGTCGCGAGCTCGCTCGCCGTGGACGCCCTGCTCCGGGCCTTCCGGCTCGGCGACGTCGGCTGGGCGAAGACGGAGTCGATGCTGATCGAGTCCGAGCGGCTTTCCCAGGAGAGCGAGGATCCGCGCGTCATCGCCCACAGCCAGCTCATGCACGCCAGCTCCCTCGGCCTCGTCACGCGCTGGACCGAGGCCCTCGAGCTGGCCGAGAGCGGCGAGCGCTACTGCCGCAGTGAGTGCCGCGGCGCACGCTGGGAGCTGGCCACCTTCCATCAGGTGCAGCTCATGTCCCTCGCCATGCGCGGCGAGTACGAGGTGCTCCGCCAGCACCTCGACCAGTGGCTGAGCGAGGCGGAGGACCTGGGCGACGAATTTGCTGCGACGCTGCTCCCTATCGGCATCCAGAACCTGACATGGCTCGGGGCGGACGATCCCGACGAGGCGGAGCGCCGGGTGGAGAAGGCCATCGGTCCCTCCTTCGGCCAGGGGAGCCTCTGGTACCTCTTCCACGGCGAGATCGCGCGGGGACACATCGACCTCTACCGCGGCGACGCCGGCGCGGCGCTGGAGCGGACGCGCAAGCTCTGGAAGCGGCTGCGGCGCGGGGGATTCCTGCAGAGCCAGTCGGTGCGCATCCTGGTGCGCGACCTCGACGGGCGCACCTCGCTGCTGGCCGCCGAGCAGGCGCCCGAGGGCTCGCGCCGCGAGGAACTGCTGCGCCGCACCGAGCGGACGGCGCGCAAGATGCGCGGCGAGCGCTGCGACTGGGTCGAGCCCTGCAGCGCAAGGCTCGAGGGCGGGGTGCTGGGCCTGCGCGGGGAAGAGGCGGGCGCGCGCGAGCTGCTCGAGCGGGCGGCGCTCGGCTTCCACCACCAGCAGCTCGGGGTGCTGGCGGCGGGCACGCGCTGTCGGGTCGCGGCGCTCGGCCGCGACGAGCGGTCGCGCGCCCTCGAGACGGAAGCCCACGACTGGCTGCGGCAACACGGGGTCCGGAACCCGAGCCGCATGATCCCGCTTTGCTAGAGCGGGACGGAAGGAGGCGCCGGTGCTGAGGATCACGGGCGATTCGGAAGCGCATTGGGAGATCGAGCGCGAGTTCGAGGACGACCGGCTGGAGATCCTGCGGCTGCTCCACGAGGCCTGCGAGGTCGAGCACTCGCTCCTCCTGCAATACCTCTACGCGGCCTATTCCCTGCGCGAGGGCTACGGACGGGTCCTCGGCGACGCGGGCCCCAACCGCCCGTCCGGCCTGCTGGGCATCGCCTTCGAGGAGATGCACCACCTGCGCGACGTCAACCGCATCCTCGTCGAGCTGGGAGGTCACCCGAATCTCACTCGCCAGGACTTCCCCTACCAGCCGGAGATCTACCCCTTCCCGCTGGAGCTGGAGCGCCTGTCCCGACACTCGGTGGCGAAGTATCTCTACGCCGAAGCGCCCGCCGGCGCGCTCGATCCCGAGGGCTCCGACCCGGAGCTCGCCATGGAGGTGGCCGAGGCCCTGCGCGAGGACGGCCGGCCCGGCACGCGCGAGGCCCCCATCAACCGCATCGGCTCGCTCTACCGCACCGTGATCCACCGCATGGAGCAGCTCGCGGCGCGGGGTCCCGCGCCGCAGGTGCCCGGCTGGATCTCGGTGCTGGAGCGGGTGCAGCGCGAGGGGGAGGAGGATCACTTCGAGTTCTTCCGCTCGCTGTTCCGGGGCGAGGCCTTCGGGGCTGGTCCCGAGATCTGGTCCGACCCGGCGAGCCCCGCCTACCCCTCCGAGGCAGTCGCCACCAACCCCACGGTGGAGGAAGGCCACCCGGGCAGCCTGGGCGGAGACGACCGCACCCTCGGCGAGATCGGCAACCGCGCCTACTGGGCCGCGGTGATGCTGCTCGACGCCGCCTACCGCGAGCCCGGGTTGGTGGCGAGCCGATCGGCGCTGGAGGTATCGGCGCGGCTCATGAGCGACGCGATCCAGCCCGTGGCCCGACGCCTGGCGGCCCGCGGAGAGGGGATGCCCTTCGATCCGCTCGGGCTGGGCTACTCGCCGCACCCCGACCGCTCGTCCAATCTCGAGAGCGCCGCCCGCTTCCTGCGCGAGGGCGCCGAGCGGGTGGCCGGGCTCCCGCCCGGGCTGCACCGAGACCTCGACCCGGTGCGCGCGGCGATGGACGAGGCGGAGCAGGAGCTTCGCGGGCTCGCCTACCGCGGAAGCCCCGTCGCCGTGGTGGGCGCGGGGCCGGCGGGGCTGGCCGCGGCCTTCGCGCTGGCTGAACGGGGCCTGCCCGTGCGGCTGCTGGAGATCGCGCCGGTCGTCGGCGGCAAGGTCTACAGCGAACGCACGCCCGACGCCGATGGCGTGCTGCGCAGCGTGGAGCACGGCGTGCACGGCTGGTGGCCGGCCTACCTCAACTTCTACGCCCTCCTCGAGCGATCGGGCGTGGACGTCGACGCCGCCTTCGTCGACGCCGGAGGCACCGACCTCGTCTACGAGCCGGGCAAGAGCGCTCGCCTCGAGCCCTTCCCGCTGCCGCTCCGGCCCCCGCTCTTTCTCCTCGGGCACCTCACGCGGGCGCACTACCTGGGCGGGCCGAGCACTCTCCTCCGGATGGCGAGGTTCGGCGTCCACACACTGGCCTTCGACCACCGTCGCGACTACGCGAAGTACGACGAGCTCTCGCTGGCCGAGTTCCTGGAGCGGGAGGGCGTGCCCGAGCTGGTCGGCGAGCGGCTCCTGCGGCCCTTCGCGCTCAACCTGAGCTACCTGATGCCGGATCGGCTGTCGGCCGCAGCGATGCTGAGCTCGCTGCAGTTCTACATGCTGCCCGCCCACGACGCGCTGGTGCCCCGTTGGTCGCGGGGCCTGCCCGAGGACCGGATCTTCGGACCCCTGGTGGACGGCATCCGCTCGCGCGGCGGGCACGTCGAGATGGGTCGCGCGGTCCTCTCCGTCGACGTGCGGCAGGGCGGCGTGCGGGGCGTGGTGTTCGGCGATATGGGGACCGGAGCCGATGGAGAGGTCGTCGAGGTGGCGCGGATCCCGGTCGCGCAGGTGCCGGAGGGCGACTTCCTCGAGGTACCCACCCCGGACGGCGGTCGTGTCTACGTGCGGAGCGAGGCCGGGGCCTACCAGACCATCCTGCCAATCTGCAGCCACCAGGGCGGCGACCTCGTCTGGGAAGGCGAGACCCGCAGCTTCCGCTGCACCACCCACGGCGGCCGCTTCGACGGCGCCGGGGGGCGCGTGTCGGGTCTGCCGCCGGGCAACCTGCCCGCCCAGCCCGCACCCGAGCGCGTGGGCGACGAGCTCGTGATCCGGGTGCGGCGCAAGCGGGGCCGGCTCGCCTGCCGCGACGTGGTGCTCGCCACCGACGTCGCGGCGGCGCGGAAGATTCTGGAGAAGAGTCCGGGCGTGCCGGCGGGGCTGCGCTCGAAGCTGGCAGAGCTGAAGACCACGCCGGTCCTCGTCGTACGCATGTGGTTCCCGCGCGGGACGGAGCTGGGTCCGAACGCACCTGCGACGGCAGTCACCCAGGCCTGCGAGCTCGTGGACAACTACTTCCACCTCAACCACTTCGATTCGAGCTACCACGCCGAGGGCGAGGTGATCGAGGTGCAGGGAGCGCGCATGAACGATAAGTGGAGCGCCATGCCCGACGAGGAGGTCGTTGACTGGGTGCTTCGCGACCTGAAGTCGGTGAGGGTGCTGCACGACGACCTGCCCGCGCCCGAGCACTTCGCGGTGCTGCGCCACCCCGGTCTCTTCACGAGCTACGAGCCGGGTCAGGCCCGGCACCGCCCGGAGGCTCGCTCCGAGGTGGCGGGGCTCTACTTCGCCGGCGACTGGACCCGCGCCGACTGGAGCGCCTGGTTCATGGAGCGGGCCGTGATCTCGGGGCTGCGCGCTGCGAACGAGGTGCTGGAGGA
>Ga0224508_10003655_pt1 | contig 12693 bp, 14 predicted proteins | sample SF_Jan12_sed_USG_4_FD_170157 | JGI IMG/M metagenome (GOLD analysis project Ga0224508, IMG submission 170157) | Sediment microbial communities from San Francisco Bay, California, United States - SF_Jan12_sed_USGS_21 | ecosystem: Environmental > Aquatic > Marine > Sediment | place: USA...
GGTATCGGACCGGGAAACGGGGCGTCGTTCGCAAGAAAGTTTAGCGAGGAAGGCTACGCCATCGCGCTTCTTTCTCGGTCCACCGACCTGTCGGCAAAGCTGGCGGATGAACTGGAGGATGCGAAAGCTTACTGCTGCGATGCGGCCGACCCGGCAGCGGTAGCCACAGCATTTGAGCAGATTCGTAATGATCTTGGTCCCGTCGACACCCTTATATACAACGCGGGGAGCGGGAGCTGGAAAACCGTCGAAGAGATAACGCCGGATGAGTTTGAACTCGGCTGGCGGATCAACACGCTCGGAGCGTTAGTGTCATCGCAACAGGTTATTCCCGCTATGAAAGAAGCGGGCGCGGGCAACATTATTTTTGTAGGGGCCACTGCGTCATTGCGAGGCGTACCATTCACGGCCGGTTTCGCTCCGGCCAAGGCCGCGCAACGAATTCTCGCGCAGTCAATGGCAAAACACCTTTGGCCGATGGGGATTCATGTATCAATCATGATTATCGACGGCGGCATTCGTTCTCCTGAATCTCCAAAATCGGAATGCGGCGAAAACCTGGAGCCGGATGACATTGCGTCGCTCGCGCACTACCTGACAACGCAGCCAAAATCAGCCTGGTCGTTCGAAGTCGATGCGCGACCGATGAAAGAGAAGTGGTAAACAATCACAGCCATTTGTTAGGGGCTGTCAGGGAGGAAATTCCGATGTCATATTTGTTTCGAATCAGTTCGATTGTGGTCGCGTGTCTGGCTGCGCTTGTGGCCACGGAGGCAGGTGCCCAACACAGCAATCCATATCGCGCCTACTACGGCTGGGCGAAGCTTCCGGAGGGAAGAAACCAGGGAGTGGTCGCTGGCATCTATCAGGATCCTGATGGTCAGCACATGTGGCTGATGGACCGGTGCGGTGGGAATAACTGCGCCGGCGTCGACGTCGATCCGATCCTCAAGTTCGATCTGGACGGAAACTTTGTTAAGAGCTTCGGTAAGGGGCTCTTCGGCTGGCCCCATGGTTTCTTCGTGGACCACGAAGGCAATCTCTGGGTGACCGAAGGTTCGCCGGAAGGTGAGCGCCGGGGAGCGGCAGGATTTGCAATCGGCAGGGGTCACCAGGTCTTCAAGCTGAGCCCGGAGGGAGAGGTATTGATGACCCTCGGCGAAGCCAACGTTGCCGGTGATGACGAAACCCATTTCAACGGACCTTCTCATGTACTCGTAGCCCCCAATGGCGACATCTGGGTCACGGACGGGCATCGCGGTGGAAATAATCGCCTCGTGAAATTCTCATCGGACGGCACGTTCATCATGCAGATCGGTGGCGGAATAGAATCGGCGACCGCAGAGCGCGGTTTGTTTAACGACCCTCATCACATTGCAATGGACTCCAAAGGTCGGCTCTACATTTCTGACCGTGGCAACAACCGGATCCAGATTTTCGAACAGGACGGCACTTTCCTCGGGCTTTGGACCCATTTCGGCAGACCAAGCTCAATCGCCATTGATGTCGAGGACAAAATTTATGTAGTGGACGGAACGACATCTTTAACGGGTATTTGGCGCGAGGGCTTTTCGGGTGGATACAGCTACGGCTACGATCGCGGAATCAGAATTGGCAGCGCTGAGACCGGCTGGATTGAGACTTTTATTCCGGAACTGGAGATTTCCGGCTTCACTGAGAGCGGTCAGGCGCTCGGCGTCGACCAGGAATTCATTGGTTTACATCCCGATGGCAGCATTCTCGTGGGCGAAGTCGAAATAGGTGAGCGCGAAGGTCGACGATTGGTGCAGTGGATCAAGGTCAGAAAGTAGGCAACTCGCGCATCAGTTCGAATCTGCACCAACGTCCGCTAATGAGCAAATGCAGACGAAGACCGAACGGTGAGTGACAGCTGGTGTTCGCTGAAATTAGTTCGCGGAATGTGTCTGTCATCTCATAGAGTACGTTATCGTTCATTGCCTGAACGGCAGCAGTATTTTGTTTGATATTCATACCCACAAATAATAGAGAAACCACTACCGCTACCGTACCTACAATCTCAGCCGCCGCAGCCCAGTCAGTCAAATCCAGTTTTTTCATTTTGATGCCCCGTCCCCGAATTATGCGTTAAGCATAGATTACGCACCCCCAGGGCAGCTAGCTTCAACGTCCGCTCTTGGTCGTAAGCAGCTGCTGGGCTGCTAAACTGTTGAGAGGCCGCTTTTGTCCCAGAGCGGACAAGTCAAAAAAGGCGTGATCTGACAACGACTATGGTTTGAGTCGGACCGATGCTAATTTGAGAGCAATAAACGGGAAGAATGGATATGTCAGACCAAGACTCGAACTCGCCATCCGAATCATGCCCAGGAACCTCGGCAAATCCCAGCCGACGTCGTGTCGTCGCCGCCATGGGCACAATGGCGGCTGCAAGCTGGATCCCATTGGGCATCAGAGCACAGAGCACTGCGACTGACGCAGATATCCTGATCATTGGGGGCGGTATGGCCGGATCCGCAACGGCCTTTCACCTGGCCCGGCATGGACGAGATGTAACGCTCCTGGAGCGTGGTGAGATCGCGTCCGAAGCCTCCGGGCAAAACATGGGCGGGCTAGGCGGCGCTGGCTGGGGCAATATGCCGAACCTGCTTTCCTACCTGACCATGGGCAGCCTGGAGATTTTTAAGGAACTGCAAATCGACATGGGCTATGACATGGAGTTCCGCCAGACGGGTTCGCTGACAGGAATTCACACCGAAGAACAGTACAACTTCCTCGAAGACCGTGTGCTGTGGCAGAGATCCAACGGCTATGACGGCGAACTCCTAACCCCCAGGGAAGCCCGCGCTATCGAACCTGAGGTCAATCCCGATCTGCTCGGGTACATGTACCTTCCTGGACGAGGACAGGCCGACCCGGTGAAATCGACACGGGCCTTCGCCCATGCAGCTGAGAAGGCCGGCGCATCCATCGACACAGGCCAGAACGTCACTGCGATCATTGTTCAGGACAATGGCGGGTATTCAATTCAGACGAACAGCGCGGAATACCGCTGCAAGATCCTGGTTCTCGCTGCCGGTTCGTGGTGCGGCCCTGTAGGTAAGATGCTGGGGTTGAAGATTCCTATTAAACCGATACGCGGCCAAATGTGGGCCACAGAAAGCCTGCCGCCGAGAGTTTTTCACACCCTATCCTCCGCCGAGTCCAGCTTCGCATGGAGTCGAGACAACGGCGCCGACGACTCGACTCCACCGAACCTGACCCATAAAAGAGACCGGCGATTAACCCGACACCTATATGGACGTCAGCGCAAGAACGGAGAGATCATCTTCGGCGGCGACCGCGAGGACGTGGGATACAACACGAATCCAGACCCTGCAGGCATTGAGGTCAATCGAGGCCACGCCGCTGACGTCGTGCCCCTTATGACGCACCTGCCCATCGCTCGAACATGGGCGGGGCTGATGCCCTTTTCACTGGACGGCTCACCGATCATCGGGAAGATTCCGCAGAGAGAAAATCTCTACATTGTGAGTGGCCTCGCGTCATCGGGCTTCGGGCGTGGGCCGATGGCTGGCAGGCTGGCGGCAGAATACATTCATACTGGTCACATGCCGCAAGTCCTCGCCGAGTCCAATCCCGCGCGGTGCGTCACCGAGGCAGAATAAGTTCCAGGGCTCTTGGATGACTGCTTTCGATCTCAGGCGGTTCGGATCAAAACGGAGGTAGAGTCGCGAATTCTTAGTTCGTGGTCGCTCGTCTTGATCAATGGCAATTTGCGACGCCTGATCCCGGGTTCCAAGATGAGCCCGTTTCTTTTTGGTGAAGAACTGTGCCTTCCCGATTTTCACCTCTTCCATATATTTGAACTTGGAAAGACATTTTCGGAAATTTTTGATTTGCCAACGATGGATCTGGCATCCGGGCACGAAACATTGCAGCGCTTTTATGATGCGATGGCTGAGAGACCGTCGACGAAGGAAATTCTGGAGGCGAAGGCGCAGGAACTGCCTTTGACCAGACGCGAGATTTTCGAGGAGTTTGGCAAGGCATATGAGGGCATGTTGCGGGAGGGCAAACAGGCGCTCGAGGCGATGTTTGGGCACGAGGTATAAAAAGAACGCCCCTTGCGGGGCGTTCCCATTGCCAATCCTTTGTTTGGCTATTGATTGTCAGCGCTTGAAGGGAAACGCTGTGTGTCGAGAATCACATCAAATCCCTGCATGTTGGCTGGCATAACCACCAGCTGACCCTCGTTCTCGGCGAAGCTTTGCAGCGCCACATTGATCTCATGCTGCAGGTATTGGGCGGTCAGACTTTCATTAATGATCCTGTTTGCCTCCGCAATACCTCTTGCGCGTTCGATCTCGATTTCTGCGTCTTTTTTCGCGATATCAACAGAAATCTGTTTCGCTTCCAGCTTCTTCTGGTTGGCAACCGCTTCGCGGATGCTGGCCTCGATGCTGGGGTCCGTATTAAGAGCCCGGACCACGACACGTGAGACTGTTAGTGCTTCACCATCCTTGTCTTCAAGCCGCGCCTGCAGACTTTCCTGGATGTCGGTCTGGAGCGCATCGCGTTGCCTGTGTAATCTGAGACTGTCGACCTGTGCGACCTCTTCATACACTGCACCACGTGCTTCCCGATAGACAATGCCGTATGCCGGCAGGACTGCACCCGGGGCGCTCTGCGACGCGTTCGCATATTTCACCATCAAATCTGCAATGGTGTGCGGAGCCGCGTTGTAGTAAACGGTGACGTCCAGATCCTGTAATGACAGGTTGTCAGCCGCTTTCGGCCGCAGGTCGTTCAGGTCAAGGGCAATTTCCTTGGCACTGAATTCAAACGCCTGTGTTAAGAATGGCATTTTGAAATTCAGGCCAGGTTCGGTCTCAATCAAATCAACCTTACCCATTGTCCTTTCAACGCCAACGTGTCCGGTGTCCACGACGTAGAAGGAGCCGAAGAGAAACGCCACCAGGATGATGGCCAAAACTGTTCCGCTTGCGACCCTGCCTACATTCCGGGTCCTTGCGTTTCCAAGTTCACTGTTTCTCATTGTTACTCTCCTTAGTAGCAGGCGAGCCATTCGCCCGAAATCGAATTGCAACGAGCAAACCAGTTGCGCGACCCAATTTGATTTCGAGTATTCAGATTACGGGGGGAAATCGGCGTTGTAATCTTGATTTCGCCGATAATTCTGGCGGCCAAAAAGGCCGGGATGTTGGAAAATTCTGACAGTGGATATCCGGAATGATACCCACAAAATCAATGACTTACCATTCTCATGGTAGTCGTATTTTGCCTTATGTTAAGACTGCTTGGGAAGTCCTGACAGGACTCATTCTCCCGGCATCATTCGTGGTGGTTGCAGCCGGTGAGAAGTGTAACAGCGGGTTCAGTTACCGGCGCGTTCGTTGTATTTCGCGCACAGTGAAAATGGCGGGTTATGAAAAAAGGGTCAGAGCCCGGAGCGGACCGAGGGCCCGCTCCGAAAGACCTTATTCATTGAATAATTCACCCTGACCCATTCAGCTACCTGGTGATATCAACCGCCTATGTTTGATTGATGCGTATGCACGATCTTCCAGTTACCACCCATCTTGGCGAGAACCAGCGTAACAGCCGCGGGCGGTGGGCCGCCTCCCCCTGCGACACCTGCGCGCACTGCGTCGGCACTGTTGATTACGTTCCAGTATCGATAAAAACTGGCGACAGCGGCGTTGCCGCCAATAACACGGACCATTACGTCTTCGGCTGTCACGATAACCTCAGCGTCAGGATCCAGTTCACGGTTGCGCGCAGTATTGGCCATCTGTGACTTCATGTTGGCGGCATTGTCAGTCTGGCGAAGTCCGCCGTTAATGAAAACCCGGTCATCTGCCATCAGGCTCATCTGCTTCCTGAGGTCGACAACCTCAGTCTCAACATACGTGTCGATAAGAGCACGAACGTCATCTTCATCATCGGCAAGCGCCATTGGTGATATCAGAACGACCGATAACAACCAACAAATGGATGAACCGCTCCAGCGGCTTGTTCTTATTGTCATGATTAATCCCCTGACTAATTGTCATTGTCCCGGCAACACGCACGGGTTCCACCCTCATTCTAGGAGATTGATTCTGAATAGCTACCCATATGGAAAAATTCCTGGAACGGGACGAAATAAGACTTTTTTCCCAAATACGGAAACAGCTCCTCTTGCTTGTCAAGAACCGGGATTTTCGGGCGATACAGACTATGTAGGAACGAAAACGGACAAACAGTGGTTTCCAACCTCAAGAAGAGATTCAAAGTTGTCGCCGCACCGATCGGAGCGGACGGTAGTTATCGTGCCTGGCCGGACAAAACCACCTATGTGAGGCACTTTAACTCGGAGGCGCGACGTAATGACTACTGGCGCCGATTTGTGAAGACCAAGACCACCACCACTCGCGGATTGACATATCAGCTTGCGATGGTTGACGAGTGGAGCGGTGGCTGGGAGTTTGTCGATGCGGCGCGATATTCAGATGAGCCCGTCATCGGCAAGATAAATCTCGATCCATCGATACATATCGTCGAAACAGGGTACAAGGCAGACTGCACTGGCCAATCAAAGAAGCAACGAAATACAGGTTGAGGCCGGCCAGAATACTGCTCAGGCAACATCCTCTACATCATTTCCTTTGGCGCTGTACACGCGGCGCACGATGTCGGGCATGACGGCTTCGGAAATCAGGAATCCCTGCATTTTGTCGCACTCGATTGTTTTCAGGAATTCAAAGGTCGCCTGATCTTCCACACCCTCGGCACAGACCGACACGCCGAGGTTGTGTGCCAGTCCTGTGACAGCCGCCAGAACTGTTTGAGCGACAGCGTTACTTTGGGCATGTTTGAGTGCGGACGCATGTATCTTGATTTCATCAAACGGCAGTTCCTCGAAGGCACCCAGGGAAGTTGTCGCGACCCGGAAATCGTCCAGAGAAATACGAAAGCCGCGTTCCCGCAGTTCATTCAATACCAAGAGATGTGGTGCTTCGGAATTGGCAATATCCTGTTCCATGATCTCGAAAGTGAAATGGCGACATTTCAGCCCCAGCTTTTTGACGATTCTTTCGTAGCTTTTTGGCAGGTCGGGGTTGTTAAGCTGACTTGAAGCGAGATTGATGCAGGATTTCAATTGCAATCCCTGCTTGCGCCATTTACTGAGCTGCGATGCAGCCTCATAAAGAACAAACTCACTGATCGGGCCAATCAGATCGAAGGCCTCGGCCTCCGGGAGGAATTCCAGTGGACCGAGGAGTCCATGTTCCGGATGGCGCCAGCGGATCAGGGCTTCTGCCTCTTTCGTGAGCCATTCAGTGCCCGAAGTCCGCTCGACTTTCGGCTGGTATTGCAGAAAAAACTCACGCTGGATGATTGCCGCTTCGAGTTCATCCTTGCCAAGCCGCAACATGCGGCGCCGGCACTTGCGGGCGGCTGCACTCAGGGAGTCAATGTCGTGCTCTACGTCGAGCCACTCAACATTCTCAAACTCGGCAAAACGATCAAGGAGCGCCGCGCTACTGCTAGAGCGAAGCGCTTCACGATTGGCGCAAATAATGAGGCCAAATTTGGCGCTGTCCTCGACCGTCGCCAGACTTGAGATTATCTCATCGCTGAGATCGTCTTCGGTAAGCAACACGAAGCGTCGGAAATTGCCCTCCATCAGGCTGTCCAGCCTGGACGGGCTACCGAAGTAGCTCAGACCGAGGCTGAGCTCGCGGGCGACGTCAATAAGGGTTTGAGTCTTGCCGAGAGACTCACTTACGACCATTAACATGCTGGCTCCAGACCCGGGAAAATCGAGCGCCACTCATTGAATTCGTCCACCAGATCATTCATGGTGGCCCGGGTATTTGCCATTTATACGTGTGAAAAAGCGACCAAAATGTGCGGTAGGTCGCAATGCAGAAAATTAGTGGAATCGTCCCCGGACGACAGTTGAAAGGGGTTCAAAAACCCCTATAAAACCCTTGCAAAAGTAAGGAAATTCAAGTGTTCGCGTCTGTTGCCTTGACCCACCGGCATCACTATAATGCGCGGGCTAAGCATAGGCCCGCTTGGACAGATTGTTATCACAACGCCACAAACCGCCGGTTAGCCGATGGACGTGGCGTTTTTAGTGCCGGAGGCAAGCGACGAATGATGGCGAGGGCAGAGGAGCAATCCACCGCCTCAACCGGACACCCCGTCGCAAAGGTCCTCATGGGGCAGCTGGCGGTAAGCGTGGTCCTTGCGATGCTGTTTTGGGGTTTTGGCGGACGCGTTTCCGGCTATTCGGCACTGCTCGGCGGGTTGACCTGCGTAGTACCAAATGCCTTTCTGGCACTGCGGCTCGTGGTGCCACGCCGTGACCCGGGAGCCAGTGGCCTGGTTAGAGCGGCATACATTGGGGAAATTGGAAAGATTGCGCTCACCGTGCTGATGTTCAGCCTGGTCTTTACGCTGGTTCGACCCCTCGCTGCGGGGCCACTGTTTACAGGGTTTATCGCAGCAACTTTTGTAACATTTTCAGGCTTCCTGATGCGAGATCGGGAAGATACTAAGGACGAGAGAAGAACGAATGGCGGGTGAAAGCGGACACGGGGCACAGACGTCCGGCGAGTACATCACACACCATTTGCAGAACCTGCAGGTCTGCAAGGTGGACGATGAGTGGATCTGGAACCACTGCGCCGGCAATCCCATGGCGATCAACGTGGACTCAATGTTCTTTTCGATCGTCCTTGGACTCTTCTTTATATGGATCTTCGGTAAAGCGGCCAGAAATGCCTCTGCTGCCAAACCAAGCAAGATGCAGGCGTTCGTCGAAATCGTCATCGACTTCATCGATTCGAGTGTCAAAGACACCTTTCATGGAAAGAGCCGGCTGATCGCGCCGCTCGCCCTGACGGTTTTCGTCTGGGTGTTCTTCATGAACCTGATGGATTTGATTCCGGTGGACTGGCTGCCGGAGGCCGGGAAGTTATTCGGAATCGGCTACCTCAAGGTCGTGCCCACTACCGACATCAACGTTGTGTTCGGAATGTCGATGTCAGTTTTCGTCCTGGTCCTCTTCTATACGATTCGCGCCAAGGGTATCGGCGGATTCATCGGCGAATTGACCTTGCATCCGATTGCACCGCCATTAAAAGGGCCAGGCCTTATAGCCGCGCCGTTCATAATTGCCTTTAATTTCGTGCTCGAATTCGTCGCCCTGGTGGCAAAACCCGTTTCACTTGCTTTACGACTCTTCGGCAACATGTTTGCCGGCGAACTGATTTTTATCCTGATAGCACTTCTCGGTCTGTACCAGCTCCCGCTGCATTTCGGGTGGGCAGTTTTTCACGTATTGATCGTGACGCTTCAGGCTTTCATTTTCATGATGCTGACTGTGGTCTACCTCAGCCTTGCATCTGAAGAACATTAATAACTTAGGACAAAATCCTTAACTGGAGAAACAGATGGAAATCGTAATTGGTTACACCGCAATCGCTGTTGCGCTGCTGATCGGCCTTGGCGCACTGGGTGTTGGTATCGGCATGGGCCTTCTGGGCGGCCGCTTCCTCGAGGGTGCTGCAAGACAGCCTGAGCTGGCTCCGATGCTGCAGACGAAAATGTTCCTGGTTGTGGCGTTGCTTGACGCCGTAGCCATGATCGGCGTCGGTATTGCGTTGTTCTTCGCATTTGCGAACCCGTTCGTCGGACAGCTACAGCAGGCACTGGGCAGCTAAAGACTAACAATCACAGAAAGACGAGGAATCTCTCGTGGATTTTAATTTGACTTTTTGGGGTCAGACGATCGCGATGCTCGTGTTCGTCGGCTTCTGTATGAAGTTCATCTGGCCGCCGATAATGGCCGCAATCGAGGAACGTCAGACGCAAATTGCTGACGGGCTCGCTGCTGCGGAGCGTGGGCAACAGAACCTGGAAAAGGCGCAAGCCGAAGCCGGCGACATTATTGACGAAGCACGCAAGCAGGCGACCACCATCCTTGATCAGGCACATGCGAGGGCGAATGAGATCGTCGCCGAGGGCAAGGCCGACGGCACGAAAGAGCGTGAGCGTCAGGTTGCTGCCGCTACGGCCGAGGTCGAACAGGAAACCAACCGGGCGCGCGAAGAGTTGCGTGGCCAGGTTTCCGCGATCGCCGTCGCCAGCGCCGAGAAAATTCTGCAGCGTGAAATCGACAGCAAGGCTCACGAAGACATTCTGAGCAAGCTCGCTGCAGAGCTCTGACAGGAAACAGCACTGAATGGCCGATAACAACACAATCGCAAGACCCTACGCGCGCGCCGCTTTTGACCTGGCAAGTGAGAAAGGTGAACTGACCAGGTGGTCGGATGCACTGATCGCAGCGAAAGAGGTGCTTGCGGACGGTCAGGCTGTGAAGTTCCTGGCGCACCCGTCGTTATCGAACGAGCAGAAGCTCAGCTTCCTGACGGATTTGTTCAAGTCGTCCGGCGGCAAAGCGTCGATTCTCGGAGGCGGCAGCGAGCAGGGAAATAACTTCCTGAAACTGCTGCTCGAGTACGGGCGTGTTTCTGTGCTGCCGGAAATCGCGGAACACTTCGAGGTACTCAAGGCCAATATCGAAAACACAGTTGACGTTACGGTCACATCTGCCGCGCCAATGAGCGCGGCTCAGCAAAAAGCCGTTTCAGCAGCTCTGACGCAGCGACTTGGTCGTGCCGTGCGACTGGAAACGGCAATAGACGAATCACTTATCGGTGGCGCAGTCATTCGCGCCGGCGACGTTGTAATTGATGGATCACTGCGTTCGAGGCTCGAAGGTCTTTCGAACGCGCTGATTTCTTAAAGAGGAAAACAAAATGGCACTCAAAGCTTCTGAAATCAGCCAACTGATTAAAGAGCGAATCGACAAATTCGAGTCCAGCGCCGAGGCGCGGGATGTTGGTACGGTAATCGGTGTTACCGACGGTATCGTGCGCATCCACGGTCTCGCCGACTCTCGCTACGGTGAGATGCTCGAGTTCCCGGGTAACACTTTCGGCATGGCACTGAACCTCGAGCAGGATTCGGTGGGCGCCGTTGTACTTGGTGACTACAAGCACATCACTGAAGGTGACACGGTCAAAACCACAGGCCGCATTCTCGAAGTGCCGATTGGTGAAGCATTGCTTGGCCGCGTCGTTGATGCACTTGGTAATCCGATCGATGGCAAAGGTCCGATCGAGACCGACCTGAGTGCGCCGATCGAAAAAGTTGCACCGGGCGTCATCGAGCGGCAATCAGTCAGCCAGCCGGTACAAACCGGCCTGAAGTCCATCGACTCGATGGTACCCATCGGTCGTGGCCAGCGGGAGCTGATCATCGGCGACAGGCAGACCGGCAAAACCGCCGTTGCTGTCGACACGATCATCAACCAGGTTGGCACGGGTATTAAATGTATCTATGTCGCGATTGGTCAAAAAGCTTCTTCAATCGCGGGTGTCGTAAGAAAGCTGGAAGAAGTGGGTGCGATGGAGCACACCATTGTTGTTGCCGCTGCTGCCGCCGACAGCCCGGCCATGCAATACATCTCACCGTACTCCGGCACGTCGATGGGTGAGTACTTCCTCGATAAGGGCGAAGATGCACTGATTATTTTCGATGACCTCACCAAGCAGGCCTGGGCGTACCGACAGGTATCACTGTTGCTGCGACGCCCACCGGGTCGTGAAGCCTATCCAGGCGACGTTTTCTACCTGCATTCGCGTCTCCTGGAGCGTGCATCCCGTGTCAACGCGGATCACGTCGAGAATGTGTCGGGCGGCAAGGTCAAAGGCCAGACGGGTTCGCTAACGGCATTGCCGATCATCGAGACCCAGGCTGGTGACGTATCTGCGTTCGTACCGACCAACGTGATCTCGATCACCGATGGGCAGATTTTCCTCGAGACTGACCTGTTCAACGCCGGTATTCGACCTGCCATTAACGCCGGGCTTTCGGTATCGCGTGTTGGCGGCGCTGCACAGACCAAGATCATCAAGAAGCTTGGCGGCGGTGTTCGGCTTGCACTGGCGCAGTATCGGGAACTTGCGGCATTTGCGCAGTTCGCATCCGACCTCGACGAAACAACGCGTAAACAGCTGGAGCGCGGCCAACGCGTAACCGAACTCATGAAGCAGAAGCAGTATTCACCGTTATCGGTGGCGGAAATGGCGCTGTCGCTCTACGCGGTCAACGAAGGCTACCTCGACGGCATCGACGTATCGAAAGTCGGCGATTACGAAGCCGCACTGCATGACTACGCACGTGCCAATAGCAACGATTTGCTTGATCAGATCAACGAGTCCGGAGACTTCAGCGACGAGATCGAAACCAATCTTAAATCGCTGTGCGACAGCTTCGCTGAAAAAGGCGCGTACTAGGATTAACTACATTTTGATGTGGGAGCGGCTTTAGCCGCGATTGAACCCCGGGAAAGGCACAAAAGAACGTGGCAAACGAAAAAGAAATCCGCACAAAGATCCGCAGCGTGAAGAACATGCAGAAGATCACCAAGGCGATGGAGATGGTGGCAGCCTCCAAGATCCGCAAAGCGCAGGATCAGATGGAAGCGTCACGACCCTACGCCGAGCGTATTCGTCGTGTGATTGGTCACCTAGGCAATGCCAACCCGGACTACAAGCACCCGTGGCTGGTTGAGCGTGAAGTCAAACGTGTTGGCTACATCATTATTTCGACTGACCGTGGTTTGTGCGGTGG
>Ga0224508_10003656_pt1 | contig 12693 bp, 12 predicted proteins | sample SF_Jan12_sed_USG_4_FD_170157 | JGI IMG/M metagenome (GOLD analysis project Ga0224508, IMG submission 170157) | Sediment microbial communities from San Francisco Bay, California, United States - SF_Jan12_sed_USGS_21 | ecosystem: Environmental > Aquatic > Marine > Sediment | place: USA...
GGTCGGTATCGGTATCGGTATCGGTATCGGTCTCGCCGTCGCCATCGCCCTGCTGCTGGCCTATCCGGTCCACTATCTCTCCTGGGCTCACCGGGGGCGAATGTTTGCTGAACCGGGCCCGTCCCAGTTCGTGGTAGGCGAACTGGGAGGCGACGCAGCCGGGGTCTGAGCAGTACACGACGATCTCGTCGTCGACACCGAGCTCCGCCAGCAGCTGCTCGGTGTTGTCGTCGCCTCGTTCCAGCCGGGCCTTCAACTCCTCGCGTCGATCGTTCGCATGTCGGTCCTCCGGTTGGCATCGACCCGTAGTCTGGTACCGCTGAGCTTCGACGACCGCGGGGTGGTCCTGCGCCACCCCGGGCGCCGCTCTACCGGGTGGTTCCTACTGCGGATCACCGATCCCCCGTGACGACAGGAGACCCAATTGGATATTGAGACCGATGCCGTCATGGAAGGCCTGCGACAGCTGATCGCCGAGGAGATGTACCTCCTCGGCCGCGAGCTGGAGGACTCGCTCGATGGCGGGCAGCCCGCTCGCCTGGAACACCTGATCGAGACACTCGACGCTGCGGCCGAACTCCTGGCCCGTCACCAGGCGGCCCGCCCGAACCGCTAGCTCGAATCGCATTCGCTGTTAGCGTTGACGGCCCGCTGACCAGCGATTTCAATGGCCACAACACATCCGGCAACGACTGGAGGGGACCAATGGTTGCTGCACAGCCGGCCGCGTACCCAGCGCGGCTCGAGATCGACTACCCGGAGGAGCTCAATCGGGTCACGACAGCGTTCCGTCTGATCCTGATCATTCCGATCGCCATCTTGATAGGAATCCTCTCGGCCAACGGGAGCTCGACCTACATCACCGACAGTGGAGACGTGATCACGACCTCGGGTGGCGGGATCGCCGGTGGGTTGGCCGTGGCCACCGCGTTGATGATCATCTTCCGCCAGCGGTATCCGAGGTGGTGGTTCGACTTCGCCCTCGAGTTCACCCGTTTCAGCACGAGGGTCGGGGCGTATTTCGCCCTCCTCACCGACCAGTACCCGTCGACGGTCGAGGAGCAGACCGTCCACCTCGATGTCGACTACCCCGATGTCGAGCGGGACCTGAACCGGTGGCTGCCCATCGTCAAGTGGATCCTGGCGATCCCGCACGTGATCGTGCTCATCGTGCTGTCGATCGGCGCGTTCTTCGCCGTGCTCATCGCATGGTTCGCGATCCTCTTCACCGGGCAGTATCCGCGAGCTCTGTTCGACTACGTCGTAGGCGTCGCACGCTGGTGGCTGCGGGTCGATGCTTACGCCACGTTGCTCGTCACCGACCGCTACCCCCCGTTCTCCCTGTCCTGACTCACTGCGCCCCGTTGGCTTCGAGTTGGAACTCGACCCGGCGGTTGAGGGCTCTGCCTTCGGCGGTTGCGTTCGTGGCGATGGGCTGGGTTTCGCCAGCGCCCAGTGCCGTGAGCCGTGCCCGGTCGATACCGGCCTCGGCGAAGTAGTCGACGACCGATTCGGCACGGGCCAGGCTGAGCGCCTGGTTGCCCTGCTCGGGACCCGTCGAGTCGGTGTGTCCCTCGACGCTCATGAGGAGCGAGACATCACGGGTCATGATCGACACGGCGATGTCGAGCAGTGGCGAGATCTGGGACGTGATCTCGGTTTCGTTGACCGGGAAGTTCACGCCGCCCTGCAGTCTGCCCGAGATGACACCCTCCATCACGCTGATCTCATAGCGGGGAAACGGAGCCAACAGGCCGAGGATGCGGGGGATCGTGTACATCCAGAACGTCGTGGCGGCCGAGGGGCTGACCGTGAGCTCGTCGGTGACGTTCTCTTCTCCGTAGGCGGCCGTGGCGCCATCGATAAGGAGCCGACGGACGGTTTCGGACCCCACCTCGCCACCGATGGTCAGCCGACCGTCTTCGACCGCGGCCTGGAAGCGGTTGGGCCCGAGGCCGGTGATCTCCATGTTCTCCACCTGCACGGGGCGGCCCCCCAGTTGTTCCAATGCTCCCGTTAGCAGGTCGACACGAGCTTGATCGGGTGATCGACCGGTCAGCGTGACCTCCGCTTCCGTGATCCTGATCGTGCCGTCGGTGATGCTGGGCAGCAGCCCGATCAGCTGGGGGCTGGGGGCCAGGAAGGGCGCCGGCTCGAGCGACTCGTCGACCTCGATCTCCGACTGCACGTATGGCGCATAGGCGGCTTCTGCCGCTTGCAGCAGTGCGGCCTCGACCTCGCTGTCCGGCACGCGACCAGACAACCGGAAGAGCCCCTGACCAGGCTCGACGTCGAGGTCGAGCGTCGCTTCGACATAGGCCGTCTCGGGCGGCGTCGTGTCGATGGCCGACTCCCCGTCGGTCGGCTCCGGTTCCGACGCCGCGCCGACGTCTTCGGTGCCGAGGGTCGTTGCGCTGTCAGCGGCTGGCGCCTCGACGCTTTGCTCTGAATCGTCCGAGGCTAGAAAGGCGAGGAACCCCAGCGTGAGCAGAGCGACGCCAAGAGCGGCCAACGTCAAGGGATGCAGCAAGATCCCGCGTTCTGCCAATACCGCGTCCTCATCGACGCCAAAATCCTCGTCGAAGTCACCCACAGGTCCGCCGCCTCTCCTGCCCCTGACCGCCCACTGTAGGGAAGCGGTCGAGACTGCGGTGCCAGCCGATTGGCGACCGCCGGTGGCGATCACGGGATGGGCAAGCCCGGATCGGGCTCCCTGGCTCGATGCCCGGCGTCAGGCGAACGTGGTGCGGATCGCGCCCACGATCTCGTCGGGGGCGTCCTCTTGGATGTAGTGGCCGGCTTCGGGCAGCTCGACGTAGGTCGCCTCGGGGAACTGCGAGCGCCACCGGCTGATGGTGGCGTCGCTGGCCAGGGCGGGGTCCTTGCGACCGAAGATCAGCACGACGGGTCTGTCGGAGAGAGTGTTGGCGACCCGCTCCTCGAGCGAGCTCAGCCAGGGATGGGCGTCGAGAATCTGCTTGGGGAACACCGCGATTCCGCGACGGGACTCGGGAGTAGGAACGACATCAGTGTAGTGGGCGAACTCCTTGTCGGAGAGCTTGACCTGGAGCGATCGCTTCATCAAGAGCGTGACGAAGATGTTCCGGTTCGTGATGAGCCACTGCAGCGGCCGGGTTCCGAGCGTCTTGCTGAACACCTTCATGAGGCGATCGTCGCCGGGCCAGAACCAGGTGTTGCCCATGACCAGACCATGGACCCGGTCAGGGTTGCGTGACGCGATGTCCATGCCGATGGGCCCGCCCCAGTCCTGGCCCATGACCACCATGTCGGTGAGGTCGAGATGATCGACCAGCTCGGTGACGACGGCGGAGTGCTCGGCCGGGGTGTAGCCGTAGCCGTCCGGATGGACCGACAGACCGAAGCCTGGGTAGTCGGGCACGACACATCGGAACTGGTCGCGGAGCCCGCTGACGATCTTGCGGTAGAGGAAGCTCCAGTCCGGATTGCCGTGTAGCAGCAGCAGCGTTCGCCCACTGCCCTCGTCGATGTAGTGCACCGGGCCGACCGAACTGCTGAACCATCGAGACTCGAACGGGAACAGGCCTGGGTCGGGGGTGAAGTCGACTACTTCCTCTGGGCGGTCCATGACGATCTCCTCACGATGGTGCCCATCACGGACGGTACACCTCAACACTGTGTCGCGGTAGGAACGAGGCGGGCGCACCTGCTCGAGCCGACCCGGGGGGTAGTGACCGGCTCGAGCAGGCGATGCTCAGACGTCGACCGGTTCGGGCTCAAACGATGGCTCGGGCCGGGACGGATCGGCCTGAGGAGGCCTGTCGCCGTTGCTGGAGATCACCGGGATGGGCTCGAGGTGACCGGTGCCTTCGACGTTCAGCTGCGGGATCAGGCGGTCGAGCCATCTCGGCATCCACCAGTTCCTGTCGCCGAGCAGCTCCATCGTGGCCGGGACGAGCAACATGCGGATCAGCGTGGCGTCGAGCAGAACCGCCAGCGCAAGGCCGAGACCGAAGAGCTTGATGATGCGGTTGTCCTCGAACATGAACGAGCCGAAGACCACGACCATGATGGCGGCAGCGGCCGTGATCACCCTGGCGGTGGCGGCCAGGCCGTCGGCCACCGATTCGACGGCGTCGTTGGTCTTCACGTACTCCTCCCGGATCCGGGAGAGCAGGAACACCTCGTAGTCCATCGACAGACCGAACACGATCGCGAACAGCATCATCGGCACGAAGGGCTCGATCGGTGCGCCGGCGATGCCGAGCAGGTCCCCTCCCCATCCCCACTGGAACACCGCCACCACGACGCCGTAGGCGGCGGCGATCGAGAGGATGTTCATGATCACCGCCTTCACTGGAACGAGCAACGACCGGAACACCATCGTCAGGAGCACGAACGACAGGGCGAGCACCGCTCCGAAGAAGACGAACACCCGTCGGGCCAGGAAGTCCGTGAAGTCGATGTTGGCCGCTGCGGTACCGGTGACTTTGACATCGAGCGTCGTGCCGGCTGTTGCCGCCGGAATGACGTCGTCGCGAAGGGTGGTGACCAGGTCGCTCGTGGCCTCGGCTTGGGGTGCGGTCGTCGGGATCAGGTTCATGACGAACGCCTCGGGCGACGCCGGGTCGTTGGGGAAGGCGGGGGTGACCGCGGCAACGCCGTCGGTCTCGGCCAACACCTGGTTCAGATTCTGGACCGCGTCGGGCGAGTCGTTCGCTCCGGGAACGACGGTGATCAGGAACGGACCGTTGAATCCCTCACCGAAACCCTCAGCGAGGAGATCGTAGGCCTGGCGGGTGTAGGTGTCTTCGGGGAAGTTGCCCTCGTCGGAGAACCCGAGCCGCAGGCTGAGAATCGGCGCAGCCAGAATCAACAGCACGACGGTTCCGGCGATGAGCCACACCCACGGCCGGCGCTGGATCGTCCGGCTCCAGCGGTATGCGAACGTCTCCCGCACCGGCTTGGCCTGGCGACGCGGCACCTCGCGTCGCAGCGGGCGCACAGCGAAGCTGACCAGCAGGGTGAGCACGGCGAGGATCGCGCCGATGGCGGCGAGGGGCGGGAAGCCAATGCCGAGACCGAGGAGCGCCAGGGCGGCAAAGCCGGCGGTGATCAGGCCCCGCCAGCGGGTGACCTCGATCCGCTCACCAGCCAACCCGAGCAGAGCCGGCAGCAGTGTGATCGAGCTGATCATGGTGAGCAGCACCGTGACCGCCGCTCCTATCCCGAGGCCAGACACGAAGCGAAGGCCCATCAGCAGCATGCCGAGCAGGGAGATGACGACGGTGATCCCGGCAAAGATCACGGCCCGACCAGCGGTGTTCATCGCGGCCAGCGTGGCGGCCCGGGGTGTCTGTCCGGTGTGCAGTACCTCCCGGTAGCGGGTGACGATGAACAGGGCGTAGTCGATCCCGACGCCGAGACCGATCATGGCCCCGAGCGTAGGGGTGAAGTCGGGGATCGTGAAGACGTTGCTCAGGAGGAGGATCGATGCGATACCGGCCCCGACCCCACCCAGTGCGACGGCGATTGGCAGACCCATGGCCAGCACGGATCCGAAGGCGAGAATGAGGACGACGACGGCGAACGCCAGACCGATCAGCTCGGTCTCCGGCGGCTCGAACACGCCGAGCGCGGCGCCACCGGGCAGGACTTCCAGACCGTCGATCGCCGGGGCGTGCTCGACGATCGCCTCGCCGATCAGCGCTGACTCCGTTTGGTCGATGTCGGCCGCCAGGTTGATCTGGGCGTAGGCGAGCTGACCGGCCAGCTCTCCCTGCCGGGCGACCTGGGTCTGGCCCTGCTCGGAGTAGGGGGAGATGATCGTCGCTCCGGGATGCTCCGGCTCGCCGCTCTCGTCGGGGAACCCGGCGTCGACGAGTGCGAACAGCTCCTCCATCGACGCCATCACCTCGGGATCGTCGACCCCTTGCTCGGCTTGGAACACGATCGTGCCCGACTGACCGCCGGCGCCGAGCTCGGAGAAGTACTCATCCAGGACGTCGAAGCCGTCGGCGCTGTCGGAGTCGGGGATGTCGAAGGCGCCGTCGTAGGCGGGCCCGACGGCTCCGGCAGCGCCGAAGACCGCGAACAGGCCGACCAGCCAGAGGCCGAGCGCGGCCATTCGATGGTCGAAGCACCAGGCGCTGACACGTGCGAGCATCGCGATCTCCTCGAGTTGCGATTCGGAAGCTGCCCCGCAGCTCCGCTACGATCAAGTAGCGTTATAGGATCGCCATCGGCCAAAATCAACCAGGTGTGCCAAGCAACACATCATCGAGAGCAACTCGGACCAACCCGGTTGACCTGCACCGGGACCAAAGTCCCCATTTACGCTGGCCCCCGTGTCCGGCGCGACGATATCGCTACAGTGGTGTCCACCTATGGCACGACCACTCTCCACCGAAGCCAGGGAGAAGATCCTCTCCACCGCCGGCGAGATCCTGCTCGACACCGGTGTCAGCGGGTTCACGGTCGATGAGGTGGTTCGTCGATCGGGCGTGGCCAAGACGACGATCTATCGCCACTTCGACACCAGCGCCCAGCTGATCGTCCATGCCCTCGATTCGATCGTCGCCCCTTTCCCCACTCCCAATACCGGCTCGCTTCGGGGCGATCTCGGTGCGTACTGCGAGATCACGTCGCAGATCACGTGCGACGCTCGGTTGCGCCTGCTCATGTTGGAGCTGTTGGCGGCAGCTGCGCAGAACCCGGAGCTGGCCAAGACGAAGCGGGCGATGTTCGCCGAGCGCATGGGGCCAGTCAGGACGATCATCCAGCTCGCGATGGCCCGGGGCGAAATCTCGGCCGACGTCGATGCCGATTTCGCGACCGAGCTGGCCGAGGCGCCGTTCCTCGCCCACCTGATGATCCACGGGCTCGACGCCCCAACCGAAGCTCAGCTGGACAAGATGATCGAGTTCGTCGTTGCCGGGCTGACCGGGATGGGTTCGGACGCGGCGCCAGCTCCGGCGCACTGAGAGTACTCCCCTCGCCGTCGGCTCTGCCGTGATTCTCGATTGGAGTCGGTCGCCCGACAAGAACGAGCGTTGCCGAGAGCCGGGGTCTGGGGCTGACCTCACCGGTGAATGGTGAAGAGGTGCAGGACGCTGCCAGGAGCACGACCAGTGCTAACACCAACCTCCCTCGCTCCACCAGCGAAACAGTTCTCGGACGGGCAGGATGTCAGATGGCGACGCCATTGGCGGGGTCGAAGAAGTGCATTTCGGTGGTGTCGACGTCGAGCGCCACGTGGCCGCCGATGCGGATGTCTCCGTCCACCGGGAGGCGGGCTACGAATGAAGCGCCTTCGTCGTCGGCAAAGTGGACCTGACGCTCGTTGCCGAGGAACTCGACCTGCACGACCTCACCTCCGATCCGCTGCTCGTTGGCGATGTCGTCGGCTCCGCCGTAGTGCAGGTGCTCCGGCCGGATGCCGATGAGCACCGACTTGCCGAAGAATGAGCGGAGCCGGGGACGCGACGCCACGACACTGCCGGCCAGCGCGAGCCGGCGACTCCCCACCGCCACAACGGCGCCGTCGCTGTGGATCTTGGCCGCGGTGATGTTCATTGGCGGACTGCCGACGAACGACGCCACGAAGGTGTCCGCCGGTCTTCGGTAGATCTGTCCGGGCGTGCCGATCTGGCGAACCCGTCCCGCTTCGAGCACCACCATGCGGTCGGCGAGGGCCATCGCCTCTTCCTGGTCGTTGGTCGCGTACAGGATCGTGGTCTCCTGCGCAGCTTTGCGCTCGCGCAGTTCGCCTCGCACCCGTCTCCGCGTCCGGGAGTCGAGGTTGGCGAGCGGCTCGTCCATCAGCAGCAGCCGTCCCGCACCCAGGATGGCGCGACCGGTGGCGACGCCGTGGCGATGACCGGACGACAGCTCCGCCGGCTTGTTCTGCAGATACTGCGTCAACGTGAGGGCGGCGGCAACCTGGTCGACCCGGCGGTCGATCTCCTCCTCGTCCTCCCCGCGAATTCGCATCGGGAAGCCCAGGTTGCGCTCCGCGGTCAGGTGCGGGTACAGGGCACCGTCCTGGAAGACCATCGACACGTTCCGGTCACGGGCCGCCATTGTCGTGACGTCCTCGCCGTCGAAACGGATGATGCCCGACGACGCCCTCTCCAGCCCGGCGACGACCCGCAACAGCGTCGTCTTGCCGCTGCCGGACGGCCCGAGCACCGCCATGAACTCGCCGTCGAGCACGTGAAGATTGACGCCATCCAATGCCCGGACCTCGCCCGGGTAGTCGACCGCAACATCGACAACATCGACGATGGCGACAATGACCACCTCCCGGCCTTCATTCTATGAACAACAAGGCACTCGTGAGGAGGCCTGACCCTCCACAGCGTCGAGATCAACATCGTCGACACCGAAGTGCGGTCACCTGCCACCACGCAGTAGTGAACGGCTGTGGGACCCGTCACCGGTCCCACGCCCATCGTCTGGCGTGTTGCGGGGGTCGTGCTCCGTGACGTTAGTGAGGATCGGTGAACAACGAAGAGCTCTGGACGCTGTTCCAGGTCGACCAACAAGGCCCACTACGCGGCCACGACTCCGGTCCAGATCCAGGATTGGCGGACTCTCCACTCCCCCGATACCGGTCGTCACTGTCCTTCTACGCCGCGATCATCCTGACGCAGGTCGTGCTCTGGCTGATCACGTGACCAGCAACGCCTCAGCACCTGCTTCAGGCGTGCGTCAAGCGGCATTGACGGGTGATGAAGGCGCTCGACGGTCTGAGCCGACCTCCGCCTCACTGCGCAGGCGATACCCACCTCGTCTGACTGAACCCCGAACATGGCCCGTGGGTGAAAGCCCAAGCCACGAGTGCAGTGCCCGGGACGACACCTACGTAGGCCCGGCCTCTCGCCCTTGGCTGGCCGGTACCAGGGCACTTCTCACTATCGCCCGGCGATCACGAAGGCCTGGTCAGTTGACTCGGCCTCCAGGACCGGTCCACGCCGCAACACGGATCTCACTCGCACTGATGCGTCGACGAGTCCAGAACAGACGTTCTCGACGTCGTGCCAGTACAAGCTGAGATCCGTGCTCGTCCCATAGGCCTTGGGCCTCTCGATCGCCTCGCCTCCCCCGGCCTGGAACGCAACGAGTACGACGCCAGTCCCGCCGAGTACGCGATCGAGCTCGCTCCAAACGCCTCCAAGTTCGTTCGGGGGTGTCGTGATGATCGAGTACCAATACACGACCCCTGCCAGCGATGCGTCGTTGACCGGGAAACTGGTGAGGCTGGCTGTCTCGAAGAGGATGTCGGGATGCGCAGATCGAGCTTCCCGGATCATGCCGGGGGCGACGTCGGTACCACGGACCGCTACTCCGGCTTCGGCAAGGAACCGTGCAACTCGGCCCGTTCCGCACCCGGCGTCGAGCACGAGCCCATCTTCGGCGACTAGCTCTACATAGGCGCCGAGGATGGCCCGGTCCTCCGCTGCCTCAAATCGAGGCGAAACGGAGGTCCCAACGACCTCGGTGTAGAGCGAAGCCGACTCGCTGTAGACGGCACGAGAGCGCTCGACATGATCTGGCACCGGCACCAGGCGATCCTACTGAACACCTCGCTGGCCAGGCCTCCACCCACGCATAGCATCAGGCGCTTGCCGGACGCCGAGAAGACCCAGGTCGACTTGGGCAGCCGAGCTCGCCGGTCGGCTCTGGGTGGCATCATGAGACTTGTAGGGTCAGGCTGGTGGGATCCGAGTGAGGGGGTCCGGTCGCAGGTCACGGCCTGACAACGGGCACAGTGCCGACCCGGCCCGCCGATGGGTGCCCGGTATCGCCCTAACGCCGTTCGCAGAAGGCGCCAGGCCAACCCTCTACTGCTGGGAGGCGAGCGCCGTGCCGTGCAGGACGGTCACAGCCCGATGATTACCGACCACTCGGCATCGCCGAGTCTTCAGCGCGCTGGACCGGGTTTCCGAGCGATGTTTCCGAGCAGGTCCTGCGCCGGTTGTGGCGGCCGAGGCCACTCGGCCCGATGTGCCGATCTGCTCGGCTCGTCCGGGCTCCGGCGACGTGCGGTATGTGCGCCCTCCAACGGCACGATGAGTGGGGCGACGCGATGGGTCTCGCCGCCGAGACCCATCGAGCGCTTCATGACCGTGCCTCGCGCGCGAGCGATGTTCGGAACTCTGCGAAGATGTGGCCAGTGGGATGGGAGGCACTCGAGCGGTGGGGTGACGCTGTCGCTCGCATCGAGCCGCTCGCTGGCGGCGTCGCCAACGACGTGTGGAGCGTGCGCGTCGACGGGCACCTCGCGGTCGGTCGCCTCGGTGCCAGGAGCGACGCTGATCTCGCGTGGGAGACCGAGCTTCTCCAACACCTCGACCGTGAAGGTCTGACCGTGCCGGTGCCGATCCCGACGACGGACGGCCGGCTGTTCGCCGACGGTCTGGTGGTCATGACCTACGTGGAGGGCGGGCCGCCCGAAACGGAGGCCGACTGGCGTCGCGTGGCCGACACGCTCCGCAAGCTACATCGGTTGACCCAGGGCAGGCCGCAGCGCCCCGGCTGGCGATCGTCGACCGACCTCCTGCGGGTGGAGACCGGGACGAAGATCGATCTCGGCGCGATGCCGCCTGAGGGCGTTTCTCGATGCCGAGCGGCATGGGCGCGGCTCACCGGACGTCTGACATGCGTCGTGCACGGCAACCCCAACAACCCTGGCAACGTCCGCATGACGGCGAATCGGGTCGCGCTGATCGACTGGGACGAGTCGCACGTCGACGTCGCCGACCTCGACCTGGTGCTACCCCACAACGCCGCCGGTCTCGACGACGGCGCCTACGACATCGCCGCCCAAGCGTCGGCCGCATGGGAAGCCGCAGTCTGCTGGGGCGACGAGTACGCAGTCAGGCGGCTCGCCGAAGTTCGAGCGGTCTGAGCAGCGGCAGCGAATCGAGAGACCGCGCCCAACGCTGGATTGGAGGCGCGCAATATCGACATCCGCCGACGACACTCTGGCCCGATCGGAATCCGGCAATGAGGCGCAGGGCCGTCCGTCAGCCTGTGTGCCAAGCTCTAGCGGAAGGGGCCGCTCAACAATGCTCGGTGTGTACGAGAGCGGAGCACAGCGCTGGGGCACTTCCTTGGTGAGTCGCCAACCGATCGCCCACCTCCGCCGCAACAAAATCCTCGCCGACATCCCCACGCTCGTGCTCGTGGTGATCGCTGTCGGTCGCTTCACCGACCTGTGAGTAGAGCCAGCGACGGCCCGGCCAGCGAGCCCGAGGTCATAGTGTGGCTTCCACCGTGAACGATCCCGACGAGGTACCCGGGTTGACGTCGACCGAGATGACGTCCAGCGTGTCGAACCCCTCCGCTACCGCCTGGATGAACCCGCCACGACTACCGCAATCCTCAGGCCGAGCGTCCAACGGCGCACATGCTGAAGCTACCGGCCGGTGACCACCCAATCCCGGCACTGCCGCCGCGCAGACAACTTCGACCTTCGAGCTCTCGTGTTCGCGGCCGCAGCCTGATCAGTTCTCCGGGCCGGCGATTGCGTGTTAGGGCCCGGGCCACGACTGCAGGTGTCAAGTGATAGTACGGCAGCGCAGGTAGTACCGCCGGCTACGTTCCGGGGCGATCGCTCAGGTGGGAGTGGATCAAGTCGGCCCAGGGTCGGGAGCTCGACAAGCTCAAGCGAGCCCTACGACAACCCCTCCGACAGCGAGGAGCGGCACCGCGCGCTGCACATTGCCCATCGGGCTCGCGCCGTTCACGATGTGATATCCGACCGCCGTCAGCGGTCCTACCGCTAGACGGGTGGCGGGCTACAGATAGGAACCGAGCTCGACGCCGATCTCCTCGGGGGTGGTCATTGGCTCATACCGCTTCACGACCGCGCCGCTCCGGTTCACGAGGAACTTCGTGAAGTTCCACGCGATGTCGGGGGAGTCACCGCCCCCTGGCTGCTCAGCCCTCAGGTGCTGGTAGAGCGGGGCGGCTCCCTCACCGTTCACCTCGATCTTGGCGAACATGGGAAAGGTCACCCCGTACCGCGACGTGGCGAACTCGAGGATCTCGGCGTTGGAGCCAGGCTCCTGTCCGCCGAACTGGTTGCAGGGGAAGGCTAGAACCGTGAAGCCACGATCTTGGTTGTCGTCATGGAGCGCACGCAGACCTGCGTACTGAGGGGTGAGGCCTCACTGACTGGCGACGTTCACCACCAGGCAGACCTGGTTGGCGAACAAGCTCAAGGCGACCTCGGACCCGTTGATGTCGTCCATCTGGAAGTCGTAGAAGCTGGTCATGGGGCGCGAGCATACGGTCGTAGGCGAGCCGTCGCCCGGTCAGCGGCGCACAGCCGCCTCGTCAGCCGGGCCCGGACGGCCGCCACGCATCGATGGAGACCTGGGGAAGGTGCTGGCCCTGCTCAACCGACACCGCTTCGGCACCAGCCCGGTCACTCGGTGCTCTGGCGTTGATGGCAGCCACCATGGCCTCCGCGACCTCCGCGCCGTCGTAGTCGGCGTGTGGCCGTCGCCCCGACGTCGAACTGGAAGTCGCCCTGATCGACCCAGATCCGCCCGTAGATCGAGCCGTGGGTCAGTCGAACGCCCTGCTCGGCTCCTAGCACGCCGACCGCGTCGTCAAGGCGGACGCTGTTGGCCGCTGAGTAAGAGACCATCCCAATGACCACGCTGGTACGGAACCACTTATCCCGTGCGCGGGATCACTCGC
>Ga0224508_10003657_pt1 | contig 12691 bp, 12 predicted proteins | sample SF_Jan12_sed_USG_4_FD_170157 | JGI IMG/M metagenome (GOLD analysis project Ga0224508, IMG submission 170157) | Sediment microbial communities from San Francisco Bay, California, United States - SF_Jan12_sed_USGS_21 | ecosystem: Environmental > Aquatic > Marine > Sediment | place: USA...
TCGATCACGTCTTGCAGTCCGGCACAGCGGCCGCCGACGATTGGCGAAGCTATTACACCCGGAATAACATGTTCCACGAGCCGCTTATCCTGTTCGGCTACCTTGCCGCGATAACCCAAAAAATCGAGCTCGCCACCGCAATCCTGATCCTGCCGCAAAGACCCACCGTATTGGTGGCCAAACAGACCGCTGAGCTGGACGTGTTGTGCGGCGGCAGGCTGCGGCTTGGCGTCGCAATCGGCTGGAACGAACTCGAATTCGACGCCCTTGGCCAGAGGTTCCGCAATCGCGCCAAACGAATGGAAGAACAGATCGAGGTGTTGCGGCTGCTGTGGACCAAGGAACTGGTTACCTTCGATGGGCAATACCACAAGATCGAGAACGCGGGCATAAACCCCCTTCCCGTTCAAGCATCGATTCCGGTTTGGTTGGGCGCCTTCGAATCACCGGCAATACGCCGCGCCGGCCGCATGGGGGATGGATGGTTCCTCAACCCGCGGGTCGGACCGGGCGACGAAGCGCGCGCTCAAATTGAGGAATTCTCCGCAGCGGCGCGCGAATCGGGACGCGACCCCGCGGCGCTGGGCATCGACGTCACGCTGCACGTCGCCGACGCGGATCCGCAGGAATGGGCCGCCCAAGCGGCGCAATGGCAGGCCATGGGCGCAACGCACGTTACCATGCGCACCATGTATGCCGGCCTCGAAACACCGGCCCAACACATTGACGCCATGCGCCGTTTTCGCGACGCTTTCCCTGCTTCATAATCTCCGGCATGCTTTCGCGGAACGGCATGGCCCGTATCATGAGCCACCATCGCTCAATCAATTTTTCGGCAACCGACATTTCACCGCCGCAAAACTCTGGCATTAGCGGTATGATTCCGGCCATATGGCAGCGCGCCAGCGGGTGGGCGGCGTGTGTCCTCGATTTGGCGTAACCGACTCGGCCGACCACGCGTCGGGTGTGATGCACAATGCGGACATAAAAATGCAATTCAGATATCTCCTGTTCATACGTTTTCTGCTGCTAAATTTTGTCTCGATGGGATTCCTGATCGCCGTCTATCTTCAGGGCTGGCTCGACGCGATGTTTCGGGATGAGATCATCCGCTTGGTGACGGTTATTGCCGCCGTCTTTGCGTACGGGCTTATTCTCTGTGCCGTGCAGGTTTGGCGCACCAGCGTCGAATTGAACGACATCAAGTCGGGCGCGCCCGCACCCGAATCGCGCGCCGGGAAATTCTTATCCACCATCTATGGTGGGAATATCGAAAGCCGAACACTCGCGGCAACGGCGCTGCGCACGAAACTGCTCACCCGGATTTCGATCGTCCGGCACATCGCGAATTCGCTGGTTTTCCTCGGCCTCATCGGCACGGTCATTGGGTTCATCATTGCGCTCTCGGCGGTCGACGCCAAGGCATCGGCAGACGCCGATACGGTTGCACCGGTTGTCACCCGGCTAATCAGCGGCATGTCTATCGCGCTGTACACGACGCTGGTCGGTGCGGTTCTGCACATCTGGCTGATCGTCAACCACCGGCTCCTGTCGAGCGGCACGTCAAACCTGTTCACGTCCCTCATTGAGTTGGGTGAGAGCCGTGGACGAACTTGAAGAATTCGACGACTCCACGTCGGGTACCGTCTTCCGAGACGTCATTCTGCTCGCCCTCATCGGCTTCGTCGCAATGGTCATCATGCTGTTGCCGCATATCAAGAAAACGACGGAGGAAGCGCAGGACCACAAGGCCCCCGGCAATGTCATCGTGGAAATGCACTGGCCGAACACGATGCCCTACGACGTCGACTTATGGGTCAAGGCGCCGGGCGAACAGCCGGTTGGATTTTGGAATCAGGGCGGACGCATTTTCAATCTTCTGCGCGACGATCTTGGCGGCGAAGGTGACGCGACGAATGAAAATTACGAAGTGTCCTACAGCCGCGGCATCGTCGGCGGCGAGTATGTCGTCAATGCGCATATGTACGGCCCCCTGCCGCACGGCAGTGTCATTCCGGTGACGATTGTCGTCAGTGTGCGGCAGAAGTACGACAACACCCGGCAAATCCTCAAGACCGTGATACAATTGCACCGACGCAACCAAGAAGAAACGGCGTATAGCTTCCGTCTCACACGCGAGGGCGATCTGGTCGAAGGTAGCGTGAAAACGCTGCGGCGACGCTTGATTACAGGATTCATTAAATGAGCGAGCTCATCGTATTCTTCATCGCCAGCCTCGGCATCGGCGCTCTGTTGGCGACCATCGCAATCTGGGCGCCACGTCGCCCGCAGGTGCGTGTGGCAGCACTCGCGGCGACACTGCTGTTCATCCCCGTCGTCTATGTCCAACTGGTCGAATTGCTGAGCCGCCCTAAACCAATGACCTTCGAGTGGTTCGAACGGGATGTACAGTTGGCGCAGATTCTCGGCAGCAGTCTCGACGAAGGCAACGCGATATATCTATGGCTCCGGCTCGAGGGCGAGATCGCCCCGCGGTATTACGTAATGCCTTGGCGGCAGCAGGCGGCGGAGAAATTGGAGGACATGATCGACAACGCCATTCGCCAAAATGCGACGATCGTGTTGAAAAAGCCGTTCATCCGTAAATCCGACGAAGAATGGGGGGACCTGAACGCCTACGTCGTGCCACCGCCCCTACCGCCACAGAAGAAGCCGCCGGCGCCGCCGCAAATATTCAATCCGCGGCGACAGGATATCTAAGCCCGGTATGCGAGAGAATATGATGGCGGAGGGATCCGAGCGCGCATCGTACCGGAAGAATTATGATGCGCCACATTGGCAAGTCGGCATTTGAACCCAAGCCTGCGCAACCGTACATGCCTGACACATGATCGTCGTTGAACACGATGCGAAAGAGTTGCTCGCGGTCCAGGGAGTTCCAGTCCCAGGCGGCGTCATGCTGCGGCAGGTGCCCAAATACGATGAGACGGCGGATGATCCGGCCGGGCCCTGGCTCGTCAAACCGCAAATCCCGGATTTAGGACTCAAACGCCGACCCGACTATATTACCGCGCAAAACGCGCGTGAAGTTGCCGAGGCAGCAAACCAATGGCTCGGACGAAAATTCAATGGCCATAAGGTCTCGGCCGCTCGGGTCGAACGAAAGTTGATTGCCGCCCATCGCGGCTATCTGTGCTTTGAATGCGATCCGATTGATATCGGTGTCCGGGTCAGGCTCGGTTTCGACGGCGCCGGCGACACGGCAACACCGGTGGAGCCGGATAAGCCTTTTATGACCGACTCCACGGCGCCGGACCCCACCGCAGTGATGGCCTGCGTCGAGCGCCTCTCGGAAGAAATGCCGGATACCGTCCGTACGCAAGTGAATGCTGCTGCCGGAATGCTCGCGCCGCTATTCTTTGGTTATGAGGCGATTCGCCTCGCAATCAATCCGCTTGCGATCTTCAAAGACGGCAGCTGGATGGTCGGCAACGTGGAAATGCAGATCGATGAAAACGGTTTGTTCCGTCATCCGGAGCTCATTTCCTTGATGGATCGCCGCGGCGACAACTATTCCGATATCCAACGAAGACGAGAGTTGGGTTTGGATTTTTCGGTCGTCGATAAAAATGGCCAAATCGGACTGCTGACAAACGGCGCCGCGCTAACGGTTTTTCTGATGGCCGAGCTTCGGTCGAGAAACCTGAGCCCCTACAACTATGTAGATCTACGGCCGAGCTTTATTATTGAAGGATCAGAATGCATTAAAACCGCCATGAACCAAATCATCGCCGGGCCGAATATCCAAACGGTGTTGATAAATCTGGTGGGTGTTAATTCCGACATCGAGGTCATTGCCAAGGCCCTCGCCCAAACCCTGCGGCAAATTCCTTCGGAAATTCCCATCGTTGTCCGGCTTGCCGGCATGGACCCCGATGCGGCGAAGAAAATTTTCGACGGATCGAATTCGAATATTACGCTGGCTTCCGATCTCGAAACCGCCTTGCAACTTGTTGAACGGCAAGCGACGACGCAGGCGCCGTCGTGAACAATCTGAGACTTAAACCAGGAACCCCCGTACTGGTCATCGGGGCACCATCCGGCAACGCTTTGCGCCATATGCGGCTCATGCGCGACTACGGCACGAATATTATCGCGTGCGTGACATTTTCCGAGGGCGGCACAGGCATCGACGGTATCGCGTCATTCACGAATTGTGCGGATGCCATTTCCGCGACAGGTGCCAAAGTTGCGGTGACACTGGCTTCGCCGGACACCACGGGCCACGCCGTGTTAGAAGCGGCGGAAGCAGGCGTAAGCCTAATCATATCGCCAACCATTCTTGTGCCAATCCATGACACCTTGCGCGTGCGTCGGCGGGTTCGCGATCTTGGCACGGTGTGGATCGGTCCAGGGGGCACTGGTCTGGCCATCCCCGGTAACTCGATCAATCTCGGCGTGACGCCGAACGAAATTCTTCGACCAGGAAACATCGGCGTGATTGCCATGCCCAGCACACTGTCCCTTGAAGTGGGATTCGCCATGGCGAACCATCATCTGGGGCAATCCATGTGGATTGGCGTCGGCGTTGACCTAATGAAGGGAGCACGTCCAAGCGACTTCGTGCCCTTCTTTGCACAGGACGAAGAAACCACAACAGTCGTCCTTATTTGTGGGCGCGGCGGCACTGATGAAGAAGAATTCGCCGAAGCCGTCGGGCATTTCGGATTCAGCAAGCCGGTCCTGGCGTTGCTCGCGGGTGAAAATGCCGCAGCAACGAATTCTAGTTTCTCGCGGTTCCTGGAATCCCGGCAATTATCCCATTTCGTAAAAATACGCACCGCTCTGGAACAGGCAGGCGTTGCTGTTTACGATGGGATTGACGATCTGATCGGGGCCATCCCAACCTCTCTACCACAATAAAAACCGACGAAGGAGTGACCGCTTTGCTGGACTTCAGCCTGACCAGCGATCAACGGCAAATGCTGGCGACCGTGGAACGCATCCGGAAAGACGTTATCGAACCCAATGCGATGCGTTGGCTCGATGGCACTTTTCCCTACGACAATATGGAGCCCCTCGCGGAAGCCGGAATTCTCGGCATGACCGTGCCCGAAGAATACGGGGGCATGAGCGCCAGTGTCCTCGACACGGTTCTGGTGTTGGAGGAAATCGCCAAAGGCTGCTACGTCACCGCGATGGCCGTGTTGGGCGAAGTCGGCGTGCAATGCCGAATTATCGCAACCTATGCTCCTGACAGCCTCAAGCAAAAATGGCTGCCGGCGGTCGCGGAGGGCCGGTATATCCTGGCCGTTTGCATGACCGAGCCCGGCGCCGGCACCGACCTCGGCAGCATGAAAACCAACGCCGTGGTCAAGGGGGACCGGGTGATTCTGAATGGGGTCAAGACATTGATCAGCCGTGTCGAAGAGGCCCATGTTTTCGTCGTCTTCACGCGCGTGAACAATCAGCCCGGTAGCAAGGGAATTGGCTGCGTTTTGATCGAACAAGGGACGCCGGGCCTGAAAAAGACGGCATCCTACCAGACCATGGGCGGCGAGCATTTGGCGGAGCTGCAATTCGAGAATGTCGAAGTGCCAATTGAAAACCTGGTCCTGCAGGAGAACTCACTGCGCACACTGATGAATGCCTTCAATACTCAGCGATGTCTGAATCCCGCAATTTGTCTCGGCCTGGCCGAGGCGTCGCTCGAACAATCGGTGCGATATCTGCGCGATCGCGACGCATTCGGTCATCCAATCGGCGACTTTCAGGGAATGCGCTGGAAAGCCGCCGACATGATGACGCAGATCGAAGCCGGGCGCGGACTGTTGTATCGGGCCGCGGCGAGCGCCGATCCCTTCCCCGACCCGACCTTGGCGGCAATGGCGAAAATCTTCGTCAACGAAATGTCGATCAGCGTTTGCAGCGAAGCCATCCAAGTGCATGGCGGATATGGCTTCCTCGACGAATTCGCGGTGTCGCGCAACTATCGCGGAGTCCGGTATGGCACCCTCGGCGGCGGCACCACCGAGACGCTCCGCAATCTGGTCGGACGGCGGCTGGTCGAGAAGATGGATCTTGAGAGCGGGATTGCCGGCCTCGGTTTCTATTGAAGCGGTGAAAGACATCTGAAGCGGTGAAAGGCATCGGCGCGTGAGCGCGGCCGACCGAATGCCGTGCTGACCAGCACGATCGTAAGTTCAATTAGACCGTCCCGAACGATCGTGATGTCGCATCGCTCCGCGTCACGACATTGATGAATTGCAATCAAGCCAAATCGAATTTCCAGCAACGCAATTGGAATATTTGCTAAATTATTGAAGAACTTTTTATTTAAATAAATTAATTTCCGATTCGAACAATTTTAATACTTTTTAAATAAATAAACACTTCGCTATGTCTCAATTATTGAAATATCAATGACATAATAATCGTTATATTTCATATATTAATCGATAATTAACCATTCTATATAATATTTAATACTTTATTAATTATATTTATTATTGTATCGTTAACTATACAATATATTTTTATTTGACAAACGAAATCAAATAATATTTGAATGCACTATTCGACCAAACGCTATTATGTACATCAAACGGGAGTAAGTCGATGTTTGGCAAAATTACCGCAGTTCTTAAAGATGAATCCGGCGCGACCGCCATTGAATACGGTCTGATTGCGGCGCTCGTATCTGTTGCGGCTATTGCAGCCCTGACGGCCATGGGTAGTTCACTGGAGCAGATGTTTAACAAGGTTTCCAACGAGCTGAGCAACGCTGTCAACGGCGGTTAATCTAAGCTTTTGGTTCCGGTACACCCTGCCCACCCTTACCGGGACCGGTGATGGCACCGGGGCGGCATTAGAATGCCGCCCCGGAACTATCCGATTTCTATGCTGTTGATCGTCGCAATGTTTCGGTTACTGAGGGTTTCGGGCCATGCCCGACGAGACACATATGTGGGCAAATTTACTAAATGCATCCGCGCAACCTGCGTGGCCAGCTGACGACCGATCCGCCTTTATCGCCGGATCGACGTTTCCGCTGTCATTGCAAGCACTCATTCTGTTGTTGCTCGCAGGTCTCGTAGCGTGGACCGCGATCAGTGACCTGAAGACTCAAATCATACCCAACACGGCCGTGACTGCGATTTTCGTGCTTTGGGTAGCTTGGGTAATATCCGGCGCTGAAGTACAGGCCCTCTATGCTCTCGGCATCGGGCTCGCCATTTTTACCGTCGGCGCATTCCTGTTTCATCGCGGCCAGGTAGGCGGCGGTGACGTAAAGCTTTTAACCGTCCTCGGCATTTGGGCCGGGCCACAAGAAGCCGTGATTTTTCTGATCCATGTCGCCCTCGCGGGAGGCGCGTTGACGATGGCTTACATCATGCACATGCGCTTCGTCGCACCGGCGCTCGGAAGAGTCGTTACTGCTGAGAAAAAACGTTTTGTCCCATACGCGGTCGCCATCTCCGCCGGGGCCTTCATGCTCATAACCCGATTATGGGCAGGATGAAACTGATGGTGGGGGGACCGAATAAATGAACAGACGAACAATGATCCTGGTCGCACTCGCACTGATATCCGCCGGTGTGACCTTCTTCCTGGCGAAGACATGGATCGATTCACAGCGCGACGCCATGCAGCGGCAGGCGGAAGCCTTGAAGCCGAAGACCACCGAATCGGTCAATGTGCTTGTTGCCAAGTCCAATCTGCCGTCCGGCCTGATCCTCAAGCCCGAGCATGTCGAGTGGCAATTGTGGCCGGAACAGGGTGTGGCAAAAACCTACATCATGGAAGGTCGTGACAAGCTCGAGAATATCGTCGGCGGCGTCATTCGCGGCGGCATCATTGTCGGCGAACCCATCACCACCGGACGCGTCATCAAACAGGGTGACCGCGGCTTTATGGCTGCCGTCCTCACTCCCGGCCAAACGGCAATTTCATTCAGGGCGACGCCCGACACCAGTGTTTCCGGCTTTATCAAGCCGGGTGATCGCGTGGACATTCTTATGTCCCATTCAACAGTGCCGAAAAGCGCAAACCCGCCCAAAGCGCATCACCTTGTGGAGACCATTCTCAACGAAGTCAAGGTGCTCGCGATCGACCAGAATACCGACGATCAATCCGGCAAGGCCGTCAACTTTCGTACCGTCACAGTCGAAGTGTCAAAGAAGGAAGCGGAAATCATCACCGTTGCCAAATCGATCGGCAGGCTCTCCATATTGTTGCGCAGTCTCTCCCGGCCCGACGCGAAGCCCAATCAAATGGCGCTCACCCGGAAACGCCGCTCCCGCACCTGGGATACCGAGGTGAGCCGAGTGCTGCCGTCAATCGGCGGCGCCGCGAACCAATTGGAAGTCGTCCGGGGCACCACGCAGTCGGCCGTTTCGATCCCGGTTTTCAGCGGCGCGGGCAATACACTGACCCTAAATCCACAAGCCGGGTCGGCCAGCGGTCTCAATTCGTCGAGCGGCGTAGCAAGGACACTGGCACAATGAGGCTCATCAAATTCATCTCGGCGATGCTGCTGATCCTGTCGGTCATCGCAACGCCCGTTGTGGCTCAGAATAAGCAAAATGCCAAAGTCCTCGTTCCGGGCGGCAAACGCATTGAGTTGTCGTCGACTTCGGGATTACTTGTCCGCCTGCCCCGTTCCGCGGCCACGGTTTTCGTGGCCGACGCAACGATCGCGGATGTCAATGTCCGTTCACCCCGTCTGATCTATCTGTTTGGAAAACGGCCCGGCGAAACGACGCTGTACGCGATCGACAAACGTGAACGGATCATCTTGTCGCAAAACATCTCGGTCGCTTTCAACCTCCTCCAATTGCGGCAAAACATTCAGGATCTGTTCCCAGATGTTCCGGTCAAGGTCAACGCGTCCGGGCAAAAAATTATTTTGACCGGTCCGGTGCCGAGCGTCGATGCTGCGGAACAAATCAAATCGATTGCGATTGGCGCAGTAAATGGAAGCGCAATCAATGTCATCAACCGCCTGACGGTAAATGCACCGACACAGGTCAATATCCGCGTCAAGTTTGCCGAAGTCAGTCGCGATATCAACAAACGAATTGGTTTGAATTGGGAAGTGCTCGGCAGCGTTACGAGTGATTACGCGATCGGTTTCGCGGTCGGCGGCGATATCGTCCGCGATCTGGTGGGCGGTTTTATCATACCGAACGATGAAATTGACCGTGTCGCGTCAACCTATCAAAACAACAATGTGCAGATCGACACGATTCTCGACCTCCTCGATGACGAAGGTCTCATCACCATTCTTGCCGAACCAAACTTGACCTCGATGTCGGGTAAACAGGCGGAATTCCTCGCCGGCGGCGAATTTCCTATCCCTGTCAACTCAAGCGAAGGCGTCACGACGATTCTGTACCGGCAATTCGGTGTCTCCCTTTCGTTTACGCCCACGATCGTCGGCGCGAACAGGATCAACCTGAAGATCCGGCCAGAGGTCAGTCAATTGACCTCGGCTGGCGCGGTTCAGGCGAACGGCTTCACTATCCCGGCCTTGCAGGTTCGCCGAGCGGAAACCACCGTCGAGATGGGTAGTGGGCAGAGTTTCGCGCTGGCCGGCCTGTTGCAGAATCAGATCAACAGTAACCTCTCCGATATTCCGGGGATCAAGGATATACCGATTCTTGGCGCCTTGTTCCGGTCCGATGCGTATCGTCGCCAGGAGTCCGAACTGATGATCGTCGTCACGCCCTATATCGTGCGCCCCACTTCGGGCAAATTGCCGCTTCCGACCGACAAGTATCGCCCGCCGAAAGACATGGAACGCTTTCTGTTAGGTCGAAATCACGTACAGCAACCAGCCCAGGGACCGGCCGCACCGCTGGACCCGAGCGGACGGCCCGGATTGGTCGGCCCGGCCGGATTTGTCTTGCAATAGGAGGTGGGGAAATGCGCGACTTGAAAATTACGGTCTCGATGCTGGGTGCACTGTTGCTCGGCGCCTGCTCGGGCGTCAGCCCGACGCAACATATCGACGCGGCCAAGGATGCCCAGCAACGCGACTTTAGAACGGGAAATCGGGTCGATTTCGTGCAGTTCAATCATGCCATCGCATTCGATCGGCAGGCAGTGCTTCCCACGGCTCCGGAGAAAGACCGACTGGCAGCATTCATCCGGGGTATCCGCTTGGGATATGCCGACGAAATTACCGTGCGCGGCAGTACACCGGCACGCCGTGACGCCATCAAGGTCTATCTCACGCGCACCGGTATCCCCGCGACGATCCGCTCAGAGGTCGGCAACCCGGCCGAGATGAAGGCAAATATCGTAAAAGTCTTGGTGGAACGCTATGTCGTCACACCGCCCGCCTGCCCAAATTGGACAAACTTTAACGGCAACGAACAACGCAACATGCCGGGATCGAATTACGGCTGCAGCGTGGATGCGAGCCTCGGCCAGATGGTCGCGAATCCGAAAGACCTGGTAACCGGACGGGAGGCCTCGCCGGCGCAAAGTGAAGCCATGGTCAAACACCAGAAGGACTATTTCAGAGATAAGGTCAAAGGTCTTATTAAGCAGGGAACCAGGTAACATGAGCGCAGCAAATGCCGAAGCAAATGCGCCGCTTATGGGCGGTGGGAACGGCGAGACTCTGGTCTTTACCGACAACCCGGAGATCTGCGACGCCGTTGCCCGCATCCTGGATGCCGGCGCCGTACAACGCGTAACCGTGCTCGAAGGCGGCATTACGGCTGCCCTCGAAGCCGCGGTCCCGAATGCACTGGTAACCTTGGTCGATATTTCCACGTCACCCGATCCAGTGACGGATATCGCGATGCTGTCGGAAGCCTGCCGGGGGAAGATCGTCGCGATGGGGCCCGTCAACGACGTTACCTTTTTCCGCACCCTCACTTCAGCAGGAGCCGCCGACTACCTGCTGATCCCGCCGACCGATGAAATGCTCATCGATGCACTGACACCGCCGGCGATCCAAGTCGAAGACGAAGAAGAGGAAACCTGCCGCATCGTTTCGGTTATCGGCTCCCGCGGCGGCGTGGGCGCGACAACTCTCTCGGTCAATGCGGCTTGGTCCCTCGCTCACCACTATGGCCAGCGAACCGGGCTGATCGACCTCGATCTGCATTTCGGCACATGTGCCTTGTCCTTGGATCTACTGCCTGGTCGCGGATTGCGCGACGCTCTCGATAATCCGGAACGGATCGACCCGTTGTTCATCGCGAGCGCCATGGTGAATGAAAGTGAGAATCTGTTCATTCTCGGTGGCGAAGAGCCCCTGGAATCCAAGTCGGAGCTGAACCCTTATGCGGTAGAGCCGCTTTTGAACGCCCTGCGCGCCAATTTTGGCGGGCTGGTTTTCGACATGCCAAAAGACGTGGCTATATCACATCCGCTGTTGATACAAGAGTCGGCCTCGGTGTTGCTCTGCACCGACTTTTCCCTTGCCGGGATGCGCGACGTCCTGCGGCTTAAGTCCTTCGTGGCCGATTTCTGCACCAATACAACCGCCCAGATCGTCGCCATCGGCGGTTCCAAAGATAAGCGTGGCGCAATCAGCCAAAGCGACTTCGAAAAAGGCATCGAGGGAAAGGTCGATTTTGTCATTCCCTTCGATCCCAAAACCGCATCGGAAGCCGCAAACGGCGGCAAGCCAATGATCGCCCTTGGCGGTAACACGAAGACGCTCGGAAAAATCATCACCAAAATCGCAGAATCTGTGGTCGGTGATACCGAAAAAGTCGAAGTAAAGAAATCTTGGTGGCGTAAATGAGCGAACAAACCGTCCTCAGTTTCCCGGATGGTGAAGGATGGCAGGAAGGTCTAACGGTCTCCCTCGAACGTCTGCGTCCCATTATCGAGACTCAACTCGACAGGCAAATGGTCAGCAAGCTGTCCCGCGGCGCGCTGGCACAGCAAATTCGGATGATTGTCTCGAAAAATGCCCCGGGCGTTGGGCTGCAGCTCAACCTGCTGCAGGAACGTGATCTCGTTACCACTCTGGTGACTGCGCTTGCCGGACCGGCGCCGCAGGCGCCCAAGCCCGCTCCGGCGGCAAAGCCCGTCGTTGACGTAGAGGCGAGCGGCGCAGCGGCCGAAAGGGCGTCAAACGACCCGGGCCTTGCGCCCTCGGAACCCGAGGAAGTCTTCAGCAGCGGGTCCACCGCAAGCCTGTCCAGCGTTCGCGAGGCCGCGAATATTATCCGGCCGTTGATGATGGATCGCATCGACGCGGCCGCTGCAGCAAGCCTGCCACGCGACGAGTTGCTGGCCCAAATCAGTGGGTTGGTCGGCGAACTGCTCGTCGAAAACAAAATCAGACTGAACCAAGTCGAACACAAGAGCCTCGTTTCCAGCTTGGTCAACGACATGATGGGGCTCGGTCCCTTGGAGCCTTTGCTTCAAGACGAGAGCATCACCGAAATCATGGTCAATGGGCCGCATCAAATCTACGTGGAGCGCAGCGGTAAGCTGGAGCTCACCGACATCATGTTCCGCGACAACAGCCATTTGATGAACATTTGCACCCGCATCGTCAGCTGGATCGGACGACGCGTCGACGAATCCAGTCCAATGTGCGACGCCCGCCTGAAAGACGGAAGTCGTGTCAATATTGTTATTCCGCCGTTGGCGATCGATGGCGCCTCCGTCTCAATCCGTAAGTTTGCGGAGAAGAAAATCACGCTCGAAATGATGGCCGAGTGGAAGAGCATGTCGCCGCAGATGATGAAGCTTC